>ERZ773216.3403-NODE-3403-length-12918-cov-4.724403_pt1 | contig 12918 bp, 13 predicted proteins | sample MGYA00511259_ERZ773216 | MGnify/ENA primary metagenome ERZ773216 (study PRJEB29015, sample SAMEA2737764) | human gut metagenome | biome: human gut; feature: human-associated habitat; material: faeces | place: China | collected 2012 ... | reverse complement strand
GGGAGCTTCTGCGGATGTTGTCACGGGCAAATTTTGCGGACTCAAACATCACCTCAGTGGTGGTATCGCGGATCTCAGAGTTTAAACCGCCCATAATACCAGCCAACGCAACCGGCTTCTTTCCGTCACAGATCACCAGGTTGTTCGGGTTTAAGGTGAACTCCTTCTCATCCAGGGTAACGATCTTTTCGCCCTCGTTTGCGCGTCTTACCTGAATCGCATTGCCCTCCAGGAAATTGCAGTCAAACGCGTGGAGCGGCTGGCCCAGCTCGCGCATGATGTAGTTGGTGATGTCCACGATATTGGAGATGGAGTTATTGCCGACTAAAGCCAGTCGTCTTCTCATCCATGCCGGTGACTGGCCCAGCTTCACATCGTATACATAGTGGGCAATGTAGCGCGGGCACAGATCCTGTGCGTCTACGGTTACCTCAAAGCCCTCTTTCTCCACCTCAGTCTCGGTGTAGTCCAGAGCCGGAGTTTTCAGTGGCTGGCCCAGTGCTGCTGCCACCTCTCTTGCCAGGCCGAAGATGCTCTGGCAGTCCGGGCGGTTTGCGGTGATGGAAACATCAAAGATCCAGTCATTTAAACCGGTGAGTTCTTTGACATCGGCACCAATCTTGGCATCCTCCGGCAGTACCAGAAGACCATTATAACCGGCGCCCGGATACAGGTCTTCGTTTAAGCCAAGCTCCGTTCCAGAGCAGAGCATACCATAGGACTCATAGCCTCTCAATTTGCCTTTTTTGATGGTTGCCACACCCTCAATGGTAACGTGGTCCTTTGCGGTTGCGTATACCTGTGCGCCAACCATGGCTACCGGATATTTGCCGCCTGCCTTGACATTGTCAGCGCCGCAGCAGATCTGTAACAGCTCCGGTCCGCCTACGTTGACCTGGCATACATGAAGATGGGTCTCCGGGATCGGCTCGCAGGACTCCACGTAACCAACTACGATTCCGCTGATATCCTTACCCACCTGCCATTTTTCTTCTACTTCAAATCCACAGTCAAAGAGTTTGGTCTCCAGTTCATCTGCGGAAACATTAATATCTACATAGTCATTTAACCAGCTTAATGGTACAAGCATTTCTAATCCTCCTGTCCTGATCAGTCATCAATCTGATCTAACACGCGCAGATCAGACTCAAAAAGCATCTTGATATTGTTGATGCCATATTTCAGCATTGCGATACGCTCCAGACCAAGGCCGAAAGCAAATCCGCTGTACTTCTCGGAATCGATGCCGCAGTTCTCCAGCACCTTCTTGTTTACCACGCCTGCGCCCAGAACCTCGATCCATCCGGTTCCCTTGCACAGTCTGCAGCCTTTGCCTCCACACTGGAAGCAGCTGACATCCACCTCAACGGATGGCTCCGTGAACGGGAAGTAGGACGGACGCAGTCTTGTGCGGGTGCTCTCGCCAAAGATTCTCTGAACGAACATGTCCAGCATGCCCTTTAAGTCGCAGAGAGTGATACCCTCGTCTACAACCAGGCCCTCCATCTGGCTGAACATCGGAGAATGGGTCGCATCGTCATCGGAACGGAATACCTTACCAGGAGAAACAACCTTGATCGGCGGCTTCTTGGCTTCCATGACATGAACCTGACCGGCGGAAGTCTGGGTACGCAGTAAGAACTCCGGAGACAGGTAGAAGGTATCCTGCATATCACGTGCCGGATGGTCCTGAGGAGTGTTCAGTGCAGTGAAGTTATAGTAATCAGTCTCGATCTCGGTACCCTCATACACTTCAAATCCCATAGACGCGAAGATGTCCGTCAGTTGATTGCGCACGGTGGTTACCGGATGCAGATTGCCATAGCGGATTTTAACCGGCGGCATGGAAATATCGATCTTTTCGGATTCGTAGCGCTGCTGCTGTTCTTTCTCTTTTAATTTCTGGTCCAGCTCGTCGAAGAACTGGTTTGCCCACTCTTTTGCGCCGTTGATAGTCTTACCGAACTCTGCCTTCTGGTCATTCGGCACATTGCGCATTTCCTTCATCAGCAGACCAATCCGGCCCTGCTTGTTATCCAGAAAGGTCTTCTTAAACTCATAGACACTTCTGGAAGTGGTCAGAGCATCTGCGCCCTGACGGATCTCTTCTTTGATCGCAGCGATCACTTCATTCAGCTCTTTTAAATCCTGCATGATTTTTCTCCTTTATAAATATAAAACCTTTGATTTGCAATCCGCACATGTGATGATAAGAGGGAAACAAAAAGTCCCTCTGCACAATGTGCAAAGGGACGATAATCTACCGCGGTACCACCCAGTTTCCTGTGAATAAAATATCCACAGACACTTTCCGGTATGTAACGTACACCAGACGGCAATGCCTACTCCGCCAAAACTCCGGTACACTTTTCATCATACACCGCAGTTCTTTCATTCAGCAATGCAGCTCCCGTGGGAAATTCGGATATCTGTCTGAACGGAAAGAGGCTCACAGCCGCCGACCTCTTCTCTCTGACCGGAAACAGTATCTTAAAACACGATCTCAGCTTTTACTTTTGTAATTTGTGATTGCAGGTATGTCTGTCCAAAAGAAACAGTCATAATCTACTGACCATTCTAGTCAGTTTAGCAGGAAAAGTCAAGGTTTTTTTCCAGGACAGCTCCTTAAAAAGTCCTCCCCTGCAGGCATGATGTATACTCCACCACACACTCCTTCAGCCTCCGCACGCTCTCCGACAGCTCCACGCCCTTCTCCGTTCCCATGCCAAGCTCTCTTATGCTTTTCGGTGTAACCGGGATACAGAGAACATCATCCGTATTTCCGCGGATCATCAGTTCTGACATCATGGAAATGCCAAGACCTTTCCCAACCATGCGGATCACGGTCTCATCATCCACGTATACTGTCTGTTCGTTCGCCTTTACCCCTTCCCGTTTAAAAGCCGCATGCACATCAATATCAAACCGCCCATAAGGCATCAGGAACTCTTTTCCCTCAAACTCCTTTAGCGGAAATTCTGTGGGGCTCTTCAGCGGATAATCTCTCGGAAGGATCGCGTACAAAAGCTCATGATAAAGCGGTGTCCACTCACACGTTCCGTAATTCTGGCGGCTGGCAAAGATCACATCGGTCTTTCCATCCTGTAATAATTCAAATGGTTCCAGCGCGTGATCCACCATGCGCAGATCCACATCGACATTCGGGCAGATGCGTCTAAACCGGTACAAAATCTCCGGCATCCAGAACATGGCAATGCTGGCATACGCCGCAATGCGGATAGTCTCCGTCTGCTTCTCCCGGATTCCCTGGATCCGGTTTTCCAGGCTGGCATTGGCCTGCAGAAACTGACGGATATCCGGCATCAGATCCCGCCCCTGTTCTGTCAGGGAAATTCCGTTGTGGCTCCGGACAATAAGCGGAAACCCAATCTCCCGCTCCAGGCTGTTTACCAGATGGGTCAGACCTGACTGCGTATAACCGACCACCTCCGATGCCCGGGAAAAACTGCCCAGATCCACCGCCGTCATTAAAATTTCCAGTTTTTTCGCATCCATCCTGTTCTTCCTCTCTTTTCAGTTATATGCTGTTTCCGCATATCTAATCTTTCTATACAGACCGCGTTATAAACAAGATATTACGTTTTGTCATATTTCTATTATAAACATGGATTTCCCAAACAACAAGGTGAACATTACAATAGTAACTATTAGAAATTATGGAGTGATCAACTATGACAAACCAGAAACATCTTTCCCTGAAACAGCGCATGCTGGTGGCTGCCACCTTATTTGGCATGTTTTTCGGTGCCGGAAACCTGATCTTTCCGGTCCATTTAGGCCAGCTGGCCGGTCGGAACCTGATTCCTGCCACAGCAGGCTTTATTCTTACTGCAGTTGGCATTCCGATCCTTGGCGTTGCCGCCATCGGGAATACGCATTCCGACGGTCTGCAGGATCTTGCTTCCCGTGTAGGAAAACGATACGGCTGTTTTTTCACCTGCCTGCTCTACTTGACCATTGGCCCCTGCTTTGCCATTCCGCGATGTGCCACAACCTCCTTTACCACCGGGATTGCCCCGATGCTTGGAGACGCTTGCGGCGGACGTATGACACTGTTTCTCTTTTCCGCAGTGTTCTTCAGTCTTGTGCTCTTCTTCTCCCTGCGTCCGGGCAACATTACACTCTGGATTGGAAAAATCATCAATCCGCTGTTCTTGTTTTTCCTGGGAATCCTGATCGTATCTGCCCTGCTGCATCCGGGCGCACCGGTTTCCTCCACACTCCCGGATGCGTCGTATCAGAGCGGTGCCCTGTTCCACGCCCTCTCTGAAGGCTACGGCACCATGGATGCAATTGCGGGTCTTGCCTTTGGCATTGTCGTTGTCAACATCATCCGCCAGATGGGTGTGCAGGATGACGCAGCCATCGCAGGTGAGGTACTGCGCTCTGGAATTCTTGCCGGTATCCTGATGACGTTTATTTACATGCTGACCATTCTTATGGGAGCCCAGTCACTCGGACTGTTTACGCCCTCCGACAACGGCGGTATTGCCCTGTCCCAGATTGCCAGCCACTATCTCGGACAGGCCGGAATCCTGATCCTGGCTGTTACCATCACCTTTGCCTGCTTAAAAACCTCCATTGGCCTGGTGACCAGCTGTGCGGAAACCTTCGAAAAAATGTTTCCGCGCCGGCTTTCCTACCATGCCTGGGCCGTACTGTTTACCGTATTTTCCTTCCTGATCTCAAACGTTGGACTTTCCACCATCATCCGGTATTCTGTGCCGGTGCTGATGCTCATTTATCCTCCGGCCATTGCCCTGATCCTGCTGGCTCTGTTCGGAAAACATTTTGACCATAACCATAAAGTCTATCGCTGGGTTACAGTATGTACCTGGGCAGCCTCTCTGTTCGACTTTTTCAAAGCCCTTCCGGAGGAACTGCAGATCCTGCTTCACCTGGATACGGCAGTAGAACTTGCAGAGCGCTTCCTTCCATTGTTCAGCCTGAACCTTGGCTGGATCCTTCCCGCTGTTCTGGGACTGCTCATCGGACTTTTATGCCAGAAACATCAGAAAACCCTGCAGGCCTTTGCGTAAGGCCACAGGGTTTTCTTGTTTTCAGGAGGCATTTCTCTTTTCCAGCATTTCCATTGCCTTTTCCAGCATTTCCGGTGTCACTTTATACGGATAATGCCGGATATCCGACATGTCCGGGATCCGGGTCATACTCTCCTGCCACTGTTCTTTTGTGATCTCAATCTCTTCCAGGGAAACCGGAAGTTTTAAATCTTTGTTTAACTGATAGATCTTTTCGAATTCTTCCATCTGACCATCCACAAGCAGCAGCAAAAGTACGCCGAAGCCTACCACTTCTCCATGCAAATGCTTTTCTTCAATAACCGGATAGGAAGTCAGCGCGTAGAACACCGCATGCGCCAGTCCGCTGTTGTAATCCGGTGTGAAATCCTTCGTCAGGAAGATGGAAGCAATTCCGGTCGTGACCACGATCGCTAGAACCGCCTGCTCCACCTCATAAGTACAGAGTCCCTTTTTATGGTCTTCCAGTGCCTTTACACCGTACATGAGCAGCGGATCGCGGCACATATGGCTGGTTGCCACTCCAAGAGAGGTAAAATGCTCCAGACGCTCATCCCGGGAAGAAATAGCTGCTTCATAATATTTCGCGTAAGTATCGCCAATACCGGCCCACATATACTGGCTTGGTGCTTTTGCGATGATCTCCGTATCAATGAAAGAATGCATAACCGGACGCACAAAGAAATTCGGTTTTAAGAAAGTGCCATCTTCATTGTACATAATAGACACCGACGTACATGCCGCACAGTTGGAGGCAATGGTAGGGAAAGCGAATACCGGTTTATCATCCGTGATGCACAAACACTTTACTGTGTCTAATGCCTTTCCTCCTCCCACGCCAAATACCATATCTGCCTCTTCGTATTCCGGCATTTCACGCAGTTTTTCCACGGTTGCGTAGGTACAGTCTGTCCCATAAAGCTTTGTTCCGATGATCTCCAGATTTGTTTTTGCTACATAGGCACGGATCTTGTCCTCCGCCGCGTTCAATGCCCGTCTTCCGCCAATGATCAGAACCTTTTTTCCGTAAGATTCACAGACCGGACCGATTTTATCATAAATCCTGTCGCCAATCGAATAGTTAGGTAAATGAACCTCGTAGTTTTCCAGTTTCACGCGTTTCGCTCCTCCTGAACTTCTTTTCGTTTTTCTGTTCTACGTTTCATTATACCTGTAAACGGTCTGTGATACAACCAAAACAACCCGGATCAGCGTAATATCTGATATTGCTTCTTCGTAATGCTCCTTTAAGCGCTTTGCGACTTCCATTTCCCGCGCAATAGTGCCAGTACGGATGGTAGCTTTTTCTAGCGTTTCTACAACCATATCTCATTATACCTATTTTATCAATAGGTAATTAGGTGTAATGAATAAAAACAGGGGCACTGCACTCGTCAATTTCACGAATGCAATGACCCTGTTTCCATTTACTGTTCGTATTGCTTTCCTATCAGCCTTTTCCAAATTCCTCAGCAGCCTCACGGACCCACTGAATATGGGAAGCCGGCGTTCCACGCGGAATGGTGCAGTCAGCGCCCAGAATAACGCCTCTGGAGCCCGCTGCACTGAGAATTCTCTTGGTCTCAGCCTTAATCTGCTCTTCGGTTCCGGAATAAAGCACTCCATCTGTTGTATTTGCGAAACCACCTGCAACCGCACGGTTGCCAAAAATCTTTCTTCCTTCCTCAAGCGGAATACCTTCTACCACGGTTGCCCAGTTGACAGCCTTAACCGGATAATCCTTGAAGGTGGTAAGGTCATTCTTTCTGCCGGCATAACCGCAGATGTGGATCATATTGCAGTCATTTGCCGCATTAGCAACCTCCAGAACCGCAAGCTCAGACGGCTCGATAATTCTCTGATACTCTTCTCTTGAAATGCCATCATAACATCCAACGCTGAAATAGATACCGTCCACACCAGCTTCACGTATAGCTCTGTCTGCAAGGATCTTTACATCCTCAGCAATGGTAAGCAATGCATTTTTCAAGGCTTCCGGGTCCTCCTCATAGAAGCTGGTAATGTTCTTAAAGGAAAGATCCTCTGTTGCAAAAGTCAGATAAGAAGCCGGTGAAAATACATTGTAAAGTGTAACCATATCTTTTCCGTACTGGGAAGCAACTTTCTTCACCATATCAATCTGTCTGTCAATCCATGCGAGCGTCTCCGGCTTGCCTGATTTGATCTTCTTCAGATCTGCTGCGCAGGTAACCGGCTCAGATGCTACGCCCGGATAGTGAAAGAAACCATCGCTCATGATCTTTAAGAAATCCGGCTCTACATCCTTACAAAATTTCAGATGACCATTGTAGTTAATCTTCACTAATTCATCGGTCAGCGGAACAGTTTCATCCTTGGCAAAATGATACCAGAAACCGATTGGTGCACGATCTGTTTCTTCATTATTAAATGTCTTCAGTACAAGATCTCTCTTATATGACATGGTACTTCCTCCTTGCTCCTATGCGTTCTGATAATATTCTCAAATCTTTTCACAAATACGTACAGATTCGATAATATAACTATACTCCCTTTTACCCATTTGTAAATAGGTATATATGGTGTTTTTATCATAATCACAAACAGGCAGCCGTTTCCGACTGCCTGCTCTTACTTGGTACGGCTGCTCTCTGGTTTGTGAAATCCTTTTCTTTTTCTTGCTGCCCGATCAATTCTTCTACTTCATCAAATGATTTCGATCCGTCAGAATAATTCCCTTATATCTCGGAGAGGTCCGCTCTAATTCATAGCACTCTCCCTCCGGCGTCGGATACTGATTCACGAAATCACGGATCTGTTTCATTTCGTCTTCTGTCAGATCAAATGCCAGGGTCTGAAGATTGGACTGAACATGTTTGGAATTTCTGGTTCCAACCATAACTGCGCCCACACTCTTCTGATTTAAGATATACTGGGTTGCCACGTTGGCAATCGACACTCCGTGGTGATCTGCAATGGACTTCAGTACCGGAAGCAGTTTCTGCATGCCATCCCAGCCTAACGAGTCCTCTATGATCTGCATATACTTAACCTGAGAACGGGTTTCCGGCGCCTCATACGCCTTTCCCATGTAACGCTCTGCCAGAAATCCGCCTGCCAGGGTCCCATACGCAAACGTATAAATGCCATGCTCTGCGCTATAATCCAGAAGGGTGCGTTCCGGGCGGCGATCAAATACAGAATACTGTGCCTGATTGGACACCACAGGAATTCCCGCATCCACCATCTGCTTCAACGCATTGGTATCCATGTTGCACATGCCGATGTTGCGGATTTTTCCTTTTTCCTGCAGCCTTACCAGATCAAACGCAGTCTCCATCATACCCGGAACATCAAAATCCCACCAATGGAACTGAACCAGATCCAGCGCCTCCCGGTGCATTCTCTTCAAAGACCGGTCCACAATTCCTTCTGTGTACTTCATATTGATGACCGGAAGCACATCTTTATCCGGCACGAATTTGGTGTGGATCTGAATATCCTCCTCCTGATAATGGCCGCTTTCTTTTAATTCCATAACAAACCGGCCCAGCACTTCCTCTGCACCCGTATAAATATCCGCACAGTCAAACGTTGTAAAGCCCTGCTCCACCAGCTCATGAAACGCGCGAATGGCATCATCGTAGTCCAGATGGCCCTGCAGACAATGTTCCGCAGACAGCTGCCAGCATCCATTGATAACACGGTTAAAGGTATATCCATTTTTAAATTGACATTTTTTCTGCATGACAGATTTCCTCTTTTCTTAAATTTTGTTTTCTCACTCCGGCCTTTGGATCGGCACCACCGTGCACTGTCCATGACTCTGAATCCGTTTTCCTACTCTTGTAATTTTAAATCTGGCTCCACAGTTTGGATCCGGACAGGCGATCTCGGTATCCGAAAGCATCCAGTCATTCGGGTCCAATGGCCGCTGCTTTGCCGGAAGCAGCGGAATAAGGGCACTTAAAGAATACATGGAAAAGGATGTATCTTTCGGGAACACCAGATTCTCCCCCTGAACCAGAAAATAATCTCCCGCCCTGTGGCTGCACACCATCGGCCGGTCTGTGGCTACCACTTCCACTTTTAAATCATATAAAGTAAATGTATCGTCCATTCTGTCTGCTCCTTTTTATTCTTCTTTCTGACATCCCCAGCCAGTCAGCACTGCCCCCAAAAATACAGCAAATAATACAAAGCCATAAATGGTTCCGCCTGCTACAACAACAGGAGAAAGTCCGGTCAGGGCAGATCCGATAAATACAAACACACTCATAAACGGAATGATGGCCGGGAGACTGTTGGCCGTACCATCCAATAGGTTTGCCCTGCGGTATGGATGAATATTTCTTGCCGCTCCAATCTTATTTAAAATAGGTCCAAATGTCAAAATGGAAGCACTGGTCACGCCGCCTAACAGAATGGTCGTAAACGCGATACCCATCATACAGATTAGCTCTGCCCCATGGGTGGTGCTCGCCATCCTGCTGTTCAGAATCTTCTCAGCAATCAGATTCAGCATACCTGCATCACTCAAAACTCCCATGATGCCAAATACCGAAATGACCAGTGCGCAGGTCGGCAAAATGTTGTTGATACCATCGATCAAAAAGCCTACTGCTGCATTGTTTGCCGCGTCGTTGGAAAATACCTGTGCCGGAGTGAAAAGTCCTGCTGCCAGGCCAACCACAGTACCCGTTACCAGACCCACTAAAATACCTTCGTAAATATTTCTCGTTTTTGTTGAAACAGTTAACATCAGAACAACCGGGATCAGCATCACCAGAGAAACCGGATTGGCTGCCGCGTCAATGGAACCGCCCTCATATACACCGCCCATACCACCAAAGACCGCAAAGATCACAATCGTGATCAAACCTGCCACTGCGGAATATTTAATACGGCTGGAAACAACACCACCGATATCTGCCGGCTTTCCATTTTTAAACTGCTGGGTCGATGCAGATGCAATGGTCGTATCTGAAATCGGAGCCAGATTGTCACCGAAAATTGCGCCAGACACAATACATCCCGCCATCATCATTTCATTCGCGCCCAGCATAATGCCAGCCGGATAAAAAATCGGAAACGCGATAAACATGGTTCCAATGGAAGAACCGGTTGCCGTGGAAACGATGCAGGAAGCAATAAATGTAAATGCCACAAAGATGCCGCCCTTCATGCCAACCGCATTCGCGATCCACACAAAACCGCCGGAAAGACCGCACAGTTTAATCAGAGCACTGAACATACCGACCAGCAATAAAATCACAACAACCGATACCGACGTGATTGAGGAAATGCCCTTGATGGCACTCTCCCAAAAATCACTGTAGCTGGTACAGAAGACGCCGCCGATCAGAAGTGCCAGAAAACCACCTACCGCAAGTGCCTCCATATTGAAGGCCTTAAATCCAATGAAAAGCACCATGCAGAAGAACACATAAATTGCTACCGGAATCAGCGACATCCCGATCCCGCCCCGAAACTGAAGTTTTCTCTCTTCACTCATACTGTTTTCCTTCCTTTCTCTTGTTTCCTGTGCTGTAAAAATCTTCAGGAGCTGTCTGGAAATTGTTCCTGGCACCTCCGGCTGACATTCAAGAGTCCGGCGGAGCGTTTTTTTTCATAAGACACTATTTCCTATGAAACAAAAACAGCCCGCCCCTGAACTACGTTCAAGGACAGGCTGTTATATACCTGCGGTACCACCTTGTTTGGTGCGAAGCACCCACTCTTTACAGAATGCCATTACATTCCTGGTCCGTTAACGCTGACCTTTGCGTCGCAGCTACTAAAGTCTGACCTGTTTTCCCGACCATTCCCTTTCACCTTGCCCTCTGAGGCCCACTTACCACGACACTCTGTCCGGATTCCACCACCCCGAACTCTCTGTGAGACTGCTTATATGGTACAACTTCCTCTTCAATGGTTTAAAGCAATGATAGCAATGGAACTGAGAAATGTCAAGTATAAAATTTCTTCTTATCATCTTATCAACCAGCTGCAAAAAGGCTTTAGAAAAGTGTAAGAATGCCGTAATTCAGACATTTTTCTCGACAGACGGCCATTCCATTATTATAATACAGGTACCGGGGCACTGCATTCCCTGACCCGGAATCTATATCTGCTTTTAGAGGAGCTGCCTATGAATATCACGGTAATTTACGCTTCCGGCCGAAAAACCAGATCAAGCACTTACCAGATCGCACAGATGCTCATCAAAGAACTCCTGGAAGATGGAACCTGTTTTTCCTTCTTTCTCCCGGATGACATGCCTCACATCTGTATCGGATGCCGCGCCTGCATCCTTGGAAAAGAGCAGGCCTGCGGAGGTGCTGCCGCCATGGCGCCCATCCTTGAGGCTATGGAACAGTCCGGGCTGATTCTGTTCTGTGCGCCCACTTATGTATATCATGTTCCTGGACAGATGAAATCCCTGCTTGACCACCTCGCATACCGTTGGATGGTTCACCGCCCTGATCTTACTTTCATGAAAAAGCAGGCAGTCATCATTAACACAGCTGCAGGCGGCGGTATGCGCTCCACCGTCCGCGATATCAAAGACAGTACAGAAAACCTGGGATTCGCAAGAACCCACTGCATTTCCCAAAGCGTATGGGATTACGCCTGGAATGATCTTCCAGAATCTTTCCAGAAATCCATTCAGCATAAGGTAACACGTACCGCCCGGAATGTCCGGCACTGTGCCAGACATCTGACTCCGTCGCCGAAAGTATGGTGCGAGTTCACCCTCTATCGTTTTCTGCATAAGCACAAGAAAATGAGCACAGTCGATGATGCTTACTGGCAGGAGCATGGCTACAACACAGGGTGGCCCTGGAAAAGCAAAAAAGCATTATAATTACCGAAACCCTTTTCGTTTTCTTGCCGCTCCGATCAGTTCTTCTGCCTCATCAAACGCGCCGGGCAGATAGCTTTCCATCCACTCTTTTCCCTCTTTTTCCTGTTTCTTGATTTCAGCCCAGTTCACCAGAACTTCATCCGAGCCGGAAACCGCTGTGGTTCCAAACACATGCGGGTGCCGGCGAATCATTTTATCCGTGATTCCACGCATGACATCCTCCAGCGTAAATAAGCCTTCTTCCTTTGCAATCTGCGCATGCATGACCACCTGCAAAAGCAGGTCGCCCAACTCTTCTTTTAAGTTCTCTGCATTTCCCGTCTGCTCCAGAATGTTGATGCCGCCAACCACCTCCGCGGCCTCCTCCACACAGGCTGCTTTCAGGGAACCATGGGTCTGCTCCCGGTCCCAGGGGCATCCGTCCTCCGCGCGAAGACGGGCAATAACCTGTACCAGCCGGTTTAATTCTTTGTCTAATGGATTGTAATTTTCGTTCATAACTGGTCTCCTTCTAGTCAAGGTTTACAATTCCTTTTGAACCAAATTTCGTAATAAATCTGAAACCAACCTTCTGATTAATCTTTGTCAGGACCTTTCCTGGTATCTTTTTTATAACACCATTTGCAAATTTTACACCAAATTTGATTCCTGCCTGTTTTAACAAACTAGTCATCAACCACCAGTTCAACTGGTGGTTTGATATTAGCCCTCAAAAGGGCTATGTTACTGCTCGCCCCAAAGGGCGGTATCGCAAGCACTATTGCTGGCAACCGCTATAAAGCGGTACTACTCGAATCTTCTTTTCTTGATTCTTCTGCTTGCTCTTTTATATACTTTTGAACGGCTTCCTCTGTAATATTGCCGATTGTCTCTACATAATATCCTCTCGCCCACAAAGCTTTATCCCATTTACTTTGCAATTCTGGATATCTGTCGTAAATCATTAACGTGCTTTATCCTTTTAAATATCCCATGAAACCTGAGATACTCTCTTTTGGCGGAATTGCTACA
>ERZ773216.3390-NODE-3390-length-12989-cov-17.533632_pt1 | contig 12989 bp, 9 predicted proteins | sample MGYA00511259_ERZ773216 | MGnify/ENA primary metagenome ERZ773216 (study PRJEB29015, sample SAMEA2737764) | human gut metagenome | biome: human gut; feature: human-associated habitat; material: faeces | place: China | collected 2012 ... | reverse complement strand
TCACATTGACAATCAATTTGTTATAATTTTAAGCCTATTTCGCGACTGTCCCTACTTAAATGCATCTAGGGCTTGCCCATTATACAAACCTTATTGAGTTAGGGTAACTCAATACCCCAAGCGATAAATCGCTCGTGAGATGTTGCCAATCTCCAGCAAGCAGGATTGAGCTTTATAGCGATTATGGAGTTCGTTTTTACTCCATATGCATCGTATTTTGAAGTGTTGTCCAACATCTTTGTAGGCTCTGTTTGACAGCTACCATAGACAAGCGTATTTCAGTAGTTCTTTTACGAACTCTTTTATGAACCCTACTGGTTCTTTTATGAACTCTTTTGTGAACTCAGCAGTTTCTTTCAGGAACACTTCATCACCTTTAGGAACTTATTTCCGTCTTTCAGGAACTGTTTTTTTGCTCTTTTACGAACCCTTTTAGGAATCGTTTTTGACTTTTAGTTGCCACCAACTCCTATCAGTTAAGCGAAACGAATTTGCCACATCTCCAAGGCTGATTTAGCCAACCTCCATATGGCATCATAATTATTCCACATCCAATGGAGGAAGGCTATTATCCTCAAATCTATCAAAATCAGATTGGAAAAGACGGTCTTGAATGACTCTGTATTTTTCAAACTCAGATTCAGCAAACTCTTTGGCATATTCGGCAGAAACTTTTCCGCTATCCTGTAATATCGAGCCATCAAATAAATTAATGAATTTGTCTATTCGCTTTGCCCAATCTTCCATTGTCATAGGGATATGACGCTTAGCCATACTTTCTGCCATATCAAGGAATGCATTGACCATTCTGCCCATTTCATCCAATTCTTTCTCTCGCAAATAGTTCTTTGCTACAGACACGTCAGTTTTGACAATTTTTCCATTCGGAGCATTCTCCCATGTGGTCAATCCCATGTGTTCTTTATCTGCATTGGCCCGTTCTACAATCAGTTCCGCAGCGGTATGTCCATGCACAGCATAGTGCATTTTGTTCTGTACCTTCTTGAAGAAAAGACGTGTTCTCGGAGCATCCTTGTTATAGTCTATTGCCGTAGCATAAATGTCGGTCAGTTTCTGATAAAAACGACGTTCACTCAGCCTGATCTCCCTTATTTCGGCAAGCAAATGTTCAAAGTAATCTACACCTAAGAAAGCCCCGTTCTCCATTCTCTTGTGATCAAGCACATAACCACGGATAGCAAACTGACGAAGCACAAACGTACACCACTGTCGGAACTGGGTGGCACGAACAGAATTGACTCTATATCCAACACTGATAATGGCATCAAGATTATAGAACATCGTTTGATAATTCTTCCCGTCTGCGGCAGTTGCCGAGTTTTTCTCGGTAACTGAACCTTTGACAAGTTCCCCGGATGCAAATATATTTTTTAAGTGCAGTCCAATATTGTCAGTAGAGCAATCAAAAAGCTGCGCCATAGCCTTTTGGGTAGCCCAAATGGTCTCATTCTTATACATCACCTGAATCCCATCCTCCTTGCCTTCAAGCATGAAGATGAGGAACTCAGCTGTACTATTTCGTATTTCTATATTCTTTGGCATAAAATGCTACGATGGCTATATCGGTTGGTTATCATCATCTACAATTTCAACAATTTCTCTGCAAAAGGCTTCTTGTGAAATTAGAAGACTCAAAACACGTGTGAAGTTATTCAATTCTCTTTCTTCTGTAAGTTGTTGTTCTTGTGTTTTACCAATATGGCCTACTCTGAAATACATGTCAATTGCCTTGTCAATACCACTCAGGATAGTTGGCATGTCTGCAATAATTGCTTCATCCTTAACATTACCTTCAGAGGTGGATTCGACATAAATCGGATAACTACGGTGAACAGTTGTGATTGGGCATGATTCAAAATGTATTTTTCGGAAATATATTGTTGCTTGCCTTTTCATATCAGCATCAAGAGTCCTTGGAATAACAATTCTAATCTTCGCGGATTTGTATACTTTATCCCCAATTTGAATTTTATCACCTTGTCTAATTATCTCATCTGCCAACAATTTGATGAAATTTTCAAAATAAGAAATTGCTATAACAGTAGAAGGCAAAAGCCCCAGGTGTCCTAAGGCAACTTTTTCATCAATTTTCTTTTTAAGATTTGACAGTTGCATTTCAAAGTCCTGATTTGGTATTTTGATCCCATCTGGGTTAGAAGTTGTCGTGTAAGATAATAATGTAACACCTAATATATCAGATGGAATTTTAACCGTATCTTCTTTAATGATATAGGCTCTGTCAATTCCAACTCTTCCCAAAAAGAGTCCATATTCAAAAAGCACATTATCTCTTGCTGTATTATATTCTTGATTTCGGATTCTGCTAATATCGTCAGCGGCAAATATCATAAAACCAAAGTCAAACAAACTTGCAGACTTAAGTAAGGTTTCCAAAAAGCCTTCATTAAATTGAAATATACCGTCATTCCAAATATAACAATCATACTCTGGCTCAAAAAATGTTTTAATTCTTTGAGCAACAGCTAATCCCTCTGTAGAAGATCCTATAAATATCCTTGGTTTCATTTATTGTAATTCTTTATATATGTTCCAAACTTCGTTATACAATCGTTTCAAGTTATCAAGCTTAGAAGGACTATTTCTGAATATGTACTCAGTTCCATCTACAGATTTTAATCCATTTGCTTCAGATTCATTTTGGCATAAGTGATAAAGCTTGAGCCATAAAACCCGAACCAAGTCTAGGTAGTAAGAATTGCGATATTCTTCAATATTAATATCATAGCAGATTGCATTTATATCAAAACTGGTTAAGTCAATATTTACCGAAGCATCCGCTTTTACATTTTTAAGGAATCGAATCATCTTTTTAAGTCGTCCTTCGGTGTATGAACTTCTCGTATTGATTCTATCTATACTGAGGAATGGATAGTCTGGTCCAAGACGTTCATTCTTTTGTTTATCATAAATGTAAACTCCTCTATATACATCACCATATCCACTAATGTATTCAAGAGAATCATGCCATGAAGCAACGACAACGTCAACTTCACGATGAAGGTTTTGGTTCGTTATGCGGATGGATTTAGGTTTCGCGATATCGCATATCACATAATGAGATTGTAAAATTCTTTCGTCTTCCAAACGAAGCTGTCTTAAATCATTATTTGCATCTCCGAAATATCTTGTAAAGTTGTTGACCCAATTTTTTATTCGCATTGTTTCTGTGTCATACGAGTAGGGATGACTTTCAACAAATGCTTTAGCTTTGCTGTAATCTGTGTCTTGAAACTTGCTTGTAATTGTAAGCAAGTCAATATCACTCACACCACGAATATGAGTTCTTGTCATTACGGAACCCTGATACCGAAAATCGACACTCTGCTGTAGTTCTCTTTGTAAATGTAATTTCGCATTTTCACCTGCTTCTAAAGTCTTGTTCGTATATATAGGGTCAACTTCATTCATGGCAAGCTTTACATATTTTGCAATATCCTTGTCTATGCCAGAAAGGGAAGAAATGGAATTCAGTCGGACTTCTCTAAGAGAATCCGGATTGTATCTACTTTCGATACGATTAATAAGACTAGTATAATCAGCCATAATTACACTTTTAATGGTTTAACTTGATTTATCGCCACAAAATTAATTCGCATCTATGCAGCCTTTTTGCATAGCAAATTTAAAGTTGAAAAAATCACATCTAATTGCTTCTTTTTGAAGAATACTCAGATGCTCTTTCTGCTACCATACGACTATCAGCTTCTTCTTCCATTATGGCGTATGTTTTAGGCGACCTGTCCATATGCTTGATATTAAACTTATCTTCTACCATTTCGAGCTCTGTAATGTTTTTAAATGTCACATACATAAACATAGTGGTCACAACATGAATCCCTAATTGAACCTCTTTTGCATCAAGACTCTTAGCTTGGTGGTTTTCTTCGTTTCGTAAGTTCACAAGAATATCAACATACTGTGCAAACTTCTGGTCAATGGGCTTGTCACTATATTGCAGTTTGTTTAGTTGCATGCAATACAAAGCATTACTCAAAGCAGCATATTTGACTTCTCCATTTTTATCAGTAACCTCTTTATCCTTAATAAGGAAATGAAGCTTCTTTAAATACGATTCATAGCCTGTTACAAGGGTCTTAAGATAAATGCGTTTCTCTGCCAAAGTAAGGGTATTCGGACTACAATAAAGTTTGAACATAGCATTGAGTAATGTATCAGCCAAACCATTATATTTGCTAATGCTGAATACTCTTATAACCTTTATCATCCAGACAAATGCCTCTTCGAGAGTTCTGCTTGTTCCCGCTATTCCAACAAATTCCTCCCGGATTAAAGGAATCATTCTACTTTGCAGATTCTCTATAGTATAGGCTTTTTCCTCCTGTTCACGATAGCGTTCATATATGGCATGTCCCATCTGCTCCATCAGAGTCTGATAAAACTCTTGATTTTCAAATAATTTACGATAAGCATCGGTCTGTGTCGTATAGCACTGCTGAGCTGCTTTACTGAAAATATCAGGGAAAATGCTTTCTACAAATTGACTCTCATCGTTACAAACAGCTTGTTTCTGCATTTTTTTCGTTGCAGACTTCTGTATAAGGTCAAATATACCTTCCACCATTACCCGGTCGGCTTCTGAGAATTCACCACGGAACATAATATTCACCTTGGCAATAATGTTGTCAAGCAAATCACGAGCGTCTTCAGGTTTACGACCTGCTCCAGGATTTTCTCCCTTAATCTCAGGCTTGGCACCATCCAAAGATATGTGCATCATTTCATTTGCCTTGATAGTATTGTTTACAAGACGCACCTTTTTGTCCAAATCAACTCTTTCTCGCGGATTCTTGGGTAACACACGATAGAGGTAATCGGCAAATATATATGACTTCATTAACGAACGATCAAAGGTACGGGCGATCTGCGCCATATAAGCGTAGAAACGAATAAAATTCTTAATCTTGCCACGTACAGTAAAACGAGTTTCTTCGTCCAGTTCTTCAAACCTATCTACAATTGGTTTCAATGCATTGGATAATGCACCAAGTTTTGATTTGTTTGTCTTGTCCTGTGTAGCAATAAACAATTCATAGAATTTTACTTCATCTTCAGTACTCCATAGGTGGTAAATTTCGATGTCTTTGTGAAACTGATATACATAATTCACATCCACAGGATTGATTAACTCTGTACCTTTATAGAAAGGCTCAAATGCAGTTTTAATCTCTTCGGAGCTGTTTACGAAGTCAAACACGTATGTATCTTCTTTCAATGGATTGGCACGGTTCAGGCGAGATAATGTCTGCACTGCTTTTACATTTTTCAGTTTCTTATCCACGAACATGGTATGGAGCATCGGTTCGTCAAATCCGGTTTGATACTTATCCGCGACAATCAGCATGTTGTAGAAGTCACTGGCAAAGTAGAGCGGAAGTTTATCTTCTGAGATACTTTTATCTCCCCTCGTATTGAGTTTTGGCTCAGTGTATTCCACACCGTTATATTCCACCTTGCCGGAAAATGCCACCATCGGATTGATGTCCGTAATATGATGTTTTCTGCAATACTCCTTAACAGCAAAGAAATAGCGAACAGCATGAGCACGGCTGGAAGTTACGACCATTGCCTTGGCTCTTCCTGCCATATTTTGAAGTGTCACTTCACGGAATTTCTCAACAATAATGGCAGTTTTCTTATTGATAGTATCCTTGTGATTATCATGGAACGCTTTCAATGCAATCGTTGCTGGCGTCTCTTCGTAATCTGGGTTATCCTCTGATTGACGAGCTATCTCATATGAAATCTGATACGTAGTATAGTTTTTCAGAACATCCTTGATAAATCCTTCTTCAATAGCCTGTAACATGGAGTAGTTGTGATAGGCCTTATATTTATCCTTGTCGGGAGTCTCTCCTTTCTCCACTAAAATGCCGAAGGTCTGAAGTGTTTTGGGTTTTGGAGTGGCGGTAAAGGCATAAAAAGAGAGGTTATTATGCTGGCCTTGACTTAGCAAGTCGAGCATCAACCGGTCTTGTTCTTTCTCCAATTCTTCTACGCTTCTGTCTTCCCATTCGGCAAGTTCCCTTAGGGCTTCGTCTGTATCTGCCAAAGCTGCTTTCAACTTTTCCGCACTCTTACCGCTTTGACTTGAATGAGCTTCGTCCACCACAACGGCATAGCGATTACCGCTATGCGAGGTAATTTGCTCATAGATTTGAGGGAAGCGTTGTAGCGTAGTAATGACAATACCTGTTTTATCTGCATTGATGGCATCACGCAACTTTTCACTGGCGTTTGCATCTTTTTCCGTGATAGTGGTTACTGTACCCTCGACATGCTCAAAACCGAGAATCGTGTCCTGAAGTTGTTTGTTCAACACCCGGCGGTCTGTTACTACAAACACGCCTTTGAAAATGTGATTGTTGTCTTTGTCGTGTAAAGAAGAAAGCCGGTAAGTTAGCCATGCAATGGAATTGGATTTTCCTGATCCGGCTGAGTGCTGAATCAAGTAATTGCAACCGGAACCATTATGTTCAGTATCCGTAATAAGTTTTTCCACCACATCCAGTTGGTGATAACGAGGAAAAATAATCTTTATGCTTTTGTCTGTCACCTCTTTCTCCTTGCCATGCTTGTCTTTGATAATGGAAATCTTTTCCTCTTCCTGGCGCATGATATAACGTTGGAGGATTGCCAATAACACATCTCTGCGTAGCACATCTTTCCACGATAGGATGTCACATATTCGGCCTCATCGCATTGTGGATTGCCTGCACCACCTACATTTCCGGCACCATTGCTGCCTTGGTTGAAAGGCATGAAGAATGTTTTTTCACCCTTCAACTCGGTTGCCATTGCTGCTTCATACAGATCGCAGCCAAAATAAGCAAGAATACGATTGTCAAAATGGAATAGAGGCTCTTTCGGATTTCTATGCGTCTTCCATTGTTCAATGGAGTCACTTAAATCTTGGTTGGTAAACTGGTTTTTCAGTTCTATGGCCACGACAGGAATGCCATTGAGGGAGAGTACCATGTCGATAGAATTCTTCACATCCTTGCTATACACAAATTGACGTGTACATTCCAAAATATTCTTGTTGTACTTTTCAATAAGTTCCGGATTAAGCGTTGACGTAGGAGCGAAGAAGCATAGCTTCAATGGAATACCAAAGTCGTTGACCCCATTGCGCAAAGTATGTATCAGACCATACTTCAGAATGTTTCCTTGTATAGTTTTATACAATTGTGTTTTTGCACTATTACCATATTTGCGTTCAAACCTTTCCCATGCTTTTGGCTGGGAGTCTTTGACAAAGCGAATCAGGGTATCAAGGTCTATTGCTTTTTCCTTGTCGTATGTAGCCTGACTTCCTTTGGTATAGCCACCTTTAGTGAGTAGATATTGTTCAATATCCGCCTCAAAGTTCTTTTCGTGTAAGCCTGTATGTGTCATAATGTGATTAATCTTTTTTAGAGTAAGTCCTGTTTTTATTACCTCCGTGAACTTCCAAATATCCGAATTCAGTCAATTGGCGCAGATAACGTTTGGCTGTTGTTTCGGTGAAGCCGAAAGCACTGACAATAGTTTCGGTCTTTATTTCGTCTTTATCGGCCATAAATAATAAAATATCGACCAATTTCCCTGCAAGGGATGGCTTTATCGACCATTTATCGACCATTTTCTTGGTCAAATCTGTCTTGTCGACCACCTCTACCGACTTGACATATTGTTCGATATCATGTTTCAAATGAGTGCAATGCAACTCGGTCATGCAATTAAGGAATATTTCTATATCCTCATTTTCTCTTGTATCAATTAAAGATTGAATATATTCTCCTTTGTCTTCCTTCAAAACCTTTGTCGGCAATACATCATATTCCATTTGCAAGAGGTTCATTAGCAGGCGGCAGGTTCTGCCATTCCCATCAGCCCAAGGGTGAATGGTTACAAGTTCGTAATGTGCCCAAAAACTCAGTTCATATATAGCTGCGATGTCACTTGTATCAAGTGCTTTACGACGGGCATTAAGTTCATTACAAAATGCATCCAGCTTCTGAGGCACTTTCATCCAATTCATGTACGAGCGACCACCGGCTCCAGCTGTTACATTCAGTTTACGCAACTCTCCTTTTGAAGCATCAAAATGACCACCCAAAGAATTATATTCGGAGCCTGTTCTTGCCATGACTTTGGAAGCGAGCAGAATCAGGGTGTCAATAGTGATGTCTTCGTGATTTTTTATCCATTCCCTGCCGTATTCGTAGGCATTTTTCAAGTCAAGGTTCATCAACTGCTCAACCATGGGTTTACCTTTTGCGGTAATGCCCTCGTCAAACAGAAGCTGAGCTTCAACTTCAGTCACTGTGCTGCCCTCAATAGCCGTGGAATGGGTGATAATTGAGTAGAGATAGAATTTGTCGTAATCTATCTGATTCGATATTCCCAATTCTTTGTGCTGCTTAAGTAGTTGCAGCAGTAAGGCTTTATTGTCTGCTTTCATGGCTTAAACTCGTTTCTTACCGGTAACATACTCATAGATAATGCTCTTTTTATAGTTTTTCAGCTCTGCAATTTTCTCCTGCTTCAGAGAAATCAGAGCATCGATTTGGGCTGTTTTCTCATCGAGGTATGAGGTAATGGCTCGCTGCTCGGAAAGATGAGGTAGTATCACCGTTGTTTGATTTATAATAGATTGTGAAATGCTGAGCACTTTAATACCACTAACACGACTCCTGATTTGGCTTCTCCAACAATTTGTACAATAACAAATATGCAAGATATAAATTAGAACTTTTACTTTGAGCATGTGCAATAACAGAATGATAACCAGCATAAAGTCCTATTTCTTTATCAATATAAACGCAATTTCCACATCCTTCTAAATCTTCAGATGTGTCAGCAAAAATAAAATCTCCTATATGTACTTTTGCCAAAGGACTATTTAATGTCATTTCTACTGGAACAAATCGAATAAGGCTATCAACTATTTGAGTACCTTTATTTTGTTTTGAATGGACCTGTCCGTAACTGATAACAGGAACACCTTCATTTACTAAGTCAGCTTTTGTAAATGAGAGGCCTTTCCCAGTTTTAAAAATGTATTTAAACGGTTTTACATCCCATCCCTCTGGTATCTCGCCAATCCACTCAACCCCGCTATCCTTCATTTTCGCATTAGAATCAAGTCCTTTGGTGACAGTTTCAGTAATTACTGACTGCTTGTAAGCCTGTAATTCGACAATCATTTCCTCCTGCAAAGTAATCAAAGAATCTATTTCCACACATTTCTTGTCAAGGAAAGAGGCAATGGCTTGCTGCTCATGAATAGCAGGAAGAATTATCTTACAACAGTGTAATCTATCTTGTCGTAGATTAATCCTTATAAAGCCCTTTGCTTCTCGTCTTACTAGTTCCCTTGAAACATGAGAAGACAGATAATAGAATAAGAACTTAGGATAAATGTCTTGATTGGTAATTCTTAAACCTTTGCTAAAACTGTTTAATCCTAGATTATCAATACTATCTTCAAGAATCGCAGGTTTTCCTATTCCATCATAGTCTTCAGAACTCATCAAAAACAATAAATCATTTTTCTGAACAAGATTTTGATTTTCATCGTTAGATACTTTTACCTTATAAAGCTGATTCGGGTTAATGATAGAGTTATTAAAGATATTTGTAAATGGAATGAAAAGCATATATGATTCGTTATCGTCTTCAACATTAAAATCATCACCAGTCTTACCAGTTAAACCTCCGTAAAGAAATCCAACATTTTTTAGACGCATTGTCTTCCAACTTTGAGGTATATATGGAATCCATTCAATACCACTATTTTTATATGTGTTGTAAGTATTTACCATAATTATCCAAATATACTTTCCATCAACTCACTTTCCTGTACCTCTAACTCTTTCAAATGCGCAAAGATATCCTCGCTTTTGCGTGGAGCTACATATTTATAAAACTCACGAGTAAACGGTATCTCATAACCAATCTTAGTTTTCTTCTCGTCAATCCAAGCGTCAGGTGCGTATGGCAGAACGTTCTTCTGCATATATTCGTCAATATCCTCGGTCCAAGGGACAATCTCCGTATCGCGTTTCTTGGAATCTGGCTGTGGCTTACCTTTTTTTAGGATAGGCTCTCCCGTTGCTTCATCAAGTAAAGGACGCTCTACTGTAAGTTTTGAATACTTGAAATAATCATTATCTAACACTTTGCTTTCAACCGTCAATATCTCGTCCTCACTATGGTAAGTCCAATCGGTAAAATCTTTGTAAGCCTCGATGATAAGTTCACGGCAACGGTCACTTATCTCCACACGCTTATTGCCCAGACTCTTTCGACGCTTGTCATAACATTGGCTTGTATCTATAAGCTGGACTTTACCTTGACGTTCTTCGCTTTTATTCTTGGTGATAAGCCAAATATATGTAGCAATACCGGTATTGTAGAACAAGTCGTTAGGCAACTGAACGATAGCCTCCAGCCAGTCGTGTTCCAACAAATAGCCACGGATTTCACTTTCGCCACTGCCGGCATCTCCTTTGAAAAGACTGCTGCCGTTCTGAATGATTGCCATGCGGCCTTCATCGTCTTTCAGTTTGGCTATACCATTGAGCAGGAACAACATCTGTCCATCACCAATGGCAGGAAGTCCGGGAGCAAATCTACCGGCTTTACCAAGGTTATGTTCTTTTTCCACTGCTTCTTTTGAAGTTTTCCATTCTATACCAAAAGGCGGGTTTGAAATGATATAATCAAACTTATAACCGGAGAACTTGTCATCTCCAAGAGTATCTCCTTGACGCATATTGTCTGCATTGCCGCCCTTAATAAGCGTATCGGCTTTGGCAATGGCAAAGGTCTGGTTGTTCAATTCCTGTCCGTAACTTGTAATCTCCGCTTCTGGGTCAATCTTCAGAAAACGTTCAGTCAGGCAACCCAGCATCTGACTTGTACCCATAGCCATGTCATAGATAGAAGCAGTAATACCTTCACGTTCCAACTTCTGTTCATCATTGCCGACAAGCAGTTCTGCCATGAGGTAGATAATATCACGGGCGGTAAAGTGCGCTCCGGCCTGTTCGTCATAGCTTTCTGAGAATTTGCGCACAAGCTCTTCGAAGATGTAACCCATATCCACACTTGTAACCAGATCTGCTCCGAGATAGGCTTTGGAGGTGCAGAACTCTTTAATGACAAGATACAGCACATTGTTATCAGCCATCTTTTGCAGTTCCCGGTCGAAGTCCATGCGATGGATGATGTCGATTACATTTTCAGAAAAATGATTGAGATATGATTCAAAGTTCTCTTTGATATTCTCAGGGTCGTTCAGCAGACTTTGAAATGTGAATGGGGAGAGGTTATATAATTGCTGACCGGCAGCTGTCTCCAAAAATCCCTTTTTCACTACTATGCCATCTTTGTCAAGTTTGGCATTTGTATCAAGAACAGCCTGCTTAGTAGGTGCAAGGGTATCTTCAAAGCGTTTGATAACGCACATTGGGAGAATGACATTACCATACTCGTGAGGTTTATAAACACCTACTAACTTATCTGCAATAGCCCAGATAAGATTTGCTTTCTCTTGAATATTGATTGTCGTTTGCTGTTGTATATTGTTGCTCATATCTTTTCTTTTAGTTTTCTACTTTTACTTTGGCATAATACGGAAAGTCTGCAACATCTTTCCCTTTATTGATGTTGACTTCGGTGATTGTGGCATTCTTTCCTATATACTTCGCAAAACATGGAGCTAAGCGGCAATTCAGTATGTATGGTCCGTTTTCGCCAGCTAAAATCGTTGATTGTTGCCCGACTGGAGAAGTGGTAGAATCATTGATAGATGGGACAGAAGTGGAGACGGTCCTTTTCATCTTTCTATTTGCTTCCTTATCTGGGTGTTTATCAACGAATGCCCCAAAGGATTTAATCACATGGCATAATTGAAGAACATATGAAAAGTAAAGTTCTTTTTCACTTTCTGAAATTTCCAAATCCTTATCGTCTATTGTATATGGATGCTCTTCATTTGTATGCGAGTCGGTATTGGTAAAATTGATTATCTGCAATGTAATATTTCCAATAGATTTTGGAAATATTGTATCATCCTCAGAACCGTAACGTAATTCGCTATGCTTTGTTACTAATCCGGACATATAACGATTAGACTCTAATAAATTAAGTTGATTATCCCGCTCAAAACATTCCTGTGGCAGAAGTCCATAGTTAAATGCGGTACGAAAGATGTACTCCATCACTTTACGAAGCGGATTTCCCTCATATTTAAATTGCCAGTTATCAGCAGGAAAATAAAACGCACAAAGCATATCCATCATTATGGCGCGTGCCTCCTTACATATAAGTTTGCCTTCTCCAAGGTACTTAAAAACGCTTTGAAAATTGTAGGCTATAATGTTCTCGTTCTGGACATTTGCCACTTTAAGTATGTTTGTAAACATAGCATCGACCGAATTAGAGGAATTATCTATGGCATCTTTTAGGTAAACCATATTTCCCCATTCCTCTTGGTGTGCCGCATGGTCTCTTTGTGCTATTTGAATCACATCATCAAATTTGCTCATTGTACCTGCGGAAAGAATGTACCAAGGCTTTACTTGTCTTTTTTCTCCAAACATACGAGCTAACGATGCAATTACAGACGGAATAAAGAATTCATCAGTCTTATTATCATCTTTTCCATATTTGCAATTTGCATCAAGAATAATAGAAGAATAGGATTTGAAGTTCTTTTTGAGCTCCAATTCTGCCTCTTCCCAATTAGTAAAAGGAATGAGGTCTATTCCTTTTTCATCTGCAACACTTTCAAAACCTGTTGCAAAGATTTCATCTTGGGTTCCACTTAGATCGTCTACCCACAAAACTTTATATCTGATACCACTCATAATTCTCTAAACTAAATTAGGGATAGTCATTTAATTCCTTCAATTTGAGTTAACCAGCAGACTTTCCCT
>ERZ773216.3383-NODE-3383-length-13011-cov-17.226922_pt1 | contig 13011 bp, 9 predicted proteins | sample MGYA00511259_ERZ773216 | MGnify/ENA primary metagenome ERZ773216 (study PRJEB29015, sample SAMEA2737764) | human gut metagenome | biome: human gut; feature: human-associated habitat; material: faeces | place: China | collected 2012 ... | reverse complement strand
TTTTCTGAACGATTTTCTTCATGTCGGACACAACAGGAGTATACCCAAGTTGGAATAAGAATTTTCCGTTTTTTCCGAATGGAAGGTTCAAATCGCTTTCCAGATAGACGGAGGATACCAACTTGCGAAGCGCGGCACGGCAATTCCATAGATTTCCCCATGCTGCAGTGGGAGTTTGAAGAAACGCCTCGTCCACATTATAATAGGCCGTAATCGTGATGTGCGTGAGGCTTTCCTCTGTATAAGATTTGTAGAGCCAGGAAGATCCATATGGCATCTTTTCCAGACCGATTTCACAGAGATAATGCTGCTCTTCTGAGATGTGCTTCTTCTTTTTCATACATTCTTTCACTTGTATAATGCCGGGCAGATGTTCTTCGGCGGGGCTTCTTCCAAGGCAACACCAAGACCCACACGATTGTGTCGTGTGGGTCTTGGTGTCTTATGGGTCGAGAGAGCAGGGACTGTTCTCAATTATTCATTGCTGCACGAAACTGTTTGTTTGCTTCTTCAACTTTCAGACGAGACAGAATGAAGGTGATGATGGCATCCAGAGCAAACGGAATCACCAGATACATGATCTTCAGCATCGAGATGCAGGAATCCGGCTGAACGGTCAGAGCGCTGTCAAAATGGCTTGCTGCCAGCAGCCAGCCGGTGATGGCGGTGCCAAGACCGCCGCCCAGCTTCACACCGAGAGAAGTGCAGGAGTACATCGTGCCATCCACGCGCTTATGCTTCGTCAGCCAAGTGTACTCGGAGCAGGCTGCGATCACGGCGTTCATGTCGCCCTGCCAAGGACCCTGACCCAAAGCAGCAATTGCGGTAAAGAGCAGCATCAGGGGAACATTACCGCTGCCCATATAACCTGCCACAGCGACCAGAGCACGGGCAACGGTTGCCAGAGTATAGCTCATGACGTTCAGCTTGTACATTCCGCTCCATTTGGCAACCAGCGTCGGGGTGAATACCAGAGCGATGATCAGAGGAATATTGACTGCCCAAGAGAACACGCCAAACAGATTCTGGTTGCCGAGAATATAGGTTGCATAGTAGGTGCCCATGCTGATCATGGCACCGTAGATCTGCTGCAAAATGTAGGTGACGCAAATCATCATATAATATTTGTTACCAGCAAGCAGCTTTGCAGCCTGGACCAGATTATACTTTTCGTCCTGCTCGATTTCCTTTTTGTCGGTGGTATCCACCAATTCGCCTTCCGGCAGTTCCTTCACGGAGAAAACGGAGAGGGTGTTGACAAGCAGACCGATGATGGCGTAAATGATTGCAACAGTGCGCCAACTGGCAGCACCACCGCCCAGTGCCGTGACAGCACCCAGCGTAATGGACTGGATGAGCAAACTGGTTGCAAATGCGAACATGAAACGCCAAGAACCCATCTCGACCTGTTCGGCACTGTTCTTCGTAACAAGAGCGGTCAGGGCGGAATAAGCGATGTTGTTGGCGGTGTAGAACACGGCGTTCAGCAGCGTGTACGCAATCAGGAACCATGCGTACTGTGCAAACTGACCGAGATTCGTGGGAATTGCAAAAATAGCCACCAGCGTGATGGCACAGCCGATATAGCCGTACAGCATCCACGGACGAGCCTTGCCCATCTTAGAGTGCGTTTTGTCGATCAAAGAGCCAAAGAAGATATCCGTTACACCATCCAGCAGCTTGGAGACTGCGATCAGGGTGCCGACGATGCCGGGGTTCAAACCAACCGTGTTGGTCAGATAGATCATTACAAAGGATGACAGGAATGCGTATACCACGTTGCCTGCAATATCACCCGAACCATAGCCAACTTTGTTGTACCATTTCAAATAGCGTTTTTCCGTCATTTTCCGATTCTCCTCATTTGCTTCGATTTTACAAGGCTTACGCTTTTTTCGGCAAGATGTCAAATTCTCTTGCGTTTTGTCCGAAAGTATTATAAAATTTATATTGACAAAATCATATTGAAAAAATGGAACAAAGTATGCACAAAATCACATAGTTTGTGGAAATCAAACAGAACGCATTCCGATTCCGGCGAAGTCTTTAAGAAAGAAGATGGTATTGAGATGTATTTCAACTCTGGCTACTTAAACAACTCTCGTCTTGATTTCAAGGATTACACAAAACCGTTGGTGGTAGGAAGCTGCGGCACCTACCGTCTGAAAAAGCGTCCCATACTGCCGACATACTGGAAGAAGGGCCGCAGAGACTATCAGATCTTATATGTGGCATCGGGCAAGGCGCATTTCTGGTTTAATGGAATCGAGGAAATCGTTGACTCCGGCCACATGGTTCTTTACAAGCCCAAAGAGGTTCAAAAGTACGTTTACTATGTCGAAGATCACCCGGAGGTGTTCTGGATTCATTTTACTGGCTATGATGTTAAGAACATTCTGGAATACCATGGCATCTCTTTGAATCAGCACGTCTTTTACAGTGGAACACTGCCGGAATATAAAATGTCGTTCCGAAAAATCATTCGGGAACTTCAGCAATGCGAATACGGGTATGAAGATTACATCGCTTCGTTGTTCAACAACATTCTGCTGCTTGTCAGCCGCCAGCAGCAGAACGGCGAAAATTATACCGTGACGATCCCCGAAGAAATTGAGATGGCGGTTTCTTATTTTAACGAAAACTACAATACGAAGATTAGCGTGGCGCAGTATGCCGAATCGCTACATATCAGTACGAACTGGTTCATTCGCAATTTCAAACAGCACATGAAGATAAGTCCGGCGCAGTACCTTCTCTCCTTGCGGATGGTCAACGCACAGAGCTTGTTGGAAAATACCGATTACAGTGTCGGTGAAATCGCTGAGATCGTTGGGTACGATAACCAGCTTTACTTTAGCCGGGTGTTCAAAAAAGAGTATGGCATCAGTCCAGTACAGTATAGGAAAAGAGCAGAAAACCAAAGTGCGGCACCGATAGAATCTGATGTTGGAGAAATCACCTGTGAAAATTAAAGCGGGAGTATTACGGTACGCAGTGCCAGCAAGCAATGTTTTCGTCTATACAAAAACACTTTTTGCGTTGCAAAATGCTTGTTGGGGAAGTGCCCCAAACCCCTTTGTTCTGCATTTTTCAATGCAGGCTGCGCGTCCCGGCGGGACACTTTTTATCCGATGATACGTTCAGGGTCATTGAGAACTTGCATAAGGTGCGATGTAGCTTCTGCCAGAGAAGCATACTTCATTTGTTCCGGGGCAGGCGCATCCAGAAGCAAAACGCCCCATTCCTGCATACACTCCGCAAGTTCTTTCTGTGCCAGCAGCGCAGCTTCTCGGCGTATCTCCGGGGAAGTGTTTCTGTCCAGAACGTAGGCAACATGAAATCTGCCGTTGCGATCTTCCGTTAATTGCACCATGGAATCGTGGTCAATCCAGAAATGGCAGAACCAGACCCTGCCGCCGATGTTCTCCATGTTATGGCGGAGATCTTCTTCACCGCTCCATTGCAGCACTTCGGAGAGAATACTCTGCAACTGCTCATACGCCTGCTGCTCATCGGGCGTGACTTTCTTGCCGGAATATTCCCGCTGGATGGTACGCTGCCAGAATAACGCCAGCTTGCCTTGTTTTGCCTGCTCGATCGCATCCTGAATATCGTCTAAAATGCTGTACCGTAGTTCTCTCATCTTGACCCCCAAAACAATCAACTCTTTAGGAAATGATGCATTCTATAAGAATGATTATAGCCGAAAGGAATGCAAAAGAAAAGCGCACCGGCTAAATTTCAGCCGATGCGCTTGCAAAGTTTGTGATTTTATTCCTCGTTTGTGAGATAAGGAAGATTGCCGATATAGGTGTCCAGCAGATCGAGTGCCGCTTTTTTCTGGATGGGAGTCAAACCTTCCAGCCGCTTGCAGATTTCATCGTCGGTCACATGAGATGCACTGGGAACCAGATCACACAACAATGTGTCTGCGGAAATATTCAGAGCATTCAGAAGTTTAACAATGGTGGCAAGACCGGGTTCCTTTAAGCCGCGCTCTACCATGCCGATATAGTTGGAAGAAAGTTCGGATTTTTCCGCAAGCTGTTCCAGCGTCAACCCATGCTGTATCCGCTGCTCCCGTAGTCGCTGTCCAAAAAGCTCTTTCATAGTGCAACCTCATCCTATCGTGTTCTTTACACTCCATAGGATACCTGTTGGCCACACCGATATACACAATCGAAAGAGATGAATCATTCCGCTAAAGATTAAACCGACGAAAAAAGATTGCCGGGTGCTGACCTCTTACGGTCAGTTCCCGGCAATCTGCGTTTATCGAGCCTGCTCGTTCTCCTGTGCTGGCTTTTCCTCTGCAAAAAATCGTTCTACATTTTTCTGTGCCCGAACCAGTTCCTGCATCTCGTTCCGTGCCTTGCAGTAGTCCGGGTAAGAGGCTTTCTTCTTGGTCAGTAGCTCTGCAAACTCCGCATCCAACTCCTTGACCTTCGGCAATTTTTGCAGCCCAGCTTCGTCAAAGGCAGCTTTCGCCGCCTTGTGCAGAGTGATCTCCTCCCGATGGGCTTCCAGAAATGCTTTGCTGTACCCGGCTTTCCGATAAGCGGTGTACACCTCACGGGTCTTGGCATAGTTGATGATATGGGTTTTCAGCACGGCAATTTCCGTCAACCTCGCTTCTGCCGCCTTGATGGAATCGCCCATAGCATGATAGCGTTCCGTTGCTGCCGCTGCACGTTCTCGCAGTTCGTCAGCACTGCTGATCTTCTGCTCCTGCAAAAATAGCAGTGTCTTGGACATCTCTTTCAGGTTGAACTTCGTTGCCCACTTTTTGTAACCAATGCTTTTGCCCTCTGCCATTTTCCCCTGAATGTCCACCAACAACTGGAAAGGCTGTTCTTTGGGCGGCTGCTTCTGGTACGGCTGGTGCTTCGCCTTTCCCTCCAGCACTGCCTTGATCTCGTCCTCGCCGTAGCCGGTGCCCAGTGTGCGGAAACGGATAAAGCGTTTCTGCCGTGCGCCCTTCACCGCTGTGTGCTTACCACGCTTCACCTCATAGCCCTGCTGCTCCAGCTTTTGCAGAAAAACTTCAAAGTCCTTCGGCTGTTCCGCAAGGATGCTGTCGATGATTCCGCACAGGCGGTCCCTGTTGCTTTCTTTCGGTGGGTAGACGATGCGCTTCTGCCGTTCCCGATAGGGCTTTTTCTCAATGACGGACAACTGGTGTTCCAAGCAGATCAGATCGCTCAACCGCTGTACTGCAAAGGTGGAAAGCCAGAAATTTTTGAACTTCCGGGTCCCATCCAAGGCAGTGGAATTATAAATAATGTGGTTGTGGATGTGCGCCCGGTCAGTGTGGGTAGCAACGATAAAAGCGTGCTTGCCCTTCAAAAAACGCTCGGCAAACTCGTAGCCGATGCGGTTGGCTTCCTCCGGCGTAACTTCCCCTGGCTTGAAGGATTGCCGCACTTGATAGGCAATCACATCACTTTTCTGGCTGCGTCCGGTGGTCTGCTCGTACAGCCGTTTCGTCAGCAGAAATTCCTCGTCTACCGTCAACGGGCTGCACTGGTAGCTGCTGACCAGCTCACCCTGCTCGGTCTTGTCCGGGTTTTGGACATAGCTGGTGTGATTGTGCAGACACGCCCCGATAGACTTTCCTTTATTTTTCCGCATGGGGATCAACCGTGTTGCTGCCAGTGCCATCACCCCCTTACAAAAAGAAAATGCCGCACATCGGCGGCATCAAGATCATTTGGATAATTTTTCGTGATCGGCAGCACCTGCCAGATACATGGCTTCCTGCCGAACACTTTCCAATTCGTTGCTGATTGAATCCAATTCCAGATAGAGGCTCCACGCTTCTTCGCTGATAAGAGCTTTCAGCGCATTCTCTGCGGTGATCTTTTTCTGGATCAGCGCATGGTATTCATCGTCGTCTGCAAGTTGTCGTTGAAGAATATCTTTCAGATTTTCCCAATAATAGTCGGTCATAGCATCCGTGTCCATCGAATCCCTCACAATCCGGCAATCCAGCCATTAAAACGCTCCGCTGCCTCTACGATCAAAGCACCCATAAAAATCAGCGAAAAGCAGCCAAACTCTGCCACCAGCAAAATCAAAAACTGCAGCCACTCCCGGCAGTACAGCGTATAAAGACCGCAGCCGAAAATATACAGCATAGGCAGTGCTAGCACAAACGCTGACAGGTTCAGTGTCCATTTCAGCATCAGCACCAGAAACGCACTCAGGAGAACCACAGGAAACAGGAGAACCTTTGCTACGAATTTCATATTGACACCGCCTTTCTGCTTTCAGTATATGGATAGTGCATGAGCCTGTCAATGGTATTGTCCCTTATGTACCCCCGCAGCCCTCCAACTGCGGGGGAAAATTTTAGAGTTCTGCCAGCCGAGCGAGAATTTTTCTGCCAATGTTAATCAGCTCATCCAGCCTCTGCCGCAGGTCCTCCATGTCCGCAGCATAGACCCGACCATTTTCATTGGCAGCTTTGGCGTACTGGTTCAGGTTATTGCTGCACATTTGCAAAAGATATGCCATGCGCCGCAGTTGCGGCAGGTCAAGATTCAGGCAGTAGCCATCCAGAGCCATTTTTCGGATATAGGCGCTCAGGCTGCGGATGCCCATGCCCAACATCTTTTCATAAATGCGGCTTTTCTCAGCTTTTGTGGTTCTCAGGATAATGATTTCATCCCGCTTTTCCCTCACCGGGCATCACCATCCTTGTCGTAGTAACTGCGGAAGGGCTTCACTGGCTCCGGCTTGTCCGACTTTTCTTCCAGTGCTGCCAGCACCGAGGGGCGGCGCGGGGGGTCCTCCTGTTCTTCCTCGTCCTGTTCCGGCTCGTGGCTCTTTTCGTCCACATCCAACTGGGCATTCAGTTCTGCAAGGCGAGCCGACTTCTCTGCCAGTTCTTCCTCCTGCGGGAAGGGCTTTTCCACCTCAATCTGCGCCGCCGCCTGCTGCTGATGCAGGGTGTCCAGTTCGTTTTCTGCGGCGGTGATGCGCTCCGGGAAGTTGTTCAGCGAATTATCCAGACGGATGATGTTGCCCAGAGGGTCGGTGCCCAAGGGCACCGTGTACTTCCGCTGCCCTTTCAAAAGTGCCTGATACTCACTGCGGAAGGTATCGAACCGCAGTGACAGTTCAAAGCCCCGATAACTGCCAATCACTTTTTCCTCGGCGTTGGGCAGTTCCGAGCAGGCAAGCACCAGACGCTCACCGGCGGTCTTTTTCTCGTCGTAGGTCACGCCCTTGATGGTCATGCCGCAGAACTCCTCCTTGCCCTGCGGGTGGTCGGCGGCAAGCTGTGCATCCGCTTTCAGCCCGGCAATGTGGGCGTTCGTTTCCTGAATGTCAGTCGGGAATTTAGTCAGCAGCTTATCTTGCAGCCGGAATTTCTGGCTCTGGTGGTCGGCTTTCAGCACCTTCAGCTTTGCCACCTGCACATCCAAGTCCATCTTTTCCTTGATGAGCGGATTTCCGGCACACAGTGCCTTGATCTCCGCATAAGAAAGTGCCTGTTCGTCCACATCCTCGCAGGAGCGAACAGGAGATTTGCTGGTCATAATCTGCGAGATAAATCGCTGTTTATTCTCAAGGGTCTGAAAGAGGTAGCTGTCAAATGTTCCTTCCGTGACGTAATTGAACACCTTGACTTCCTTATTCATATTGCCCTGCCGGATGATGCGACCGTTGCGCTGGGTCATGTCGCTGGGCTTCCAGCCAACATCCAGATGATGCACCGCCACAAGTCGGGACTGGACGTTGGTGCCCGCTCCCATTTTCGCCGTGCTTCCGAGCAAAACTCGCACATCGCCGGAGCGCACTTTGGAGAACAATGCCGCCTTTTTTGCTTCGGTATCTGCGTTGTGAATAAACTCGATCTCGTTTTCCGGCACACCGGCGGCAATCAGCTTTTTGCGAATGTCGTCATAGACGTTGAAATTGCCATCGTTTTTCGGGGTCGAGAGGTCGCAGAACAAAAGCTGCGTCAGCTTCTGGTCTTTGCCATCTTCCCAGATCTTCAGCACGTTCTGAACGCATACGTTCAGCTTGCTGTTGGGGTCGTCCGGCAGCATGGGGTTCATCAGGCGCACATCCAAGCCGATCTTTCTGCCGTCGTTTGTGACGCAGAGCATATTGTCCACGGAGGCATCTACTGCACCGGAGTGGATTTCTGCCGCACGTTTGCTCAGCTCCTGCACCATCTCCTTTTGGATCTCCGAGGGTTTCGCCACCACGGTCTCAAACTTTGCGACCGGCACCGGCAGATGAAGCTGGTCGGATGTTTTAATGTCCGCAACCTCCTTAAACATGGACATCAGCTCCGGCAGATTGAAGAACTTGGCAAACCTCGTCCTCGCCCGATACCCAGTACCTTCGGGGGCTAATTCGATGGCGGTGGTGGTCTCACCAAAGGTGGATGCCCAGCAGTCGAAGTGGGTCAGCTTTTTCTGCTGCAAGGTGCTGTACTGCAAATACCGCATGACCGTGTACAGTTCGGTCATGGAATTGCTCACGGGCGTGCCCGTGGCGAACACCACGCCCCGCCCGCCGGTGATCTCATCCAGATAGCGGCACTTGCCGAACATATCGCTGGATTTCTGCGCTTCGCTGGTGGATAATCCAGCGACATTCCGCATTTTTGTGGTCAAAAAGAGGTTCTTGTAAAAATGGCTCTCGTCCACAAAGAGCCTGTCAACGCCCAACTGCTCGAAGGTAATCACATCATCCTTACGCTCATCGGAGCGCAGTTTTTCCAGCTTGGTTTCCAGCGTTTTGCGGGTCTTTTCCATCTGCTTGATGGAGAAATTCTCGCCTGCGTGGACTTTCAGCTCGTTGATGGCGGCAAGGGTCTCGTCGATCTGTTCCTGAATGATACGCTCCTGCCGTTCGAAGGACAGCGGGATGCGCTCAAACTGCGAATGGCCAATGATGACGGCATCGTAGTCGCCGGTGGCGATGCGGGCGCAGAATTTTTTGCGGTTGGCGGTCTCAAAATCCTTGCGCCGTGCTACCAAAAGTTTTGCGTTAGGGTAGAGGTTCAGAAACTCGCTTGCCCACTGTTCCGTCAAATGGTTGGGCACCACAAAAAGGCTTTTCTGACACAGTCCCAGCCGTTTGGCTTCCATGGCGGATGCAGCCATTTCGTAGGTTTTGCCCGCACCAACTTCGTGTGCAAGCAGCGTATTACCGCCATAAAGCACATGGGCGATGGCGTTGCGCTGGTGCTCCCGGAGAGTGATCTCCGGGTTCATGCCGACAAAATGGATGTGGCTTCCGTCATACTCACGGGGGCGGGTAGAGTTGAACAGTTCGTTATACTGTTTTACCAGCAAGATGCGCCGCTGAGGGTCCTGCCAGACCCAGTTGGCGAAAGCGTCCTTGATGACCTGCTGTTTTTGCTGTGCCAGCATGGTTTCCCGCTTGTTCAGCACACGCTTGGGTTTGCCCTCGGCATCCTCGATGGTGTCGTAGATGCGGACATCTTTCAGGTTCAGGGTCTCCTCCAGAATCTTATAGGCGTTGGCTCTGCTGGTGCCGTAGGTCTCGGAGGAGATAATATCGCCCCGTCCCGTAGCGGTCTTGCCCTCCACACGCCACTCTGCGGTATACGGAGAATATCTCACTTTGACTGCATGGCGCAGATAGTAGGGGATCTGGAACGTCTCGGTCATAAATTTCTGGATAATGTCCGGTGAAAGCCATGTTGCACCCAAGCGCACATCAATTTCGGAGGCTTCCAGTTCTCTGGGCTGTGCTTTCTCCAATGCGGTGACATTGACCGCAAATTCCGGGTTCGTTTCGGCGGCGAACTGCGCCATCCGCAGCTTTGCCCGGACATCGCCGGACAGGTACTCGTCTGCCATCTGCCAGCCTGCTTCCGGGTCGGTGGGGTCGGCGGCAGGGTCCTTGAAGATCACACTGGAAAGTTCGGTGGTAATGCGCCCGTACTCACCGGGAGTGCCCAGCAGTTCTGCCATATAGGGCAAGTCCACTTTGCCATGCTCACCAATAGATACCGCCAACGCTTCGCTGGGGGTGTCCACGCTGGTGACGGTGCGCTCCGGGCGAATGGTGCGCTTTGTAAACATCGCCGCCTTGCTCTTGAGCTGCCCCTGCTCGTCCAGATTTTCCAGCGAACACAGCAGATAGTAGGAGGAATCCTGCTCAAACAGCCGCCCATTTCTGCGGTCGTTCAGCAGACCGTATTTTGCGGTAAAAGCATCGTAGGCGGCGTTCAAATGCTCCTGCGTTGCCTTGATGTCCTCGTCCGGGTAGTCGTTCAACTGCTGGTCGATCAGGTCGTTGACGATCTGCCGCAGTTCCACCATGCCGGTGACACGTCCCTTGGCGGTGTCGGACAGTTCCACCTGCGTCATGACCGAATTTTCCCGGTAGAACACCTCGCCGTCCACCACGGTGTAGGAGAAGTTTTTTACATCCGGGTCAGCAGGGAGCGTCTTGCGCTCTGCCTCGGCATCCGCAATATCTGGCGTTTCCACCTCGACTTCGGTGTACTGACCCTCAATATGCTGTACCGCCTCGGCAAGCTGGTCTGCAAGGTTTGCACCCTCGATGGGAGCAACGGTCAATTCCTCTCGTCCATACTGGGTGCTTTCGGTGGAGAGTACGCCCAGAACCATCTCCGGGCGGTCTGCGAAATACTGGTTGATGGCAAAGCCATCCTCGGTCTTGCCAAGCTGCACCCATGCAGGTTCGATGTCCGCAGGGCGGTCACGCTTCTGCAAAAAGATAATATCGCTGACAACATCCGTGCCTGCATTTGCCTTAAACGCATTGTTGGGCAGACGGATAGCCCCCAACAGGTCAGCACGCTCTGCCATGTGTTTGCGGGCGGTGCTGTCCTTGCTGTCCATGGTATAACGAGAAGTCACAAACGCCACAATGCCGCCCGGACGCACTTGGTCGATGGCCTTGGCGAAAAAGTAGTTGTGGATAGAAAATCCCAGCTTGTTATATGCCTTATCGTTGACCTTGTACTGACCGAAAGGCACGTTGCCCACCGCCAAATCGTAAAAATCACGGCGGTCGGTGGTTTCAAAACCCGCCACGGTAATGTCAGCCTGCGGATACAGTTTTTTCGCAATACGCCCGGTGATGGAATCCAGTTCCACGCCGTATAAACGACTGCCCTGCATGGTGTCCGGCAGCATTCCAAAGAAGTTGCCCACACCCATACTAGGTTCCAGAATGTTGCCGTTGCGGAAACCCATGCGCTCCACAACATCGTAAATACTACGGATCACGGTGGGGCTGGTGTAGTGGGCATTCAGCACGGAGCTGCGGGCTGCGGCATACTCGTCCTCGGAAAGCAGCCCTTTCAGTTCCGTGTACTCTTTTGACCAGTTGCTCTTATCCGGGTCAAAGGCATCCGGCAGACCACCCCAGCCCACATACTGCGAAAGCACTTCCTGTTCCTCGGCGGTGGCTCCACGGTGTTCCTGTTCCAACTGAAACAGGGTGCGGATAGCTGCAATATTCCGGGCATATTTCTGCTTTGCACCACCCTTGCCCAGATGGTCGTCCGTGATGTGGAAGTTCCCGGCAGCTTCCGGCACAGGTTCGGCGTTCAGGGCTTCGTCTGCGACGGCAGCATCCGGGAATGTCTGCCATTCGCCGTTGACCTCCCCAGAGATAGGCAGCTTGTCCAGTGATTCATCAGACGTAGGCTCATCCCGTCGCAGACTGTCCTCGAACTGCTGTTTGTTCAGCACCTCGTTGCTCCACGAATAGCCCTGCACACTGGTGTCGATGCGCACATCGGTTTCGCCCACATAACCAACTTTGCCCTCGATGGTTCGGGTGGGAAGGTCTACCACAACATCGTCCCCGACCTTGTAATCAACGGCCTTTTCGGGAGCAGCATCAAGGGCTTCATCTTGCTGCTCGTACAATTCCCGGACAATAGCCAGCGGTTCTTCCCGGAAAATCGGCATCCGCATATCGGCTAGTGCCATATCCTGCAAGGAAACCTTGCCCTTATCAAAGTCCACACCATCAATCCGAAATTCCCGGCCATCCATCTTGATAACGGAGCCGATGGGCAGATAGTCCTCTTTGCGCAGATGTTTAGTCTGGCGATGAGTCCCATCTTCGTTCAATCCGGCAAGGTAAACATCGTTGCCCGCAGACCACAATTCTTTTGACTTTCTTGCCCATAAGCTAGGTGGAAAGCCTGTGACCTGAACTTCGCCCAGTGCTGTTTCTCTCGTAAACAAAGCACTGTTGAGAACTTTTGCAACCTTGGCAGCATCTTCTCCATAGAACATAAAATTGCCGCCAGCTTCAAATCCAACCAGAGTATCCGGGTGCTGCGCCTTTAATGCAGTGTATTCGGCTGCACTGGCGGCGTTCAGTTCAAGGGGAAAGTCGATGGCTCTTCTTTCTTTGTCCGACAGGTAGCGGTCAGACTGAATCATCAGGTCAATATATTTTTCGACCCGATCCCAGCGGAGAAGCACTTTCTGATGGTCGGGATAATGCTCAAACGTCAGACCCTTGCTGTCATGGTCAAGCCAACCACTGCTTCCGTCCAGATAAGTGTGTGAAGAACCGCCGGGGCCATACGGTGCATATTCGTTGGCAAGAGCTTTTGCCCGGAGTTTTCGGTCAGGCTGCAACTGATAAGTTTTCCATATCCGAAGTTTGCTGCCTTCAACATTGGAACCTCTCCGCAGCGCATTTTCAATCTCCGCCTGCGACAAAACAAAAGCGGAGGGCGATTTTTCGCTCTCCGCTTGGTCGATGGATTCAATTTGTTTGGCTTCAGTGGGAATGTGGGCATCGAAGAAACTTAACTGTAAATCAGTTCGTTCAGCACCAGTTCCTCGGCCTGTGCTTTCAGACTGTTCATGTGCTGCACCCACCCCATCTGATGCTGCTCCTTGTTCGGAGCCGGGTTCTGCTTCAGCAGTCCCTGCATGGTCTGCTGCATCTGGCTCTCTGCCGTCTGCTCCACCTCCATCAGGTGCGGGTACAGGCTCCCGTTCAGGAGCATCGTGTTGTACA
>ERZ773216.3363-NODE-3363-length-13095-cov-3.976840_pt1 | contig 13095 bp, 9 predicted proteins | sample MGYA00511259_ERZ773216 | MGnify/ENA primary metagenome ERZ773216 (study PRJEB29015, sample SAMEA2737764) | human gut metagenome | biome: human gut; feature: human-associated habitat; material: faeces | place: China | collected 2012 ... | reverse complement strand
CTCGTGACCGGTCAGCATCGAATTGATATAAAGCGTCATGTCCTTGTACATCCCTTCGCGGAATCCTAACAGGTGGATGTTGACCCTCGTTTCGCCGACGGCGAAGATCGGATCGGGCACCGGACCGTCCTTCGGGGCCTTGCGCAGCTCCCGGGGCAGCCCCTCGGGAAATTCGGGGTACTCCGTTTTGCCCGTCAGGTCCACGCCGTAGAGTTTGAAACAGTCGTCGCAGTCCGATTCGATGAAGTCGAACGATTTCGTACCGCGGGGCAGGGGCGGGAACCGCAGCACGAACGACGCGCGGCCCGACTTCGGCATCCAGAACAGCGAGTCGGGCGTTATGCCTTCGGCCCCGGTGAGCATGAATCTCCGGGCGGGGATTTGCAGATAGCTGTCCGAAGAAATGACGATCCAGTTTTTGGGCCGGTAGTAGGCGTTCATGTGGAGCACGGTGGCCGTGTCGCTCAATTCGACTTTCACGATGTCGAGCGTCCGGGTGTTGGCCGTTTCGATCAGCGGGTTTTCCACGACCCGGTTAGCCGGGGTGCAGGACGGCAGCAACGCACCGAGCGCCGCTGCGATCAGGAACAGAAGGTTTCTCATGGCAGGTTGGTTGGGTTTGTAGTGACAAACAAATGTAGTCTTTTTTTGCTGTTTTTGCAACTGTTTCCGCAAAAAGCGGTTGGATGGCCCGGAACGGAAAAGGGACCGCACTCCGAAAGTGCGGCCCCTTCTCTGCAAACCCTTCAAAAACTATTTTCCGATCAGCGAAATCGAACGCTGGATGAAATCCGTCAGGTTCTTGCCCTTGAGCATGCCGTTGGTCAGCAGCGCCAGGTCGATGATCTGCTTGACGAGGCGGTTTTCGCCGCCGATCTCGCGCAGACGCTGGTTGCGCTCGTCGCGCAGGGTGACGATCTTCTTCGACAGCTCCTCGCGCGTGGATTTCTCCTCGGACGAAAGTTCCTCCTCCTTCTTGCCCTTCACGACCTCGTCGAAACGCTTCTCCTCGGCCACCGCGGCGTCGATCTTCTTGGTGATCGACTTCAGTTTGTCGCCGTAGGACTTCTCCACGTCGGCGAGGATGTCGATGACGATGGGGTGGTTGGCGTTGACCGCGATGGTGAAGTTGTCGGGCATCTGTCCGTAGAACTGGCTCATGCCTCCGCCGCCCGTCTGGGCCATCTCCTTCATGCGGCGCATGAACTCGTTCTGCGTGATCACCACCGGAGCCTCGTCGGGCGACATGGCCTCGAACGAGATATTGTAGTGAATCTTGTCGTCCTTGGGCATCTGGCTCTCGAAAACGGGCGTCAGCACCTCCTGCTGGCCCTCGGTGAGCGACATCTTGACATTCTCCTCCTTCTGGATCAGTTTGTCGACCACGTCGCTGTCGACGCGCACGAAACGCGACTCCTTGTTCTTCGACTCGTACCAGTTGATGTAGTGGCTGTCCAGCTGGCCGTCCATCACCAGCACGTCGTACCCCTTGCCTTTGGCCGCTTCGAGGAACGTGTGCTTCTCCACGGGATCGTCCACATAGAGGAACACCTCCGTCTTGTTCTTGTCGGTCTGGTTCTCCTTCACCTTCTCCGCATACTCCTTGGGGGTGAAATATTTGCCTTCGACGTTCTTCCAGAGCATGATCCCGGCGGCCTTCTCGGCGAACTTCTCGTCGGTGAGGATGCCGTACTGGATGAAGATTTTCAGGTCGTCCCACTTCGCCTCGTAGTCCGAACGCATGGTCGAGAACAACTCCTGCAAGCGGTCTGCGACCTTGCGGGTGATGTAGCTCGAAATCTTCTTCACGTTGGCGTCGCTTTGCAGGTAGCTGCGCGATACGTTGAGCGGAATGTCCGGCGAGTCGATCACGCCGTGCAGCAGCGTCAGGTACTCCGGCACGATGCCCTCGACCTGATCCGTCACATAGACCTGATTCGAATAGAGCTGGATCTTGTTCTTCTGGATCTCGAAGTTGTTGTGAATCTTCGGGAAGTAGAGGATGCCCGTCAGGTGGAACGGATAGTCGATATTGAGGTGGATCGAGAACAGCGGCTCGTCGCTCATCGGGTAGAGTTCGCGGTAGAACTCCTTGTACTGCTCCTCGGTGATGTCGGCGGGCTTGCGGGTCCACAGCGGCTCGACGTTGTTGATGATGTTGTCCTTGTCGGTGTCGACGTATTTGCCGTCCTTCCACTCCTTGACCTTGCCGAAGGCGATGGGCACGGGCAGGAAGCGGCAGTACTTCTTCAGCAGGGCCTCGACCTGCGCATCCTCGGCGTATTCGAGCGAATCCTCCGAGAGGTGCAGCACGATGGTCGTGCCGCGGTCGCGTGCCTCGTCAGTCTCCTCCATCTCGAACTCGGGCGACCCGGTGCAGCTCCAATGTACGGTTTTAGAACCCTCTTTATAGGATTTCGTGAAAATCTCGACCTTGTCCGACACCATGAATGCCGAGTAGAATCCCAGTCCGAAATGTCCGATAATGGCCTGGTTCTTATACTTCTCCATGAACTCCTCGGCGCCCGAGAAGGCGATCTGGTTGATGTATTTGTCCACCTCCTCGGCCGTCATGCCGACGCCGCGGTCGGTCACGGTGAGCGTTTTCTTCTCCTTGTCGGCGGCGACGCGGATCGTCACGTCGCCCAGATCGCCCTTGGCCTCGCCGATCGACGAGAGGGTTTTCAGCTTCTGGGTGGCGTCCACGGCGTTCGAAATCAGCTCGCGCAGGAAAATTTCATGGTCCGAGTAGAGGAATTTCTTGATGACGGGGAAAATGTTCTCCGTCGTAACTCCGATTTTTCCGTTTTTCATAGTGCTATCGTTGTTGTTGTATTTGATTTCCTGCCCTTCCTGCAACAAACGGTGTGCCAGTACTTTTTTTCTGCCATTCTGTCAGCTGGACCTGCCAAAACGGAGCGCCCGGTTGTATAACGGCGCGAATTTTTATACCTTTGGAGGCGTAACGGCCCTTTTTACCGGTCGGGAGATTTCGAATCGCCCGGCCTGTCCGTACCTTTATATAATTAAAACCTTTGCAAATGGATTTTCTGAAACTGGCGAAAAAGCGGTACGCCTGCCGCAAATACCTCTCCAGGCAAGTGGAGCCGGAGAAACTGGAGCTGATCCTCGAAGCGGGCCGCGTGGCCCCCACGGGCGCCAACCGCCAGCCCCAGCGGCTGGTGGTCGTGCAGTCGAAGGAGGGCATGGAACGCCTTGCGCGCTGCACGCGCGATTTCGGCGCCCCGACGGCCGTCATCGTCTGCGCCGACACCTCCGAGGCGTGGACCCGTAAGTACGACGGCAAGAACATTTCGGACATCGACGCGTCGATCGTCACCGACCACATGATGCTTGCCGCCGCGTCGCTGAACCTCGACACGCTGTGGATCTGCATGTTCAAACCCGAAGCCGTGCGCGAGGAGTTCGCCCTTCCGGCGAACGTCGAACGTCGAACCCGTGAACATCCTGCTGATCGGCTACGGCGACGGCCCGGCGGCCGATCCCAACCGCCACGACACGCTGCGCAAACCGCTCTCCGCGACGGTCTTCCACGAGAGGTTTTGAGACAAAAAAGAGGATCGCCGGTCGATCCTCTTTTTTACCCCTATTTCGCATACAGGCGGAAAGTCGTGCGCCACGACTCGCCCGGGTCAATGGCCCGAAACCCTTCGGCCGCGGGATCGGCGGCGTTGGGGGCGTTCGTGGTCCATGTCTGCGGCTCGGGACAGCAGTAGGGCACTTGCCCTCCGTTGTTCCACAGCGTCCAGTAGGTCGTCTGCTCGTCGACCTCGTAGCAGGTTCTCACGCCCGTGCGCAGGTGCTCGACCAGCGCGCCGCGGAACGGTTTGCCGTCCACGTCGATCTCGCGCAGCGTAAAACCCGCCTCGATCGGCCCGCAGCCGGTGACCTGAAGCCCTTCGCGGCGCAATTTGGAAAATTGCTCCGACAGCGGCAGCCTGCGTCCCGTCGGAAGGTTGCGGCCGTCGAGTTCGACCTCTTCCCCGACAGCCAGGCGCATCACGTAGTCGGCGTCGATCCCGCCCGCAAAGGGAATCGTCAGCGGGGTGTGAAAACCCACGCCCAGGGGCATGCGGGTCTCGCTGCGGTTGAAGAACACCACCTCCTGCTCCAACCCTTCGGCCGTGAGCCGGTAGGTGATCTTGCACTTGAACTCGTGCGGGAAATCGCGGTAAACGGCATCGTTCCCCGCATTGGCGTAGTAACGGCATTCGATCATCACCTCCCTGTCCATCTCGCGGGCCTTCGACACCAGGAACGCCTCGCTCTTGAGGACGCCGTGGTGGTAGTTCCGTTCCCTCTCGATGGTGATGGGATACTGGTACGTGCGTCCCTCGAAGACGTAACGGCCGTCGGCGATGCGGTTGGGCGGGAACAGGATCGGAAGCCCGAAGACCTGCGGACGGCTCCGGAACGTCTCGATCTCCCCGGGTCCGGGCGTGCGCAGAATCTCCGCGCCCAGCCGGGTGTTGGCCAGCCGCACGAGGTTGGCCCCCATCTCCGGAATCAGCAGCGCCGTATACTCCCCCTTGGAGAACTCCACGCCTTTCAGCCCGTGGAAGTCGATGGCGCGCAGCATCAGAGAAGCTTCTCGATCTTGGCCTTCAGGGCATCCTTCGGGCATGCGCCGACCTGCTTGTCGACCAGCTCGCCGCCCTTGAGGAAGACGATCGTCGGGATGTTCCTCACGCCGTACTTCATCGTGATGTCGTCGTTCTCCTCGACGTCGCACTTGCCGATGACGACCTTGCCTTCGTATTCCGCAGCCAGTTCGTCCACGATGGGCGACATCGTGCGGCAGGGACCGCACCATTCGGCCCAGAAGTCGATGACCACCGGCTGATCGCCTGCGACCAGCGCTTCGAAATTGTCTTTGTTGATTGCCAATGCCATAGCTTTGAGTTTTTTGTTGATTATCAATTAAAGTATGCTTATGCGATTGAGTAGTGGATGCTGTTGTCGTCCAAATATCCGACCAGAGATTGCGAGAGGCTCACCTTGTGGCTTTTCGAGAAGAGGCGCAGCGAGACCTGCGCTCCGCGGTCGTAGACGTTCAGGCGCAGCAGCGTGTCGCCCTTCGACTCGCGGACCCTCTCCGTCAGGTCGTGGATGAACGCTTCGGTCACCTCCTCGATCGGCAGCTGCACGATCATCTCCTTGATCGTGTCGCGCATCTCCTGCAACTGAACCATCGAAATGATCTTGAATTCCAGCTCCTTGTCGTTGTAGGGCTTGGCCTGCACGCGGCCCCGGACGAAGAGGAAATAGTCCGGGAAAAGGTATTTGCGGAAGTTCTCGTAGTCCTTGCCGAAGAGGGCGAACTCGTGGCCTCCGTTGTAGTCCTCGAGTTTGAACTTGCCCCACGGCTTGCCGGTCTTGGTCATCAGGTTCTGCACGCCCACGACCATGCCCGCCACGGCGATCTCCTGCCCCTTGAGGGCGTCGAGGTTCTCCAACTCCGAAAGCTGGGTCTTGCACATGTGGTCGATGATGATTTTGTAATCGTCGAGCGGGTGCGCCGAGAGGTAAAGGCCCACCATTTCGCGCTCCTTCGTGAGTTTTTCCAACTGGCTCCAGTCGGCGCAGGCCGGAAGCACCGGGCGCTGGATGTCCACGTGCTCGCCGCCGCCGAACAGACTCTGCTGGGCGTTGTTCTGCTCGGTCTGGAACCGCTGCCCGTAGCGCATCAGCTGCTCGATGAAGGTGATGCCGCTCGAATCGCGCAGGTCGACGCCGAAGTACTTGCAGCGTGCGAAATCCGAGATCGAGTCGAACGCCCCGGCGTAAGCCAGGTTTTCGAGGCATTTGCGGTTGACGAGCGAGTAGTTCACGCGCTCGACGAAGTCGTATATGTCCTTGAAAGGCCCGTTGGCCTTGCGTTCGGCGATGATGCTCTCCACGGCCGCCGCACCGACGCCCTTCACCGCCGCGAGGCCGAAGCGCACGTCCCCGGCGGCGTTGGACGAGAAAGTCCGCATCGACTCGTTGATGTCGGGTCCCATGACGCTGATGCCCATGCGCTTGCACTCGTTCATGTAGAGCGTCAGCTGCTCGATGTTCGTGAGGTTTCGGCTCAACACGGCAGCCATGTACTCCGAAGGGTAGTTGGCCTTGAGGTAGGCCGTCTGGTAAGCCACCCACGAGTAGCACGTGGCGTGCGACTTGTTGAACGCGTAGGAGGCGAATTTCTCCCAGTCACCCCAGATCTTTTCGAGCACCTTCGGATCGTGTCCGTTCTTCCTGCCGCCCTCGATGAACTTGGGTTTCAGGTGGTCCAGTTTGTCCTTGAGTTTCTTGCCCATGGCCTTGCGGAGCGTGTCCGACTCGCCGCGGGTGAAGTTGGCCAGAAGACGCGACAGCAACATGACCTGCTCCTGGTAGACCGTGATGCCGTAGGTGTCCTTGAGGTACTTCTCCATCACGGGGATGTCGTACTCGATGGGGCTGCGGCCGTGCTTGCGGGCGATGAAGTCCGGGATGTAGTCCATCGGACCGGGCCGGTAGAGGGCGTTCATCGCGATCAGGTCCTCGAAGGTCGAGGGTTGCAGCTCGCGCAGGTACTTCTGCATGCCCGCGGACTCGAACTGGAACGTCCCGACGGTGCGGCCCTCGCCGTAGAGGCGGTAGGTCGCGGGGTCGTTGATGATCGTGAAGTCGTCGATGTCGATCTTCACGCCCTTGGTCAGGCGGATGTTCTCCACGGCGTCCTTGATGATCGAAAGGGTCTTCAGCCCCAGGAAGTCCATCTTGATCAGTCCCGTGTCCTCGATCACCGAACCCTCGTACTGCGTGACGAGCATCTTCTCGCCGGTCTCCTTGTCGTCGGCCGTCGAGACGGGGACCCAGTCCGTGATGTCGTCGCGGCAGATGATCGTGCCGCAGGCGTGCACGCCCGTGTTGCGGACGTTGCCTTCGAGCATCTTGGCGTAACGGATCGTATCGCGCAGAATCGGGTTGTCCGACTGTTCGGCGGCTTTCAGTTCGGGGACGTAGTCGATGGCGTTCTGCAGGTTGAGCTTCTTGTCGGGAATCTTGTCCGGCACGAGTTTGCAGAGGCGGTCCGACTCCGAGAGCATCAGTTTCTGCACGCGCGCCACGTCCTTGATGGCCAGTTTGGTGGCCATCGTGCCGTAGGTGATGATGTGCGCCACCTTCTCCTTGCCGTATTTCTGCGTCACCCAGTTCAGGACCCTTCCGCGGCCGTCGTCGTCGAAGTCGACGTCAATATCGGGGAGCGAAATACGGTCGGGGTTCAGGAAACGCTCGAACAGCAGGTCGTAGGCGATGGGGTCGATCTGCGTGATGCCGAGGCAGTAGGCCACGGCCGATCCGGCGGCCGATCCGCGGCCCGGACCCACCGACACGTCCAGCTCCTCGCGCGCGGCGCGTATGAAGTCCTGCACGATCAGGAAGTAGCCCGGGAAACCCATCGTCTTCATAATGTGCAGCTCGAATTTCAGCCGTTCCTCCTGCTCTTCGGTCAGCTGCTCGCCGTAGCGCCTGTGCGCGCCGTCCATCGTCAGCTTGGCCAGATAGTCGGCCTCGAACTTGATGCGGTAGAGTTTGTCGTAACCTCCTAATTTCTGAATCTTCTTGAGTCCCTCCTCCTCCGACATCACCACGTTGCCGTTCTCGTCGCGCGTGAATTCATCGAAAAGGTCCTTTTCCGTGAGCCGGGCGCGGTATTCGGCCTCGGTTCCGAACTCCTCGGGAATCTCGAAGTTAGGCATGATCGGCGCATGGTCGATCGAGTAGCACTCGATCTGGTTGCAGATGTCGACGGTCGTCGACATCGCCTCGGGGTCGGTCTGGCCGAAGATCGCGGCCATCTCGGCCGTCGTCTTGAGCCACTCCTGCTTCGAGTAGAGCATGCGCTTGGGGTCGTCGAGGTCCTTGCCCGTCGAGAGACAGATCAGCCGGTCGTGCGCCTCGGCGTTGTCTTCGTCCACGAAGTGCACGTCGTTGGTGCAGACCATTCTGACGTTGTGCTTCGCGGCCAGTTCGCGCAGGTGCTTGTTCACGTGCAGCTGCATGGGATAGGCCTCGTGGTTGGCCCGCTCGACGGTGGCCTTGTGGAGTTGCAGTTCGAGGTAATAGTCGTCGCCGAAGACCTTCTTGTGCCATCGGATCGACTCCTCGGCCTTTTCGAGGTCGTTGGCCGTGATGGCGCGCGGAACCTCGCCCGCCAGACAGGCCGAACAGCAGATCAGCCCCTCGTGGTATTTCTCGATCTCCGTGCGGTCGGTTCGCGGACGCATGTAGAAACCTTCGGTCCACGCCTTCGAGACGATCTTGATGAGGTTGTGGTATCCCTTGAGGTTCTTGGCCAGCAGGATCAGGTGGTAGCCGCTCTGGTCGGGCTTGCCCTCCTTGTCGTGGAGCCGGCGGCGCGCCACGTAGACCTCGCAGCCGATGATGGGCTTGAAGGCGAGTTTGCGCCGGCACTCCTCCAGTTGTCTTTCGCATTTGGCGATCTCGGCAGCGGGGTCAGCGCAGGTCTCCGTGCCGTCGCGCAGGGCGGCGATGCGGGCCTCCGCCTCGGCGGCCTTGTCCTTGCATTTGCCCTTGACTTTCTGGACGTAGTTGTAGAACTCCTTGATGCCGAACATGTCGCCGTGGTCCGTCACGGCGATGCCGGGCTGTCCGTCGGCCATGGCCTTGTCCACGAGCCGCTGGACGCTGGCCTGTCCGTCGAGGATCGAATATTGCGTATGTACGTGAAGGTGTACGAATTGGGGCATTGCGTCAAAATTTTGCTACGACAAAGATAATATAAATCGGGGGTATAATCAAATGCCGGACGACTTGTTTTACCGGGATGCGGCCCCTCTCCGGTTCCGGACGAAGATAATGTTTTTTTATTGAAGAATTCATGGCAGGGCTATTGCATTTTACCGATAAAATGCTTAACTTTAAACACCGAACCAAGAACCGAAGAATTATGCAAGACGACACGTTGGTTGTACTGGCGGAGTACAACACCATCACAGAGGCCGAGATCGCCAAGTCGATGCTCGACAGCGCCGGTATCTGGTCGACGATCCGCAACGAATACATGTCGGCCATCTACCCGATAGGGACCATGCCCGCCCAGATTGTCGTCCGCGAAGAGGACTACGAGAAGGCGAAGGCGATGCTCCACCACCGATAAGAACCCCATGAAAAAGCTCCGCTGCACGGCGGAGCTTTTCGTTCAGTTGTTGTGGTAGTTGACCCGGTATTCGTAGGCCGTCCGCTGGGGCACGCCGCGCACCTTGCGGGGCGTCCATTTGCCCTTGCTGCTGCGGATGACGCGGAGCACCTCTTTGGTCAGCCGCTCGTCGGGCGACTGCACGACCTCGCCGATGGCGATGCGCCCGTCCGGCTCGATGTAGAACCGCACGTGCACCACTCCCTCCACGCCCTTCTCCGTGAAACGCCCGTCGTAGCGGATGCGCATTTTGGCCCACGCGTGGAAATTCTCGTCCGGATTTTCCCCCATGAAGAGCAGCGGATCGGCGTCCTGCGCCCTCCGGATCTTCTCGACCGGAATGCGGATCGTCATCCGCGAGGTGTAGGAAACCGGACTTCCGTCGGCCAGCGTCGCGGGACTCCACGTTCCGCCCAGACGGTCGTACGCCTTCTCCATCGCCCGGCGGGTTGCCGCCGTCGCCGGAGCGAACTCCGCATGGTCGCGGCCCTCCTGCGTATTGTCCATGTAGCGCCACTCCGCGACGTTTCCCGCCTTGTCGATTTGCAGGGCGATGCCCACGACCGGAGAGATCGAGTCCGCCGGAATCTGCTGCTCAATGGCAATCTTCTCGACCGTGGCGGCCATGCGCGTCATAAAGACCCTGATCACCGCGCCGTTGAATGCGGGAGGCGTCACCTCCGACTGCGCGAAGACCGCTCCCGTTCCGGCAAGCAGAGTGAATAATATCGACAACAAGCAGTTTATCATAATATTATAAGATTTATTTAAAGCCCCGCTTTAAGCATTCCAGATGCGCCACGAGGCTTCGGCCTGCTCGACGAACATCGTCCGCCCGTTCAGAATATGCGCCCCGCGCTGACGGCCGTAGTCGAGGAACTGCGTCAGCGGCGGATTGTAGACCAGGTCGAGCAGGTAGTGCTCCGGCGTAACATAGGCATAAGGGATACGCGGCGCGGCATCGACGTTGGGGTAGGTCCCCACGGGCGATGCGTTGACAATCAACCGGCTGGACTCCACTGCCTCACACGGCAGATCGTCGTAGGTGTAGTTGCCTTTCGCCGCTTCGCGCGAGACCAGCGCAAAGGGGATGTCGCGTTCGGCAAGGGCATACTGCACGGCCTGCGAAGCGCCTCCCGTGCCGAGCACGAGAGCCTGCACGGGCTGGGCCGCGCCCAGCAGTTCGTTCAGCGCGGCCCGGAGGCCGATGACATCGGTGTTGTGGCCCGCGAGACGCCCGTCCGCCGTGCGGCGGATGCAGTTGACGGCCCCGATGGCCTCGGCCTCGGGCGACACCGAATCCAGAAAGGCCATTACGTCGCGCTTGTAGGGAATCGTGACGTTCAGCCCGCAAAGCTCCGGGAGACGCTCCAGCAGACCGGGCAGGTCTCCGATCGACCCGAGTTCGTAAAGCGAGTATTCACAGTCGGTTATCCCCTCTCTATTGAACTTTTCCGTGAAGTAGGCGGCCGAAGCCGAATGCCCCAGCGGGCGTCCGATCAGTCCGAAGCGTCGCATGGGTTACTCCTCCTCTTTTTTGACGATGATGCGCGCCAGCAGTTCGATGCCGTAGATGGCCAGAAATCCGACGACGCAGAGCAGAACCGCCTGCACAAGCTGCGACGGCTGGCCGGTGAGCTGTTCGAAGGTCCCGGGGGCGACGTTGTGCTGGACGAGCGGCTGTGCGACGCCGTGGCTGTCGAGGTAGGTCTCGGCGGTCTCCTTCCACGGCCAGACCTTGTTGAGCGAGCCGACCATGAAGCCCATCAGCACGGCCACCGTGACGTCGTGCCAGTGTTTGAGCAGCCACGACAGCAGGTGCGAGAAGGAGATGATGCCCGCCGCGGCTCCGACGACGAAGATCACGATGACGGGAATGTTCAGATCGCCCACGGCCTGCATGATATATTGATATTTGCCCAGCAGCAGCAGGATGAAGGCCCCGGAGATGCCGGGCAGGATCATGGCGCAGATGGCGATGGCGCCCGAAAGCATCACGAACCACCAGTCGTTGGGGGTTTCTGCGGGCGTGGCGACGGTGATCCACCAGGCCGCGGCGGCCCCTGCGACGAACGCGAGGAGGCTCCGCCAGTCCCAGCGTCCGATTTGCCGGGCGACGAGCAGCGCCGAGGCGATGATCAGCCCGAAGAAGAACGACCAGATGGCGATGGGGTGGTAGGTCAGCAGATAGGTCATCAGGCGAGCCAGCGAAAAGATCGCAATGGCGATGCCCAGCAGCACGGGCAGCAGGAAACTTCCGTTGATATGGCGCCAGAACTCGCCGAGGCGGAGTTTCAGCAGCAGCTTGAGCGCCGTGGCGTTGACGCTGCGGATCGAGTCGAGCAGTTCTTCGTAGATACCCGAAATGAAAGCGATCGTACCGCCCGAGACGCCGGGAACTACGTCGGCCATACCCATGGCGCACCCTTTGAGCGCAAGTACGATGTACCGGGAAAAATTCATGGTTTGTTTGCGTATTTTGGTTTTAAACGCAAAGATACGAATAAGCCGGATACAAAAGCAAACTTGTTTGCGATTTTGTTCAGACGGAGTATCTTCGGCGCAGCCAAAGATAGGGGATAAAAGACGAACGCCCGCGTTCCGAAAATTAAGTTTTCATCAATTTTTCGGGAGCCTGCCGTTTTTCGCACCCGCCTGCGTCCGCCGTTGCCGGACGTTCTCTTGCTCCCTGCGGCAGTTCCGGGGACATCCCGTGCGGATAAGCCTCCGCCGCGGAGGGATTTCCCGCGGTCGGCACCATTCCTTTCGGAATGCCGCGCTGCGCAGGGCGCACATTCGTCCCAAACGACCGCTGCCGGACGTTTTCCCTCTCCCCGGCAGGTCCGGGGACATCCCGGGCGGAAAAGCGTCCGCCGCCTCCCGGGAGCTGTCGCCGGACTCCGGCGCATCTTACGGCGGAACCGGGCCGGCGGCCGATTCCCGCGCGCTCCGAAACGGATCGGAACGGGCTATTCCCCCGGCTCGGGGCACGCCTTGCTGCGGCGGATGAACTCGACGACCTCGTGCAGTCCGTCGGCGAATTTCGAAAAATCCTCCTTGTAGAGGAATATCTTGTGGCGGTCGTAACTCGATGTGCCGTCGGGGGCCGTGATTTTGCGGCTCTCGGTGATGGTCAGGAAATAGTCGTCGCCGCGCGTGGCCCGGACATCGAAAAAATAGGTCCGGCGGCCCGCCTTTACGGCTTTGGAAAGAATCTGGGCTTCGTAATCCTCGCCTTCGCGACGGAGATGGGTTGGGGATAGCATGGGTTTCGTTTTTGGGTTGGTTTCAGCTTTTTCAGCACACGCTCGTATCTACGAATATACGCAAAAAAAAGCGAATTTCCAAAAACTTGAAGGGCTATTTTCACGGTTCCAGAACCGGCTGGCCCGATTTGTCCCAATCTTCGAGAATCGCCACGGCCCGGGCGTAGGCGGGGCTTGCGGCGGGGTTGATGACCCGAAAATAGGCTCCCGTGCCGAACAGCCGCTGCGCCGCGAGGGCTTTGAGCTGCATGCGCACGAGAGGCTCGGAGACGGCGAACCCTTCGGCGTCGAACTTCACGCCGCGGCTTTCACCGAGCGCCGTGAGCCTTTCGAGAACCTCGTCCGAGGGTGTATACCCGGCGTCGAAGGCCTCGAACGAGGCGTAGCGGCGCGAGAGGCTGTCGCGCGAACCGTCGAGCCAGTCGCCCACGAAATCGGCCACGATGCCGCGGCGGATCAGTTCGCCGTAGTAGTTCGAGAAACCCGCCGTGTCGGCCTCGACGAGGATGTCGGGACGGATGCCTCCGCCGCCGTAGACCGTGCGTCCGGTGCGGAGCGTGCGGTAGGCCGGGGCCGCCGCGTCGAGCGAGTCGCGCGCGGCATCGTTATAACGGCGCA
>ERZ773216.3354-NODE-3354-length-13116-cov-5.596202_pt1 | contig 13116 bp, 9 predicted proteins | sample MGYA00511259_ERZ773216 | MGnify/ENA primary metagenome ERZ773216 (study PRJEB29015, sample SAMEA2737764) | human gut metagenome | biome: human gut; feature: human-associated habitat; material: faeces | place: China | collected 2012 ... | reverse complement strand
TTCGGATCACAAAAGAAAATATTGACAAGGAACATATCTGCTGCGCCATGTCCGGCAGGCAGAGTGTTGCAAAAAAGGAATGGCTGAGACAACGCTTTGATGATGGACTTGTTTTTTATCGCAGCGAAGAACGCGGCAAATGTTTTATCGAATACATTCCGGCTGAAAATGCCTGGGTTCCTATTGCGGCAGATGGTTATCTTTACATTAACTGCCTATGGGTATCCGGTTCTATGAAGGGACACGGATACTCGAATGATCTGCTGGAGGCGTGTATCCGTGATGCTAAGGAGCAGGGAAAGAAAGGTATTTGTATTCTGTGTGCGGAGGGCCGGAAGCGGGAATTCCTCGCTGACCCGAAATTCCTTACTTATAAGGGGTTTTGTACGGCAGACATATCCGACTGCGGGATCAATCTCATGTATCTTCCAATTGAATCGGGCACACAGCCGCCGCATTTCAAGGAATGTGCGAAACATCCGGTGATTAAGGAAGCAGGTTTTGTTCTCTATTACACCGATCAGTGTCCATATACCTATTATTGGGTGCCAAGGGTGCAGGAGGCGGCGAAGGAGCATGGTATCCCGTTCAAGGCTACCCATATTACTGACAAAGAATCTGCACAGAATGTACCTGCACCGGTCACGACCTATGCCCTGTTTCGGGACGGTCAGTTTCTAACACAGAGTGTCCAGTCAGATAAAAAATTCCTGGCGCTGGCAGGTTTGTAAAATTGAGTTTACTCCGCTATTTGTTGCGTATGGAAGGAGTATAAGTGAAATTATGAAACAAATTTACAATATTATGCCAATTATTGCGGGAATCTGTTTTGGCTCAGCCGGAATTTTTGTACGCGAATTAAGTGAGAATATGAACAGCACCTCGATTATTTCATCCCGAGTGCATACGATCTGATTTCTGTATATAAGCCAAGGCTGAAGTGGGTGAATATAGACAGCCTGGCACCGAATATGCTGATGAAACAGCAGTTAATGAGCCTGAACTACGATCTTGTGAAACCGGAATATACTTACGGAAAATCCAGAATTGATTTTTACATGGAAAGTAATGGCGAAAGATTTCTGACTGAAGTGAAGGGCTGCACGCTGGCAGATGATTTGCATCCGGGGACCGGATTGTTTCCGGACGCACCGACGGAGCGAGGCGTGAAGCACTTACAGGAACTGACAAAGGCGGCAAAGGAAGGCTACCATTGCTCAATTGCTTTTGTGATTCAGATGAATGGCATTCATTGTGTGCTGCCAAACGAGGGGGCGCAACCGGAATTTAAGGAGGCACTTGTGAAGGCTGCCAGGGCAGGTGTCCAAATTGTCTGCTACAGCTGCCATGTCGAAGTCGACAGCATAAAAATCACGGGCGTAGTGGGAGATACTTCGAGATTCGTAAATATGTAGGACCTGTTATTTTGCTATGCCTGAGAAATCTGGGAGGTGTTGACATGGGGAAAGACAAAAAACCGGACAAAATAGAAGTCAGAGGCGCAAGAGTCCATAATCTGAAAAATATCAGCGTTGATATTCCGCTGAATGAGATTGTTGGGATTGCCGGAGTATCCGGCTCCGGTAAAAGCTCTCTTGCGCTGGGGGTGCTGTATGCCGAAGGATCGAGACGTTATCTGGAATCTCTTTCTACATACACGCGCCGGCGGATGACGCAGGCATCGAGAGCGGATGTGGATGAGGTGCTGTATGTTCCGGCGGCGTTGGCATTGCATCAGAGACCGGCGGTTCCTGGCATCCGTTCGACTTTCGGGACAGCAACAGAGCTGCTCAACAGCCTGCGGCTGATGTTCTCCCGCCTTGCCAGCCATCGCTGTCCGAATGGCCACTACCTGAAGCCCAGCATCAATGTTGCCGCGATGAATGGAGAATTAGTCTGCCCGGAGTGCGGGGAGCATTTTTATGCCCCGGGGGCAGAAGAGCTTGCCTTTAATTCCACCGGGGCGTGCAAATGCTGCAGCGGCACGGGAATGGTGCGGACTGTTGACCGTGCAACACTGATTCCGGATGAAAATAAAACCATTGATGAGGGAGCCGTTGCGCCATGGAATTCTCTGATGTGGTCTTTGATGACAGATGTCTGCCGGGAGATGGGGGTGCGCACGAATGTTCCGTTCAAAGACCTGACAGAGCGGGAAAAGGAGATCGTCTATGATGGTCCGATGGAGAAGAAGCATATCTTCTATGTCCCGAAGAATAAGAATAGCGCTGCGGTCGGGGAACTGGATATGACCTATTACAGTGCCACGGCAACTGTCCTCAATGCACTGAATAAGGTAAAGGACGAAAAGGGCATGAAAAGGGTTGAGAAATTCCTGAAGGAGGATATTTGTCCGGAATGTCATGGGACAAGACTTTCAGAAGAGGCCAGGGCGCCGAGACTGATGGGGATTTCGCTGGCAGATGCCTGCAGGATGACCCTGAAAGAGTCTGTTGCCTGGGTGAAGCGTGTACCGGAAGCTCTGCCGGAGGAGATGCGGAATATGGCGGAAACTGTTTGTGAGTCGTATCTGGAAGCAGCTGTTCGACTTATGGATTTAGGGCTTGGCTATCTGACACTGGATCGGGCATCTTCCACGCTCTCCACGGGGGAACGGCAGCGGATGCAGCTTGCAAGGGCTGTGCGCAACCGCACAACAGGCGTTCTATATGTTCTGGACGAGCCTTCCATTGGTTTGCATCCGGCAAATATTGTGGGGTTGAACGGTGTGATGCATGATCTTGTCCGGGACGGCAATTCAGTCCTGCTGGTAGATCATGATACACAGATCCTGCAGGAAGCGGACTGGCTGGTGGAAATGGGACGCGGTGCCGGAGCGGACGGAGGAACGGTGATCGCCAAAGGAACGATCGGTGACATCGGAAAAAACCCGGATTCGGTCATCGGACCGTATCTCTCCGGTGCAGAGACTGCCGGAAAAAAGACAAAGCACAAAGCTGATTTTTCCGATGGAGTCATCCACATGGAAACCGGATCGATCCATACGGTAAAGCCGCTGACAGTGGATATTCCAAAGCACCGGCTGACTGTGATCACCGGAGTATCCGGTTCTGGAAAGACAACGCTGGTTCTGGAAAGCCTGGTTCCCGCATTGGAGGCAGTCTGTTACGGAAAACGTATGCCGGAGCATATCCGGAAGATCGATGCAAATGGAATTCATCAGATCAAGCTGATCGATGCAACACCGATCGGCGTGAATGTGCGTTCAACGGTTGCCACCTATGCGAATGTGCATGATGAGCTGCGAAAGATTTACGGTAGGACAGCGGAGGCAAAACGGCTTGGATATAAAGCCGGAGATTTTTCCTACAACACGGGAAGTCTGCGGTGTCCGGTCTGTGATGGTACCGGTATGATCTCACTGGATGTCCAGTTTTTGCCCGATGTGGATATTCCATGTCCGGAGTGTCGTGGTTCACGCTATGGAAAACAGGCGAAGCGGATCCGTTATACAAACAAGGATGGAGAAGAACGGTCATTGCCGGAACTGATGAATATGGATGTCAACGCTGCCGCGCAGTACTGCCGGCACATGAATTCAGTCAGACCGAAGCTGGAAATCCTGCGTGATCTGGGACTTGGGTATCTGACCCTTGGGGAGGAAACACCGTCACTTTCCGGTGGAGAGGCACAGCGCTTAAAGCTGGCAAGCGAAATGGACCGGAAACAGACGGATTCGGTTTTTGTTTTTGATGAGCCGACCATTGGTCTGCATCCGAAAGACGTAGAAACCCTGCTTCAGGTCTTTGCAACCCTGATCGATAATGGTGCAACGGTGATTGTCATAGAGCATGATCTGGATGTGATCCGCACCGCAGACTATCTTGTGGATATGGGGCCGGACGGTGGTGAGGACGGCGGCAGGATCGTTGCCTGCGGCTCACAGGACGATATCGTAAACTGCAGGGAAAGCGTAACCGGAAGATTTATCTGACAACAGACGAGCCGGTTGCTGCAAACTTTTGTGATTGCGGATGGCCGGCATTCCGATGCCGGTTGTTTTGCAGGATTGAAATTCCCGTTACTTAATGATAGAATCAGTATACCTGTCAGCATGAACAGAGTTTAACACCAGAAAGGGATTTGTTTTTATAATGAAAGAGAGGGATGGTTTTAAAAGCCGGACCGGTTTTGTGCTTGCGTGCATCGGTTCGGCGGTTGGTATGGGAAATATCTGGCGTTTTCCATACATTGTTTCAGACTGGGGTGGCATGACATTTCTGCTTCCCTATTTGATGTTTGTGGTTTTGATCGCTTCTACCGGCGTGATCGAGGAGATGGCGCTGGGACGTGCGGCCAAGAGCGGCCCCATCAAGGCCTTTGGAATGTGCACAGAGCTTCGGACCGGAAAGAAACGGGCGGGAGAGCTGATCGGCATGATCCCGGTTCTGGGCTCCATGGCGCTGGCAATCGGTTATACAGTAGTAGTCGGCTGGATTTTCAAGTATGCGTTTCTGGCGCTTAGCGGAAATCTGTATACACTGGGACAGGATATGGGGGCCATTGGTGGTCTGTTCGATGGTACTGCTTCCGGATTTGGAAATAACAGCTGGCTTGTCATCACAGTTCTGGTAACTGCAGTCATCATGGCTTTTGGTATTGCCGGTGGAATTGAAAAAGCCAACAAGGTAATGATGCCGCTGCTATTTGTGCTGTTTCTGGGACTTGGCGCATACATTTTTACCCTGCCTGGTTCTGAGAACGGCTATCATTATATTTTTACCATTGATCCGGCAGGCTTAAAGGATGTACGCCTTTGGATCTATGCGTTTGGCCAGGCATTTTTTTCTCTGTCTATTGCCGGAAATGGAACAGTTATTTACGGTTCCTACTTAAGTGATTCCGAGGATATTCCTGGTTCGGCAAGAAATGTGGCATTTTTTGACACACTGGCGGCGCTGCTGGCTGCTTTTGTGATCATTCCCGGCATGGCGGCAGGCGGAGCGGAGTTATCCTCCGGAGGCCCGGGTCTGATGTTTATTTATCTGCTAAACGTATTTAACGGCATGCCGGGCGGCAGAATCTGCGGCATGGTATTTTATGTCTGTGTCCTGTTTGCCGGCATGAGTTCCCTGGTCAATCTGTACGAGGCTCCGGTGGAAACCCTGCAGGAGCGCTGCGGTCTGAAACGCCCGGCAGCGGTTGCAGTGATCGCGGTGCTCGGCTGCGGTGTGGCACTGTTTATTCAGGGGATCGTATCAGGCTGGATGGATGTGGTATCCATCTATATTTGTCCGTTAGGGGCTATGCTTGCGGGTATCATGTTCTTCTGGGTGGCAGGAAAAGAATTTGCCTTGGAGGCAGTCAACCGCGGCGCAAAGCGTGAGATTGGTGTCTGGTTTGTACCGCTTGGAAAGTATGTGCTGGTACCGGCGGCCTTTGTGGCACTGGTGGCCGGCGCGCTGATGGGCGGTATCGGCTGATAATAAAGGACAGGAAGGAGACTGGGATCATGAGAGAAAAACTGACAAAATCAGACGTGGAAAAGATTCAGGCAGAGATTGAGCATCGGAAACTGGAGGTGCGTCCTAAGTGCCTGGAAGCAGTCAAGGAAGCGCGTGCCCACGGAGATCTGAGTGAGAACTTTGAATATCATGCGGCAAAGAAGGATAAAAATCAGAACGAAAGCCGCATCCGTTATCTGGAGAATATGCTGAAAAACGCAATTGTGATCTCCGATGAGTCAAGATCCGATGAGGTCGGTCTGAATAAGGCGGTTACCCTCTATATGCAGGATGACGATGAAGAGGAGACCTACAAGCTGGTCACCAGCATCCGCGGCAACTCCATGCACAATATGGTCAGCATTGAGTCACCTCTTGGCAAAGCTATTCTGCGCCACAAGGTGGGGGACCGGGTAGAGATTACCACGGACAACGGTTACAGCTATTTTGCGGAGATCAGGAAAATTGAAGATATTGGAGATGAGGATGATACGATCCGAAAATTCTGATATTTCTGAGATATCAGAACTCCCGGATTGGAGGATCAGTATCTTGATCTGGTGTAAAAATTGATCACAAACTCCATAAAATGATGCACATAAGGCTTTAAGATAAAATTCTTATGGTAAACCAGATACAGGCTGCGGCTGTCTGCAACCATCGGAAGATCAAAAACAAGAAGTTTCTGATCCGATCCGGGGCTGCAGGCGGCCGCTTTTGATATGACAGAAATTCCCAGACCGTTAGCAACGAGATTTTTGATGGATTCCTGGTCGTTCAGGCGGGCGGTGACCTGCAGGGAGCTTTCCGGAATGTTCAGCTTTTCCAGCAGTTCGCAGACAAATTTGCGGCTTCCGCTGCCTTCCTCCCGCAGGATCAGGTCCTCGGTCTGCAGAATCTGCTCTATGGGAAGGCAGTTGTCCTTAAGCTTCTGGAAATAGTGGTTTTTCTGTGTGATAAGCACCATCTGGTCCTGGTAGAAGGGTTCAAAGCAGAACCGGTCATCTTCGCTGATCATGCCAACCAGACCCAGGTTAAAGCTGCCTTCCAGAATTTTGTCCAGAATGCCCTGGCTGTCACTTTGATGGATATTGAAATAGGTTTCCGGACACAGCTTTTTGTAGGCAGGAAGAAGCTCCGGCAGCAGATAGGTAGACGGAATCGTGGAGGCACCCATGTGGATCACGTTCCGGCTTTCATTGGTCCAGCTTTCGATTAAATGATTTTTCAGACTCAGAATGCTTACGGCGCATTCATAAAATTCCTGTCCACGAGGCGTAAGCTCAATGCTTTTGGTAGTACGCACCAGCAGACAGGACTGAAACTCATCCTCCAGCATACGGATATGGGTGCTTATCGTAGGCTGGGAGATGAAAAGTTTCTCTGAGGCTTTCGTAAAGCTGCCATAATCGACGACAGCGACGAATGATTGCAGTTGCTTGAATTCCATATGTCTCCTTTGTATCAGATCCAGCCGCCGTCCAGGCTGATCACCTGGCCGGTCAGATAAGAACCCTTGTAACCAAGGTGATAGACAAAGTCTGCTACCTCCTCCGCGCGCCCAAGGCGTCCTGCCGGAATTTCCTCGACAAGCTGGATCAGCTCGTCTTCCTCCATCCACTGGTTCATTTCTGTGTCAATGGCGCCGCAGGCTACTGCGTTTACCTGAATATTACTGGGAGCCAGTTCCTTGGCCAGCGCTTTTGTGAAGGCGTTGATGCCGCCCTTGGTTGCGGAATAGGCAACTTCACAGGAGGCACCTACACAGCCCCAGACAGAAGAAATATTGACGATCTTTCCGTGTCTGGCCGGAAGCATCAGCGGGATAGCCAGCTTGCAGCAGTTAAAGACGGAAGTCAGATTGGTGCGCAGGATGCGGTCCCAGTCTTCCGAAGACATGTCCTGAAGAAGGCCGATGTAATCGATCCCGGCATTGTTGACAAGTACATCCAGAGAGCCAAATTGCTTACGGATCATGGAAAACATCTGCTCACAGACGGACATATCCCCCATGTCTCCGAGAAATGCGGTACAGGTTACCTGATAGCTTTCGATTTCTTTTTTAGTCTGCATCAGCTCCTGTTCGCGGTGCGCGCAGTTGATAATAACGTTGTAGCCCTTCTTGGCGAATTTTACGGCAATGGCCTTTCCGATCCCACGGGAAGCGCCGGTCACAAGCACAACTTTCTTTGCCATAAAGATCACTCCTTTCTTTGGCTCTATTCTACCATAAAAATGAAATATTTGCCCTGTAGTTTCTGAAATGATTGAGACATTTTACAATTCAATTACAATTTTGCGAACGCTCTGTAACTTTTAAGATAGTTATGCTATACTGGAGGACAGATTACAGTGGAAACAGGACAATGGCTGTGGCTTCACAGCTGGAAAGGCAAATACGCATGAATATATGGAAGAAAGTACTGGCAGTGAGCTGTCTCTGCGCAGCGACATCCAGCCCGTTTGCCGCTTATGCGGATGCATCAAAGTCTGTTCATGAGGCAACACTTGTGGCAGCACCTGCAGATTATGAGAATATTGCGGTATCGCAGGTATCAGATTATGTAAACATTCGGGAACAGGCAACTACAAACAGTAAGATTGTCGGTAAAATCTATAATAACTGCGCGGCTACCATTCTGGAGACGGTGGAAGGAGAGGGCGGAAGCTGGTACCGCATCCAGTCCGGAACAGTTAATGGTTTTATCAAATCTCAGTATTTTATCACCGGACAGGAGGCAGAGACTCTGGCGCAGTCGATCGGGCGGGAGTTTGTCACTGTCAGTGCGGATAACTTGCGCCTGCGAGAGGAACCGAACCTCACTAGCAATGTCCTGACTATGGTTTCCAGCGGTTCCCGCTACGTGGTCCAGGGAGATGAAGGTGATTTTTATAAGGTTGAGGTCGATGCAGACCTGATCGGCTACATTGCCAAGTCTTATTGTCAGGTAGAGGTGGAATTTGACCAGGCAGTATCCCTGGAGGAAGAACGCCAGAAGCTGGAGGAAGAAGCGCAGAGAAAGCGTGATGCCCAGACAGCTATCGCAAACCTGGAGCAGACCATCAAGATGGAAGAAAATAAGGATGTCATCATTGCCGCCAATCCATCCCAGAGCGATGATTCCGCAATGACAAGTGCTCCGACGGCGAATAATGCGCAGAGCAGTCAGTCCCAGAGTTCGTCAGCAGGCCAGTCCCAGAGCCCGTCAGCAGGCCAGAGCAGTCCAGGCAGCAAGCCGGCGGCCTCTGCTCCGGGAAAGACAGATTCTTCGCAGAACAGTTCCTCTCAGAGCGGCTCCAGCCAGATCGGATCTTCCGGTCCGTCTGCCGGTACGGTATCTTCACCGGTTGCCGGTCCCGGAAGTCCTGCAGCAGTCGTATCTGCGACCAGAACAGCTATCGTGGCTTATGCGAAACAGTTTTTGGGCAATCCATATGTTTACGGAGGCACCAGCCTGACAAATGGCGCAGACTGCTCCGGCTTTACCCAGTCAGTTTTTGCTCACTTTGGTATTACGACAGGAAGAAGCTCAAGAGATCAGGCGGCAAAGGGAAAAGAAATTTCCATGTCAGCCATTCAGCCGGGCGATCTGCTGTTCTATGCCAGCGGTAATTATATCAACCATGTGGCTATTTACATAGGCGATGGAAAAATCATCCACTCCAGCAATCCGACTACGGGTATTACCATCACCAAATACAACTACCGTACGCCGTGCAAGGCGGTGACATTCCTGAATTAGGAGTGAGCGGGCTATGAATGAAAAAAAACAATACTGCGGCCTGGATCTGCTGAAATTTATCATGGCAGTCCTGGTGGCCGCACGGCATATGATCCAGGTATTTTATCCGGCAGAGAGCCGCTGGCACCTGGTGATCGGCCGCTGGCTTTCTAACCTGGCAGTTCCGGTGTTCTTCATCATTGCCGGTTTTCTGCTGTTTCGCAAGATCCCGGATACCGGCAAAAAGAGCGGATGGCCGGTGGCAGGACGTTATGCCTGGCGCATTGTGAAGCTGTATCTGCTCTGGTGCGTGATCTACTGGCCCATTGATATCTTCAACTGGTATCATGGTACAGCCGGCATTGCGGAGACCGTGAAGGCATATATCCATTCCTTCTTTTTCTCGAGTACCATTGCCCAGCTGTGGTATCTTCCGGCGCTGGCAGTGGCGGTCCTTCTGGTCTGGACCGCTTACCGGGCAGGGCTGGGCGTGCGGCAGCTGCTGGTGCTGACCGGTGCGCTGTTTGTGTTTGGATGCATCTGCGACAACTGGTATTTTACCGAGCGGGCGCCTATGAAGATCCAGGAGTTCGTCTGGTGGTACGCACCAAAGTTTGTCACCATGCGAAACGGTCTGTTTTATGGCAGTTTTTACCTGACACTCGGACTCTGGTTTTCCAGAAAGACCTGGCGCATGCCGGTACTGCTTTCTCTTGGGGGCAGTGTGGTGTTTCTGATTCTCATGTACAAAGAGGTGTCCACCTGCTTCAATACCAATATGGTATTCACCGCGGCTCCGGCGGCAGTCTGCCTGACAGAGCTTTTTATGGGCTTTGCGGGAGCGTATTCCCGTTTTTTTGTGATCCTGCGGGAAATGAGTGAATGGATATACTTTTCTCATTTTTATTTCTTCTATTTCTTTTCGTGGACAGTAAAGTGGAATCCACTTCCGCTCACCAAACAGAATATTACGCTGTGTATTTTTGTGCCGATGCTGTTGTTTGCGCTTTTGGTATCACTTTTATCCCACCGGGAAAAAGGAAAGTGGCTTCGGAAATTTATTTGAATGAACGTCAAAACGCCTTCGGGAAATCATATTCCCGAAGGCGTTTTGTGTATGAAAGTACTCTGATTCTCGTATGGAATTGTTTAGAACTCCGGCTCGATCAGTCCGTAGGTCTGTCCTTTTCTCTTATAAACAACGTTGACTTCCTCAGTCTCTGCATTTAAGAATACGTAGAAGTTATGTCCTAACAGCTCCATCTGTACGCAGGCTTCTTCCGGATCCATGGGTTTCATGGCGAAACGTTTGGTCTTCACGATCTGGATCTCGTCCTCAGCCTCGACCTCTTCACTGATGAACAGATCGGAGAAGGCCTGTGCGGACTGTTTCTGGTCAATGAGTTTGTTTTTGTACTTACGAAGCTGGCGTTCGATGATCTCTTCTACCAGGTCAATGGATACGTACATATCACTGCTGGATTCTTCGGCACGGATAATGTTGCCCTTAACCGGGATGGTAACCTCGATCTTCTGTTTGTCTTTCTGTACGCTGAGCGTTACGATGATTTCTGTATCCGGAAGGAAGTAACGTTCCAGTTTTCCGATTTTTTCCTCAATGGCGGCGCGAAGCCCCGGAGTCACATCAATATTTCTGCCTGTAATTGTATAACGCATAAGTCATCAGCTCCTTCTTTTGAGATGTTCTAAGTATAACATATAAAACCGAAAATTTCAACAAAAACGAGGAAATTGTTGAGACAATTATTGGGAATGAAATATAAAAACGCATACTTTATCCACAAAAAATAAATTGCATTTCTACCTGCATGTCAGCGGAAAAGTCAAGCGCTTTTTGTGTATTTTTTGGCGTAAACAGTGGATTTATAAGATATGAACAAAGAAAAGCGCGGAGTTTCCGAATGTGGAAGAACTGAAAAATGTGGGGAAATTATGTGGATAATGTGGATAACTTGGTGTATAACTCAATTTTGGCTGAAAAACGGGGGGAAGAAATGTGGATGCAGATTTCGTGGATAATGTGGATAACGTGGATAAGTTGTGAATCGAACATAGTTTTTGTGCAACCTGACAAGTTTACCATAATTTCACAATTATGTCACCTTTGTATCGAGGAAATTAATTTTTTGTGAACAAGGGGCCTAAAACTTGAATAAATCAGGGGATGGTGGTACAATATCAAAGATTGACTTATAATAGTAGAAATGTGACAGACGAAACAAAGAAAATTTAGGAGAAAGAACTATATGAATCTCATAGAAAAAGTATTTGGCACCCACAGTGAGCGGGAACTGAAGATGATCTATCCGATCGTGGATAAGATCGAAGCGCTGCGCCCGACCATGCAGGCAAAGACCGATGAGGAGCTGCGCGACAATACCCGCATCTTCAAGGAGCGCCTGGCCAATGGCGAGACTCTGGACGATATTCTTCCGGAGGCATTTGCCACCGTACGTGAGGCCGCAAAGCGTGTGCTGAACATGGAACATTACCCGGTACAGCTCATTGGTGGTATCGTCCTGCATCAGGGCCGTATCGCTGAGATGAGAACCGGTGAAGGTAAGACCCTGGTTTCTACTTCCCCGGCATATTTAAATGCACTGGCCGGTAAAGGCGTTCATATCGTAACGGTCAACGACTATCTGGCAAAGCGAGATGCGGAGTGGATGGGACAGGTTCACCGTTTCCTGGGTCTGACCGTCGGAGTGGTATTAAATCCGATGACCTCTGAGGAGCGTAAGGCTGCATACAACTGCGATATTACCTACGTTACCAACAACGAGCTGGGCTTTGATTACCTGCGTGATAACATGGCCATCTACAAAGATCAGATGGTTCTGCGCAATCTGGATTACGCCATCATCGATGAGGTCGATTCCGTCCTGATCGATGAAGCAAGAACACCGCTGATCATTTCCGGACAGAGCGGTAAATCCACCAAGCTGTACGAGGTCTGCGATGTGCTGGCGCATCAGCTGGTACGCGGTGAGGCCTCCGGTGAGTTCACCAAGATGAATGCCATCATGGGTGAGGACATTGAAGAAACCGGAGATTTCATTGTAAACGAGAAGGATAAAGTCGTTAACCTGACTGAGGAAGGCGTTAAGAAGGTAGAGCAGTTCTTCCATATTGAGAACCTGGCAGATCCGGAAAATCTGGAGATCCAGCACAACATCATTCTGGCACTGCGCGCAAACTACCTGATGTTCCGTGATAAGGACTATGTGGTAAAAGATGATGAGGTACTGATCGTCGATGAATTTACCGGACGTATCATGCCGGGCCGCCGTTACTCAGATGGCCTGCATCAGGCAATTGAGGCGAAGGAGCATGTGAATGTGCGTCGTGAGAGCAAGACTCTGGCAACCATCACCTTCCAGAACTTCTTCAACAAATTCCGCAAAAAATCCGGTATGACAGGTACTGCGCTGACTGAGGAGAAAGAGTTCCGAAACACTTATGGCATGGACGCGATCGCAATCCCGACCAACCGTCCGGTAGCGCGTATCGATCATGAGGATGCCGTATACAAGACGAAAAAAGAAAAATTTGAGGCTGTTGTCAACGATGTTGTAGCTTCTCATGAGAAGGGACAGCCGGTGCTGGTTGGTACCATTACCATTGAGACTTCCGAGCTTTTAAGCAAGATGCTGAACAAACGCGGCATCCAGCATAAGGTCCTGAACGCGAAGTTCCATGAGCTGGAGGCTGAGATTGTAGCAGATGCAGGTATTCATGGAGCCGTAACTATCGCAACCAACATGGCAGGCCGTGGTACCGATATCAAGCTGGATGATGAGGCAAAGGCAGCAGGCGGTTTAAAGGTTATCGGTACCGAGCGTCACGAGTCCCGCCGAATCGATAACCAGCTGCGTGGCCGTTCCGGACGTCAGGGAGACCCGGGTGAA
>ERZ773216.3351-NODE-3351-length-13128-cov-5.342232_pt1 | contig 13128 bp, 10 predicted proteins | sample MGYA00511259_ERZ773216 | MGnify/ENA primary metagenome ERZ773216 (study PRJEB29015, sample SAMEA2737764) | human gut metagenome | biome: human gut; feature: human-associated habitat; material: faeces | place: China | collected 2012 ... | reverse complement strand
AAGAATCCCGGGTTTCCAGTTTCAATGAAGGCACACGCAGCACCTTGTCATTGGAGAACAGCCGTCCGGTGGTAGAGATGATTTCCAGTCCCGAACGCTCTTTCAGCACAAACCGGCTGATTATGGCTTTCATATTCCTTCCCTCGTAGTGCAGGGAATCCAGTTTCACACCGATATCCGTCAGCACGATATGAGACGGATCCAACCCGGCGGGCAGACTGTCGGCAGGTGCGGCAGCTGCCGACAGTCCGCTGTCATAGCGCACACGTCCGTTCTTTAGTTGGAACGTTTGCAGAGAATAAGCCGATTTATGCAAGTCTATCAAGCCGTCGCGTAGTGTGGCATTATCCAGCGAAGCCGCCAATGACAAGCTGTCCAGAGGCATATCCAATGCAAAGGATACATTCTGCAAATCAATATCCTGCAATATTATTTTCCAATAGGTAGTGTCGCTTGCAGCCGTATCGGCCGCAGCGGTGTCATTCAGGCAGAGGGACAAATCCGTATCTTTCAGCAAGACTTTGTTGACGATAGCGGTTTCGGGATCCAGCGCCACGCCATGGCTGGAGATGAACAATTCCCCCAAGGTACCGTTCAGTTTCATGCCATGTATCAGGTCATTGGAATTTACCGTGGCTCCCTGCAGGGATATGCCATCCACTTCCACTTGCTTTTTCAGCAGTGGGAGCAACTGCACATTCACTTGGAGGCGGCGTACGCTGAGCAACGTATCATTATGCGGAGAAGCGGCATCTACATCGGTCACCACCAGATTCAGCGGAAATGACAAAGAGATACGCCCTACGGAGATATTCATACCGGTAGCCTCCGAGGCATATACAGCAGCTTTGTCCACCAGAAAATTCTGAATAGGTGGCAGGTAAATCAATATACATAAAATGATGAACAGAATGAACGGAGATGCTATCGTCCACAATGTCCAACGAACATATTTTTTCTTCATCGAGTGTCTGTACAAGTATTCCTGCAAATTTAAACAATTTTATCGGCATAATGGTTGAGAGAACGATGCTTTTATCACCGCTCTCTTATAAAAAGATCCAAAATTCAGTTACAGATTTTCTTCAGGATATCTTTCCCTCTATTATTTTCCCATACGTTTATATCCCGATAAAGAACAGTTTGCACAAAAGCGTCCAAACGAAAACAAGGATGCAGCACATTCCTCAGTCTTTCCTCATTCAACTTATTATGTTCTGTATAACCAGTTTTAATATGATGACACAAACGCTTTATAAAATCGTGTCCGTTGGTCAGTTCATATTTATCACATGAAGCATGGCTGCTTATAAATTCATTTAATTCATTTTCCCGTATTGGCACACACCGAGGAGATACAAGAGACACTTTACCATGGATAAAACTATAACTTGCCAATTGTCCGTCTGTTAATCCTTCTACCGAAAAAGGGGCAAAATTATAATTGGAATGATACGTATAATTAAACCATTTAAAAAATGACAAATAGTTCAATTCACGAAAGACCTTTTCAAGCAAGCTATCCTCATATTTTATACCCAGATTCTCAAATAGTTCCACACATGCATTTTCATTATTCAGGCACATCATTTCGTAGTCATGAGCATCAGCATAAAAAAAATTATCATCTATAGGCATTATGCTGTTCAAACGGGCAAAATCACTATCTTTTATCGCAATATGGCAAATAGAAGTCGCATCTAATAACGGGTATATATCCTTCATCTTTCCACAACCGCCACAATCTTTTATAGCTGTCGCCTCACTTCTAAAAAATTTAAAATAAAAGATTCTATCATCTTTTCCTTCCACAAGCACCAACACTTTGTTTATATTTGCAGGAACCCGCCATTCCTGGATAAATTCATTTACTTTTGTTTCCGCATTCCGTGTTGCCTGCAAAGAAGTCACCATGATCAAATTGTTCTTTTTTAGTACTGTCGTTCAAAAATAAATCGAATGTTATATCCCACTGGCTATCAATAAACACAGGAGAATGAGTAGCTATAATTATCTGGCATTTCAAATCATCCGCCATTCGCTGATAATCTTTCAACATCAAACTAAGCCATGCCATGTGGAGCGAATTTTCCGGTTCGTCAATCAACAATAAAGAATTACTGTTTGTTGTGAACACTAATTGATAATATAATATGATAAGGTTTTGCTCTCCACCGGATAATTTATTCAGAGGAATCTCTTCATTATTATCATTATATACACTGATTCCTTTTTTGTCATTAAACTCAATTCTTTTATTGGAAAGAGATTTACCTGACACAAAAAGGTCAAAAAGGGACAGTTTCTTATAAAAGTCATCGAATATGGACAATTTTGCTTCCATATCATCTATATACAAAGACAGCACATGTTGCAATCTGTCGGGATATTCTTCCAGAATGTCTGTCTGTGGAGCCAGCCCATATTTACGATAGTCGGTCATCTTACGCTTTAACACATCCAATTTCTTTCTAAAGACCTCTTCCTCATATTGGCTATGTTCCTCATGTATCAGACGTCTTATAAAAGTCGCATCAATTTCCTGACTTTTCATAGCGAACTCCATCTGATTTTCAGCAAATAGTTTCTGTAACCGTTCAGCTATGATATTTATCTCAAACTCATTATTGTTATTCGTCGCCCGATGCAATCCATGTTGGACACGAAAAGAATTATCAGCCAGCAAACGTTGCTCTTTTACAAAACGGCAAGACTGTTCTTGTAAAAACATACAAATACTCTTTCCATTATCCGACAAATAGGTGTCATTTTCTACTAAGTAGTCATTTTCCAAAGCATTCTCCAAGTCAAAATCCTCCTTGAAACGGCTGGAAATCCCCATCGCATATTTTCTAACCAATCTAGCCATATAAGTACTACCCAGTACCAAAGAATCTACCACAGCTCCATTCAAATAAAACTCAACACATATCTGTTCTTTCGTATTGACAATTTCAGATAAGACCATCGGACTTTTATCCTCCGCTCTATCTATATCCTTTTTAAGAAGAATATAGATTCCATTTTGAAAATAGATTGTAATACTTTTGAATTTCAAGAAATAGAAAAACCAGAACTTGCAAGCTAATAAATAACTGATGATTTTCAAAAGAGTCGTTTTACCATATCCGTTAGGGCCTGTAATGATGCTTACCCGTTGCTCATCCGGAATTTGAATGTCATAATCATATAAATTATGCAATTTTTCAATAACTATCCGTGAAATCATAAGTTATAAAGTTTTTTTAATTTCTCCTGCAATATAGGTGCGACTTCACATACTGTATCTTGCAAAATATTTCTATTCTCTTTAGAAGTCACCGCAGCTGTATATTTCGGATAATGATCAGACTTACTACGATTATTTTTACAATTCATGGGACGAAGATTCACAAAATGATTTTGTCCCCCTTTACAAACAGGATAAATATGGTCTATTTCCCACCCCATATCTCTATCTACAGCATTGTATGCTTCACGAGAAATCCATGCTCCTCCCGCATCTTGTCTGTATAAATTTTCATTATACCCGTCCACTACAATCCCTTTTTCCCAAATTGATTGAATGATGTCAGGATTATGTAAATCTTCTATATAGTCAAAATCTGCAAGCATTGGTTTATATTGATTATCTGTTTTCAAAATTAGAATAATATTTTCTATAATTCTAAATATAATGTTCTTTTTTTCCACAAGACATCATATTTCTGCAAACTTAAACAATTTTATCGGCATTATGGTTGGTGAAAGCCCATTTTTATCTTTTTATTTTCCGTAAATCTATAAAAAGGCTTGAGACGGGAGAGTAATATCCTTAAATATCCGGTGATTTTGCAGAAAAGAGAAATCCGCATAAAAGGAAGTATGACAAGTGCTCCCTGATAAGCTGTAAACACTATTATCCTGTCCCTTACAAAGGGATTACGCTGAGGGTAGTGACAATAAGTCCGGGCGGATTCAATTCACCCGGACAGCCAAAAGGCCTCAAGGCAGCCTCTCAGAAGAAAAAACCGTGAAAGGGGGTGACTTTCATTCTGCGGTACGGGTGATGGTCACGTCCACATCCACATCACCGGATACAGAATGGCCACGTGAACCCACTGCCTCTTTCAGTTTGATATGCAACTGATAGTGATAGTTCCGGTAGATACTATAATCAGTGACAGCGGAAGTGGAAATAGTAGTCGGTACCTCGGAGACCGACACCTCTTCATTACCTATATAAATCGTGACTGTCTTTGAGGCAGCACCGTTATCTTTTTTTTCAGTTAAGGTAACAGTAATCCGAGTGGCATTATCCTGTGAAGCCACTATATTTTCATAGACATATTTTTCGGAAAAGAGAGAGAGTGCGCTGGCGTCATGAGCCGGAACGTCTCCACCTCCCGTATAAAGGTCGTAAGATTTTTGTTTCCCATCAGCCTCAAAATAAGAGGAAGAACCGATAGCCATTCCTTGAAACAAGGCAACCTTATTGGCGCAGGAAGTCATTGTGACCTTATTTACAATCCATTCTGCATTATAGCCTTCTGCACGGATAATGTCGGCATCTATCTTGGCACAGGTACGTACCAGTTCTATCGTAGATTGAAAGATCTCGCTTCCATCAAACTCCTGAGCAGTGACGATGGTAGAAATGCCTCCGGACATTAAAACCGGAGAATCCGTATAAGAAGCGTCCAGTAAATCTGCCGTAGTCGTTTCAGCGGTCTTTATAAAAGAAGACAAATCACTGACTGTGGTGAACTTCCCCGAAGAATAATAGCAATCCTCATTGGCTATGACGTATATCTTTTTTTCGCCGGTGGTAACCAGCTTGCCTAATTTAAACGCTCCGTTCTCATACGTCAACGGATCACCCGGATCACTACCAGGAACATTCCAAGTACCGTTACCGTTATTGTCTATACGTCCATTGAACTCGCATGACCACGAGGGTATGCCGGGCATAACCAGCGCATTGTGTTTGAACACAACGATGCGGATACTTTTTATGCCCTCCCGTCCTGTATTTGCTGTAGAGCCTATCGCTGCCGCCCGGGCCGTCATCACTACCTCCACGGGAACTTCGCCTTCGGGCAACTGTATATATTCCTTATCCTGACATGAGCCGGACAACAGGATAACCATAGCTATGAGACAATATGCCTGTACTTTTCTTAGTGTCATAATCGTTCTTCTTTTTGTTAGTTCCCGTCCGCTCCTTGATGAAGCGGATGACGGCCGGCCCGGCATGATAAAAACCTGATTCGTTAATACAGACCTCCGAACGGGAATCCTGGGATTATTACCCTGCACCGCAAGCGCGAAACGAAAGACTTGCGATGCAGAGTGGGATTTGTTTCTATTACAAACCTACTTCGGGTTTCATATTCTTCACTGACCAGTCTTTTACAGTGATAGTAGCACTGACATGAGTATCGGCACCCAAAGCATCAGTAGCCGCACCTGCTGCAATAGCCGGATTAGGATAGCCCAAGTCCTTGAAACTATGCAGAGAAATCTGGTACCAGTAGTTACGCATTACCGCATAGCGCAAAGGCGAAATGCCTGTAGCCAAACCTTCGTCCTGAATATTCAGACGATAATAACATTTACCTGCGGGGTAGATGCCGAAAGTGGAAATCTTACCGGGGAACTTGGCGGTTGTTATGCCATCACCTTTATCCGACTCAAATCCATCCGAGGCAGCATTTTGCAATTGAATCTTAGTAATCTTGAAATATTTGGCATTATCAGCAGCATTGGCATCGCAGCCTACATTATCAGTAGTACCTGCAGATTCTACTGTTACAAGCCATTTGCTACCATTACCAGAAACAGCAGTCGTATTAGAAGATAATACGATATCGTCAATGGTAACCTTCTTCGCTTTCATGGCAGCAGATTCAACTTCGCCAGCAGTGGTTTGCGCATTTACATTGGCATCACTGATCATTTTGGCAGCTATAGCCTTAATTGCTGTTACATTGTTGGCATATTGGGGGTCGGTACCAATGATAGAAGAGATATTCTGAGCAGTGAATCTGGGAATTGCATTCCCACTGGGAGCATCAATGCCAAAGAACACCCCATATTCCTTACTATACAAGAAACTGCCCGAGATAGGCTTTGTAGCTTGATTGAACAATGCGGAACCAGCCCCAGAAGCTACTTTGATCGGAGTTGCCATATCTACAGAGCGAGTCTGCTCCGGTACAAATGTAGCTTCCAGCATGGCGTAGGTAGTGTTGCCCTTTACGGGAAACGCATTGGTATTTTCAGGGATGTACGAAGGATTCAGGGCTGCTGAACCATCTGCCGGAGTACCGGTCAATGCAATCACTTTACCAATAGAGGTGGTAGCATCACCGAATGTAGTGTAGAAATCAACATACTTGCTGCCATCATGCTCCGACTGGTTCTGATAATACCAAGGGATTTGTTTAGTAGTACCATCTGAATACAAATCATTCTCACCAGCATAAGCATAGTTCGGGTCTTCAAAAATGGTCTTGTTATCATTAGCGACTACCGTTCCTTCGTGAGCAACGAGGAATCCGGCTGTATTCTGATTGAACATAGCGTAGTTTACCGCACTGATTGTTCCCAATTCCGGTTTAAGAGAATTAGCAGCGAAAGGATTCTCTATGGTGCTGCTGGAAGCTGCTACTATAAAAAGATTATTGTTGAAGTTAGCAGTATTAGTAGTCGTATTTACACCGATAGTGATCTTGGCAGAGGCACGATCCACCCCAATTTCGATGTGGTTATTTCGACCTTTTTCAGCATCGTCCTTTGAAACACCATCTTCCAATGTGGCAGTAGCAAAACCGCTCATCAACAAACCATTGCCTAAATCGGCTGTTGCTCCCCCCAGGATAGAGGCGGTATTGTGCAATGCATTAGTGCCAGTGCCATAGGTCATATCAAATTTCAATTTCTCGAAATCCGAAAGAAGGGTTTTGTTGATGGTCAAATCCTCTCCTAGCTGTTTATTGATTTCATCCAATACAAGACCATTGTCTGCTCCATTCACTACGACAAAAACCTTTTTGCTGCCGCTGCTTATCAAATAAGCGCCTGTTTGGAATTTGTCGCCAGACTCCAGTTTTTTGGTAGATCCTGTTTCATAAAGTTCCAAGGTATTCAAGGCATCGCCCCCTTCTTCATTCTTGAAGACAAACAAGGCGTAATCTTTTACGGCTTTCTCTGCATCTGCAATAGTCGCTATGCTCTCGTCAAACGCTCTGGAAGAAGTGCCCGTAAAATTAAGATTGAAACTTACATAAGTGCTTTTCACACTTTCCGGCTGCTCTATGGAGGTGTTACCGTCTTGTCCTTCGGTCACATCATCACTACAAGAAGCCAGTGCCATGCAGAATAGTGCCGACATTAAATAATACTTGTTAAATTTCATAACGTTAAAAATTTAAATTAATATTCTGATTCAAATTGCTTTTCTTTCTTTATTTTCCTTCGGAGGCTGTCATCGAACGGATTCAATTCCATCCCTATAACATGTGGAAACCCTATGTTCCGGCTTCCCCCCTGCCCATTGCCTCTCTACACCTCCGGAGCCATCTCCACCACCGTCCATCCGTTGATGGTGATGCCACAGGTGAACCAGGTGTCTCCCGTATCGTGCCAAGGGTCGTTACAGCGGAAATCCAAATCCACCACATACGTATCCTCGCGGTCCAGACTCTCCTGCGTGCCATATTGGGCGGTCTTGTTGATCAGTTCCACCAGGCTGCGCTCATAGACCACCTGCTCCACGCCGTTGCCCAGCGTCTTGGTGACAATGATGCGGTCGTTGGACTCTATGTTGGGATAAGTCATGAGGCGCATCACGTTGATGCGGGCACTGACCAATGCCTCACCTCCCGGAGGAAGCGGACGATCTACCACCACACGACCCTGCACATTCGGAGTCCGGACGGGAGAAGCCCCGGCATCGCCCGCGCTGCGTTGCACCACATAGTCCGGACGGAACACCACCCAGCGGCTGCGGGGCAGCCCGTTGTCCTTGAAGTACGCGTCGCCGTTCTGGCCCGTGATATAGCAATGGGTCTCTTTGGCATGGCTCGGATCGATGCAATAGAAGCCATACTGATCCCTCCAGCGGATATTCAGCGTGATGTGCTTCGTATTCTTGGTGAAGGTCAGCGTGTCACGGCTCACCTCGCCGTTCCGCACCCGCCCCGCGGCAAGGGTATAGAACAAATCCGTGGGCTGCGTCTGCACATACTCGTTGCCGTCCTTGCCGGTATAGGTATGCAGCCCCAGCCATGCCTTGTTCAGGCACACCTGCCCCGTTTCCAGTCCGGACAGCCGGTGCTGTTCATTCTCCAGGTTCCCCCATACCACCACCTTGTAGTTTCCACCCGGCAGTTCCAGTGACTTGTGATATCCTTTGACAAAGGGTCCTGTGGCATCCGTCACCCGGGAGACAAACGTCCCCGCCTCGTCGAACACGAAGAAATCCACTTTCTTTATCTCTTCGGGCAGCAGGTCCGCTTCCCCTTTATTGTGATACGTATAGCTGAGCGTCAAATCCAGCGTGCCCGTGACGGGACATCCGGACAGGTCGTCCTTCACGCATCCCTGCAAGCCGGGCAGCATCAGCGCCGCCAGCAGCCAGAAGGCTTGATTACATTTCTTTAATCGCATATCTTTCTTTATTTTTCTATGATCGTATAGTCTATTCTGCATTCCACACGGCGCAGGTCAGGATAGATTTCGTGAAAGATTTCACGGTAGGGACGGCCTCCGTCCAGTGCCCGGAGAGCTTCCTCGCGACGGTCGAAATCCTCTATGTCACCGCATACCACCTGCATGGCCTCGCCTTTCAGGTAGATGGACGAAAGTTCCAGACGCTCGGCCAGTCCTCCCCAGTCCTCGCCTCCGGCTCCGGTGCGGAAGCGCAATCCGCCGCCGGTGTCCAGCCCTTCCATATAGGCTTTCAACTCCTCGGCACGGCGGCCGGCCAGCTCCTCGTTCTGCCAGGCGTTCCCTTCAGGGGAGGCGTAACCGGTAATGACAATCTCCTCCACACTGATGTTGCGGTCGCTGCGTACCTGGCGTATAAAGCTTTGCAGCCGGGACAGCTCGGCACGGTTGTTACGGAAATCCGGACGTATGTCCGCCGCTCCCACTTCAAATTGCAGGAACACGTCGCATTTGGTGTGATGCACCACCGGTTCTTTCTCTATCACCACGGGGGCGGGAGGGGGAACGGGCAACTTGTCCAGCAGGCGTTCCACATACACCTGCCGCTCGTGTCCGCCACAGTTGCAGAAGTCCTGCTTCATGTTCAGCACGGCATCCGCCATCCAGTCCCGGTAGGGCAGCGCGCACCGGTAGTCCAGCGTGAAATCCAGCGCCTTTTCCTGAGCCACCACCGCATAGTATTCCTCGGCCACAGCTCCTCCGCTCAAGGTGTACTGGCGCTCGTAATAGCGCTGGCGCTGTTTTCCGTTCACCAGCACTTCGGGCATGGCGGCCAGGTTTCCGGCGGCATCCTCCATATAGAAGGTCAGAGAGAGGGAACGGTTGCTTTCCACCACGGTTCCCCGAAAGCGGATATCAAGGCGTACCAGCAGCGAATCTCCCGTACGGGTGATGTCCCGTGGCGTGACGGTGATGCCGGAACGTGCATCCCGGGGTTGTGCGACAAGCCGCGTGCCCGGCAGCAATCCTATTAAAAGGAGTATAACAAGGTATTTCATGAGCGCGTTTTTTTATTTCAACAAGTAGATTACGTTGATTCCCAAACGGGTGACAGTAAACAGGTTACGTATTTCGTGGCTGGCATAGTTGCCACATTTCCTGCAATCGTAGCGGTCATAGTCCAGGTGCAGGTATCCCACTCCCAGCTCGGCCTCCACCGCCCAGCGCTTGCGGAACACCCAGTGGTATCCGTAGGAAAGTCCGCCACCCAGCATATAGCCCTCATAACGATTTTTTTTAGTATGATCATTGAACCCGAGACGGTTCACATTATATTCTCCGCCGATGGCGTGAACACCGAAGAAATGACCGTTGAAACGGTCGCACATCCACCATCTGAGTTCCGGAGTCACCATCCAGTGGCGCCATTTTTTGCCCTTGCTGAAAGAGAACATATTGTATCCGCTTTCCACATCAAGAGTAAGTTTACGACTCAGCCCCACTTCTATTCCGAGGTTCGGCGTAGCAGTCCCCCAGTAGGCCACATTTGTCTTCAACGCCCACTTAGGGAGTGAGAGACCCGAAGCCGCAGAATCCTGAGCTACGGAAGCCAGCGGTGCCAAGAGAAGAACCGCTAGAAAAAGACTTTTTAATTTCATCTTTTTATTTTTATTATATATGTACAAAGTAGTGTCTTATCGTCAAACGACGTATATAAAATCCGACAAACGGATCTCTTTCTATATTCCGTCACTTTATAGGTGACGGAACGCTTTAGTACCTTTTTGGTGAAATTAAAATCGGACCAATAGTTAAATATTGCCTATCTCCTAAATTTTCACTAAAATTATTTGCATTTAAAAAATTAAAATGCCTATATTTGAGCCTGATTTAACGAAAGCGTTCCGTCACCTATAAAGTGACGGAACGCTTTTTTACATTCACACACAATAGTTAAAATCCACGTACATACCACATAACAATTTCTGACACAACACTTTATCTTCCTGTTTTTCGATAAATCAAAACGATAGTTCGCACTGGAATTTACTTTTAACATTTCGTCCGAAGCCACACGGATGTATCCCGGTTCTTTGCGATATTTCTTTAACCGGAGGAGGAAGTAGTTTTCGGGAAAAAGAGGTTTATGCTGCTTTACTCCATACCGGTTCACCCATGCAGTTGCAAACTTCGTTCCTGTTTGAATTTTCCCCAATCATCATCTTATGATGTTTTCATTGGGATTGAACACTCACGAAATTTCATGGTTTTAGAAAGTATGGTACTTGATTACGGATGCAAAGTAAAACAAAAGCCCCACAACGCAATGGCTGTGAGGCTCAAATAGTATTGGTGAAAAGTTCAAATGAACATGCAAACCATATCGTCTTTCAGAGAACCGCAACCGACTTGCGTATGTTCTCCAGAATGGCAGAAAGTTTGTTGTCACGTCGGGCAGTCTGCATATTATAGTCAGTCTGCAAACCGAGCCATATTGTTGCGGCAATCCCTGTCGCAGCCTCGATTTTTAACGCCGTATCAGTGGTTATCGAGCGTTTTCCGTTGACAATCTCATTGAATGCCGTATAAGGCATACCGATTATCCCGGCAAATTTTCTTTGCGACATTCCACGTGCCTGCAATTCATCCTTGAGCATTTCTCCCGGATGTATAGCCACCGCACAAACCAACTCGTCGGGAGCGTAGATTTTTTTTGCTGTTGCTTCCATATCGCGCTTATTTATAATGGTTACTGATGTCCAACAAACGGCATACGGTTATTATCTGTTCGCCGAGAACTTCCCTAACTGTAAATTCAAGGCGGTATTGAATATTGATGCGCACGGATGAAACACCTTTCTTGTCGCCTTGCAGTACTTCGTAGTTCAAGGAGTGTATGCGATAAAGCTGTTCTACATTTTCAGCACGTTTGAGAAACATCACACACTTATAATAGCCCTTCATCACTTCCGGCTGGTAGCGGTGCTTCTTGTCACTTGTGCAGCCTTGTTCAAACAGTTCACGCAAATAGTCTTTATCGAACTCAATATACATATATCCGTTTTATTGTGTTGCAAAGATAATGCTTTTCCGCAAAACATCCACAAAAACAGTGAATATTTTATCCTTCATCTATAGCCATACTTTAGCCATTTCCTTTGCCGGATCGAATGTCAGTTCATCGTTCCGGCAGAGCCTTCTATGATAATTCCTCCCTAAGAATGGCATCATATCCGGAGCATCCCATGCACACAGGACGATTTACGCAAAACCTACAACAGAGTTTTGCAAAAGTGCTGCCACTGCTACCACCCTTTCTACCGGAACCACCATGAACAGGGCAATCCGGAGGGTGGTGGCAGCACCTTTTTTTATACGACAAAAAGGCCTGCTGCCACCACTTTTACCTCTTTTTTATCCCAAAACGAAGAGAGAAAGGAGAATAAACAGGAAGCGGAGGATGACCACACACCGGGGAAAGGAAGAGAATACAGACACACAGAACCCGGAAACCGGACGGACAAAACGGAACCTGCCGGCGGACAAGGCGCTGACCGCAGCCTGACGGAAACCTGATTGCGGCCCGCCAAAACTACAGTTGCATACAAAACTACAGTTACAACACAGAAAGAGTCAACTGATATTATAACTAAGTATTAACTCCGTCAACCATCCTTACAAGTAAGATGAAGGAGTAGTCAACCTAAAGCGTTAAACTACACAGGAATCCGGTTGCGGCCCGCCAGAACTACGGTTTCATACAAACGGAACCAAAGTTACATCCCGATGAAACTAAAGTTTCAACCTGACGGAACCGGTTGAAACTCCTTGTCCGTGTACGCGGTACAAGCGGATTGCAATTCATTCCTTCCCACATGAAAAATAATTTTCTTCCTTCGATAAGTGTAATACCTTACTTAATTGTTTTATATTTGTATCATTAATCCCTTTTAATCGTATGAAGACATACAATTACTATGTATTATTCTTGTTAGTTGTGTTTTGTGGGTGTTCCCGTCCCACGGAATTAACATCGCCGGATGGCAATATAAAGTTAGTGTTCAACCTCAATGAGGCAGGAGCGATGACCTATGGAGTCTCTGTGGGAGGAAAACCGTTCATCACCCCCTCCGTTATGGGCTTTGAAGGTCGTGACGGGGTAAATCTGTCCAAAGGATTCCGGATAGAAAATACTGAGTTTACCACCAAGGATGAGACCTGGACCCAGCCTTGGGGAGAGAATAAATCCATCCGGAACCATTATAACGAAATGGCCGTGCGCCTGAAAGATCCGGCGGATACACAGCTGACCCTTCGTTTCCGTGTGTTCGATGACGGGCTGGGCTTCCGTTATGAATATCAGGTGCCCCGGGTGGACAGTGTGTTCGTGACGGACGAGCTTACTTCCTTCAATCTGGCGCAGGATGGCAAGTCATGGTCTATTCCCGCCAGCTTCGAAACCTACGAGTTGCTGTA
>ERZ773216.3346-NODE-3346-length-13146-cov-4.478038_pt1 | contig 13146 bp, 7 predicted proteins | sample MGYA00511259_ERZ773216 | MGnify/ENA primary metagenome ERZ773216 (study PRJEB29015, sample SAMEA2737764) | human gut metagenome | biome: human gut; feature: human-associated habitat; material: faeces | place: China | collected 2012 ... | reverse complement strand
GATGAAGGCCTGGATGTCGCCGATGGTGATGGTGCCGTTGGCGGCAAAGATGCTGCCCACGATGGCCACCGCCACATAGCCCAGGTTGCCCACAAAGTTCATGATGGGCATCATCAGGCCCGAGAGGAACTGGCTCTTCCAGGCGGATTCGTACAGCTTGTCGTTGGCGGCGTTGAAGTCGTTCAGCACCACGGCCTCGCGGTTGAAGGCCTTGACCACGTTGTGGCCGGCGTAGACCTCTTCCACCTGGCCGTTCACCACGCCCAGGGTGGCCTGCTGGGCCTTAAAATATTTCTGGCTGAACCTGACCACCACCAGCACCAGTGCCAGCGACACCGGCAAAATCAGGATGGCGATCAGGGTCATCCTGGGGCTGATGGACAGCATCATGATCAGCACACCGATCATGGTGGTGATGCTGGTGATGAGCTGGGTAATGCTCTGGTTCAGGCTCTGGCCCAGGGTGTCCACGTCGTTGGTGATGCGGGACAGCACCTCGCCCACGGTACGCTTTTCAAAGTAGGCCAGGGGCAGGCGGTCGATCTTCTGGCTGATCTGGCGGCGGAAGTCGTAGCAGACTTTCTGGGAAAGGCCGGTCATCAGCCAGCCCTGGATAAAGCTGAAGGCGCTGCTCAGCAGGTACATGCCCAGCAAAAACAGCAGCACCCGGCCAATATAAACAAAGTCGATGCTGCCGGTGCCCCGCAGCTTGGCGACCCAGCCGGTGGCAAGGGCCGTGGTGGCTTTGGCCAGCACCTTGGGGCCGGCAATGTTGAAGATGGTGGACAGAATGGCAAAGACAATGGCCGTGATGAGCGGCAGTTTGTAGTGGCTCATGGTCTGGAGGAGCTGCCGCAGCGTGCCCTTGAAGTCCTTGGCGCGCTCGGTGGTCATGCGTCCGGGTCTTGGCATATCACACACCCTCCTTTTCCGTATTCAGAATGCCCAGGTCAAGCTCTTTCTGGCTCAGCTGGCTGCGGGCGATCTCCTGATACTCCGGGCAGCTGGCCATGAGCTGGGCATGGGTGCCCTTGCCCACCAGACGGCCCTCGTCCAGCACCAGGATCTGGTTTGCGTGCAGCACGGTGGAGATGCGCTGTGCCACGATGATGACGGTGGCGTTGTCGGTCTGGGCCTTCAGGGCGCGGCGCAGGGCCACGTCGGTCTTGTAGTCCAGGGCCGAGAAACTGTCGTCGAACAGATAAATTTTGGGGTCCTTGGCAATGGCACGGGCAATGGACAGGCGCTGTTTCTGGCCGCCGGACACGTTGGAACCGCCCTGTGCGATGGGGCTTGCGTAGCCCTCCGGCTTTGCGTCGATGAACTCGGTGGCCTGTGCGATGGCAGCGGCCTTTTTCACGGCGGCGTCGGTGATGTGGTCCCCGCCGAACTTCAGGTTGCTGTCGATGGTGCCGCTGAACAGCACGCCCTTCTGGGGCACATAGCCCAGCAGGTCGTGCAGCTGTGCCTGAGGCATCTGGCGCACGTCGATGCCGTCCACGGTCACGCTGCCGCCGGTCACGTCGTAGAAGCGGGGGATCAGGTTGAGCAGGGTGCTCTTGCCGCAGCCGGTGGAGCCGATGATGGCAGTGGTCTCGCCGGGCTTTGCGGTAAAGCTGATGTGCTCCAGTGCGTCGCTGTCGGCACCGGGGAAGCGGAAGCTCACGTCGTGGAACTCCACCACGCCCTGCCAGTTCTTGTGCTCCTTTGCGGCCTTGGCGTCGGCTTCGTCCGGGTCGTGGATGGTGGCCTTGGTGCGGATGACCTCGTCGATGCGGTCTGCGGCCACACCGGCACGGGGCAGCATGACGGCCACCATGGCCAGCATCAGGAAGGACATGACGATCTGCATGGTGTAGGTGATGAAGGCGATCATCTCGCCCACCTGCATGGTGCCGTTGTCCATGGCCTTGCCGCCGAACCAGACGATGAGCAGGCTGGTGCCGTTCATGATCAGGGTCATAAAGGGCATCATGGCCACCATGGCGCGGTTGGTGAACAGCTGGGTGCCCATCAGGTCCTTGTTGGCCTTGTCGAAGCGCTGTTCCTCAAACTGTTCGCGGCTGAAGGCACGCACCGGCATGATGCCGGTGAGGACCTCGCGGCTGACGAGGTTCAGCCGGTCCACCAGCGTCTGCATGATCTTGAACTTGGGCATGGCCATGTTCATCAGGAAGAGGATGAGCAGCAGCAGCAAAGCCACGTCCAGCACCACGATCCAGGACAGCCCCGAAGAGCTGCCGATGACGTGCAGCACACCGCCGATGCCCAGAATGGGCGCATAGGCCACCATGCGCAGCAGCATGACGCAGACGAACTGCACCTGCTGGATGTCGTTGGTGGTGCGGGTGATGAGGGACGCGGTGGAGAAGTTCTCGATCTCCGCATTGGAGAAGTGGATGACGCTGGAGAAGGTCTCGCGGCGCAGGTCGCGGCCGATGGCGGCGGACACCCGGGAGGCCAGGAAGCCCACCGCGATGGACACGGCCACCATCAGCAGGGTCAGGGCCAGCATCTGGCCGCCTACCTTATATAAATAGTGCATCTGCATATCGTGGGCAATGCCCTGGGCCTCGTATTCCAGCCCCACCAGCAGCAGAGCCTGGCTCTTCAGGTTCTCCACCACGGTGTCGTCCAGCTGACCGATGGCACCGGTCAGCTGCTGCTGCACGGCGTCGCGGCTGAAACCGGGCATCTGGCTCATGGCGGCAAACTGGCCGCACACGGTGTCCAGGTCCTTGGCCGTGGGGGCCACAGTCTCGGTTTCCGTGTCGGGATTACGGGCGGCACCGGAGGCCTGCAGGTCCGCAAGGCCGGTCATGCCCATGCCGGTCTGCCCGGCGGGGGTGTTGGCTGCCTGGGCGGCCGCCAGATACAGCACGATGTCCGGCGTGGTCACAGCATCTTCCAGCGCAGTGCGCTCGTCGGCGGTCAGGTTGGTGCGCAGGCGCAGCACATCGCCGTCGGCGGTGTAGGCGTTCTGGAAGGCAGCGGCGTCCTCCTCGCGCATCAGCAGCGAGAGGGCATCCAGCGTGCTCTGCCGCACGGTGTCGGGCAGGGGGCTTTCGATGCCGCCCTGCTGGATGCCGGTGTCCACGATCTTGCTGGTGTAGTCCGGCAGCGACAGATCGCAGTACGCCTGCACGAACAGCAGTGCGAACACCACGAGGCAGACGGCCCAGTGACGGGCCAGCTGCTTAAAGATCTTTGTCATGGTTTGGTTCTCCCTTCGGTTTGGTGGTACGCGCAGCGTTTTCCGCAAGAATGGCTTCCATCAGCGCGCCGCGCAGCGCTTCCATCTGGGCCAGCTGTTCCGGTTCCAGCCGGGCCATGACACTGGAAAAGTAGTCCCCAAGAGCAGCCTCGCACTGTCGGCAGGCCTCGTATCCCTTGGGCGTGAAACGCACCAGCGTCTTGCGGCGGTCGGCAGGGTCGGCAAAGCGTTCCACAAGGCCGTCCTGCTCCATCTGCCGCACCGTGCGGGAAATGGCAGGAAGCGGTTGGTGGAACTCCTTCACCAGGTCGGACATGTACACCGCACCGTCCTGTCCATGGAGACGAATGCAGCCCAGCAGCCCTTCCAGCATGGGGAAGTGGCGCTTGGGGCAGTCGGCCAGAGCGGCCTTCATGCCGGCCTTGGATGCTTTGCTCAGCCGGTGGATGTAGCGGCAAAGCCCACGGAAACTCAACGTGGATTCCTCAGACACGCGATCCCTCCTCTCAAAAATTACTTAACAGCTGTTAACTGTTAACGCTTGACAATAATAGTCTTTTGCAGGCCGGATTGCAACCCCCTGCAGGGATTGTTTCACAAAAGTTCACAAACGTTTGTGTCCCGCATACACATAAAGCAAAGGGGGCATCGGGCATGGAACAGCGTTTGTGGATGATCCTGCAATTGTTCGGCGGGGCGGCACTTTTCTTATACAGTATGGACACCCTCACGGACGCTTTGCAGCAGGCGGCGGGGGACACCCTGCGGCAGGCCCTTGCCCGGCTCACGGCCCACCCGCTGGCCGGGGTGCTCACGGGGGCGGCGGTCACGGCGGTGGTGCAGAGCAGCTCGGCGGTCACGGTGCTGGTGCTGGGCCTTGTGGGGGCCGGGCTGCTGACCCTGCAGCGGGCCGTGCCGGTGGTGTTCGGAGCCAACATCGGCACCACGGTCACCGCGCAATTGCTGGCCTTCCGGCTGGAGGATGCCCGGTATCTGCTGCTGGTGGCGGGGCTGCTGCTCTGGTTCGCGGGGCGCGGGCGTCTGCACGCAGCCGGGCAGGCGCTGTTTGCGTTCGGCCTGCTGTTTGAGGGCATCGCGGTCATGGCCGAGGCCATGGAGCCGTTGGCAGCAGGGCCGGTGTTCCGGCAGTGGATGGCCCAGGTGCGGCACCGCCCCGGCCTGGGCCTGCTGGCCGGGCTGGGCATGACCCTTGCCGTGCAGAGCAGCTCCGCCACCATTGCGGTGCTGCAGCAGGCGGCCGCCCGCCCCGGGCCGGACGGCGGGTGCCTGCTGGGCCTTGCGGGGGCCATCCCGGTGCTGTTGGGGGACAACATCGGCACTACGGTCACGGCGGTGCTGGCATCGGTGGGGCAGAGCCGGGACGCCAAACGTCTGGCGGCGGCCCACGCCCTGTTCAACCTGTCCGGGGCAGCGGTGTGCTGGCTGCTGCTGCCCCAGTTCACCGCGCTGGTGCGGCTGGTCTCGCCCCACGGGCCGGAGAGCGCCGTGCTGGCCCGGCAGATCGCCAACGCCCACACCCTGTTCAATCTGGGCTGCACGGTGCTGTGGCTGCCCCTGACCCCTTGCATGGTGCGCATCGTGTGCATTCTATTGCCGGAAAAGCACGCCCCTGAGTTGAAACGAACGCCCTAAAATGGTATAATGACAGTGTATCGAACAATTTTGTGACGCTTTTGTTGCACAAACGAGGGACTGACCCTTCTGTGGGCCTGCAGCGGTGTGCGGCTGCCAGGGCACAGAGCGAACCAAGAGGACGTGTTTACTATGAAGGATATCATCAACGGGTTGATCGAGCGGTTCCGCAGGCAGCATGTACAGGCCCGGCGCTATGTGGCCATGATGCTGGTGCTGGCCCTGCTCACCACCCTGTTCGTCAACTGGCAGCTCCATGGGGTGGGCATCTCCATGACTGCCGACTACCACTGCGGCTACGAGGAGCACCAGCACACGGCGGCCTGCTACGAAAAAGTGCTCACCTGCGGTTACGAGGAGGGCGAGCCGGAAACGCCCGTCACCTCTTCGGACAGCAGCGCCGATCTGGTGTCCGCCTACAGCGCGGAAGAGCCGGAAGAGCTGGAAGAGCCGGTGCAGACCGAGCCGGAGACCATCTGGGTGCCCCATGAGCACACCGATGCCTGCTACGAGGAGCACCGGGTGCTGACCTGCTATCAGGAAGAGCACGAGCACACCGACGACTGCTTTGACGAGTACGGTGCGCTCATCTGCGGCGAGTTCGAGCATATCCACGACGACAGCTGCTACACCACCGAGTATGAGCTGGTGTGCGGCCTGGACGAGGGCGAACTGGTGGAGGAACCCAACCCCGCCTATCAGGAAATGCCTGCCAGCCGCCCCGTGGTGGACCTGCCCCCTGAGCCGGCCGAGACCACCCCGGACGAGCCGGTGCTGCATCACCACACCGACGCCTGCTACACCGAGGAGCTGGTGTGCACCATCCCGGAGCACCACCACACCGTGGAGTGCCTGGCCGATACCCAGGCCGACGTGGAGACTGCCGAGGAATGGCAGGCCGCGGCCAACGTGGCCCTGAACGGCAACTGGGCCGAGGACCTGCTCACCGTGGCAAAGTCCCAGCTGGACTACCAGCAGAGCGACAAGAACTTCAAGCTGGATGTGGAGGACCAGCAGGTGCTGCGCGGCTACTCCCGCTATGGTGCCTGGTACGGCAACCCCTACGGTGCCTGGGACGTGATGTTCCTGTCCTACTGCCTGCACTTTGCGGGTGTGCCCCAGACGGTGGTGCCCCAGCGTGCGGGCGTGATGGCCCTGCACAGTGACCTGCGCGGCTCCCAGTGGCTCACCGACGCCGACGGCTCCACCGCAAGGCCCGGCGATATCGTCATCTACAACACCCTCACCACCGAGCAGGTGGCCGTGGACGAGAGCTCCTATGGCATCGCCCTGCTGGACCTGGACGAGGACCCCGACACCGCCGCCCAGCTCACGGCTTCCGAGCCGCAGGTGGACACCCGCACCGTGACCACCGAGACGGTGGGCGTCGTGTCCGCCGTGGACCCCGACGCCGGGACCCTGACCGTGATCTCCGGCAACGTGGACGGCAAGGTGGCCGAGGTGCCCGCTGCCATGTCCGACGTGACCAGTGTCATCTCGGTGACCGGTGCCTATGCCGCCGAGACCACCGCTGTGGCCCCGGAGGACCCGGCAGGCTCCCAGGAGGAGCTGGACGGCAGCTATGCGCTGCTGGAAGATGAGGATGGCTTTGGTGCCACCGTGGACTGGGTGGGTGACGCCGACCCCTACGGCATCGCCCTGCTGGCTGCCGGGGACGACCATGATCTGAACACCTGGATCACGGATGTCAATTATGAAAAGACGACCGACGGGAAAACATGGACGTCTATCGGCGCGGGCAACGTGACCGTGGACAGCGGCACCCGCGTCCGCGTGAACCTGAAGTATACCGTGAATGCCGGTGTGCTGACGCCCACCCACAATACCCTGACCTACCAGCTGCCCAAAGGCCTGCCCATGCCGGATGTGACGACGGGCAACATCGTGGATGAGTCCGACAAGGACGAGGCCGGCAATGCAAAGGTCGTGGGCAGCTTCACCGTTGACACCGACGGCACTGTGACCCTGACCTTTACGGACAAAAAGTTCATCGGCACCGACGAGAAGGGCGGCCTGACATTCACCGGTACCTTCAAGGCCGCCGTTACGGCGAGCGCCGACAACTTTGAGGACAAGAAGGAGTTCACCTTCAAGGACGACTGCACCCTGACCATCGAGCCGAAAAAAGCAGATATAAAGATCGAAAAGAAGAGTGGGTCTCCGCTGATTACGAACCGTAAGGACGGCACCTTTGTAAATAATTATGAGGTGACGGTGAAGACCACCAACGGCACCAAAGACCCGGTGATCCTTACGGATACCCTGAACACGAATAGGAATGGCGAAAACCGTAGCGACTACCTGAAGGGCGGCAAATATCTGGGAGACTCCTTTAAACTTTACAAGGTGGATGCTTCGGGCACAAAAACGGAGATTGACGTTCCTACGCATGAACTGAAAACCGACGGCAACGGCAACCCCCAGGTGGTCCTCGCTCCGCTGCCTGCATTGGAGGCCGGAGAGAAGTACATCTGGAACTACGACGTTCAGCGGAACTATGCGGACTTTGACAAGATGCCCAACGGCGTCGCTATCATCAACAACACGGCGAAAGCCGAGGCAGGGGACAATGTAAAAGATGGGGCTGACGCATGGTACACATGTAAAACCCAGCGTATTGAGAAGAAGGGCCAGTACGACCCCAAAACAGGCCACATCCAGTGGACGATCACTGTAAAGGTACCCCATTCTTTCCTGGGGTCCTATCTCCTGCAGGGCTGCAAGATCACAGATGCCTTGCCATACGGTGTGAAAATCGTAGGGGATGTAAAGGTAGGCAACGATACGATATCGGCAGAGAATTTTCTGCAAAACGGTTATACCATCCCGGCGGAGTATGGGGGAACAGAGCTGACCATCACCTTTGAGACCACCACCCCCATCGGCGGCGGCTCGGTGACCAACACGGCACAGATCCTGACCAAGAGCGGCCATACCTTTAAGGCCTCGGATACCGTGAACATCGGGAAGGGCGATTGGACCCTGAGCAAAAAACTCGCCGCCAGCGGCAAGAACCCCACCTGGAACCTCTCGGCCACCAACAAGGCCGGTGAGGCAAAGTTTACCCTGTGGGATGTGCTGGACGACGCTGAGAACGACCAAGGCGAGACAAAAGAGGACACCCACTATGCCATTGCAAAAGAGCTGGATGACGCCATCAAGGCCAATCTGACCCTGACCATGCACGACAACACGAAGTTGACCTATGCGCAGGCTGACGCGGCGGGCAACACCATCGAGATGACCTACTACGCCGACAGAGACGGCACAACACAGGTAAACGCAGGTGACTCGTCCACCCGTGTGCGCAGCTTCAGCATCCATGTGAAAGCCGGGGACGACCAGAACCCCGTGCGCAGCATCTCGGTGACCGGCATCCCCACCCACGAGGAGCGCGACGACGTGCCCACCGGTGAGGTGTGGACCTATAAGAACACCATCCATATCCAAGGCGTGAGCGGCGAGGCCTCGGACACCGATACCTACCGCAGCTACAAGAAGTTTGAAAAGGGCGTGGCTGCAACGAGCAGCGGCGACGAGACCGGTTATCTGACCGGCAGCAACAGCTTCGAGCTGAGCGACCTCAGCGGCAACAACCTCCACTATCAGCTGGTGCTGCAGACCTCCGCCGACGATAGGGACGAAATCACGGTTACCGACACCCTGCCGGAAAACGTCGGCTTCAAGGTGGATAATGTCAAGATCGCGCTGGATGAGGGCGACTTTGTAAAGATCAAGGATAAAAAAGTAGACTGGGCGACGGCAGAGTATGACGAAACTACCCGGCGGCTCACCATTAAAATCAGCAACTACAACCAGTCGGGGCAGGAGGAACACCGCATCCGCATCCAGTACAAAGTGAGCGTGAGCGACGATCCCAGCTGGAAGAACCCCTCGGTGGGCAAGCTGATCTACACCAACACCGCCACCTGGGGCGAGCTGACCGAGACCACCACCACCACCATCACCCGCGATGTGGAACAGGTGAAAAAGACCGGCTGGCAGGACCCCGGCAACGACCGGAAGCTGCACTATCAGGTGGTCATCAACCCGGCCGGCGAGGATCTGTCGGCCGGGCAGACCAGAGCGGAGAAGATCGAGCTGTGGGATAACATCAGCACCACCAATGGTGCCATCGCCACCGGCGATGTCAACTCGGTCAAGTTGTATTTTTACGATTACGACGAAACAGTCGGCGTGACCACCGGCAAAGAGGTGCCGCGCAACATGTACCGCATCCTGGAAGCGGACAAGAACGGCTGGCTTCATATGGAGATCCCCAATATGGCGGCCATGATCCTTGTGTATGACTGCAATGTGAAGGATGGCAGTGCTGCCGCCAGCTACCAGGTGAGCAACACCGTGACCCTGAGCAACGGCAGCAAATCCAGCGACAGCGGCATCACCTACCAGGTCAAGGCGGATGCAACAGCCACCACCGCACAGTTCGTGCTGCGCAAGAAGGACAGCTACTCCGGCGTGTCGCTGAAGGGCGCGGAGTTCACCATTTACCAGTACAATACGGTAAGCGGGCAGTTCGTCCCGTGGACCGGCAACGGCACGGGCACCCTGACCACGGACGAAAACGGTCAGGCCAGTCTGGCTGTGCTGGATAGTGAGACTGCAAGCTGCCTGAAACCGGACGTGCTGTATAAGCTCGTGGAGACCAAAGCACCCACGGACTATCAGCTGGATGCCACCCCGCACTACCTGCTGTTCCGCAAGAACGCCAGCGCGGAGAACGAGCAGCAGGCCTTTGCAAAGGCGACCGGCCAGGCCGATGGCACCACGACCCTGACTGTGGACGGTGAGACGGTGGACCTGAACCGCAATGTGCAGGTGGGCAGCGATGCCGGCACCACGACCGCCGAATACAGCAACGTGTACAGCAACCTGACCGTCAGCAAGCTCTGGCTGGACCAGGATACCAAAAAGCCGGTGGAACCGGCGGTGGACCGCATCCACATCAAGGTCTGGCAGTGCACCGACAATGACAAAACGTTGTTTGCCGAAGCCGACCTGACCGCAGATAACAACTGGACCTGGTCCGAGTCGGGGGACAAGCTGCCCCTGACGGACAAGAACGGCAATGCGTACCACTACCTGGTGGAGGAAGAGACCACCGGCAACTGGAACGTGTACATTGACAACAACGGCGTGCAGACCGGCAATATCACGGTACAGAACTACGTCTACACCGGCTACGAGCTGCCGTCCACCGGCGGCATGGGCACGGCACCCTTCGGGGTGCTGGGCGGCGCACTGGCCGCTGCAGCAGCCCTGCTGCTGGTCCGCAAACGGAAACAGAACGAGGAGGAGTGAGCAGCCATGAAACAAAACAAAAACAACCGGTTTGCCGCTCTTCTGCTGGCGCTGTGCATGGCCGTGTGCTGTGCACTGCCCGCGCTGGCAGCCCCCGCAGCCAGCGCCAACATCGACCTGAGCCGCACCGGCAGCATGGACGTGACCCTGTACGACCACCAGAACGACGTCCCCCTGCGGGGCGGCGCACTCACCGTGTACAAGGTGGCGGACGTGGCCCGCACCAACGGCGACCTGCACTTTGTGTACACCGCCGACTTTACGGGCTGCGGCATCGCGCTGGGCGACCTGACGGACAGCACGCTGGCTTCCAGGCTGGAAGCCAAGCTGCCCGCCCGCGCCGCCGGCACCACCCATAAGATCAGCGAGCAGGGCATCGTCTCCTTTGACGCGCTGCCGCTGGGCCTGTACCTCGTGGTGCAGACCGAGAACTCCAAGGGCTACGAGGCCATCAATTCCTTCCTGGTGTCGCTGCCCATGGCGGACGAAAGCGGCTGGCTCTACACCGTGGACGCCACCCCCAAGGTGGGCGCGCCCACGCAGGAGGTGACCCCGCCCGAACCGGAAACTCCCAGCACGCCTTCGGAACCGGACAAACCGTCCGAGCCGGAGAAGCCCTCGGAACCGGACAAGCCCACCCAGCCCGGCACCCCGGATGAGCCGGACAACCCGGACATGCCGGTCAATCCCAACGACCCCAACCGCCCGGTGTCGCCCGGCAACCCGGACAACCCCGTGGCCCCCGGCAACCCGGATAACCCCGTGGCCCCCGGCAACCCGGACAACCATGCACTGCCCCAGAGCGGCCAGCTGAACTGGCCCATCCCGTTCATGGCCTGCAGCGGCGTGCTGCTGTTTGCCGTCGGCTGGGTGCTGGACCGGAAGGAGACGCTGGCATGAACACAAAGCAGAAGATCGGCCGTGCCTGCATGATCGTGGGCATCCTGCTCATTCTGGGCGCGCTGGCCCTGCTGGGCTATAACCAGTGGGACGCCAACCGCGCCGACAAGGCTTCGCAGGACGCCCTGGGCAAACTGGAAGAGACCCTGACCGAGACCATGGAGGACAAGACGAAGGACGAAGAGCCGGTGGTCCAGCCGGAGCTGGACCCGGAGCAGGAGATGACCGTCACCGACATCGACGGCTGGGGCTACATCGGCTACCTGTCCATCCCGTCCATCGGGTTGGAACTGCCCGTGATGAGCGAGTGGAGCTACGCCGGCCTGAAGATCGCTCCGGGCCGCTACTCCGGCTCCACCTACGCTGATAACATGGTGGTCTGCGCCCACAACTACGCCAAGCATTTCAGCCCCATCAAGTGGCTGGCCCTGGGCAGCGAGGTGTACTTTACCGACATGGACGGCCAGCGCTGGAGCTATGAGGTGTCCAACGTGGAGACCATCCAGCCTACCGACATCGAAAAAATGATCACGGCCAGCGACGAGGACGCCTGGGACCTGACCCTGTTCACCTGCACCACCGGCGGCCGCGCCCGCTGTGCTGTGCGCTGCACCCGCACCGGTTACCCGGAGCCGCTCCACGCGGAGGAGTGAACCCCGGCAGGAACGGGACGATTTGGAATGCCCTCCGCTTTGCTCTGGGCATAAATAGCAGAAAAATTATTTTAGATTTTGCAAATCCGGCAGGGCTGCGGCCCCGCCGGATTTGCCTTTTCACGGGAAGGGTCGTTCCGGGCAGCGGCATCGTGGCTGCTGTTGGCCTGCGGCCAAAACGCAGCGAGAACAGGTGCTTTTACGGGATGAACCCTCTCAGGCAAAGCCGCAAGGCTTTGCCTGAGAGGGTTCAGTCCTCCACCGGTTCCAGCTTCATGCCGAACAATTTTTCAGAGAGCAGGGGCAGCAGGTGCTGTAACTGACGCACATATTCTTCCACCACCGGATCAGGCTCCGCTTTTGTAACGATACCAAACCGCATTCCCTTGTTCCAATCCAGAACAAACACCTGCTCAAGATTCGGTCTACGGTAGTACACCGCCGGGGTCAGCATCAGGCTTGGCAGCTTATACTGCACACTTTTTACGCCGCGGATGATCTCTGCCCGCCGCCTCGAAGCCTCGTGCAGCAATGCCGTCTCATACAGTGATTGCTCCGGTGTTCCAGCAAACATCCACCGATATTTTACCGCCTGCTCCAATGGAATGTGTCCGCGGGGCACCTCTGGCGGCGTATGGAACGGGATGCCGATCTCCGGCATATAAACTGCCGGGTAAAAATGCAGACCTCGTGCTGCGATCTCCGCACACTCGATCTGCAGCGAAAGATCGATCTCACCGTTTAGCAGTGCACGACCGATATCCTTTCGGTTGGCACAGCTGTACATCAAGGGGGAAAAGCGGGTGCTCAGCTCTTCTGTGACGGCAAACAGGTCAAATCCCAGCATCTGCAGCGGCATATTCTGATGCCCGATCAGCAGATGCCGTTTGGGCGGAGTTGCATTCAGTTCCGCTGCCTGCGCACAGTTTACTGCATCATCGTATAATTCCAGCAGCTGCTTTGCCTTTGGATAAAATTCCCATCCTGCCGGAGTCAGCACCACCCGGCGCTGCGCGTGCTGAAACAGCTGGACTTTCAGCTGTGCCTCCAACGCACGGATCTGCTGAGACAGCGCAGATTGTGACAAAAACAGCGCATCTGCCGCCTCCGAAAAACTATCCAGTTCCACGATCCTCACAAATCCCTGCAATGCATTCAAGCTCATGGGGTTGCTCCTTTTGCAATAAATAAGTTTTGCTTCATTATAATATAATTTATTTGAATTGTAAAACCCCTCCGCCGTCGCTATAATTGTTAAAGATTCCGCAATCCCTGTGCATTGCGGAAGGACAAAGAAGAATTGAAACAATGAAGAGAAAGAGAGCATACCTATGAACAAGATCTCCCGCAAAGGCTTTCTGAAGATCGCCGCTGCCGCCGCCA
>ERZ773216.3341-NODE-3341-length-13174-cov-3.428844_pt1 | contig 13174 bp, 7 predicted proteins | sample MGYA00511259_ERZ773216 | MGnify/ENA primary metagenome ERZ773216 (study PRJEB29015, sample SAMEA2737764) | human gut metagenome | biome: human gut; feature: human-associated habitat; material: faeces | place: China | collected 2012 ... | reverse complement strand
GTAGCCTCAGCGCTCCGTGCGGAAACGCCGGAGGGGGGGGAGACCTCGCCGTTATAGAAGACCGTGGATTCTTTCCGCGGTCTTTTTTTCGCCCGTCCGGAGGAGGTCCCGCATGGGACGATTCATCGGGGGGGGCCGGAACGGTCCCGCAGCAGAGACCCCGGAGGGGCGCCTTGCAATGGAAATTCCGAGGTTGTTTGCCTCCCGGAACGGGACGGTGAATTCCCGCCCGTGTTTTGCGTACGGCCGGAACCTCTCCGATTCATGTATTGGAAAAGCCTGCGGGATGCTCCGCGGGCTTTTGTTGTGCCGCTTCGAATCGCTCCGGGAGGGAGCCCCCCCCCTGGGCGAAAACGGTCAGAGATGCTGCGGACTGAAAGCCCCGATGGTCTTGATCCGCTCCTCGAAATCGTCGCGCGAGACGAGCGTGTGCCCCTTGATCTTCGACCGGTAGTTGTAGATCGTGCTCACGGAGTAACGCAGCAGCGCGGCGATTTTCGACGAGTCGTTGATGCCCAGCCGGATCAGCGCGAAGATGCGCAGCTCGGTCGTCAGCAGCTCGCCCTTTTTCGGCTCGATGCGCGCCTCCTTGTCCAGCAGGGAGTTGAAATCCTCGATGAACGTGGGGTAGAGTTGCAGGAACGTCGTGTCGAAGTTGCGGTAAAACTCCTCCAGTTCGCGGCTGTCGCCGTCGGTCGGGGAGTACTCCTTCCGCAGTTCGTCGACGCGGCCGTCGCGCAGCAGGCGGCGTACGTGGCGGCGCGAGTCGATGATCTTGTCGATGTACTCCGAGCACATCGTCAGGAAGATGCCGATATACTCCTCCTTCACTTCGTTGGCCTCTGAAATCTGGCTGTTCAGTCCTGCCAGTCGCTTGTTGATGTGCTGGAGGTCTTTGTTCGAGATGTTGAGCCGGTTGTTGGCCTGCTGCAATTCGAGCCGCGCAAGGTTCAGCTTGCGGTTCTGCCGCAGGACGAAGACCACGCCCCCGAGGGCCAGCAGCATGAAGCAGCCGATCGACACGACGAAGATGTTGTACATGGCGTCCATCCGCTGCCGCCGGACCCGGTAGGCCTCTTCGATGACGTGCAGCGCCAGTGCGTCCTGCCACGGGCGGAGCCGCGAATTGAAGAACCGTGCGTCGTCCATCACGATCCGCATGTAGCGCATGGCGCGCTGGATGTTGTCGTCGTCGAGCAGCGTGTTGGCGAGGCTTTTCAGTGCGGCGTTGTCGCGGATCGCCAGCTGGATGTCGGTCATCGCCGAGCGTGCGAACCACACCTGCGCCGTGGGCGTGTCGTCCATCAGGTCCGCCACGAGGGCGCGCATGTACGACGCCTCGGCATATTCGCGCGAAAGGGGTTGCAGGGTGCTGCACAGCCGTTCGGAAATCTCCACGGCCTGCGGGTAGTCGCGGGCGCCGATCGCCTGGCGGAGCCGGAAGTTGAGGTGCGTGACCGACTCCGGTTCGGTGTTCTCCACGATCAGCTGGGCGTAGATCACCGTAAGCCGCCACGATTCGTGTCCCTGCGCCGAGTCGTGGGAGTAGAGCTGGAGTTCGTCGTTGAGTTTGTGGCGGGCGATGTAGTAGTCGACCAGCTGCCTGCGGTCCAGCGCCGTGGTGTCGACCAGTTTCAGCATGTTCGCCGCTTCGAGGTAGATACCCGCCGAACTGTACAGGTAGGCCAGCTGGATACGGCTCTCGTTGAGGTGCCCCGCGTCGTTCATGCGTGTCGCCAGGGCGATGTTGCGGTAGAGGTAGTCGATGGTCGAATCGGCCTGGTAGGGGGTGTATTCGTCGATCAGCTGCTGGTTGAGGATGTAGCGCTGGGCGTCCGAGAAATCCGATTTCCGGAGGATGTTTTTCAGCGATTCGATCCGCTGTTCGCGTCCGGCGATGTAGGAGTCCCGGTGCGAAAGGGTGGCGTCGAGCTGTGAAAGCACGCTTTTCAGGTCGTTTTGGGCCGAGGCGGCGAGCGTTGCGGCGAGCAGCAGTACGGTTGACAGAAGGTTTCTCATGTGCGGACGGTTCACGGTTTGTTCCTGACAAAGATCGGAAAAAGGACGGATGGTTCCAAGACCGAATCGGGTACGGTGCGGTACTTTCCGGCTGATAAAAGTGTCGTTACGGCACCAAAGATAGGAATAATCCCGGGAAAATCAATGCCGGGCGGCGCGCTTTCCGCAGGTCGGACCGTCCGGCCGTTTTTCCCGGCAGGACAGGCGGCCGGCCCGGCGAACGGAACGTGCTCCGGGAGCCGGATTTATTTAAAATATTTTATTATATGCCGTTTCCAGGGTTCCGAGGCGGTTGTGAAAATTCCGATCAATCTACTTTTTTTTGCAATCGTCAAATAATTAATATATTGAATATCAAGTAGGTGTATTTTTATAAACGGGTTTTGAGTTTACAATTTGCGGTTTAAATTTTTTTCATGTCGCGGAGGATAGTTACTTTTATTTAAGCGGAAATAAGGCGATGAAGTGTCGATTTTTTAAGAACTGCGCCTTACCTATTTATAATATTAACTTAAAACTTAAAAACCTTAAATTCCTATGGCACATTTTTGCAAGAAACTGCAAGCGGACTGCCGGAGAGGGTGGATGCTGGCACTGACGGCGATGCTGATCGTCTTTGCGCCGGCGGCCTTCGCCCAGTCGGCGCCGACAGTGACGGGAACGGTCACCGACCAGTCGGGACAGCCCGTTATCGGAGCCACGATCATCGAGCAGGGAACTACGAACGGCGCTACGACGGGCGTGGACGGCTCTTATTCCCTCAAACTGCGAGGGGGGGGGAATTCTGCTAACCTGATTTTCCAGTCGCTCGGATTCGTTTCGCAGACGGTCGCCGTGAACGGCCGCACGAAGATCGACGTGAAACTCGCCGAAGACGCCGTGGCCCTCGACGCCGTGGTGGCGATCGGTTACGGCACGGTCAAGCAGAAGGACCTCACGACGGCCGTTTCGGTCGTCAAGACCGACGACCTGGCCCGCCGCCCGATCACCTCGGCCTCGGGCGCCCTTCAGGGCAAAGCCGCCGGCGTGCAGGTCATCCAGCCCAACGGCTCGCCCGGACAGGGCATGGTGGTCCGCGTCCGCGGCGCTTCGTCCATCTCGTCGAGCAACGACCCGCTCTATGTGGTCGACGGCGTTCCCGTGGGCGAAGGAAACTACGCCATCGCTTACCTCTCTCCCAACGAAATCGAGTCGATGCAGGTGCTGAAGGACGCCTCGTCGGCCGCCATCTACGGTTCGCGCGCCGCCAACGGCGTGGTGCTCATCACCACCAAGCAGGGCAGCCGGAAACGGGGCCCCGAGATTTCGTTCTCGACCTTCGTCGGCATTTCGAAGGTGACCAAGAGCTACGACGTGCTCAATGCCCGGCAGTACCGCGACCTGATGGAGGAGAACGGCGCCGTGTCGGGGCTTCCGGCCGATCTGACCGACCGGACCGACTGGTTCGACGAAACCTACTCGACGGGCGTCAACCAGAACTACCAGTTCTCGGTCTCCAACGGCGATGAAAACTCGTCCTATTACCTCGGCGGCGGCTACACCAACGAAAAGGGCATCATCAACACCACCTCTTCGGACCGTTACAACGTGAAGGCCAGCTTCGACAAGAAGATTTTCAAATGGGTTTCGGCCAACGCCTCGACGACTTTCTCGCACTACACCACCAAGGGCACGATCATCTCGGGTCAGGGCGCCAACCGCGCTGGCGTGGTGGTGTCGGCCATCACGACCCCGACCTACGCGCCGATCTGGGACCCCGAGAATCCCCAGCAGTTCTACAATAATTTTTACGGCGCCAACCTCACCTCGCCGCGTGAGAACATGGCCCGCACGGATTACAACCAGGATGTCACCGACCGCCTGCTGCTCTCCGGCGGCCTGACGTTCTACCTGGCCAAGGATCTGACCTTCAAGTCGACGGTTTCGATGGACCGCCGCTGGGTCCACTCGTCGTCGTTCCTCGACCCGATCCGCACCTCCTACGGACGGACGCAGCACGGAACCGCCTCGGACACCCGTTCCGACGATATGCGCATGATTTACGACAACATCCTGACCTGGAACAAATCGTTCGACCGCCACAGCCTCGAAGTGATGGCCGGCACGTCGGCCACGACCTCCGTGTGGGAGCAGTTGAGCGGCTCGCGCTCCTATTTCTCCTCGACCAACAACAACGCCATTCCCAACCTGAACGGCGGTAACAACGGCGGCGTCCGCGGCCAGAGCTACGGCAAATCGGAGTGGTCGATCATGTCCTATCTGGCGCGCGTGTCGTACAACTACGACAGCAAGTACCTCGTGACGGCCAATTTCCGCGCCGACGGTTCCTCGAAGCTGGCTCCCGGCCACCGCTGGGGTTACTTCCCCTCGTTCTCGGCCGCGTGGCGTATCTCGGGCGAGAAGTTCCTGCGCGACGTGTCGTGGATCAACGACCTGAAACTGCGCGCCGGCTGGGGACAGACCGGTAACCAGGCGGGTCTGGCGGAGTACGGCTGGATGCAGCAGTACAGCACCAACTACTACGACTGGACGCTGACCGAGAATGCGCAGGCCGTGCCGACGGTCGGCGGTCGCAGCAACATCAAGAACGAGGACCTTACGTGGGAGACCTCCTCGCAGACCAACGTCGGACTCGATTTCGCGCTGCTGAACAACCGTTTGAGCCTCTCGCTCGACTATTACTACAAGTACACCAAGGACATGCTGATGAGCGTGCCTCTGCCCTCGCCCTATCCCAACATCACGCGCAACGACGGCGAGATGTCGAACCAGGGCTTCGAGATCACCCTTTCGTCGGTCAACATCGCCCGGAAGGATTTCAACTGGTCGACCGACCTGAACGTTTCGCTCAACCGCAACAAGGTCGAAAAACTCAACCTGAAGCAGGTCTACTACTACGCCACGACCTCCGACGCGACCAACGACAACGTCGTGCGCATGACCCCGGGCCACCCGCTTTCGATGTTCTGGGGCTATGTCTCCAAGGGGGTCGATCCCGAGACGGGCGACCTGGTTTACGAGGACCGCAACGGCGACGGCGAGATCACGCCGCTGGACAAGACCTGGATCGGCAACGCCAATCCCAAGTTCACCTTCGGCATGACCAACAACTTCTCGTGGAAGGGGCTTAACCTGAACATTCTGATCACGGGCTCCTACGGCAACGACATCTTCAACGCCTCGCGCATCGAGACCGAGGGCATGGCTTCGGCCAACAACCAGACCACCACGGTCCTGCGGCGCTGGCGCATTCCGGGCCAGCAGACCGACGTGTTCCGCTCGGACAACCCCGCCTGGAACGTGAAGAATTCGTCCTACTGGGTCGAGGACGGCTCCTACCTCAAGGTGAAGAACATCACCCTGTCGTACGACATCACCTCGCCGAAGCTCAAGCGCATCAACATCACGCGCATCCAGCCTTACATTTCGCTCCAGAACTTCATCACCTGGACCGGCTATTCGGGCTACGATCCCGAGGTGAGCCAGTCGGAAAGCGCCACGCAAATGGGCATCGACTGGGGAACCTATCCCAACGTGCGCACGGTCGTCGTGGGTCTGAATCTTACTTTCTAACCGCTGAAAAAAGAACCGATTATGAAAAAGATATTTTTAATTGCCGCAGGTCTCTCGCTGGGGGTTGCCACCACGTCGTGCAGCCTTGAGAAATTCCCCGAGACGATGTATGCCGAGAACAACACCTCCGGCACGGGCGACAGCGAGACGGCCATCAACACCCGCGAACTGCTCGAAGGCCAGCTTACGGCCATGTACAACTACATGAAGGGCGACCTCCAGACCTACTGGTATCAGCTGACCACGCTCGCCGAGGCGCGCGCCGACAATGCCTACGGCGGCAACATGGCCGAGACGAAGGTCGTCAGCGTCGAGTCGAACCACATCGACAGCGACAACGAATTCGCCTCGAACCTGTGGAACTACTCGATGAACGCCGTGGACTATGCCAACCAGGTCATCTGCAACATCGATCTGGTGAAGGAGAACGATCCGTCGCTCACCGACAAGGAGTACCAGGAGTGGCTCTCCGAAGCGCTCTGCTGGCGCGCCTATATCTGGATGAACATGATGCAGCTTTTCGGAGAAATCCCGATGCTGACCGAAATCCCGCCCGCCATCAACGCCGGGAACGTCGAGGAGGTCTATCCGCTCTATTTCCCGGCCCGCGTGTCGAAGCAGACCGTCGGCGAGCAGATCGTCAAGGACATCGAGGAGTATGCCTGCAAATACGCCCCCGACATGGACGCTTCGAACAAATTCCGCATCACCAAGGGCTTCGCCTACGGCCTGATGGCCCGTTTCTACTCCATGCGCGAGTTCCGCGACTGGTCGAAGGTCGTCTCGGCCTGCGAAGCGGTCGAAGGGATGGGGTACAGCCTTTGCGACAAGTACGGCGACCTGTGGGCCTACACCACCGGCGATACGGGCATGGCTGCGATGAACACCCGCGAGTCGATTTTCGAGGTGCAGTGGACCAGCCAGACCTCGGGTTCGTGGATGTGGATGATGTTCCACCGCAACGCCTATGTCCCGGGCGACAGTTTTTCGTGGGCCAAGTGGTGCACGCCGTCGCGTAACCTGACGAAGGCTTACGACGCCGAGGGCGACACCGGGCGCAAGAATGCGTCGGTCGTCTACGACGAATGCGGTTGGTCGTACCACTATCCGAGCGACGAATACGCTTTCATGCACAAGTTCCCGACCAACGTGACCCCGGTTTACCTGATGCGTCTGGCCGAGATCCGGCTCCTGCATGCCGAAGCGCTGGCCAATACGGACGATCCGGGAGGCGCCGCCGACATCGTGGACGAGATCCGCGGCCGCGCCGGCATTGGCAAGCTGACTGCGGCGCAGCGCGCGTCGGCCGACCTGATGCGCGAAGCCGTGCTCCACGAACGCCGTCTGGAACTGGCCATGGAGGGCTTCCGCTGGTTCGACCTGATGCGTTACGGCGACGACTATTCGAAACTGTTCGAAATCTGCGACGGCGTCAACATCAAAGGCTCGGCGTCCTACGACTCCTACTTCCAGACCCGCCGCGCGATGAACGACAACCGCGTGCTGATGCCGGTGCCGACTTCAGTGCTGGAGGATAACACCAACATCGAACAAAACCTGGGCTATTAACCTTAAAATTGCGATTCTGCCATGAAATTCACGATCAATAACAACCTGCGCCTGCTGACCTGCCCGCTGCTGCTCGCCGGAGCCGTATGCTGTTCCAGCGGGAACGACGGCGACACGCCGGCTCCCGGTCCTGGCCCCGATCCCTCGCCCGTGACGGGCGATGTTCTCGCCTACGTCACCTCGGCCGACGGCAACCGCCTGTTCACGGAGGAGGGACTCGACTATTCAAAGGTCTCGATGTCGCCCTACCGGGTCACGATCGACCCCTCGACGACCTACCAGACCGTCGACGGTTTCGGCCCGGCCATCACCGGCGCCACGTGCTACAACCTGCTGCAAATGTCGCAGGCCGACCGCACGGCGATCCTCCGGAAGTGCTTCGACCCCGAGACCGGAGCCGGTTTCAGCTTTATCCGCGTGCATATCGGCGGCTCGGACTTCTCGATGGACGAATACACCTGCTGCGACCGGGAGGGCATCGAGTTCTTCGCCATTCCCGCCGTGGAGAAGGAGGGCATCTTTCCGGTGCTGAAAGAGATTCTGGAGATCAATCCCGAAATCAGGATCATGGGTTCGCCGTGGTCGTGCCCCAAATGGATGAAGGGCACGGTCGCCGACCCCTCGAAACCCTACGATTCGTGGACCGGCGGGCGTCTCAATCCCGCCTATTACGACGATTACGCCGAGTATTTCGTGCAGTGGGTGACCGAGATGGAGGAGAACGGATTCCCGATCTACGCCATCACGATGCAGAACGAGCCGCTGAACAAGGGCAATTCGATGTCGCTCTACATGCCGTGGGAGGACCAGCTGGCCTTCGTCAAGAAACTCGGCCCGGCATTCCGCAAGGCGGGCATCGACACCAAGATCCTCTGCTACGACCACAACTACAACTACGATAACGTCGCCGGCCAGCAGAACTACCCGCTCAACATCTACGCCGACGCCGATGCTGCGCAGTGGGTCGATGGCTCGGCCTGGCACAACTACGGGGGCAGCGTGAGCGAGCTGGACAACATCCGCGCCGCCGCGCCCGACAAGACGATCTACTTCACCGAGGCTTCGATCGGCACGTGGAACTACAATTTCGAGAGCTGCGTGATCGACGACTTCGAGTCGATCTTCCTGGGGACGCTGAGCCGCTACGGCAAAGGGGTTCTGCTGTGGAACCTGATGCTCGACGACAAGGGCGCTCCGAACCGTCCCGGAGGCTGTACGACCTGCTACGGGGCCATCGAGATCAGTTCGTCGGATTACAAGACGCTCAAGTACAACAGCCACTATTACGACCTGGCCCAGTGCGCCAAGGTCATCCGGCCGGGTGCCGTGCGCATCGGCGCGTCGGGTTACACGGCGTCGGGGCTGACCTACCTGGCCTTCCGGAATCCCGACGGATCGAAAGCCTTCGTGGCGCTCAACAGGAGCGCCGGCGAACAGACCGTCGCCGTGTATGAAAACGCCGACCGTTCGTTCAAATACACCATCCCGGCCAAGTCGATCGCCTCGTTCCGCTGGGGCGCCGGAGCCGAAAACTAACCTTTAAAATTCGCAGAACATGAAAACGCTGAAATACATCGCACTGTCGCTGCTCGTCGCTGCCTCGACGACGGCGTGCAAGGACGATCCCGAACTGCTCACCACCGACGTCGGTCCCGAGATGACCGTCGTTTCGGCCGATGCGTCGGGCGTCTACGGCGGCAAGGTCGACTTCGAGGTGACGATGACCGACCGCTATGCGCTCTCGACGCTCAAGGCGCAGGTATTCTTCGACGACGAGATGGTCGCCGAGGAGGTGATCCGCACCAAAAGCGACGGAACCTACACGGGGGCTGTGACGCTTCCCTTTTACAAGAACATTCCCGACGGCGAGGCCACGCTGCGCTTCGTGGGGCAGAACGTGCGCTTCGGAACGACGACCGTCGACCGGCCGCTCGCCGTATCGCGTCCCAAGCCCGCCTACCTGACGTTCTTCCTCGATGACGCGGAGTACCGCATGGAGCCTACGGGCAACGACTACGAATACGCCGTGACGGACGAGTTCCCGCAGAAGCCGCAGGGCTACATCGCGACGCCCGAACTCGACGCCGCTGGCTCGGTGGTGACCTTCGGCTACGACTCCGGGGCCGGCGGCATCGTCTCCGATTCCACCGACGCCATTCCCTTCGCCAATTCGAATGCCGGGGAGTTCACGATCACCTTCAACCTGCTGACCTTCGAGGGTTCTCCTTTCATCAAACTGCTCTTCGGCGAGACGGAGATGACGATGGTCGACAATGACAATTACAGCATCGTCACCACGCTGACCGAGGGCCGGACCTACACGCTGACGGGCGTTTCGGACTTCGCCGACTGGGATGTGGACCGCGACTTCTTCGAACGCGCCGATGTTTCCGATCCCGAGACGCTGACCTTCCTGCCGATGACGGGCATGTACAAGGTGACGGCCAATTTCAAGCACCGCTACCTGAAGATCGAGGCCATGAAGTCGGCGACGGAGCTCGCCACGCTCAACGACGACGGTTCGGGAGCCATCTGGGCCATCGGCGGCACGGAGGTCGGCAAGCCGACGCTGAAAAACGCCGCCAGCTGGAGTCCCGAGGACGGGGGCTTGTGTCTGGCGCGTGTCGCCGACAAGAAGTACCAGCTGACGCTCGTTGCGGGAATCTCGCTCAACGCCTCTTCGTTCGACTTCAAGTTCTTCCACCAGAAGACCTGGGGCGGGGAATTCGGCGGCAAGGACATTTCGACCGCGAGCGATTTGGTGAAGATCAGCGATTCGGGCAACCTGGGCCTGGTGGAGGGCAAGACGCTCGACCTGGGCGGCATCTACCGCTTCACGGTGGACATCACGGGCGGCAATACGGCGGCCGTGCTGACCGTCGAGAAGGTGGGCGAGCAACAGCTTCCGCCGGCCGACATCACTGTCAACGGAACGCCGATGACCCAGCTCGACGTGGACAACTACCAGCTGGACCTCGACCTGACGCAGGGCCAGACGCTGACGCTGGGCGGCGCCGACGCCTTCACGCCGGCGTGGATCAATCCCGACTTCTTCGAGGCGGCCTCCGCGACGAGCGTCAAGCTGGTCCCCGTCACGGGCAAATACCGCATCACGGCCAATCTGGCGACCCGGGTGATTGATGCGCTGGTGCTCAACGCCGACGGCTCGGGGCTTGCCACGTTGAGCGACGACGGCCACGGGGCGGTCTATTTCATCGGCTACGGTATCGGTTCGCCCGCGGCCGTGAACGAACCGGGCTGGACCACCGAAAAGGGCGTCTGCGTGCCCGAATCCGCTCCCGGCATCTACACGATGACGGCCCAGGCGGGTCTGGAAGGCAGCACGACCCTCGGACAGCGTTTCCGCGTGAGCGGCTGGAGCGGCAAGTTCTTCCGGAACCGCGGCTGGGACGGTCTGGGAGCCTTCACGCTGGCGCCGGGCGCCGAGGCGTTCTTCTCGATCGCCGGGGACGGCAACATCGAGATCGCCTCGGGAGTCACCCTTGAGGAGGGCGCAACCTATCGTCTGACACTCGACGTGACGGCGGGAAAAGACAACCCCGTTTTGTCGCTGGTTAAGAAATAATCGTTAATTTTGCAAACGGAGTGCGCGGCCTCTCGACTGTGCACTCCGTTTGTGAATATGCACTAATCCATTCCAGACATGAAAAATAAAATTCTGTTGAAGAGTCTCGCCGGGCTGTGCGCCCTGGCGGCGGTCGCCTGCGGAGGCAGGCCGGGGCCGCAGGGCAGCGTCGCCGTCTACCTCGACGAGTCGCAGCCGATCGAAAAGCGGGTCGAAGACGCCCTTTCGCGCATGACCCTCGAAGAGAAGGTCGCCATCCTGCATGCGCAGTCGAAATTCTCGTCGGCGGGCGTTCCGCGCCTGGGCATTCCCGAGGTGTGGTGCACCGACGGCCCTCACGGCATCCGCCCCGAGGTCCTGTGGGACGAATGGGACCAGGCCGGCTGGACGAACGACTCCTGCACGGCTTTCCCGGCGCTGACGTGCCTTGCCGCGACGTGGAATCCCGAAATGTCGGCGCTGTATGGCAAATCCATCGGCGAGGAGGCGCGCTACCGCGAGAAGGACATCCTGCTGGGACCCGGCGTGAACATCTACCGCACGCCGCTCAACGGCCGCAATTTCGAGTACATGGGCGAGGATCCCTACCTCTCCTCGCGGATGGTCGTTCCCTACATCGAGGAGGTGCAGAAGAACGGCGTTGCCGCCTGCGTGAAACATTTCGCACTCAATAACCAGGAGGCCCACCGTCACGGCATCGACGTCGAGGTCGACGACCGTGCGTTGAACGAGATCTACCTCCCGGCGTTTAAAGCCGCCGTTCAGGAGGGCGGCGCATGGGCCGTCATGGGCGCCTACAATAAATACAAGGGAGAGCATTGCTGCCACAACCGCTACCTGCTGAACGACATTCTGAAACGCGACTGGGCCTTCGACGGCGTGGTCGTCTCCGACTGGGGCGGCACGCACGACACGAAGCAGGCCGCCGAGAACGGTCTCGACATGGAGTTCGGTTCGTGGACCGACGGTTTGAGCTGGGGTGCCAGCAACGCCTACGACAACTATTACCTCGCCGCCCCCTACCTCGATATGCTCCGCAAGGGCGAGGCTTCGACGGCGACGCTCGACGACAAGGCGCGCCGGGTGCTGCGGCTGATTTTCCGCACGGCGATGAACACCCGCAAACCGTTCGGGTCGCTCAATTCGCCCGAACATCTGGCCGCTGCGCGCCGTATCGCCGGCGAGGGCATGGTGCTGCTGAAAAACGAGGGCGGGGTGCTGCCCATCGACCTCGGGCGTGCGAAGACCATCGCCGTCGTGGGCGAGAATGCGATCAAGATGATGACCGTGGGCGGCGGCTCCTCGTCGCTCAAGGTGCGGCACGAATATACGCCGCTCGAAGGCATCCGCGCCGCTGCGGCCGGCAAAGCCGAGGTGATCTACGAACGCGGCTACGTCGGCGACGTGACGGGCGACTACAACGGGGTGAAGACCGGGCAGGATTTGAGCGAGAGCCGTTCCGAGGCGCAGCTGATCGCCGATGCCGCGGCCGCGGCCCGCAAGGCCGACGCGGTGATCTTCGTCGGGGGGCTGAACAAGAGCAACCACCAGGACTGCGAAGGCGACGACCGCCTGCAATACGGCCTGCCGTATGCGCAGGACAAAGTGATCGGGGCGCTGGCCGAAGCCAATCCCAATCTGGCGGTGGTGATCGTCTCGGGCAACGCCGTGGCGATGCCGTGGATCGACCGTGTTCCGGCGGTGCTGGAGGCGTGGTTCTCGGGTTCCGAGGTGGGCAATGCGCTTGCCGACGTGGTGTTCGGTGCGGTGAACCCTTCGGGCAAGCTGCCCTTCACGTTCCCCGTGCGGCTGGAGGACAACGGCGCGCATGCGCTGGGCGAATACCCGGGCGCGGACAAGGTGAAGTATAACGAGAGCATCTTCGTCGGTTACCGCTGGCACGACAAGGAGCAGCTCAAGCCGCTGTTCGCCTTCGGCCACGGGTTGAGCTACACCGCCTTCGCCGTCGGCAACGTGAAGGCCGACCGTACGACGCTCGCCCCGAACGGCAGCATCCGTATTTCGGCCGACGTGACCAACACGGGCGACCGTGCGGGCGCCGAGGTCGTGCAGCTTTACATCGGCGACGAGCAGTCGTCGCTGCCGCGTCCCGTGAAGGAGCTGAAAGGTTTTCAGAAAGTTTCGCTGAATCCCGGGCAGACGCGGACCGTGACTTTCGAGATCACCCCCGGGATGTTGCAGTACTACGACGACGCAAAGGGTGCGTGGGTGGCCGAGCCGGGCGCGTTCACGGCCTATGTGGGCGCCGCGTCGGACGATATTCGCGGCACGGTGGAATTCGAGTTGAAATGATTCCGCAGCCGGAAAGGAGAAGTCCGCGACCTCTGACAGGTCGCGGACTTTTTCATTGTTCGGTCCGGATGCGATAGAGGGCGTGCCTGCGCAGGGGATGCCCCTCGGGCAGGG
>ERZ773216.3319-NODE-3319-length-13266-cov-8.518886_pt1 | contig 13266 bp, 11 predicted proteins | sample MGYA00511259_ERZ773216 | MGnify/ENA primary metagenome ERZ773216 (study PRJEB29015, sample SAMEA2737764) | human gut metagenome | biome: human gut; feature: human-associated habitat; material: faeces | place: China | collected 2012 ... | reverse complement strand
CGGCTCTCATTGGAGTGCCGCTGTTTTTTGTTCTCCGGGATTCCGGCGGCAACACCGCCGCCACCCTCGGCATGATGGCGGTGATGCTGCCGGCGTTCTTCCTTGGAATGTACGAAAAGAACGGTCAGCCCTTGGAAAAGCTGCTGTCGTACTATGTGCAGTCCCGGTTTGTCTGCCCGAAGATTCGCCCCTACAAGACCAACAACTACTATGCGATTTTGATGAAGGGAGGCGTGACTCATGATTCTGTTTTGGAAAAAGACCGATAAAAGCGGCAAGAAAAAGCCGCCGAAGCCTGCTGTTCCCCGTACCGCCCAGCAGTCCATCCCCATGCAGCGGATGTTTGAGGATGGCACCTGCCGGGTGAAGCCCAACTATTACACCCGCACCATCCAGTATCAGGACATCAATTATCAGCTTGCCCAGCAGGAGGACAAGACCGCTATTTTCGAGGAATGGTGCAGTTTTCTGAACTTCTTCGATTCCAGCATCAAATTTGAACTGTCCTTTGTGAACATGGCAACCGACAGCACCGAGTTTGAGAAAAGCATCCGTATCCCGTACCAGCGAGATGGTTTCGATGATGTTCGTGCTGAGTACAGCCAGATGCTGCGCCAGCAGCTTGCCAAGGGCAATAATGGTCTGACCAAGACCAAATTCATCACCTTTGGTGTGGAGGGCGAGAGCATGGCGCAGGTCAAGCCCCGGCTCGACCACATCCAGAATGACCTACTGAACAACTTCCACCGGCTTGGAGTGCAGGCAAAGCCCCTGAACGGTGCCCAGCGGCTGAAGCTCATGCACGACATGTTCAACATGGACGGCGCCAGCAAGTTTCACTTTGACTGGAAAGACCTTGTGAAAAGCGGGCTTTCCGTAAAAGACGCCATTGCGCCCACCGCCTTTGCGTTCAAGAACAGCCGTACCTTCCAGATGGGCGGTATCTTCTGCGCCGCCAGCTTTTTGAGCATCACGGCATCCGACATCAGCGACCAGCTTTTGAAGGATTTTCTGGATATGGACTCCAGCCAGATCGTCACCATGCACATCCAGTCCGTAGACCAGAACCGTGCCATTAAGACGGTGAAGCGCACCATCACGGAACTGGATCGCAGCAAGATCGAGGAGCAGAAAAAAGCTATCCGTGCCGGGTATGATATTGACATCATTCCGTCGGATTTGGCGACCTACGGGCGGGATGCGAAAGCCCTGCTCAAAGAATTGCAGAGCCAGAACGAGCGGATGTTCCTTGTCACTTTTCTGGTGCTGAACACCGGGCGCACGGAGCAGGAGCTGGAAAATAACGTCTTTCAGGCCAGCTCCATTGCCCAGAAGCACAACTGCAACCTGTGCCGGCTGGATTTTCAGCAGGAGCAGGGGCTGATGTCCTCGCTGCCGCTGGCGGATTGCCAGATCGAAATTCAGCGGGGACTGACCACTAGTAGCACGGCAATTTTTGTGCCGTTTACCACGCAGGAGCTGTTCGACAACGGTAAGGAAAGCCTGTACTACGGTCTGAATGCGCTTTCCAACAACCTCATCATGGTGGACCGGAAGAAGCTGAAGAACCCCAATGGGCTGATCCTCGGCACTCCCGGCTCTGGCAAAAGTTTCTCGGCAAAGCGTGAAATTGCCAACGCCTTTCTGGTGACGGACGATGATATTATTATCAATGATCCCGAAGGCGAATACTCGCCGCTGGTTAACCGGCTGAAAGGTCAGGTCATCAAAATCAGCCCCAACAGCACCCAATTTGTCAACCCCATGGACATCAACGCCAACTACTCCGAGGAGGATAACCCACTTTCCCTGAAAGCAGATTTTATCCTTTCTCTCTGCGAACTGGTGGTGGGCGGCAAGGAGGGTCTGCTGCCGGTGGAAAAGACGGTCATTGACCGCTGTGTGCATCTGATTTACCGCAAATATTTTGCGGACCCCTGCCCGGAGAATATGCCCATTCTTGAGGACTTGTACAACGCCCTGCTCCAACAGGACGAAAAAGAAGCCCACCATGTTGCCACGGCTCTGGAAATCTACGTCAAGGGCAGTCTGAACCTGTTCAACCACCGCACCAACGTGAACGTCAATAACCGCATCGTCTGCTATGACATCAAGGAGCTGGGAAAGCAGATGAAAAAGCTCGGTATGCTTGTCATTCAGGATCAGGTCTGGGGCAGAGTGACCGCCAACCGTACCGCAGGAAAATCCACCCGGTACTATGCAGACGAGTTCCATTTGCTTCTGAAAGAGGAACAGACGGCGGCATATTCTGTGGAGATCTGGAAGCGTTTCCGCAAGTGGGGCGGCATCCCGACAGGGTTGACCCAGAACGTCAAAGATCTGCTTTCTTCGCGTGAGGTCGAGAATATTTTTGAAAATTCCGACATGATCATCATGCTGAATCAGGCGGCTGGCGATAGACAAATCCTTGCAAAGCAGCTCAACATTTCGCCCCATCAGCTTTCCTATGTGACCCACTCCGGCGAGGGCGAAGGTTTGCTGTTCTTCGGCAATGTCATCTTGCCCTTTGTTGATCGTTTCCCGACTGATTTGGAACTCTACCGGATTATGACTACCAAGTTAGGCGAGGTTTCGGAGGGGCAGAAATGAGTGAGCCGAAGCTGAACATCAAAGAGGAAACGTCCGCAAAAAAGACCCGTTCTCCCCCGAAAAAAGCCAAGGTGGAGCAGTCGGTGCCCAAAAAGAAAAAGCTGAAAACGGATGTAGACAAGGCGGCAGAGAAAGCCCAGCATCTGCGATTTGGCAAGGCCGAACTGACCCCGGACGAGTTGAGCCGGTTGAGTAAGGCGCAGAAGCGGGAGATGTACGCTGCCCATGCCGCCCGGTCTGCGGTGCACCGGGAGGTTGACCAGTATGAGGATGACAATGTGGGCACGCAGGCTCTGAGCGAGGGAGAAAGAGCCGCTGGAAATGTCCGGGATATTTCCAAGAGCAGATACGCCCGCAAACTCAAGAAGAAAGCCAAGATGCAGGGCAAGAAAGGCTCCAAAACCGCAAAATCTTCTGCACAGGAGCCGACTGCGGCACAAGATGCAGGCTCATCCGGCACCGGCGAGGGAGGCTCCAACTGGCTTTCACGCTGGAAACAGCGGCAAGAAATCCACAAAAGCTACTATGCCGCCGCCCGTTCGGGCACGGCGGCGCAGGCCGCAGGCGGCAAAGCGGCATCCAACGGTGCATCTGCCGCCCGGTCCAGCATGGAACAGGCGGTAGAAAAGGGCAAAACTGCCGTCAGCACTGCCGTGAAAGGGCTGGCGAATGCCGCCAAGAGCAACGCACACGTTCTGGTGATCGTGGGCGTTTTTCTTTTGCTCATCCTCATGGTCATGTCTGGCTTCTCGTCTTGCGGCATCCTCTTTTCCGGCGGCACACAGGTATCCGGGCAGACCATGTACTCCGCCGAGGACCGGGATATCCGGGGTGCAGAACAGGACTACAAGAAGCTGGAAAAGGAGCTGGATAAAAAGATCAAGCGCACCCCCACCGACCATCCCGGCTACAACGAGTACCAGTACCATCTCGACCCCATCGAGCATGACCCGTGGCAGTTGACCTCGTTCCTGACCACCTTGTATGACGATTACACCCGGTCGGAGGTGCAGGGCAAGTTGAAGGAGACCTTCAGAAAGCAGTATAAGCTGACCACATGGGTAGAGGTGCAGATACGGTATAAGACGGTCTGGGTCATCAGTCCGGCAGGAATCCCGGTTCCCACGCAGGTGCCTTACGAGTACCGCATTTTTCACACAAAGCTGGTGAACAAAGGGCTTGAGGTCGTTATCCGGGAGGAACTGGATGCTGACCAATGGAAACGGTACGAGATCTTTCAGGACACCTTGGGCGGTCGGCCTTATCTGTTCAACGGCGGTCTGCCGCCCGGTGGCTCTGATGGCTCTGGCACACCCGGCATCGACTATCAGGTTCCGGCAGAAGCCCTGACGGACGAGGAATTTGCCGCCATCTACAAGGAAGCCCAAAAGTATGTGGGCACGCCCTACGTCTGGGGCGGTTCTACCCCGGAAACCGGGTTCGATTGCAGCGGTTATGTCTGTTGGGTCTACAACCAGAACGGTTATGATGTGGGGCGCACTACGGCAAACGGTCTGTGGAACAAAAGCCAGCACATTTCTGAAGCCGAGGCAAAACCCGGCGACCTTGTTTTCTTTGAAGGAACGTATGATACGCCTGGGAAAAGCCATGTGGGCATCTACCTCGGCAACGGCATGATGGTCAGCGCCGGAGACCCCATCAAGTACGCAAACATTCACTCGTCCTACTGGCAGAAATACCTGTCCGGTTTTGGACGGCTTTCAAAATGAAATGGAGGGTTCAACTATGAGCGAAAAATCGGATAAGCTGCGGGCGATGTTGGCAAAAGAGAAGGAACGCCGCATCAAACTGAACAATCGTATTGAGATTTTGGAGCGGCGCATTCAGGAGGAGGATTCCGCCGAGGTCAACGAAATGGTGCGGACCGCAAAGGTCACACCGGAACAGCTTGCTGCCCTGCTGCGGCAGTCGGCAACTGCCACCCCGAACCCGGCTGCGCTGTCTGCCGTGGGTGCAACTTTTGAGAAGGAGGTCGATGCAGATGAAGATTAAGAAACTGGGTGCGCTGCTGGTATCGGCGGCACTGTGCGCTGGCATGGCGGCTCCCGCTTTTGCTTTTGAGGGAGAAGCCGCCCCGGTGGAGCAGCCGGTTCTGCCGGAAGTGGTGGAGGAGGATGTTGTCACCATCACGGACGAAACCTCTGGTGCCCTGACCCCGGAGGGCAATCTGACGCTGGTAGATGACTACCACACCGACTATTCCGATGGCAGCGGACAGCAGTTCATTACGCTGGTCAGCAAATCGGGCAGTACCTTCTATCTGGTCATTGACCGCAACGCCAAAGGACAGCAGACCGTCCACTTTATGAACCTTGTGGACGAAGCTGATCTTCTGGCTTTGATGGAGGAGGAAGATGCGGATGCCTACACCGCCGAAAAGGAAGCAGCGGCACAGGCAGAGCAGGACAAGCTGAAAGCCGAGGAAGAAGCCAAGAAAGCCGCCGAAGAAGCAGCGGCATCCGGCACAGAACAGCCCAAGGAAAACACGGTCACAAAGATCGCATCCGGCTTTCTGGGCGTAGTCGTGCTGATCGCACTGGCGGCAGGCGGCGGCTTCTACGCTTTTACGAAGCAGAAGCAGAAAAAGCAGGCGGAAAAAGAAGCCCTTGACCCCGATGTAAACTACACTGAGGACAAGGGCGATTTTGAGATTCCTGTGGAGGATGAACCGGAAGAAATCGGTGAGGAAGATACCGAACCCATCTGATTTCAAGGCGGCATTTGCCGCCGTACATATCCAAATGAAAACAGATTGGAGGGAACGCTTATTTTAATTCTAGTTGTAGCAGAAAAGCCCTCAGTTGCCATGTCCTACGCCAAAGTCCTCGGTGCCACCAACCGCAAAGACGGTTATCTGGAGGGCAACGGCTATCTCGTCAGCTGGTGCGTTGGTCATCTGGTGGAACTGGCACCGCCCAATGTCTACGATGCCAAATACGTCAAGTGGAGCATTGCAGATTTGCCCATCCTACCGCAGAAGTGGCAGTATCTGGTGTCTGCCAGCACCAAAAAGCAGTTCGGCATCCTGCAAAAGTTGATGCACCGCCCGGATGTGGATAGTATCGTGAACAGTTGCGATTCCGGACGGGAGGGAGAGCTGATCTTCCGACTTGTCTACCAACAAGCAGGCTGCAAAAAGCCCTTCTCCCGCCTGTGGCTGTCCAGTATGGAGGAAAATGCCATCCGGGAGGGCTTTGCCCACCTCAAACCGTCAACTGAATACGATGCGCTGTACAACGCAGCACTCTGCCGGGAACGTGCCGACTGGATGGTTGGCATCAATGCGTCCCGGCTTTTTTCATGCCTGTACAACCAGCCCCTGGCGGTGGGGCGTGTTATGACCCCGGTGCTTGCCATGACGGTGGTGCGGGAAGCTGCCATCGCTGCCTTTGTGCCGGAGAAATTCTACACGGTTGCCCTGACCCTTGCAGACGGCGGCACCGCATCCAGCAAGCGGTTTGCCCAGAAAGCGGATGCCGAACTGTTGCTTTCCAAATGCCGAAAGGAGGGGCGTGTCACGGTACAGAAGATGGAACGCAAGGAAAAGTCCGAAAGCCCACCGCAACTCTACGACCTTACCGCATTGCAGCGGGATGCCAACCGTCTGCTGGGATTTACGGCACAACAGACCTTGGATTATGCTCAAAGCCTTTACGAAAAACGGCTCATCACCTATCCCCGAACAGACAGCCGATTTTTGACGGAGGACATGGCTGCATCCCTGCCGGGGCTGGTGGCAGATACAGGCAAGGCGTTTGCCGTGGAGGAACCGTTTCCCATCCATGTGCAGCAGGTCATCAATGGCAGCAAAGTCACCGACCATCATGCGCTGCTGCCCACGAAAAGCATGGCAAAAGCAGACCTTGCCGCCCTCCCTGCCGGGGAGCGGAATGTCCTGCGGCTGATTGCCACACGGCTGCTCTGTGCCGTGGGTGAGCCTTACTGCTATGCAGAAACCACGCTCACTACCATCTGTGCCGGGGAGAAGTTCTCCGCAAAGGGCAAGGTGGTGCTGTCCGAGGGATGGAAAACCATGGAGCGGAAAATGCTGGGCGAACTGCTTGGCAAGCAGAAAGAACCGGCGGTTCTGCCGGATGTGCAAGAGCAGAGCCAGTGCAGCGTTGCCGGTGCCGAACTGAAAGAGGGGCAAACGTCCCCGCCGAAGCATTTTACCGATGTGATATGTTATCATCGTGGGTAGTTGATATGCAGAATTGGAGGTGAGAAACGACCCATGAAAAAGAAAAAAGTCAAAGAAATTGGCATTACAGCGTTATATGAACGCCTTTCTCGTGACGATGATGGAGATGGCGACAGCAACAGCATCGTCCATCAGAAGCAAATGCTGGAAGCCTACGCCAAAGAACATGGCTTTGTGAATCTGCGGCATTATACGGACGATGGTTGGTCTGGTGCTTCCTTTGACCGTCCTGCGTGGAACGAACTCGTTGCAGGGGTAAAGGCCGAAGAAATCACGACTGTCATTGTAAAAGACCTTAGCCGTGTCGGACGCGACCACCTTCAAGTTGGCTTTTTCACAGACATTCTCTTTCGAGAAAAGGAAGTTCATTTTATCGCCATTGGGAACGGCATTGACAGCAACGATCAGCAGAGCAGCGAATTTGCGCCGTTCCTGAACATTATGAACGAATGGTACGTCCGGGATACCAGTAAAAAAATCAAGTCCGTCTTAAAGGCAAGAGGAATGTCAGGAAGCGCGCATACAAGCAACTGCGCTTGTTATGGGTACAAAAAAGACCCGGAGAATCCAGACAAGTGGGTTATAGACGAAGAAGCCGCTTCCGTTGTCCGCGAAATCTTTCAGATGTGTGTGGACGGAAAAGGCCCTTATGAAATCGCCCGCTGCCTTGCAGAAAGAAAAGTTGAGCGGCCATCTTATTACCTTGCCAAAAGAGGTTTGGGAAATCATCAGTCTGATTGCGATTATAGTAATCCCTATACTTGGCGAGGGCACACCGTTGCCACAATACTGGAAAGACCTGAATATACTGGCTGCACCGTGAACTTTCGCACCTATAAAAATTCCTATAAAGACAAGAAAATCAAAAAGGCGGATAAATCTGATTGGGTGATTTTTGAAGGCACTCAAGAACCTATCATTGATAAAGAGACATGGAGCATCGTCCAAAACCTGCGCAAGCATACCCGCCGTACAGATTCACTAGGTGAAGCCAATCCCCTTACGGGCAAGGTTTTCTGTGGTGAGTGCGGTTCTTTAATGTACAACCATCGTCGAAAGAATGGCCGGGTGCGTGTTTACTACACATCAAAAGGTGAACGCAGGGAAAGTTATTCTAAACCTGAAGATTGCTATGCCTGTTCAAAACACATTCTCACTCGTCAAACGTATAAAGCTGCTTGTTCCGGTCATCATATCAGAACTTCAGCTTTAAGAAGCATCGTTCTCGAATGTATCCGCAAAACGTGTTCTTACGTCCAAAGCAATCCGGAAGAATTTCTGGAACTGTACAATCAGATTTCAGAATCGCAAAATCAAAGCCATTTACAAGAACTGCGCAGCCGGATTACCAAGGCCGAGCATCGTACAAAAGACATTGATGCCTTAATTCGTAAAATTTACGAGGATAATATTGCAGGGCGGCTTTCAGACAAAATGCTGGAAAATCTTCTGGAAGGATATGAAAAAGAAAAAAATGAACTGGAAGAAGAACAAAAAGACTGTCAGCAACAGTTAGATAGTGCTGAAAAGCAAGCGGACAACACGAACCACTTTATTGAATTGGCAAAGAAATATACCGACTTTTCAGAACTGACCCCAGCAATGGTAAACGAATTTGTTTCAAAAATCATTGTCCATCGTCCATTTGAGTTGAATGGAACGCGAGCAGTTCAAGTTGAAGTTTATCTGAACTATATCGGAAAGTTTGATGTGCCAGAGGAGCCTATGATTTTATCCGAAGAAGAACTTGCGACTCAAAAAATCCGTGAAGAAAAGCTAGAGAAGCATCGGATAGCCAGCCGAAAGTATATGGCAAAGTATCGAAAACGCCTTAAAGAAATGAAAAAAGCTGGCACAATCCTACCAGAGAATCTACCCGCCGAAACAAAAGGAGAATGGCTATGATTGATTTGAAAAAACACATCCATGATAGTGCCAATGGTCTGGATTACACCCTTGTCAACGACCACTATCTGCCGAACCTGACCGTAGCAGCCCCGGCAGAGCACCCCACCGGGCGGTGGGGCCGCTTACATAAGATGTATCTGAAGGAGCAACATCCCATCCGGTACAACCAACTGCTCCTGTCCGGCGAACTGGGTGGCTACCTTGCCAAGCTGGACAAGCAGACCGAGGAACAGCTTGCGCTGACCATCCGGCAAATGCAGGAAGCCGAGGGCGTGACCGAAGCCCTGAAAGCCGCCGATCAACTGGAATGGGTGCGCCGGATGAACAATATTCGCAACCGGGCCGAAGAAATTGTTTATAACGAGTTTGTTTACAAATAATCAGCTAGGAGGTTCTTTATGAAATCGTCAGAAGCAATCCCATTATATATTGTACGGTTTATGCGGCTTGATGACTATCCAGATGAAGAATACAATTACATTCGCAAGTCAGATGCAGAAAAACACTTTTCAATGTATGCTACTGACAATAGCGGGCTTTATTATGAAATTCAATTATCGGAAGTGAGAAATAAAACAGCGAAAATTTTGAATGCAAAACTGCTCCTTCCTTTGTCGCTCACCGAACTTCATATTCTAAAAGAATACGGAACATCGGATCAACTTGAAACTTGTATGGCTCTAAAGCTGTTAGTAGACCGCTGCCAGATTTCCAATCCTTATGCTGCTATAAATGCACGGGTAGCGATTGAACGCCTTTCGCCAAAGCAATATCTTCGTTTCTTTGCATCCCTTGAATCCCTGAAAGTATAAAAAGAGATAGCCGCCATGTGCCAAAACACAGGCGGCTATCTCTTTTTACGGAGCCTGATATGTACTTAGATAATTCTCAACACGCAATAACCAATCTTCTCTTGAAATCGCATTCGGCTTGAGTTTTTCGGCCCATTCACGACCGGGATGAATACAATCCCACGGTGAACGTTGCTGCTGATAACGTCCACTGCCGGGGTCGTGGTTTCCAAAGCCATCTATACATCTGTTCCATAGCGGCTTAAATCGCTCGATCATCATGGATTCTGCAAGCGGAATCCAAATGTCATCAACTACCAGAAAGCGGCATACAAAGTCATTTTCATCAAGATTGGATGCTTTTGAAACAGAAGTGAAATGTTCTGAAAGACGATTTGCAAGAGCTTGACCGTGGTCTACATTTACCCCAAAACCACCTTTTCTTGCACCCGCTGGAACAGCTTTACCTACATAAATCGGGACATTCCAACCATCTTGATTTAATTCAACTAATTTGCGATAAGGTTCAAAATCACCCTTATAGTAGATTGCATACACACCTGCACCAATAAAAGGCTCTGGCGGCAATTTCTGGACAGGAGTGTGCAGCATAGCTGATGCTACACTCTCTGCCAAATTTCGCTTATCAAGAGGATTGTAGGGAGTAATAACAGGAATATCACTTCTTGGCATGATGAACCTCCTCTAGTTGGGTTAAAACAGATACGCCAACCGCGTTGGCCAGCTTTACTGGAACTGCATTACCAATTTGGCGCATACTCTCCGTCCACGATGCAACAAACTTATAATCATCGGGGAAAGTCTGGATTCTTGCACTTTCACGAACCGTATAATACCGCACTTCACCAGAATCCAAAACCAGCATATTTTCTCCACCGGGAACACCGTGTGCGCCAGCCTTGATGGTTTTTGAAGGCTCATCTAGCACCGAGCCAGAGTGACCGGGATAGCTTTTAGCTCCTGCACGGAAGATGTGATTATCAAATTTTTGCGCATCGTTGCTTCGAGGGTCGGGTAAATCATGTAGCGCATCTCTGACGGTTTGCCAAGGAAACAGCTTTTTATCGGTACATTCAATAGCTGTGCGAACAGACCGCTCCATGTTTTTTGACAATGGCGATTCAGATGGTTTCAACAACTTGTGCTGCTCCCAGTAATCACCGGTAATCCATTTGGAATAAAGCAACGCTTCTTTAGAGTGTGTAGCTTTCGGAAAAGACCATTTTGCATCTATATCTTTTCTAAAGCCAACAATAACCACCCTGTGCCTGAGCTGGGGAACGCCATAATCGGCAGCATTCAACAGCCTAAATACAACATTATACTCGCAATCATCGTGACTGCTAGATGTGTGATGCTTTTCCAATAGTTCACGATGCTCTTCCCAAGTCATTCCAGCTGGCTTTTGGATGCTCGGATATGTCAACTGCAAAATAATATAACTGAAGTATAGGCTGAATGATTTTCTTAACAGTCCCTTGACATTTTCAAAGATAAAGACTTCGGGCATGATTTCTCTGACAGCCCGAACAGCTTCAGGAAACATATCACGCTTGTCATTATAGGCTTGAGCCTTTCCTCCCATAGAGAACGGCTGGCAGGGTGGGCCACCAGATACCATATTGATTTTTCCAGATAACCCATCATAGCAAACCGCACGAACATCCGCTTGATGGACATTCCACGATTCAATGCCTTTGTATCCAGCCTGAATGTTCGCCCTAATATTATCACAGGAATCTTTATCCCACTCATACAAAGCAGTGTGGTGGAATCCTGCTTTCTGCAAGCCAAGTGCCAAGCCACCTGTTCCGCAGAAAAGCTCGATTGACCTATTCTGTTGCACCTGACTACGCATCTCTCAACCATCCTCCAAGATAAAATGACATACAATATTAGTATATCGCATCCCCAACGATATTGCAACATAAAGCAGAGGACTTCCGCTTTTTTATCAAAAAAACACGTTTAATTGAACATTTCCAAGAGGTGTGGTATAATGAACTCCCCCTATTCGTACAACCAACCTCTGACCAAAGGAGCAAACATTGAAACTATTTGCAATCGGAAATGGAAGCGTATCGGATTACTTAAGAAGCAATATCAGTTCATTAAAAGATAAAATCGCTTCATACACTGACGAACAGATAATGAACAGCGATTTTGATGAATGGGTTGAATATCTTACGAAAAAGTATCAGGTTGAACCTATTACCTTTTTCGTTAATGCAACTACAAGAAGTTTGCATGAAACAACCATTCAACAGTACAATCCATGGAGCAGGATGGGAAGTGCCTATGGAGAGCCTGAATATTACAACTTGGATGGCTATAACATTGACTTCAAAATTCCCTTTGCTGGTGATTCGATTCTTCTTAAATGCCAACCGTCCACTTATACATTCACAAGTTATGAAATCGTAGACTTTCAACGCTCGACAGAGAGTAGCTATGGCTATATCACAATTCGCTTGTCTTATACAAACCAAGAAATAAAATCTTTTGGTGAGCAGCTAGAAGAAAAGATTGACACCGCTTTCAAAAACCGATTCAAAAATTTTGAAGAAACGAGTGGCTATGTAAACAACGAAGTTCGCAGCTATAATGAACAGTTGGAATCAACAGTTCGGCAACTGTTAAATGAACGGAAAAATAAAGCATCAGACTTCTTTTCAATTAGCAAGGCATTGAAAATTCCACTCAATCTAAACTCGTCTGCACCTAATTTGACTCCTATTCCCTTAAAGAAACCACATCGGGCAAACCTGAACGAACCTAAGCAGCACGCACCCGAAAAGCAATACTATATTGATGATGCTGACTTTGAGAACATTGTCAGGATTATTCATATATGTGGAACGGCCTTGGAAGAAAGTGCCAGAACATTCAACCGTTTTAATGAAGAAGAACTACGCGATTATATCAAGGGAATGCTAACCTCGCATTATGAAAATGCTGTAACAGGTGAAACTTTTAGACGTGTGGGCAAGACCGACATTCAAATCCAGCGTGATGATAAAGCCGCATTTATCGCCGAGTGTAAAGTTTGGCATGGAATAAAACTTTTCAGCGATGCTATTGATCAACTGTTTTGCTACGCAACATGGAAGGATACTAAACTTTCTCTTGTTGTTTTTAATAAGGATAACAAGAATTTTGCGGGTATTCAGCAGCAAGTACAGAATTGGATTAAGGAAAATTGCAAAAGCTATAAGCAATGGAACTCTAATATTTGGGATTGTGTGAAATATCGTGAGGACACTGGAAGAGATGTTCGATTAGCAATAGCACTGTACGATGTTTCCATCAAGGAACTCCCCAGTTCCAAAAAGAACTAAATACACTTCAGCAGGAACGGTAAAGCAGAGGTCGCTTTACCGTTCTTTTAATTCATAATAATAAGGAGCGTGATGCCATTGACCCAACCCAAAACCGACCTTGCCTACCTCCGCAACGAAAAAGCCAAGGCAGAGCAGAAGCTGCGCTCTTGTCAGCACCGGGAGAAGATCCTTGAACGCAGGATGTCGGAGCTGAACCGGAGAGAGCGTGTGCATCGTCTTTGCACCCGTGCCGGAATGCTGGAAAGCTTTCTGGTCTGTCCGGGAGAACTGACCGACGATCAGGTGATGGAGCTGCTGAAGATTTCGTTCCGTCAACCGGAAGTCGTGCTGGCACTTGCAAAGATGGTGCATGATGTTCACGAACGCAGCAACG
>ERZ773216.3318-NODE-3318-length-13266-cov-29.549996_pt1 | contig 13266 bp, 10 predicted proteins | sample MGYA00511259_ERZ773216 | MGnify/ENA primary metagenome ERZ773216 (study PRJEB29015, sample SAMEA2737764) | human gut metagenome | biome: human gut; feature: human-associated habitat; material: faeces | place: China | collected 2012 ... | reverse complement strand
CGGGCGGCCAATGGCCGCCCCTACCGTCCTTGGGGCCGTTTACACCACCGTCACCAGCGTCTCACAGTCGCCGGTCACGGCGTACTTGCCGCTGCCCGCGGGGATAAAATAGCTTTCGCCCTTTTTGACCTTCACGGTCTCGCCGCCGCAGGTCAGCGTGCCCGCGCCGTCGGTGATGAGCAGCGAGACAAAGCTCTTTTCGTCGGCCACACCGTCAAACGCGCCTCTTTTCGCGTCCACCGTGAAATACTCACACTGCGCGAGATGGCTGCCGAAGTCGTGCTTTTGCGGCGGCGTGCGGCGGGTCACGTCCAGCGCCTTTTCAATGTGCAGGGCGCGGGGCTTGCCGTCTGCACCGACGCGCCCGTAGTCGTAGACGCGGTAGGTCACGTTGGAGTTTTGCTGCACCTCGGCCACGACGATGCCCTGGCAGATGGCGTGCAGCGTGCCGGACGGGATAAAAAAGCAGTCGCCCTTGTGTACGGGCACGGCGTTCAGGACCTCGGTCAGGGTGTTATTTTTGATGCGCTCCGCAAATTCCTCTTTGGAGATTTCGTGCGTAAAGCCGTAGTAGAGATACGCCCCCGGCACGCAGTCCAGCACATACCACATCTCGGTTTTGCCGTACTGGTGTTCGTTTTTCAGCGCGTAGTCGTTGGACGGGTGCACCTGAATGGACAGGTTGCTGCTGGCGTCGATGAACTTTGTCAGGATCGGGAACTGCTCAAATTTTGCGCAGTCCGTGCCCAGGGCTTCGGGGTGCGCGGCCGCGTAGTCCGCCAGCGTCGTGCCGTCGGGCAGATAGCTCGGGCCGTCCGGGTGGCAGGACAGCACCCACGCTTCGGCCAGCGGTTCAAGGTCGCTCTTGATGCCGAAATCGGTGCGCAGGCGGCTGCCGCCCCACAGATAATCCTGGCAGCTCGGGGTCAATTTCAGAATTGCCATACCGCTCACGCTTTCATCATGTCCGCGGCGGCTTTGGCCAGCGCGGCGTTCACGGCATCGGCGGCTGCCTCACTGTCGCCGACGGCGGAAAGATAAACTTTAATTTTCGGCTCGGTGCCGGAGGGGCGGACCATCAGCTTATGCCCGCCGTCCAGATGGTATTCCAGCACGTTGGCGCGGGGCAGGCCGGTGCCGTCGGTGTCGTAGTCCACGACGGACTCCACCTTGTACCCGGCAATGTCCTCCGGGGCGTTGGCGCGCAGCTTCTTCATCAGCTCCTGCATCGTGTGCATGCCGCTCTCGCCCTCAAAGGCAAAGCTGCACAGCGCATTGCGGTAGTAACCGAACTCCCTGTACAACGCCTCGATGGCGTCCAGCAGCGTCTTGCCCTGCTGGGCGTACCAGGCCGCGGCCTCGCAGACCAGCAGCGTCGCGTTGACAGCGTCCTTGTCGCGGACGTGGCCGCCGGACAGGTAGCCGTAGCTCTCCTCAAAGCCGAAGATATAGCGTTCGGGACGCCCCTCGGCCTCCAGCTTGCCGATCTGCTCGCCGATGAACTTAAAGCCGGTCAGGGTGCGGCGCAGCTCGACGCCGTATTTTTTTGCCGCCGGCGCTGCCATATCGGTGGAGACGATCGTCGTTACCGCCACGGGGTCGGCGGGCATCGTGCCCTGCGCCAGACGGGTGCGGCAGATATAGTCCAGCAGGATAATGCCCATCTCGTTGCCGGTAATCAGGCGGTAGCCGCCCTTGCCGTCGGGCACGGCGGTGCCGCAGCGGTCACAGTCGGGGTCGGTGCCCAGCAGCAGATCGGGGCGGACCTTGTCGCACAGCTCCAAGCCTTTTTGCATAGCTTCGCGGATCTCGGGGTTCGGGTAGGGGCAGGTCGGGAAGTCGCCGTCGGGCTTTTCCTGCTCGGGCACAACGGTCACATAGGTCACGCCGAGCTTTTTCAGCAGCTTTTTCACACATTCCAGACCCGTGCCGTTCAGCGGGGTGTAGACGAGCTTGAGCGCGTCGATGCCCGCGCCGTCGCCGACGCGCTGGTCATAGACAGCCTGCACAAAATCATCGAGGCATTTTTCGTCAATTGTCACAATGCGGCCCGCGGCGGCGGCAGCGTCAAAATCTGCCAGCCGGACATCGTCAAAGCAATCAATTTTTTCGATAGCTGCCAGAATTTTCTCGGCAGCCTCCAGCGTGATCTGGCAGCCGTCTGCGCCGTAGACCTTGTAGCCGTTGTACTTAGCGGGGTTGTGGCTGGCCGTCACGCAGACGCCCGCGCCGCAGCCGAGGTACCGCACCGCCCACGAAAGCGCCGGGGTCGGCTCAAGCCGGGGGTACATGCAGGCGGTAATGCCGTTCGCGGCCAGCACGCGGGCGGTCTCGCGGGCGAACAGCGCACCGTTATGGCGGCTGTCGTGGGCGATGGCTACCTTTTTGGGCAGGCCGGACGCATTGAGGTAGTCCGCCAGCCCCTGCGTTGCCTTGCGCACGGTGTAGAGGTTCATCCGGTTCGTTCCCGCGCCGATCACGCCGCGCAGGCCGCCGGTGCCGAATTCCAGATCGCGGTAAAAGCGGTCCGTGACGGCGTCGCTGTCGCCCGCGATGGAGACGAGCTCGGCTTTGACGGCGTCGTCCAGATCCGGCTGGGCAAGCCAGCGGTTATAGAGTTCGTTTATATTGTTCATGGAGTTTCTCCTTTATCTTCCCTTGGGCCCTGCGGGCAGCCGCAAGCCGCCCCGCCTCTCTATTATCTTGCATTTTTACCGCTTTTGCAAGTACCAAATCATTGTCGGCACCGCCGGATTTTCCGGTCAGCCCTGCCAGACACCTTTTATTGCCTCCGCTTCACTTTCCGCCAACGCCGGAGCGTCGGAATTGGCAAACAGGCTGCCGTAGCGGTAGAGCCCCGCGCCCTGCACCCCTAAGCGGGCAAGCAAAGCAAGCTGGTCGGCCAGCGCATGGCCGGAAAACCACTCGGAGCCGGCATCGGACCCATCCCCTGCGCCGACGCGGTAGGCCCCCAGCCCGGCGTACAGCTTCACGCCCGCCGCGCGGGGCAGTGCGGCCCACGCGGCGGCCAGCCGCGCAAAGCTGTGCGACGCATCGCCGTTTTTTATATATTCCTGCCCCCAATAAAGCTGGGGCATCAGGTAATCCACAGTCCCCTGCCGCAGCCAGCGGGCCGCGTCGCTGTATTGCAGGGTGTAGTTCTGCTCCGGGTCGCCCGCCGGGGCTGCGCCGAACCGCACGCCGTACCGCCGGGCCGCGGCGTGGCAAAGCTCCATCAGGGCGTTCACGTTCTCCCGCCGCCAGTCGTCCTGCGTCAGTGTGCTGCCGCTGGCCGCGTAGTCCGCCGCGTCAAAGGCCGGGTCGGTGGTGGGGTAAAAATAGTCGTCAAAGTGGATGCCGTCCACAGCGTATCTTGCGCACAGCTCCCCCACCCCGTCGGCAATGTACTGCCGCACGTCCGCGTTGGCGGGGTCGAGATACGCGCCGGTGTCGGTGTACCTGACCCAGTCCGGGTGCAGCCGCGCCGGGCTTGCGCCGCACAGCGCCGGGGTCTGCCCGGCCTGGATGCGGTAAGGGTTGACCCAGGCTTCCAGCTGTAAGCCCCGCGCGTGGGCGGCGTCCAGCAGCAGTGCCAGCGGGTCAAACCCGGGGTCCTGCCCCTGCGTGCCGGTGCAGAGGTGGCTGAACGGAAAGTAGTCGCTGGGGTAGAGCGCATCGCCGAAGGGCCGCACCTGCGCCAGCACGACTGTTGCGCCAATCGACTGTATATTGTCCAGCATTGTGCCGATTGCCTGCGTGAACGCCTCCGCCGACGAGAAATCGACCTGCTCCCATTCCAGATAGCTGACCCACACAGCGCGGTAGGGCGCGGCGGCCCGGGCGACGGCGGTTGGGGCGGGGGTCGGCGCCGCGGCGGGGGCCGGGACAGCCTTTTGCGGCAGTGCAAGCAGCGGCGCAAGCAGAAAGATGGCCATTATAAATAAGTAGAATCCGATCCGACGCATGGCATGTACCTCCTGCGGTATGTATATGCGGGGCGGGCAGCGGGTAGGACAGGGCCGCCGGGAGGCCGCCCCCTACGGCTATCCGCTGCTGGGCGGTCATGGGGTCTCCCCTTACCACATTGACAAAAAACACCCTGCAATGCTATAATGTTTTTATATATAACACAATTTTTATCTACCCATTCCTTCACACAAAGGCGGAAGCATTATGACCAGAGAACAGGTCGAAACGGAAATGGCCCAATACCGCACCATTTTTACTGTGGTGCGGCTGCTGGATGCTGCGCAGGTCGGCGGCGAGGAGTCCATCAACAGCTTTTGCAGCTGCTACAGCTATTGGGGCAAAAACACACCTTGCCGGAACTGCATCTCCCGGCAGGTGCTGGAGGATCACCGCCAGCGCACCAAGCTGGAATACATGGGCAGCGAGGTCTTTCAGGTCACCGCCGTCTACCGCGAGGTCGACGGCGTTCCCTGTGTCATGGAGCTGATCCAGAAGCTGGACGGCGAGACCCTCATTGACCCCGAAAACGGGGACCGCCTGATAGACAGCATCGCGAGCTACCACACCAAGCTCTACCACGATGCACTGACCGACAGCTACAACCGCCTCTACTTTGAGGACGCGCTCAAGGACAAGACCGACCCCGCCGGTGTGGCCGTGCTGGATCTGGACGACTTTAAATTGATCAACGACACCTACGGCCATCAGGCCGGCGACATAGCGCTGCGCACCTGCGTTGACGTGGTGCGCGCCTGCATCCGCAAATCGGACGTGCTCATCCGCTACGGCGGCGACGAGTTCCTGCTGGTGCTGCCGGGCATTGAGCGCGCGGCGTTCCTGGCCAAGCTGGACCGCATCCGGGAGCAGCTGCACACTGCCAGCGTGCCGGGGTATTCCCGTCTGCAGCTGTCCGCCAGCATCGGCGGCGTGATAACGCAGCCCGGCGAGACCGTGGAGCAGGCAGTCTCCCGCGCCGACAAGCTGATGTACCAGGCCAAGAACCGCAAAAACATGGTCGTGACCGAGGACAACGCCCGGGACGGCGCTTTGAGCGCTGCCGGGCGCGAAAGCCAGACCCGCCAGAGCATTTTAATTGTGGACGACTCCGAGATGAACCGCGCCATTCTGGCGGAGATCCTGGGCAGCGACTACAACATTCTGGAGGCGGCGAACGGCAGGGAATGCCTGGCCATGCTGGAGCAGTACGACACCGGCATTGCGCTGATCCTGCTGGACATCGTCATGCCGGTCATGGACGGCTTTGCGGTGCTGAGCGAGATGAACCGCAGCCACTGGATCGAGGACATCCCCGTCATCATGATCTCGAGCGAGGACGCCGACACCGTTGTGCGCCGCGCCTACGAGCTGGGCGTCTCGGACTATGTCAGCCGCCCGTTCGATGCGGGCGTCGTCTACCGCCGCGTTTTCAACACGATCAAGCTCTACGCCAAGCAGCGGCGGCTCGCCTCGCTGGTGACGAGCCAGATCAAGGAAAAAGAGAAAAACACCAAGATGATGATCTCGATCCTGAGCGAGGTCGTCGAGTTCCGCAACGGCGAGAGCGGCCAGCACGTGCTGCACATCGGCACGCTGACCCAGCGCCTTCTGGAGCGGCTGACGCAGAAAACCGACAAGTATGACCTGCCGCCCGAAACGCAGGAGCTGATCGTCATGGCATCGGCGCTGCACGACATCGGAAAGGTTGCGATAGACGATAAGATCCTGAACAAGCCCGGGCGGCTTACCCCGGAGGAGTTCGATCTTATGAAAACCCACACCGTTGTGGGCGCGAACATGCTGGACCATCTGGGCCGCTATAAAAACGAAGCGCTTGTCAAGACCGCCCACGACATCTGCCGCTGGCACCACGAGCGCTGGGACGGCCGCGGCTACCCCGACGGCCTGGCCGGGGACGACATCCCGATCTCGGCACAGATCGTCTCGATGGCGGACGTCTACGACGCGCTGGTCAGCAAGCGCGTCTACAAGGCCGCCTACTCACCGGACACCGCGGTGCAGATGATCCTGCACGGCGACTGCGGGCAGTTCAACCCCCTGCTGCTGGAATGTCTTGTGGAAATTCAGGACGTCTTAAAGGCCGAGATCGTCGGGCGGGGGAACGAATCGGAGCTCGCGGCGGCGGAAACCTCTGCGGAGGGGTCAAGACCCCTCCCTACGATGCCACGATAACGAGCGGTTTGTAGGGAGCGGTCTTGACCGCTCCGTGCCCGTGCGCGGCGGCGGAAACCTCCCCTACCGCGTCCTTATAAATTGTGTAATTGTTATGATATTGCGGATTTTGTTGAAAATATCCTCTGTCTATGGTAAAATAAGAAGATAACTATTAGAGAGGACTTCTCCTTCTTCATGACAAGTAAACGCGAAAAGCTGCAATACGCTTATGTATTTTTCGCCGATCTGCTCACGATGGCCGTCAGCGTGCTGCTGGCGTGGCTCATCACCGACGGGCTGTTCGGCGTGCTGATCCCCTACACCAGCACCGATTGGCTCCAGACCCTGTGCCTGCTGTTTGTGGCGTTCGTCGTCACCTTCTTCTTCTTTGACCAGGACAAAAACATCGTAACACGGTCTGAAAATGAGGAAATCAGCCTTTCTCTCCGGTTCAACATCGCGCTCGGCCTTGTTTATGCAGGCTGCATGCTGCTGGCCAAGGCCACGATGCTGGACTCCCGTTATTTTGCGGTCACAGTGCCCGCGGTCAACGCGGTGCTGCTGCCGTTCTCCCATGCGATTTTAAAGCGGCTGCTCATCCGGTTCCAGCGCAGCTGGGGCATGGAGACGCTTGTCGGTGTCGTCACAACGTCGGACCGGGCCGAGCGGCTGATCCCCGAGATTCAAAAGGACTGGTCCCGCCGGGTCGTGGGCGTCTCGCTGCTGGAGGCCACGCCCGCCGCGATCTCCACCAGAGTCTGCGGCGTCGAGGTCAAGGCGACGTTCGACGACTTCATGGACTGGATCCGGCGCGAGGCGCTCGACGAGGTCTATGTCGATGTGCCGATGGACAGCGGCGAGAGCTTCATCCCCTATCTGGACGAGATGGAGAGCATGGGCCTGACCGTGCACTTCCGTCTGCCGCTGCTGGACCGCATTGAGGAAGCCTGCTGCGACGAGACGAGCGCCGCGCGCCTGAGCCGTTCCCTGGGGCGCTGCGCCGGGGGCAACATCGTCACGATGGGCACCGTTGAATTGCAGCTGCGCGACCAGATCGCCAAGCGCTGCATGGACGTGGTGGGCGCTGTCATCGGCTGTATCATCAGCATCCCGATCATCGCGGTGGTCGCCATCCCGCTCAAGCTCGAAAGCCCCGGCCCGCTGTTTTTTAAACAAAAGCGTGTGGGCCGCAACGGGCGGTATTTTTACATCCACAAGCTGCGCAGCATGTACGTGGATGCCGAGGCCCGCAAGAAGGAGCTGATGGCCCAGAATGAAATGAACGGCCTGATGTTCAAAATGGAGGATGACCCCCGCGTGACCAAGGTGGGTAAATTCATCCGCCGCACCAGCATTGACGAGCTGCCGCAGTTTTTTGACGTGCTGCGGGGCGATATGAGCCTTGTGGGCACCCGCCCGCCGACGGTGGACGAGTACAAGCAGTACGAGAGCCACCACAAGCGCCGCCTGTCGATGAAGCCGGGCATCACCGGCCTGTGGCAGGTCAGCGGGCGCAGCGACATCGAGAATTTTGAGGAGGTCGTCAAGCTCGACGTAGCCTACATCGACAACTGGTCCCTCTGGGGCGACGTAAAGATTTTGTTCAAAACGATTTACGTTGTGTTCGCGGGGAAAGGGGCGAAATGATAGCAAGCAGCCGTTCCGGAAAGGGACGGCTGCTTTTTTTACTGCCGCCCGGTAGGGGCCGGGCATGCCCGGCCCGCGGCGTTAAAGGCGATTGCCCGTTAAAGGGTGGCCGCGCCGACCTCCGGGCCGGGCATGCCCGGCCCCTACGGGGAAGCTGACGTTGCCGCAAAGCACCCGGAGCGGTCAAGACCGCTCCCTACGAACTGCCGCTCACGGGTGCCTTGTAGGGAGGGGTCTTGACCCCTCCGGGCAGCCTTCCTCCACGCCAAAACGGGGCCCGCTTTTCGGCAGGTCCCGTTTTGGTTGGTATAGGAAAATAATAAGAAAATGGCTTGTTTATCCCCGCATTACACGATCTTGCGGGATTTGTGGACGCCGGTCTTGAGGAACTCGACCCATTCCGCAATGTTCACGGCGTGGTCGCCCAGGCGCTCAAGGTACTTATCGATCATAAATAAGTCCAGCGCCGTCTCGGCATCACTGGGGTGGGCGGCGATGTAGGCCGCAATTTCCTTGGAAATGCGGCTGAACATCGCGTCGCAGTCGTCGTCGCGGGCAATGACCTGCGCGGCGGTGGACAGGTCCACCTGCACGTAGGCGGCAATGGCGTCCTTGACCATGTGCAGGGCAATGTCGCCCATCGCGTACAGGTCGTCCAGCACGCCGACGGTGCGCGCGCCGTCCGGGTGGAGATGGAGCGTTATCTCGGCAATGTCGCTGGCCTGGTCGGCGATGCGCTCAATGTCGGTGACCATCTTCAGCGCCGTGGAGACCTTGCGCAGGTCGCCCGCCACGGGCTGCTGGCGCAGAAACAGCGTTAAGCAGCGGTGCTCGATCTCATGCTCGGCGGAGTCGATTTCGCTGTCCCGGGCAATAACGCTGCGGGCCAGCTCGGTGTCGCCGGAGCGCAGGGCGGTCATGGCGCTCTCGATCGCGCCGCCGGCGGCGTGGCCCATGCGGGCCAGCATCGTGTCAAGCTGCAGCAGCTCGGCGTCGTACATTTTTCGTACACTCGTACCCATTTGTCGTACCTCCTTAGCCGAAGCGGCCCGAGATGTAATCCTCGGTGCGCTTGTCCACGGGCGTGGCGAACACACGCTCCGTCGGGCCCATCTCCACCAGCTCTCCCAGCAGGAAAAATGCCGTCTTATCGCTGATACGCGCGGCCTGCTGCATGTTGTGGGTGACCATGACGATGGTGTAATTCTCTTTCAGCTCCGTGGCCAGCTCCTCGACCTTGGACGTCGAGATGGGGTCCAGGGCGCTCGTCGGCTCATCCATCAGCAGGACCTCGGGCTCAACGGCCAGGGCGCGCGCAATGCAGAGGCGCTGCTGCTGGCCGCCCGACATGCCCAGGGCGCTCTTGTTCAGGCGGTCCTTGACCTCGTCCCAGATGGCCGCGCCGCGCAGGGATCTTTCCACGATCTCATCCAGCTGCGCTTTATTATGGATGCCGTGGGTGCGCGGGCCGTAGGCGATGTTGTCATAGATGGACATCGGGAAGGGGTTCGGCTTCTGGAACACCATGCCGACGCGCTTGCGCAGGACGTTGACGTCCATCTTGTCCTTGTAGATGTCCACGCCGTCGAGCTTGATGTCGCCGGAGATGCGGCAGCCCTCGACGAGGTCGTTCATGCGGTTCAGGCTTTTCAAAAACGTGGATTTGCCGCAGCCGGACGGACCGATGAACGCGGTGATCTCCTTTTCCGGGATGTCGATATTGATATTTTTCAGCGCATGGAAGCTGCCATAGTACAGGTCCATATTGCGCACTTCAAATTTGTTCATGAAATGACCTCTTATCTTATTTCTGCTCTGTTTCTTGTATCGGTAGGGGCCGGGCATGCCCGGCCCGCGGCCTGGACCGCGAGCACCCGTTTTCCGTACACCTGCGGGCCGCATATATGCGGCCCCTACATGCGCGGCGCCGGGGAAGGGGCTGCTGCGCGGAGAGTGCCCGGAGCGGTCAAGACCGCTCCCTACATGGCACCCGTGAACGGCGAATCGTAGGGAGGGGTCTTGACCCCTCCGGGCAGCCGGTGTCTGCCGCCCGGCCCCTACAAGCTGCTGCGTATGTAGGGGGCGGCGTCCTCGACGCCCCGCAGGCGGCTTTACTTCTTCGCCAGCTTGTCGGCCACAAAGCCGGACAGGCCGTTGATGACCAGCACCAGCACCAGCAGGACCACTGCCGTGCCGTAGGTCTGGCCGATGTACAAGCCCTCGTTCGAGAGCAGGTACATGTGTACGGCCAGGGTGCGGGTGGAGCTGAACACGCCGGACGGGATCTTTGCCACAGAGCTTGCGGTATAGATCAGCGCGGCGGTCTCGCCGACGATGCGGCCCGTGGCCAGAATGACGCCGGACAAAATGCCGGGCATGGCGGACGGCAGCACGATCGTGAACACCGTGCGCAGCTTGCCCGCGCCCAGACCAAAGCTGCCCTCGCGGTAGGAGTCGGGCACTGCAATCAGCGCCTCCTCCGTCGTGCGCATGATGACGGGCAGAACCATGATGGCCAGCGTGAACGCACCGGCGATCATCGAATAGCCCCAGTGCAGCTTGGTGACGAAGAACAGCATACCGAACAGGCCGTAGACGATGGACGGGATGCCCTGCAGCGTCTCGGTGGTGACGCGCACGACCTTGACCAGCTTGCTGCCGCGGTGGGCGTACTCGACCAGCCAGATGGCCGCAAAGATGCCCAGCGGCGTCGAGATCGCCAGCGAGAAGGCCGTCATCAGCACCGTGTTGATGAGCGCCGGCGTCAGCGAGACGTTCTCGGAGTTATACTCCCAGGCGAACAGCTCGGGCTTCAAATTGGGGATGCCCATGACCAGAATATAGCCGATGAGGAACACCAGCACCGCGGCGGTCAGCAAGGCGGCCATGCGCACAAGCCAGCGCAGCGCGGCGGCCTGCATACGGGCGGCGCGGCGGTTGCTGCCGCCGGTTGGCATGAACGCATGCGGTTTTGCGTAGATCATATCGGCGGCTGTTTGCGCTGCGGCAATCTCAGGCATAGTCCTTACCCCCTTTCACAAGGCTGAAGCAGAGGTTGATAAGCAGGATGAATACGAACAGCACAACGCCGGTGGCGATCAGCGCCTCGCGGTGGAGGTCGGCGGCGTAGCCCATCTCGATGACGATGTTCGAGGTCATCGTGCGCAGGCCCTGGAACAGACCCTTGGGCATCCAGGTCTGGTTGCCCGCGACCATGACGACGGCCATCGTCTCACCGATGGCGCGGCCAATGCCGAGGATGACTGCCGACAGCACGCCGGATTTTGCGGCGGGCAGCACGGCGTAGAACACGCTGCGCTCATGCGTCGCGCCAAGGGCAAGGCTGCCCTCGTAGTAGCTGTCGGGCACGGCGTCGAGGCTCGTCTTGCTGACCGTGATGATGGTGGGCAGGATCATGATGCCCAGCAGCACGGCGGCGGTAAACAGGCTCATGCCCTTGCCGCTCTTGACGTGGAGCACGGTTTTGAAGAACGGCGACTTGACCATGGCCTGCACGGCGGGCACAAGCACGATCATGCCGAAGAAACCGTAGACGACGGACGGGATGCCGGCCAGCAGCTGCACCGCCGGGAGCATGACCTTATTGATGCGGGGCGACGCGAACTTGGACATGTAGATGGCCGTCAGCAGGCCGATGGGCACGCCGACGAGGATAGCCCCCGCCGTGACGTAGATGCTGCCCAGGATCATCGGCAGGATGCCGAAGATGTCGTTGCCGGGCTTCCATGTCGTGCCCAGCAGGAACTTGAGCGGGCCGATCTTGAACAGGGTGGGCACGCCGTTGGCAAACAGGAAGATGCAGATCAGTGCCACCGCCAGGATGGACACACAGGCGCAGAGAGTGAACACGCCCTGCATAACGCCTTCTTTTAGCTTGGAGGTCATTTTCCTATACTCCTTTGGTTCTATGCCATGTAGGGGCCGGACATGTTCCGCCCGCAGCCTTCCCATAACCGCGCGGTCACGGGTACGCTGCGGGCGGGGCATGCCCCGCCCCTACGGTGCTGCTATACTTTACTGCACATCCGCCCAGGTGGTCAGCTCGCCGGTGTAGATGCCCTTGATCTGGTCAACGGTCAGGTCGTCGGTGGTGTTGACGGGGTTGACGACGACGGCGATGCCATCCAGCGCCAGCACGGTAGCCTTGGCGCCGCCCTCGACCTCGGAGTCCTTCAGCTCACGGCTGGCCATACCGATGGTGTAGGTGCCCTCCAGCGCACCGGAGACGCCGGTGGTGGAATCGGTGGTCTGGAGCTCAAGCTCGGCATTGGGGTTGACGGTCTTGTAGGCCTCGATCAGCTTCTCCATCAGCGGAGAGACGGAGGAAGAACCGCCGACGACGATCTTGCCCTCGGGCTGGGCGGAGGTAAAGTCCGCGCCGTCCTCACCGATGTAGCCGTTGTCGGTAGCGATGGCCTGGCCGTCCTTGCTCAGGCAGTAGGCGATGAAATCAACGGCCACGGGGTCCGTCGCGTCGCCGTTGGTGACGATGTTGAACGGACGGGACAGAACGTAGCTGCCGTCCTTGACGGTCTCGGCGGAGGCTTCGACGCCGCCGACGGTGACAGCCTTGACGTCATTGCTCAGAGAGCCGAGGCTGATGTAACCGATAGCGGTCTCATCGTTGGCGACGGCGGTCATGACGCCGTTGGTGCTGGACTGGATGGCGGCGGCCTCGGTGGTGTTATCGACCTTCTTGCCGTCGGCGTTCTTCTCCTCGACACCGGTCAGCTCGATGAAGGCGCCGCGGGTGCCGGAGCCGTCCTCACGGGAGATGACCGTGATATCCTGGTCGGCGTCGAAGTCACCGGCAGGGGCAGCCTCAGTGGAAGCGACCTCGGAGGAGGCAGTCTCGGTGGAAGCGGCGGTGCTCTCTGCAGGGGCAGAGGAAGCGGCGGCGGAATCGGCAGAGCCGCAGGCAGCCAGGCTCAGAGCCAGGGCAGCGGCGGTAACGGCAGCAATTGCAGAAGTACGTTTCATGTGTGTATTCTCCCTTTTTCCCAAATTTATGTGGTATAGTTTGGATGTTTTGCCAGTGCTTCACCGGAAGCAAGCTAATTGTACCGCGGTTTTGCGCCAGTTTCGACCATAGTACGGTACAATCGCGGTAAAGGTTTTGCAAAGAGGGGGCAGGTTTTGTGTAGAGCGTGTAAAGTTTGTAAAGTTTGGGGAAAGGGAGAGGGTGGGGGGTGGAGTTAGGAGTGGATTGGGCGGCAAAGCCCCTCAGGCTGCGCGGGCGGAGCCCGCGAGAAAAGCCTCCCTTGTCAAAGGGAGGTGCCGAGCGCAAGCGAGGCGGAGGGATTCCTGGCCGTCTGCGGGTGTAACGGGCAATCGGGCAAGGCCCGTCGGAATCCCCCAGGCCGCTAACGCGGCCAGCCCCCTTTGACAAGGGGGCCTTTTTCCCCTGCGGGGGTTCGGGGGAACACCCGACTCAAAGGTGGAGGAAGGGGCGGGGGC
>ERZ773216.3307-NODE-3307-length-13309-cov-6.288064_pt1 | contig 13309 bp, 9 predicted proteins | sample MGYA00511259_ERZ773216 | MGnify/ENA primary metagenome ERZ773216 (study PRJEB29015, sample SAMEA2737764) | human gut metagenome | biome: human gut; feature: human-associated habitat; material: faeces | place: China | collected 2012 ... | reverse complement strand
GAGATCCTCCTTCAGCATGTTTCTATTGTACCATGCTTATGTGTATTTGGAATTTTTCATTTTGGCTTGTACTATTTATATTCTAGCACCACTGCTGGTCACTTTATTATTTAAAGAGACCACTAAGCTATTCTTTAATTTTATATATCGTTTTGTTTCCTTCTCCAGTTTTTTCTATAAAATCCGCATTTATCATTTTATCTATTAACTTTCTTGCTCCAGTTCTAGATCTGTAGTTACAGGTTTCCATTACTTTTTGCATTGAAACACTTCCATTTTGCCGGATATAAGCAAGTACTTTGTCAACTTTCGACATAGTTGTTATTGTCTCTGCTTCATCACTCTCAGTTGTGTTTCTTATATCAGCAACTCCCGGAATATATATCACTTGTCCAACTTCGAGCTTTAATGTTACCCTGTCACTGCGCTCTGAGAAATCAAATTCTGGTTTCTTCCAATTTTGTTCTGCCCATGCTGTCATAATCTTATCAACACCACTTCCGGCACGCTCACCGACATTTACAAAGCCAAACATCTTTAAAATATTCGGATTTCGTGGATCACTATTGCCACCTGCATAAAATTCCTCTTTTGTTACCCTGATAGTACCTGGATTGGAAATGCTAAGTTCCTTACCCTTTTTAACAACAAGAATTCCTCGTCTACCATAATAATTTGCATGTGCCAGTGCATTTGCCAATGCTTCTTCCAATGCATCATGCACATCCACTCTATCTACACGATATCCATCTCGTCTGTTTGCAAATGGAACTGCTACATCATCGTCCATTCTGGTACGCACCTTGCAGAAAAAGTCATATATATTGCCGCTCCAATCACCTTCGTTTGAATGTGTCCGAAATAACCAACGTACAGCTTTATCATCACATTCCTCACGATAATCCAGAAAATAATTCGGAAAAATCTCCGTAATATGATAAGCCTCTCCAAAGAATAATAGTCCTGCTATCGTTGGAGATAATGTACCATTTTTATTCTTTGCTACTGCCCTTAATTTCATAAGAAACTCATCATTTTCAAGGGCATTCCACGGATGTCCACTGTGAAGCTGTTCAAAAATGATTCTATAACCTTTTATCGTATCCTGGTTCAGCACATCCAATCCAAACTCATCCAGCACTTCCACATCACCAGATACATCTCTCTGGTCTGCAAACATTGCCCTGACTGCCTCTTCGGTACAGAGGAAGTCACCTTCATAATCTCTTTTATAAGTACCTTTCATCGGATCTGTCCCAATGTATACCGGCTTATCATGCCTGTCTGCCGCAGGTACATCAATTCTTAATATTTTCTTTCCCTCAACAGCCACAGGTCTGACATGATGATTCAGTAAGATATTCTTTGACACCTTATTTCTGTCATTTAAAGTGCTCCAGAAATCCTTCTGATATTTATCAATTTGCTTGTCTGTTAAGCCTTCAACTGTAAAAGAATCTCTGTGTTCCTTTATTCCAAGCAGAATCGTACCACCATTGGTATTTGCAAAAGAAGAGTAAGTCTCCCATATGCTCTCTGGGAGTCCACCAGTTGCCAATTTACATTCTCGCTCATGGTCTTCGACAAGGTTCAATTCATTCAATATTTCATGCTTCATCTATAATAAAAAACCTCCTGCTTAAGATTTATTCACAACTTTTGCCCTTGCAAAAACTACCAATTTTTACCTTTTGCTTGCTGATGTTTGTTTTTGAGAATCTATGATAAATAATTTAGGTGGATTCTCCCCATTTTCCAGCCTAAACTTATGAAGACTCTCAATCTTATCATCCCGTACAGGATTTCCAACTTTAACATATACAAATACTCTCTGTGTAGTACCCTCAGCTTTTGCATACTCTTCAATTTGTTCTTCGTATCCATGAATATAATCAGCATTTGATGAAAGCTTTATCTCAACAACAGTCTTATCATTTCCTCTGCTCATTTTTAAATCTACTGGTCCAGGACCTTCATTTGCTTCAAATGCCATATCTATATTATTTTGTGTGCAATAATACTTTCCCGAAAGATGCAAAAGTCTTTGTAATGATTTTTCTCTTTTGCTTGTTGATGCTGACAATATTTCGTCCCAACCTCGATTGTTTTCTATCCAATCTCTAAATATTGAAAGGACTTCTATGGTTGCTTCCAAACTACTTAGTTCTCTCTTTGCAGAATGTGAAAGCACATCAAATATTCCCTCTCTTTTAATCTGCTTAAATGTGCTTGCTACCAAATATTCAGCATTACTTTCAATTTCATATGGTGCTATTGTCTGTGTACGATAGTTTTCTATCATTCTGCCACATCGCTCAGAATTTTTGAAAATATGTTCTTTCAAATATTCTTTCTTATCTGCCGAACACATTTTTCTCCATTCTTTTCCAACTGCCTCATTTACCTCGTCACGAATTGCTTGATTCTCTTGAATCACTCTATCAATATCACTCCAAGATTCCGCTATTGGAATCTCATGCAAAACCTCTTCTGGTAAATAAAGAAGTTCACATTTTTTATATGGATTAATTGCAATTTCCCCTTGAAATTCAATATCAGGATATTTATCCGTATTTATGTTCAACTTTCTATTTATCCCTATCGTATAGTTTCTTATATCTGGCAATATAATAGTTGCTATCATGTCACTCAAGCGATCTGCTGAAACATTCTTTTCAAAGAGTCCTACAAGCTGGAATATTTCCGGCTGTTCTGAACCTGATTTAACTATATCAAAAGCATCATTTATTACTTGTTTCGACAAAACCGATCCGAATCCTGCATCAATTCCAGTTTCTGAAACGCCAAGATTAATTCCACTTACTCCTGGAAAATGAAAAAGTTTCAGTGCAGCCCTGTATAACTTATCTTCCTTACCTTTTGAAGAATCAAGCAAAATCATTATTTTTCGATAGAAACTATTAATTCTTTCATAAGAACCTTGAAACTCTGGCGTTTTATTTACTTTAAGTCTAAGTAAATTAATAAAAAATGGACTATCTCTATTAATTATAGAATCAAATACACCAAGTTCTTTAAATTCGTTATCCAAGTTCAAAAACTCTGTAATAAAAATATCTTCCATATATAATCCTTTCCAAATATAATTTTGCTTGATTTCAACTATACACTATATCTTTGCCAGCAAGTCCACTTTCAATGCTTTTTTACCTTCCTGTGCTACTTCCACTCCTTGGAATTTTGCATAATTTACCTTTACACCATCATCCAAGTCAATCTCGATTCTCTGATTAGCAACATGGGCAATGGCTTCATCATATATTTTCATCTCTGCTAGCTGCTTTGTGTACTTTGTTACTGCCTTTGTAGCCTTTGATTTCTCTGATGCTGATGTTGCATTGTCAATCGTATACTGAGCACTCTGCATAGCAGTCTCCACATATTTCTGCGCTTTATGAAGATAATCTGTTCTTACTCTGCCAACTGTATCAGCATCATATCGGTGCATATAAATAAGTGCCTTAAAGCCATTCTGTTTACCGCTGTCAAATAGCCAGTAAATAGGACGCTTACCAGATCCTGTAACAGAATAAGTATTGCAATGATCCTTGAAGAAATCATTTAAGAAATAATTTCTGATTACTTCTCTGCTTGTGTTTCCTTTGTTGCCAAGTGCTTTTGCAATAAAATCAAGGTTTGTTTCCAATGACTTCTCACCATATACAATCTTCACCCATTCACAGAATCTTGAAACAATATCATCCGAGAAATATTCTTCATCACAAATAGGAATGATATTATCTTTGTCAGGATTATAAGTGCATTTTTTCACACCTTCATCTGTCTTATAATAAAATTCACCTATTGGAACGGATGCCCCCGGTGCTCCGGCAAATCCAGTTCCACAAACTGGTGCTGATGCTTCAAAGAAATGTGCTTCAAAAGGCTGTCCTGCCAAAACAAGACCTTTCTCATCCAATGAATATCGTCCAAACATACATCCAACAGCATAAGAAACCAAGCTCTTAATATCACGCTGTAAATCTGCTTTACGAACTGTGACATCTTTATCTTCTACCTCTGGTGTTAATTCATCCTGCAGACCATAAATATCAATAAATATGCGATTCAGTTCTTCCTCATTTGCTCTGAGCTGATTGAAGCGCTCGTTACATTCATTCTCCCAGCAAGTGTAACATTCTGCTAAATCAATATCTGTAATATCATCAAACAATGTTCTATTCTGCGAGATAACAGATATTAATGGATGGCGTTTAAAATCCCATGATGTTTCAAACGAATCCCAGTCTAATTTACATAATTCTATATTTCTTTTTACATTCTCGCAAAAATTGTACTCGAATTTTTCATAAGTTAAAGGTAACTTTCTTAAATCATCCGGCATGATGTTAATAGTAGGATTATATACGTTAAGAATATAATCGCAAACTTTACTATTTAAAAACGCTAATAATTTAAAACCTTCATCATCATAATATATATTATTTGATGCACCTTCTGTAATAAATCCTTTTTGAAGATATCTAAAACTTGTTATACCAGAACAAATTCTTGACATGGTAATTGCTTCATGGAAATTATACTCAATACTTCTAAGGGTTGAACGTAATTTACCTTTTTCGTCTCTAAAATTCTTCAATTTATACCCATCATTTTCCCAATCAATTACGAAATCTTGATTTCCATACCACTTTCTAAATCCTCCACCTTTATTACATTTATACCATTTTTTATTATTTTGTTCTATTTCATACCAACATCTAATAAATAAATCATTTTGTCCTGTTGTAATCCCATTTCTAGCCTCATAGTTTTGTTCTAGTAAATCAGCATCAAATGCATTTATCAACTTTTCGGTAAACCAATATGCAATCGGTTCACCTGGAATTTTCCAAAAATTGTCTTGACAAGATATATAACTATTTTGTCCATCTAAAAACATATTTTCTTTCGCAATTTGAGACTTTGCATTTACCAATCTATGATAGTTACCCTTATACGCTATTATATAATTTTTTTGAATAACAAAGCTCGTTGTTTGAACTACTTCCCCTCCAATTTCTTCAAATGCTCTTGTTCCTAGATGTGCCATATTTACAATTGTTCGTTGCTGTAACTTAATGCGCAACTTTTCAAAACTGGATAAAAACATCCATGCATGCTGTGTTATCATCGCCTGATACCCATTTTTCTTTAACATTTCGCCACAACGTTCAATAAACACAGCAAACAAATCAGCCTTACTATCCGGATAATTTTTCTTCACAAAATTATTCATTTTTGCACTCAGGTTACTTGTTCCTGCATATGGTGGATTCGTAGCAACTATTTCATACTTCTGTGCCATCACCTTGCCAATTCTAATCAACTGTTTCAACTTCTCTGCTGTCTCATCCAATCCATACGTGTCAAAAGAAATCTGGCTTTCTGTATCTGTATTCTCTACAAATTTCTCTAACAGCTCCCAATCATAGCTTTCCACATTAAGCAAAGAACCATATTCCTTTGCGTCATTTAATGTGTTAAGAAGTCCTTCCATCTGCGATACTGCTGCATTCTTCTCTACATCTGTCAATCCAGCGCCAAAGTATTTAAGCTGACCACGATTAATACCATTACTCTCCTGCACAGCATATACATTCGGTTCTATACTTCTGGTCAAGATTCTTCTATCATACTGTCTTGCTTTCATCAGCACTGCAAAATAGCTCAACTGTGCAGCTCTGTCATCTATATCAAGTCCGTATATATTATTTTGTATAATGCTCTGTGCAGCATCTCTCTGTGACCATCCTGCATTTTCATATATCTGCATAAATACATCAAATGCATACACCAGAATATGTCCTGAACCCATACAAGGATCAATAAGTTTTATATCTTCTGGCTTTAAAGTTGCATGCTCTGCCTTTATCTTATTAAGTTCCTGCTGCACAGACTCTTCCTGCTCTGCTTCATCCAGATAGTATTTCCATTTGCTTTTCAATTCATCATCCGGATGTCCTTCTACCCACATTCTGCCAAGGCTGTTTTCAACCATATATCGTACAATCCAGTCCGGAGTAAAAAGCTGTGTAACTGCCGGCACTTCTTCTTTTGTGATTTTGGCTTTCTTGGCAAATGCTTTATTTTTAGGCTCTGTATTGTAATACTGATATAACCAGCCGATGATTTCTACCTGTCCTGCTGCCTTGCCATCCTCATCAACAGTTGTGATGTTAAAATCCTTTTCATCGATACCATCTACCAGCATACGAATCACATCATCTTCATTTGTAAATGAGATGTTAAGAAGCATTTCGGTATAGTCTTCTGTCTCTTCAAAAAGTCCCGGCAACACTTCATGAAGCAGGTTACACTGTTTGATAAAAAGCATTCTGAATAAATCATCAAGCCTGTTATTCATCTTGGCATCAATGATTTCTTCTCTCTCTTTATCAGTGAAATCCCAGTCAATATCTGGAGCCATAGTTACCACATCAGGCTCATTTTTTCCTTCTTTTTCGGAAGAAAGCACACGAACTCTTACAGGATACATATAGTCGTTCACTTCCATAAAACGAATGGCACAGATTCTGTTAAACCATGTATATGCCACTTCTTCCACTACCGCTTCAAAGCCTCTTGTATGAATCTGGTCTACCAGTTTTCTTCTCTGCTCACACTGTTTTTTATTAAGTGTCAGTTCGGTTCCTGCTGCTGTTTTGTATACCTCAAAATCTGCACCTTTTGTGATTACTTCACTGCAATTATCCGGTGTGATCCCAAGCATACCAGCTTTGTCCGTAACGGATGCTATCAGCTTATTTCTTGCATCTATTGCAAATTTTTTAATTGCATTTTTGTTCATGTGCTATATCCTCCAATCAAGCTTATCAGCTCAATGTAATTATTGTGTCTTCTTCCAGTTCATTCATGAGCTTCTGCTTCATCTCGGAAAGGAACTTGTCAATATCCTGCTCTGTCTCTATCGAATATGTTCTAGCCCCTGCCACATTGCTGATGGAAACATTCTTACGTCTCTTTGTCTTTACTTTAGTCGGTGCTGGAATAGGTTCAATCGGCTCTTTGCCTGGTACTACCGGTGTGACAGATGGTTCCGGTGCAGGCTGATGTGCCCTCTCATATTCATCTATCTCATCCAGACACTTGATTTTTAAAGTGTCACTTTCCAGCTTGATATTCTTAATTGCAGCAATATCACTGGATGTTCTGAGTTTCTCCCAGATCTCATCAAATCTCTGATTGATACGAGGACGGAGCACTTCCGCAAATGGCTTAATATCCAATACTTCTTTCACTTTAAGGAAGTCGTCATGTACTAATGGATCCATGATAGTTGCTTCCTTTTCAAGCAATCCCATATGAAGCTCTTCAAATCTCTTATTTAATTCCGGTAATCTCTGGATCTTACTGAAAGGCTTGCTGTCCTTTACGATAGTCTCTATCTCTTCGACTACCTTTAACAGCTCCTGGTCACTTACATAAGTCTTGCTGTTTCCAAAATATGCAAGGTTCTTCACTGCCTCTTCAAAAATCGTTCTCTGGTCTCCCTTAAAGAAATCAAATACAGGTGCAGTATCTTCTGCATCATCAAGTAGGTCATCTCTCTTCTTATCTACTGTCTTGAAGAACTCTGTAGGCTCATTGATATCAAGGATTTCAGCAAGTCTCTTTCTAGCCTCTTCCATCAGTCGCTTACAAGGATATTTCGGATTAATTCTGTACTCTACAAGGATGTCATCGTATACTTCAACTTTATCCTTTGCTCTGTTCTTGAAGCTGCTCATGATTTTGTCATCATCATCACTGGATATAGGAAATCCGAAGTAATCCTTCATAACTTCTTTTGCGGAACGAATCTGTCCGTCAGTTGCTCTTTCTCTGATGTCTATCAGAAGTTTCTCTACATACTCTCGCTTTGTAATATATCTGACCAGTTCATCCGAATTCGTTGAAAGCAATGACAGACTCTGACTGTTAAGAGTAAGCGACACTCTTCCCAGCTTGAACAGCATTGCAACAAGCCACTGCACATCCTTTGGATCAAATCCATAAGGTGCTGCACCAAACTTATCCTGTAATGACTTGAGGGATGTCTTCATATGTCTGGAATTGTTTAATCCGATTACCTGCACCACTTCCTCCAACGCAAGCTTATTTGGTGTGGTATCACTTGTACCAAGGAAGCTCATCTGACCATCGCTGTGTTTAAAGATGGCGCTGATATCTGAAAGCTCCGGTGCTGTCTCCATATAGGTAAGCTTATTGTATTTCATTGCTACGAGCTTACCAAGTGCTTCATTAATTCTTGTTGCCGGCTCCTTAGCTGAAATGGTTGCCTTATCGCCATTTACATAGATATCAGCATTTTTTAATGCATCCTCAATAAAGATTCGGATTCTGTCCTTCTTCTCAATACGCTCATCCTCTTTTGCCCTGCGGATGCTGTCAAAGCTGCCTCTGGCTCCGGACGCATTTTTATTAAGGAATTTATATATTTTGATGGATTCTGTAATCTCATCAAGGAATGTGCTGTCATTTGGCAGCTTTACAATCACACTGCTTTCCTGTGCTGAGAGCAGACGAAGTGCAGAGTCTGCATAATCCCCGCCATAAGGTGTAATAACTGTCACTCCGATATCGTTAGACTGATTGCCCTTGAAGAATCGGTCATCCACCTTCTGGTTGAATGGGAATAAGTAACGGCTGCTGTAACGGTATTTCTTCTCTGTATAGATTTCCTCAAAGATAACTGTAGACGCTTCTCCGATGATTTCTCCCATCTCTACTGACTCATTGTTGATGGCATTATTGATTTCCTGCTCTTCATTTGTCAGGAAGATGTATATTTCACCATTCTTCTGTACAAGTGTCTCTTTAATCAGTTTCTTTAATGATTCTTCAATCTTAGAACGGACTTCAATCCTGTCATCATCAATATTTGAAATCATAAGTGTAGTAAGATTATCTACATTTGCCTTGATTTCCTTGACATATTTAATCATAAAGAGAACTTTCAAAAGCTCTACATCGAACTCATCCAGCTTACTATTATTCTCTGCATCTGAGATTACCTGACTGTGTTGGTGGTCAATAAACTTATGTAATGGATCATAGAAGAAGCTAAACGGAACCAACACACCATCTTCTTTATCCATTAATCTGATTGCTGACTCTTGAAACAGTGCAAGCATAGAACGTGACTGATCAGACAGATGCTTTCCACTTGCGCCATGTGTTCTGACGGCAGTAAGTACCTGTCCTAAAAGATTGAACTGATATGGTATGAACGGATAGCAGTCTGCGAAATCCGCCTTATCTGCATACAGCTTCTTGTCCGCTGTATCCGCTGTAAATGTAATAAGATTCTTGATAATTGATTCTTTCTGCTCATAGAGAAGTCTAAGCGTCTGTGTTGCTGTCTCATTCTTTGCAAGCACACGCTTACGAATTACTTCATCAACATTGGATGCCGAAAGAGAAAGTCTCGTATCAAAACGTCCCTGAATCTTAGAGAAGTCATTTCCCTTTGTCTTTGTAATAGAGTCAATATCCTCCTGGCTCGTTACGATAACCCATGCCTTACCTTTGCAGGCTGTTCCAAGGTCTTCCACGATTGTCTGGAGGTTGAGCATAAGCTGTGTATCATCTGCAATATACTGACCGATCTCATCAACTAAGAAGATAACATGATGATTCGGACCTTTCTTCGCACAATATTCCTGCACAAGTGATACAAACTTCTCGATACTGAGGTCATAGCTGCCCTTTGCATTCTTGCACCAGTTGCGGGCTGCTTCCTCACTCATGAAATCCATCTCAACTAATGTCTTTACTACTTTATCCTGAATAACTGCAAATGCCTGTCTCTTTTTCTCCCAAGGTGCTCCTACATTCGCTTCGAACTTCGCTTTGAACTCTTCAAATCTGCCCTCGTTATCCAACTGGCGCTCAAATTCTGCGAGATAAGGTATTGAACCACAATATCCCTGCATCTCATTGAACACCTTCATAAACACTTCAACGATAGCCTCCTTACCGGAGCCTACCTTCGCTGAGCCTTTTGAATCAATATTAAAAAGCATGACATCTGACTCAATTGTTCCAGCCTTTGTCATCTCTGCAATAAGCATTGGATCTTCTATTTTTTTACCATCTGTAAAATACTCAATGGCTCTTTTACCTTCTACTGTGCTGTTTTTCAATAAATAAGACAGTATTTTCAGGAAGTGAGATTTACCACTTCCAAAGAATCCGGAAATCCAGACACCCATCTTATCTGTATATCCATCTACACCTTTTTCATAATTGTTAAAGAAATCCCGGAAATGCTTCAGAAGTTCCTTGGTCACTACATATTCATCTAATTCCTGATATACATTTTCTTCATCCGACTGACCTACTTTAATAACGCCCTTGATGTCACGGTCAATCTGCTTTTCAAACATATTTTTAATCTGCATTGTATTTTCTCCTCTACACCAGACAGAATGCCCTATAATAGTTGTGTGAATCCATCGTTCCAAATAATTTCAAATCCTGTCCGCTATACTCTCCCGGATAGAAAAGCACTACCGGCACACTGTCAAGCACCTGATGCAGGTTATTTAAGATGTTGTGACTTGCAATTATCGGATGGCACTTGCCTACTCCGGTAAGAAATACCACACTGTCTGTCAAATCTTCCTGCAATATTCTTGATATGATTAGATTCAGCTCATTTGTCTCATCCAGTCCCAATGTTTCTACAAGACTGTCTGCCATTTCAAAAAATCCATTCTCTTTTTCCAAATCAAAGAATGCTTCCAGATAGCCTTCCTCCTGCAATATCTCAACCATCAGGTGAAACAGGTCAAACTCAACTATTCTGAAATCTTTGTTTCCATTGTTTATTCTATCCTTAAGGTATGCTATATGATTTCTCACATACAGCTCTTCTCTTGGATCATAATCGAATATATAATATCCGACTTCATTTCCAAGTCCTTTATTCTCTCTAAACGACTTCTCTGATATTTTGTCTTCTATCTGATTCAGTCTATCATCCAAACTTAACTTTGCCATGCTCAGACTCCTTTCACAGCTTTCAAGTATTCTCCCATTCCATTTGCAGTCAGCAATTCCTCTGTACGATAGTCAATGTGAATTAGCTTGATTGTTCTTGGTTTTGCACTACTTTCAAGTAATCCCGCCTCAAACATCATTCTAGTAAAGCACTGTTTCAGTTTCCGTACTGCTGTATCCGTCCATCCAGCCACAACATCACTCTGCAACGCTTTATCCGAAAAGAATACATTCAAATCCCTGTCTGTGATTTCCTTTTCTCCAAGTCTGAGCTTTTCATCATACACTTCATGAAGAAATTCAAAAAATAGTCGGCTATCCATAAGAATTGCAATTAAGTTTAAAATCTTTGCTGTCTCCACATCACAAGTGGTAAAAGCCCGAAGCACTGCTTCCGGTAAAGCAAATACTCTACGATAAGTACCATTCAATACCTCATATGCACGATATTCTGCTTTTACTTGATAGATATTCTCTTCCCAGGCTATCTTGCGGATATCCGCCTTACTATATCCATCCAGGATATATCCTGCGGTCTTTCTGGACTCCTGTAGCCAAAACAATTTTGATGTAAGTCCTGCACTATATACTAACTCTGCCATTTTGCACTCTCCAACAAGGTTTATTCTTCATCTTTCACAAACTCACAGATATCACTAATATCGCAATCCAGATATGTAGCAATCTTGAGTAATACACTCATAGACACTTCTCCATCCTTACGCATCTTTGTAAGGGTATTCGGAGCAATATCTACAGCCTTTCTCAAATCGGCTTTACTCATCTTTTTGTCTACCAATAACTTCCATAATTTATTGTAACTTACTCTCATTCTCACACCTCGTGGCTTCTTCTATAGACATGTTATATTTGTCACAATTGAGTAAAAACTCTTTTTTTAAATTATAGTACAAAACGCTTATTCTTGCAATCAAAATAATCGCATTTTCTTGCGAGCTTTAATTATTTTCATTTAAAAGTCATTAGTTTTTGTGAGAAAGAAATTCATAACCTTGCTTTTGAGTATTTCTGTCAATATTTTAGCATTAAGCTAGGCATTGTATAATGCCAAAACTTATAGTTAAAAGGCAGAGTGCCTATCCTGCGCCCTGCCCATTCTTTAATCGTCCAGATACAGTTCCATTGCCTTATATGCATTTAACGTATTTGTATCAGCATCATTGAAAGTACTTGAATATGTCTGCAAACTGCCCGAAGGATCTGTTGCACAGTTAGTAAGCGATATGTATGCATCATATAAATCTGATACGGCATCGTATGCATCCTTGTATTCATCTGGTGGATTTTTCAATTTTTTCATCAATGCATTGACTGTATCCTGATTATTTTCAATACTGCTTATCTTGCTACTGAAACTCGAATCTGCATACAGATTACCTAACGCATCGTTAAAATCAGATACAAAATATCCGTCAGGTCGTGTATATTTATCTGTTTTATCATCTTGTTCTTCATAAATAGAATTATACCATATCTGCTTAATCAGATTTGCACTTGACTCAGCATCACTTGCACCTGTCAACATTGTGACAGTAGCTAATTTCAGATTATCAGAATACTCCTCTACCCGTTGTGCATATTCCTCTGCTGCCTTTTTCTTCTGATATTGTGTCACTCCAAATACTGTTGCTCCTCCAACCACCAATAATGCAACCACAATTCCAATAATAACCTTTATCTTCTTAGTCACCTTTACCCCTGTGACCTCTACCTTTTGTGGCTTTTCATCTGTCTCCTGCCCTAGTGTATCATCGACCGGGCAGCCACAATTCGGACACTCTGTCATCCCCTCTTCAAGTTCAGCACCGCATTCTGTGCAATACTTCTTCTCTTCTGGTATCAATATTGCACCGCAATGCACACACTTCTTTGCATTTTCTGATACCTGTTCTCCACAATGTGGACATACAATCGTTGCCATAAAATTGTTCTCCCTTCTTACACACCTGCTACCTGCAGGTGGTACTGCTTAATAATTCTTTTTGCCACCATTGCATTTAGATCTTTATTAACTGCAACCGTATAAACACCATTTGAATACATAAAATGTGAGCCTTTGCATCTTTGATATTCATATCCGTTATTACGAAGTATCTTTTTCATTTCTCTTGCATCTACCATAAATATCACCTACCTTTTTCCTGCCTTATCATGATATTCTGCGATATCATCTGCCCAAGCATCATCAAGTTCTATACTGCAGGTTCTGCTTTTTGTAACGCCTCTCACTGCTCTGCCA
>ERZ773216.3300-NODE-3300-length-13334-cov-6.183598_pt1 | contig 13334 bp, 16 predicted proteins | sample MGYA00511259_ERZ773216 | MGnify/ENA primary metagenome ERZ773216 (study PRJEB29015, sample SAMEA2737764) | human gut metagenome | biome: human gut; feature: human-associated habitat; material: faeces | place: China | collected 2012 ... | reverse complement strand
GTGGCCAGATAGATAAATCCATCATGAATCATTTGAAATGCTCCATTCCGCCACCTGATATCGGTGGGCTTTATTTTCTTATTCAGAACAAGTCAAAACGGGCGGTTGAAATTTTCGGCTCCCCCTTTCTTCTCCTTTTCGATGCCTTTTCACGAACCGCAAACCAATGTGGAAACAGCACAGCAACTTGTTGCCTCTTCACAACGTTGATACAGAAGCTTGTAAAAAAGGTCCAGAATAACGTTCTGGATCTTTGAATTACATCTTGAATAGTTTTACTGCCCTTCCACATTGCTGTTTCTTTTTTGACTTTTCCTCTATGTAGTATAAAGGGTGTCAGCAAAAAAGTCAATTTTCAGACATAAATATCCTTAAAAGCCCTTTTGATTCAGCTTCTTGTATTTTTCCAGCTTTCAGGAAAAACAAATTTCTTTTCTTATTTCGATTTAATGTTAATACCTGTCATAACTCCATCTGTTCAGCGCGATCTTCGCGCGAGTGCACATCATCGGCATGTAGTGCCTTTTTGTGTAACAGGAAATTTCTGCTACGCAAAAAAGGATCCCACATGATCTCTCATATGGAATCCTCGAATGATGCTTCAAATTAATTAGATAAAACCTTACTTTATCCGTGAAAATCCTTATTATAAGGAATTATTCACATGTGTACGGCATAAGAGCGATATGACGTGCTCTCTTGATAGCTACTGTTAAAGCTCTCTGGTGCTTTGCGCAGTTGCCAGTGATTCTTCTCGGAAGGATTTTTCCTCTCTCGGATACGTATCTCTTTAACTTGTTTACGTCCTTGTAATCGATTTCGCCGTTCTTATCGCCGCAGAATACGCAAACTTTTTTTCTTCTATGCATGCCGCCTCTTCTTACTCTGGAAGAATCGGACTTGTCACCTTTATTGAATGCCATTTTAAATTACCTCCTGTTAGTTTCGTTGTCTGTAACCGTCCAACGCTTGTCCGGTCACGTGCAAACTCAGTCTACTCACAGCGAATTAGGAGTAACGCACTGTATTGCCTCAGACTGATATTTAGTTGAATGGAAGTCCTTCGTCCTCGACTCCATCCGGAATATTCATAAATCCATCGCCGATCGCACTGGACGGAGCAGGTCTTGTTGCCTGCTGGTAGCCGCCGCGATTACCGCCGCCGTAGCTGTTTCCGCCGCCAAAGCTGCTGTTGTCGCCGCCCTGACCCTTACTGTCAGCGAATTCCTGGTCATCTACAATGATATCCGTTGTATAGACCTTCTGGCCATCCTTATTTACATAGCTTCCGGTCTGGATTCTTCCGGAAACCAGTACACGCATGCCCTGGCGGAAATATTTCTCCGCGAACTCACCTGCGCGGTCAAAAGCTACGATGTTGATAAAATCGGCCGTCTGGCCCTGATCGCCGTCCTGGTTTCTTCTGCCTCTTCTGTCAACTGCAAGTGTATATCTTGCGATCGCCATAGAGCGCTCGCCCTGGGAATAGCGCACTTCCGGGTCTCTGGTTAATCTACCCATAAGGATAACTCTGTTCATATTCTCACTCTTTCTTTATTAAGCGTCCTGTCTTACGCAAAGATAACGGACAACCGGCTCCATAATACGGATATGAGCCTCTACCTCGTTCGGGCAGTTTGCCTCGCCCTCAAAGTGGATGAAGTAGTAGAATCCCTCTTTGCTCTTCTGGATCTCATATGCAAGTCTCTTCTTGCCCCATTCGTCCACATCAACGATATTGCCGCCGAAACGTGTGATATAGCCTTTCACCTTTTCAAGTGCGGCTGCTCTTTCGTCATCCTCAAGTTTTGCGCTAAGAACAACTGCTAACTCGTATTTGTTCATAGTTTCTTAAACCTCCTTCTGGTCTTCCGGCCCCCGATTTTCAGTATCAGGAGCAAGGATTTTTTACATGTCACAGGTAATAATCTTATCAAAAAAGAGCAGGAAATGCAAGCACTTTTTGCCTGTTTTCCTGCTCTTTTTATTATTTTGTTACAGTACACGGGCACTCCGCCCGCACACTGTAACAGCTACGCCGTCTTCTTTCTGGAAAAGATCCCTTTTAACTTATCGATATACGGCTTCGTCCACGGAATATTTCCAAGCAGTACGAATAATGTACAGATGGACAGTACGATCGTGATCGGATGACCGAACATCGCCATGAACGGGTTGTCCGATGAGGACGCGAGCGATACAGCCTGACGGAAGTTCGAATCCATCATCTTTCCAAGCACCATCGCGAGGATCAGCGGAGCGACCGGATAATCGGACCGGCGCATTGCAAATCCCATGAGTCCGAAGAAGAACATCAGTCCGACATCAAACAGGCGGTTGTTGCACGCAAAGGAACCGATCACGCAGAGACTCGTTACCACCGGGATCATGATGTTCTTCGGAATCGTGATGACCTTACAGATTTTCGGTGCGACTAAAAGTCCTAAAAGCAAAAGTGCAAAGCATGCGATAATTCCGGCAATCACGATCGAGTAGAATGACTCCTTATTCTGTGTGATGAATAACGGTCCCGGCTGTAAACCATGAACATAGAATACAGAAAGAATGATCGCCGTGACCGCATCGCCCGGAACCGCAAGTGTCAGCATCGGGATCAGCGCACCGCCGATGCAGGCGTTGTTGGAGGACTCACTCGCCACGATTCCTTCGACCGCGCCTTCTCCGAACGGAACCTCCGGATCTTTCACGAGGCGTTTTGCCTCATTATAGGCGATAAAGGATGCCACCGGTCCGCCGGCTCCCGGAAGAGCTCCGACTAAAAGACCGATCGTCGATGTATATAAGGAAAGTTTCCAGCTCTTTAAGATCTCTTTCAAGCTGACTTTCGTCTTTTCCATTGCAAGGACGTTCTGCTCCTGCTTCATGTTGTATACAACAGAGAGAACTTCCGCGAATCCAAAGAAGCCGACGAGTGCCGGTACCGTGCTGACGCCGCCGGTAAGGTTCTGGATCCCGAAGGTCAGACGTTTTGTTCCCATTAACGGGTCAAGTCCGATCATGCTGATCACGAGACCGATCATAACACTGATCAGGCCCTTCGCATAGTTCTTCGTGCTGACGGATCCGACCGTCGCAAGTCCGAACAGAGCTAACAGGAAATAGTCCATTTTTGTAAATTTGATCGCAACTCTGGAGACCGGCTCTGCGAGAAGTCCAAGTGCCAGAAGTCCAAATAAGCTTCCGATGAAGGAATAGATCGTTGCGGTAAACAGCGCTTTGTAGGACTGTCCCTTTTTCGACATCGGATATCCGTCAAGCGTTGTTACAACAGAGGACGGAGCGCCCGGAATGTTGATCAGGATCGCCGATACCGCGCCGGAGAATACTCCGACTACATATACGCCCATGATCATCGCAAGGGCGTCTGAATGTTCCCAGGTATAAGTAATGGATACAAGAAGCGCTGTCGCCATGGACACGGAAAGTCCCGGGATCGCGCCTACGAACAGACCAGCCACAGAACCAAGGAGAACCATGAGGATAAACCGCGGATCGACCACGGATAACATCTGTAACATTTTCCCTTTCTCCTTTCTATGGCAGAAGCACATGTAAGAATGTGCGGAATGCAAGGCTTAAAAATAATGTAGTTCCGATCGGTACAAATACGAGAACCGGGATCTTTCTGACGCCCATGAAGGTCATCATGGCGATCAGGAACACGATGGTCACAACTTCAAATGTTGAAAATGTGTACGCAAAAGATAAAATTCCGATGGTCACATACGGAACTTTTATAAAAGCAAGTGCTGCATAGTAGAGCACACAGAGGATCAGCGCGATCACGACCCAGCGCCGCTTTTCTGTTTTTTCTGCTTTTGACACCTTCTTGTCATTCGGAACCGCGGCTTCTTTTTTCATTGCCGTAACTCCCTCTCCGACGATCCATAAGGACAGACCGATCATGGCAAGCGCCACGATGAGCGGAAACAGATACGGGGACTGCACCCAGCTCTTGTTAAATCCCTTTGCGTAGGATGAAAGAGAATACGAGAGCAGCACAAGGCCGCTCCCGCAAAATACAATTCCTTCGACGATCAGCGAATGAATTTTATTCTTCATTGATTATTCTCCAATTCTCTTGATACCGAACTCTTCCGGACTCTTTTCAGCAACACCGTTGTCATACTGTAACCAGCAGATAACAGATTTCCAGTTGTCGTAGAATGCCTGGATGGAAGCGTCATCTGTATACTCTTTGTATACCGGATCAGCTGCATTCTGCTCTACGAACTCTGTCCACTCCGGATCAGCAAATACTTTCTGGGATGCTGCCTTTAATACATCGACAACCTCCTGCGGAGTATCGTTGTTTACAACGAAGGAAAGAAGTGTGTACGGGATATTTAAGTACTTCTCAGCTTCCGGAACTGTCTCTGTGAATGCCGGGATATCCGGGTAAGCGTCCATTCTCTTGTCAGAGAATACTGCTAACGGTTTTACGTCGCCGCTCTCGATATAGCCGCCGAGTGTGGAGATGTTCGGGTTTGTAAAGTCAACCTGTCCGCCGATAACTCCGAGAAGTGCGTCATTACCGGAATCAAAGCTTGTCATTGCTACTTCATAGCCGAGCTCCTTTAATACGAGACCCTGGTTGTGTCCGCTTCCTCCAGGACCGGAGTGGGACATTGTGATCTTGCCCGGGTTTGCCTTGATATCGTCAAGAAGCTCTTCCAGTGTGTTGTACTTGGAATCTTTGCCAACTACGAGAACCTTCGGATCGCCGACTAACGGGGAGATAACGGTGAAGTCATCATATCCAAGGTCACAGATGTTCATGGTTCTGTAGGTTCCCATTGTCTCTGCACAAACAAGAAGTGTGTAACCGTCGGACGGCTGCTCTTTTACGAACTGGCTGCCGATGGATCCGGATGCACCGCCCTGGTTGGTAACCGTGATCGGCTGTCCTAAATACTTCTCAAGCAGAACTGCCAGTTTTCTGCCCCATGTATCGGTTGTTCCGCCTGCGCCGTAAGGGATGATCATTGTGATCGGCTTTGTCGGATAATCAGCAGTTGCAACGAGATCGCCGGCTGCCTCTGCGGTGCTCTCTGCGTCTTTCGCTGCCTCTGCGGTTGTGTCTGCTGCTGTTGTTTCTGCTGCTGCGGTTGTCTCAGTCTTGGAAGATGTTGAGACGCTGCATGCAGTCAGGGACATGCACATCATAGCTGCTGCCATGCCCAGTGCGATCATTTTTTTCATTGTGGTACTCTCCTCTTTTTTAGTTTTTGCTTCCGCCATCAAATTCATAACCTCGTGCTGACGCACTCACTGTCTGAATTTACAGGCTTTTTGTTTGTTAATGGCAAAAGAAAAATGAAGCTCTGTCAAGCAGCTGCTTATTTTTCTTTTGTGCTCATTATAACACACTGTTTTTTCAGATTCAATATAAAAACTTTTCCACTTTAAAGTTTTTATGCGTATATCACATTAAATTGTTAAGTCTTACGCCAGTCCCTGGATCAGGATCACCAGGATCAGGAGCGGGAGAATATAGCGGAAATAGATCTTTACCCACTTCGCTTCCGGCATCTTAAGTCCCGTTCCATGGTTCGCTTCCGCAAGATACTTATCGTATCCCCAGCCCCACTTGCTCACGCAGAACAGAAGATAGACCAGAGATCCCAGCGGAAGGAGCAGGTTGCTGACCAGGAAATCCTCAGAGTCCAGGACATCTCTCGCACCGATAATGTGCAGACTGCTCCACACATTATATCCGAATACGCAAGGCAGGCTTGCGATCAATACAAAAATACAATTTAATATAGAAGCTTTCTTTCTGCTCCATCCAAAGTTGTCCATGCAGCTGGAGAGCAGGTTCTCAAACACAGCAATGACTGTGGAAAAGCTCGCCGCCGACATGAATAAGAAGAACAGCATTCCCCATATCCGTCCGCCTGCCATGTTGGCAAACACATTCGGCAGAGTGATGAAGATCAGCTGCGGACCGGCATCCGGCTGTACCCCGAATGAAAAGCAGGCCGGGAAGATAATGAGTCCGGCGGAAAGCGCTACCAGCGTGTCGAGACCGCAGATCCGGACCGCTTCGCCCGCAAGTGTGTGGTCCTCGGACATATAACTTCCAAAGATCTCCATCGCCGCGATGCCAAGACTCAATGTAAAGAATGACTGGTTCATGGCGCCCATGATCACGGAGCCGAGTCCGACGTCCGCCGCACGCTTAATATCCGGAAGAAGGTAGAAGCTGAGTCCCTCTTTCGCTCCCGGAAGGATCAGGCTGTGTCCGGCCAGCACAAGGATCAGGACGAGCAGAGCTGCCATCATCCATTTTGTGATCTTTTCAAGTCCGTTCTGAAGTCCCCTGCTGCAGATAAAGAATCCGGCAATGACCGTTACTGCCATCCAGAGACCCATCTCGCCGGGATTGCCGAGCATTTCCCCAAATACTCCTGCCACCTGGTCTGCATCCATTCCGGTGAAAGTTCCTGTCGCAAACTTTACAAAGTAGCTGAGCATCCAGCCGGAAACCGTCGTGTAATACATCATCAGAAGATAACAGCCGATCATACAGAACCATCCGTGTACATGCCACCGGCTTCCCGGCTTTTCAAGTGCCTTGTAAGCACCGACAGCACTCTTTCGTCCCGCACGACCAACCGCAAGTTCCATTGTAAGGACCGGAACGCCCATACAGAGCAAAAACAGCAGATAGAACAGGACGAATACTCCGCCGCCGTTCTGTCCCGCCACATACGGGAACCGCCATACGTTTCCGATTCCGATCGCGCAGCCCGCGCTCACCAGTAAAAATCCCAGGCGCGAACCAAAATTTTCTCGTTTCATGATATAACTCCCCTTTTCCATCTCCTGTCGGCTTTTATGCCGTCAGGGGTTCTTGACGCCGCTGATGCTTCGCAGCCCGGATCGGCAAAATCCGCAGCCCCGACGTCAGTAACCTTATGATACTGCCCGATAAAAGGATTTGCAACCGCGCTTTTTGTATGGTATCATAAGGAAAACTTATGCTATGTAGAAATCATCGATCATTTTCATCAAACATGTGGAATTTATGTATATTCTTCAGGCGATACAGAATTTTTTGAGAGGAAGTTTCCGTTATGAATACAAACCAGCTCCGATATTTCGTGACTGCCGCCGAGTGCCGCAGCTTCACGAAAGCAGCCGATCAGTTTTATATTACGCAGACCGCGATCACCCAGCAGATCCATGCCCTGGAGGACAGTCTCGGCGTCCCGCTCTTCGACAGGACAAGCCGTCCGATCACACTGACTCCCGCAGGAAGCGCCTTTTTGAACGATGCCAGATCCATCCTCGACCGGATCGACCAGGCGGTAAACAGGATCCAGGAGGTTTCTACCGGCATGGTCGGTACACTCCGCATCGGATACACGAAAGGGTTTGAGCGGAGCAATTTTTCCAGCTCGCTGCGTTTCTTCCATAATAAATATCCGAATATCCTCGTCTCCTGCTACCGTCGGAACACAGATCTTCTCGCCGCAGGGCTCCTGAAGGATGAATACGATATTATTTTTACATGGGACAGCACCGAGCTTGTAAAGAATGATTCCATCGAATACCGTCTGATCGAGCGGAGTCCGCTCATGGTTGCGGTCTACGGCAGCCATCCGTTTGCCGGGCGGGCATCTCTGCGCCGCACGGAGCTTCACGGGGAACGTCTCCTGTTTATGACCCCGTCCAGCACCGGCGATTCCGTCAGCGATCTGCGTTTTTACGAGATGTACGAGCAAGCCGGCTACCACCCGGATATCTTTTTCCGGTCCAACGACGTCGAGAGTATCCTCATGATGGTGTCCGCCGAAGAGGGGATCTCGATCATCCCGGCTTACGTCACTCAGAAACTGACGAACGCCGATAACCTCGTCTTTATTCCGTTGATCGGCGAAGAGGAAGTCGTCGAGATCATCGCCGCCTGGAAGAAAGCGTCCGGGAATCTGGCTCTTCAGCAGTTTCTGGGACATCATCCACTTCTGAAGGCGGAATAGCTGCTGCAGTGCTGACTCATAAGTTGCGTTTCCTCTGTTTTTATGGTATTTTATATGTGTTTTTACTGATTTTACGGTCAATCTGCATTTTCACATGAGCGGTTTGGAAATTATGAGATCTGCTGAAGTGATATGTTCTTATATAATGAAAGGATTCGATATGACAAAAAACTGTCCCATTATTTTATGCGGCTTTACAAGCAGCGGAAAGACCACCATCGGAAAGCTGCTCTCCGAACGTCTTGGACTTCCATTTTACGATACTGACCAGATGCTGATCGAACATTATCAGATGACGATCCCGGAAATCTTTGCCAAAGGCGGCGAAACACTTTTCCGCGATTATGAACACGAGATCGCCCGCCGGGTATGCACACTTGGTCCATCCGTCGTCTCCACCGGCGGCGGCATGCTGACCTTTGACCGGAATGGCGAGATTCTCGCCAAAAACGGAATGATCTTCTACATTGACCGCCCATTTGAGGACTGCTATTCCAATCTTGCACAGCATCCGGAGCGGCCGTTGTTTAAGAATCATACAAAAAAAGAAGTTCAGGATATGTACCTCATTCGCCGTGATCTTTACCGCAAATATGCGAAATTTGATATTAAAAACATGGGTACGGCAGGCGAAGCGGCTGAAAAAATCTGCGATTTGTTAAAATAAGGATTTGCTGTTACGATCATTCCCGATTTGATTCCATATTCATTTTCATCCGCCTCAACAACGCGGGCTGAAAATTCATGTCCAGGAATTCTTGGATAGGAAACATACGGAAGATTTCCACGGTAAGTACCAAGATCACTTCCACATATTCCACCATATAAAATTTCAAGTAATGCTGTGCCTTTTTCACGTACCGGAATATCCTTCTGAATCACCTCAACCTTTCTGGGTTCAAGCATTTTTACTGTCTTCATCGTACTTTTTCCTCCATCTTAGAATCCGATCAGTGCCCCGCCGTCAACCGGAATACATGTACCGGAAATATATCTCGCCGCATCACTGCAAAGGAATGCTGCGCACATACCGACATCCATCGGATCTCCAACACTTTTTGCCGGAATACGCCCCAGGATCTTCGCGAGACGCGGCGGATCATTGTCCACGGCTTTGTGGAACATCGGAGTATCGATCCAGCCAGGTGCGATCGCATTCACTGTGATCCCGTATTCCGCCACCTCCGCTGTCAAGGTATGGATCAGACCAAGATATCCTGCTTTTGCAGTGGAATAGCCACATACCTGCGGCTGTCCAATATAGCTTGTCATGCTGGCCTGGAAAATAATTCTTCCCCAGCCCCGTTCCTTCATCTGCGGGATAAAGGCCTTTGTCAATGCAAATGCACCGACAAGATGAACATCCAGGACATTTTTATAGTCCTCCACGCTCATATCCCAAATATATTTCTTGCAGTGATTTCCGGCATTATTCACCAGAATATCAACCGGTCCCTGTTCTTTCTGAATTCTGTCTGCGATTTCCTGTGCATGATCCGTATCTGTGATATCAAACTGGTAGAAAACTGCTTTTCCGCCAAATTCCTTCAGGATCTCATTTCCCTTCTTCTCATCTGTCCGGCTCAATGCGATCACTTTCGCACCGGCACTGACCAGACATCTTGTGATCGCAAGTCCCAGACCGGTGATTCCTCCCGTCACAACTGCTGTTTTTCCGGAAAGATCATACCATTTCTGCATAGAAAATTCTGTTTTCTGCTGTTCTGTAAAAGCTGCCATGATTTCCTCCAGATCCCCTATATTTCTGTCATTTCACATTTTCGAAATGCAACTTCTTTTTCCTGATACTTATATGGCACAAAGTATTCCCGATGTCCCAATTCTTCACCTTTAGATAGATTTCCCTTTGCTACCTGTACCACATAATCCATCAGCCGGTCCGCCTGTTCATCCTGTGTACATTCTCCGTACAGAACAGGACTGGCGTCAAAGTCCATATCTCCATTCATTCGTCGGAATGTCTCCCGGTTTCCCGTGATCTTGATGCATGGACTTACTGCGCTTCCGACAACATTTCCTCTTCCTGTAACTAAAAAGACAATGTGAGCGCCGCAGCTGATCAGATCCATCAGACCTTCCGAGTCATTCGGATTTGTGATCCCAAACTGCATCCAATAAGGATCCGGTGTCGAATCCAAAAGCCAAAGGCCATGTCTTTTCGGCGGGCACGAGACTTTGATCACTCCCTCGATCGGACTGGAACCGCTTTTGATCACCGCTCCCATACTCTTTTCTTCGATCGTCGAAAGACCGCCGGCAAAGTTTCCGGGACTCACCGAATACTGGCGCACGGATTTACAATACTCCAGTGCCTTGTCGTATGTATACTGGATCTCCTCTTTCGCGGTCTCAGATGCCGCACGGGATGTCAGCAGCCAGTCAAGGCCGACTGCCTCAACGATCTCCTCAAAGATCGCGGTACCTCCGGCTTTTACAAGTTGATCAAAAAGGCGGCCGACTACAACATTTCCGGCAAGTCCGCTCGTATAATCACTTCCGCCGCATTCTGCTCCGATTACCAGATCCTGCAGCGTCATCTGCACTCTCGGAGTATGCTCCAGCTCTTTCAGCGCCTCACGAACCCAGGCGACTCCTTTTTTGATCGACGGAACCGTTCCTCCTTCATCCTGGATCCGGATCCAGGATGAAATTTTCTCTTCCTGAAGTGCGATCTTTTCCAGCCATTCCGGCTGAACATATTCGCATCCAAGTCCAACCGTAAGCACCGCACCTACATTTGGATGACGGATCAGACTGATCAGCATATTTACAGCATACTGATTATCCGTGCAACCATCAAATCCTAAAAGTTCCACTTCCGGATGATGGACTTCATCCACGATTTTCCTTGCAACATGCTCTGCACATTTTACTGTATAGATCACAAGTACACGATTTCTGATCCCTTTTCTGCCGTCTTTTCTCTTATAGCCCATCCAGGAAATTTCTGTGTGATTCATGTCCGTTCTCCATTATTCATAGCGTGTATCTTTCGGCGCTCCTGTATGCACATCAAGGTGGCTGGACCGCTGGTCATAAATGCTGCACATGACATGCAGATGAACCCACGTCCCCTGACGGATATCTTTCGTTGCACGACCGATCACAACCCCATATTTTACGATATTTTCTCCAGCCGCAATATCTGTCAATGCCACCTTATGTCCCGCAGGGATCTCTTCTCTGACTGAAAGCTTTTTTTCCCGGCTGTCGCCAAGAAGTCTTACGGTCCCCGGTTCCAGCACTTTCAGAGCCGTTGCCACATTATCCCGCTCATCAATCTGAAACGCTGTCATTTCATCTTCCATTTTGCTCATCGTCAGAACTCCTTCAGGTCGTCTTTCTGTTACATGTATCAGATAATTTCATCATACTCTCACATTTTGTATTTGTCAATTTGACATATTTACATATTTTTCGTCTACATATTTGGCGATATGCACAAAACAAATGCAGTCAAGCAAAAAGCGACCACGATCGTATATTCCGATCAGCAGTCGCTTTCATTTCTGATTTGTCTCAAAAAATATTTCTTATGGTCTGAATCCGATAGGATCCTGCTCTTTCTTCCGGAGCCAGTCTCCATATGACGCAAACGTGTCAAGAGATCCTTGTTTTGCTTTTCTTAAATGATTTTTCATCTTATCTGCAGCATCTTCATATCGATCTTCAAGAAGAGCATCAATAATCTCCGCATGTTCCGGTTTTGACTGCATCAATCGATTCAGGTCAAGACTTGTAAGAACGCGAAGACGGGTATTCTGATTATAGATCAGCTCCATCGACATCCACATATATGGATTAGGACTGTTCCGAACAATATATTGATGGAATTCATCATCCAGAGTAAACATTTCGATCAATCGTTTTTCTTTCGCCGCATCCATAACTTTCTCCGGCGTAATATCAGTTTCGAACTTTTTCTTATATTCCCTCAGTTTTTCCTTATCCAGACGGTTTCCATACATCCGGATCACATATGGTTCTACCATGCATCGCATTTCAAACACAGAACTGATATCATTCATATTCACATCCGAGATGCGAATTCCCTTTTTAGGCATGATCACCAGAAGATGTTCCTGTTCCAGCCGGCCCAGAGCGTCTCGAATCGGCGCCCGGCTATATCCCGTATCCTGAAGCAGTAATTCTTCATTCAGGACCTCATTTGGGGCATATTCGCAATATAAGATCTTATTTTTTATGATCCGGTATGCCTGCTGTTTTAGAGTTTCTCTTCCAGTCTCCATTTACTTCACTTCCGTCCCGTCCGGTTTCCGGAGTCCTCTGGTGTTTTTCTCCACCAATCGTCTCGTAATCATCACCATGTGGCCACAGCCTATACATTTCAGGCGGAAGTCCGCGCCCACACGCAGGATCTCCCACTCCTGACTGCCGCACGGATGCGGTTTCTTTAATTTTACAATATCTCCTACCTCATATACCATCATTCTGTCTCCTATCTTTTTTCCGAATCGGCAAAATCCGCGACCATAACGGTATCATACGGAATTTTCAGTTCAGAAAATTCCTACTCGTGAAAAGTAACGACCAGCAGCCTATGCCAGAATTTCGTCAATCCTCTTCAGCTCATCCTCGGAGAAAGCTGTATTTTTTAACGCCGCAAGACTGTTGTCCAGCTGGGAAACCCGGCTCGCTCCGACCAGGACCGTCGTCACCTCCGGCCGGCGTAAGATCCATGAGATCGCCATCTGCGCCAGTGTCTGACCACGCTCTGCAGCAAATTGATTTAATTGTTTGATTTTTTCTAATTGTTCATCCGAAAGGTATCTCTGTGCGACGGTCGATCCTGCACGCGAAGCGCGGGAGTCCGACGGGATCCCCTTCAGATATTTATCCGTCAGCGCACCCTGCGCCAGCGGGGAAAAGCAGATACAGCCAACGCCGTTCTCATCAAGTGCAGACAGCAGTCCGTCCTCCACCCAGCGTTCCAGCAGATTGTAGCGCGGCTGATGGATCAGACACGGGGTTCCGTTTTCCTTTAAGATCTTTACCGCTCTTCTCGTCTCTTCCTCTTTATAGTTGGAAAGTCCGATATAAAGTGCTTTTCCGCTGCGGACAATATCGCTGAGCGCACCCATCGTCTCCTCAAGAGGCGTCTCCGGATCCGGTCTGTGGTGGTAAAAAATATCCACATAATCGAGTCCCATGCGTTTCAGGCTCTGGTCAAGACTCGCCATCAGATACTTTCTGGACCCCCAGTTGCCATACGGGCCCGGCCACATATCATAGCCGGCTTTTGTTCTGCTTGTATGGAATGCATCCATAATACATGATACAACTGCC
>ERZ773216.3286-NODE-3286-length-13409-cov-2.488468_pt1 | contig 13409 bp, 8 predicted proteins | sample MGYA00511259_ERZ773216 | MGnify/ENA primary metagenome ERZ773216 (study PRJEB29015, sample SAMEA2737764) | human gut metagenome | biome: human gut; feature: human-associated habitat; material: faeces | place: China | collected 2012 ... | reverse complement strand
AAAACAGTCATCTCTGCTGTTCATGTGAATGGGCAGGAAGTGCCCGGGGCAGGTCTGACCGTTAAAGATGGCGTAAGAGAGTTGTCATTGGATGCTTCGCAGAATAATGTAACTATCTACTTTTCCGGATTTACCTTTACCGATCCTGCTTATATGGCTTATGAATATCAGATGGAAGGAGTGGATAAAGATTGGCGGGTTCTGACAGGAAAATCTGAAGTCACTTATTATGATCTGTCTTCGGGTAACTACCTTTTTAAGGTTCGGCGTATGGGGAATCCTAAGTCCGAAACATGCCTGCGTATTCATATGCAGATATCCGTAAACTGGTATGGCTATGGAATTACTTTGGCGGTAATCATACTGGCGGCTTTATCAGCTTATTATTTGTGGAAAAGGAAGTTACAGAATAAGGAAACTGCCCGTTTTTTGCGTGTGCCTGAAGAACTCCGGTTATCCGGTAAGGGGATGGAGGACGCTGATTTATCAATGGAGGAAAAATACAAAACCAGTAATTTCTCCGAAGAAGAATGTAAGCGTCTGACGGAAAAACTGAAGAAAGTAATGCGGGAAGAGAAGCCGTATACTAATCCTGAACTAAAGATTGCGGATTTGGCTTCGATCATTGGAGTTCCTTCTTATACTTTGTCTTATTTGTTTAATCAATACCTGAAGAGAAATTATTATGATTATATCAATGATTACCGCATTGCCGAGTTTAAATCTTTGGTGAGTAAGGGTGAACACACAAGATACACATTGAATACTTTGATGGAGTTGTGCGGGTTTAGCTCGCGAACTTCTTTTTTCCGTTATTTTAAGAAAGTAAATGGCATTACTCCGAGTGAATATATCAAGAGTCTGGAGGATACTCAAAAGTAAAATAAAATAGTTTTTCTCTCTTCCTGCGTCTCATATAATAAATTGAGACGCTTTCTTTTGTGTTGCTAATTCCTTGTTTGATAGTCTGTTATCTGCATAATTTGTCCGCCTCTATAGAGTGGAATATATAGGAGGAGAAGATGAGGCTTTTTTTGATTTCTGCGCTCTATATTTGCAGCATAAAGTTAATCAAAAATATATGGAAATGAGAAATACAGTGATAACTTCCGACCGATTGATAGCCGATTCCTACATAGCCTATCACCACTTGGTATATCTTTATATATATCGTAAAGTGAATAATAAAGCGGAAGCAGAAGACTTGTCACAAGATGTATTCCTTCGTTTGATGGATTATAATCAGATGCTTTGTAAAGAAACAATCAGGTCCTTTATTTTTATCATTGCCAGTAATCTGGTGAATGATTTCTTTCGTCGCTTTTATAGAACTCAGGCCCTTACACCTTATATATATGAATATACGATGGCACGTACTGATGATGCGGAAAGCCGCGTGATTGCTAATGACTTATTGTCTCGCGAGAAGTATAAGTTGAGTTTGCTTCCGCCCCAGCGTAAAACGATTTATGCGATGAACCGCTTTGAAGGTAAGACGGTCCGGGAAATTTCACAAGAGCTTAATCTTTCGCAGCGTACGGTTGAGAACCATCTGTTTATCAGCCGTAAGGAAGTGCGCGAGTACATAAAACAATGCATCTAATTAGATAATGTCGATATCAATAGTGTTAATTTTAAATTTATAAATTATGAAGAGTGAATTTTTGAAATTCTCGTCGAAAAGAATCTTGTTCTCTACGGTGGTGACTTCTGTCCTTATGGCGGGTAGTCCTCTGGAAGTATTTGCGGCCGATGCCACTGAAGTGCAGGCTGTGATGCAAACCGGTACTGTAACCGGTCAGGTAGTGGATGCCAATGGTGAACCCGTAATTGGTGCCAGCATCTTGATAAAGGGAACGGGAACCGGTATAATTACGGATATAAATGGTAATTTTACAGTGAGTGCATCGCCCGATGCCACTTTGGTCGTATCTTTTGTGGGATATAAAACGCAAGAAATATCCCTTAGCGGTAAAAAGAATATTAAAATCATTCTGCAAGAGGATTCTGAACTGCTGGACGAAGTGGTGGTTGTGGGTTATGGTACTCAGAAGAAAGCGACGTTGACTGGTGCGGTTGCATCGGTTAGTGGGGATGTGCTGGAGAGCCGTCCGGTATCCAATACTGCTATTGGGTTACAGGGACAGATTCCGGGCTTGACCATTACGCGTACTTCGGCCCGCCCGGGTGATGAAGATATGACTATTCAGTTGCGTGGTGCTTCCTCTACCAATAAGGTGGAACCATTGGTAATTATTGATGGAGTTCCTGCTATCAGCAATACGGAATTCAGTTCGTTGAATCCCAATGACATTGAGAATGTATCAGTACTGAAAGATGCATCGGCAGCCATCTATGGAGCACGTGCGGCAGGTGGTGTTATTTTGGTGACGACGAAAAAGGGAAAGAAGGGTGACAAGCTGAGAATTTCGTATAATGGGATGGTTACAGCCAATACTCCTGCCAATATGATACCGCTGGCAGGTATGAGAGATTTTGCTTCGACCATGGCGGAGGCTTCTTACCAGGATTTTGTAGAATCAGATGGGAATGGAGGGGAAGTCATTACACAACGTTACGTCAACGGGCAAACCTGGAATAATGTATTGGCAGTAGGTGGTAAGACACCCCATGCCGGTGTCAGTTTTGATGATACCAATCTGTTGGTAATTGATAAAATGGCACTTGGAGATCCGTTTACTTACGTGGATACTAATAATCTGATACATTATTATGAGTCAAATAATTGGTTGGATTTACTTTATGGTACTACCTGGAGCACTCAGCACAATATCGGTATTCAGGGTTCCAGCGAACGTGCACGTTGGTCGGCATCTTTGGGATATGCTGATGACCGTTCTGTTATTATAGCTACAGACGACGGTATCAAAAAATACAATGCACGTATGAATGCGGACTATGATATTACTAAGTGGCTGGTATTCAATATGAATATTTCTTATAGCAATCGTTATAAAGACAGCCCGCTCGATGGGCTTGATGGTAACAACTCTGGTATGTATGATGCGCCTGCGGCACCGGCCTATACTCCTTCCGGAAATTATTATGATTTCTATGTTTGTGGGCGTTCTCCCTTATCGGCTATGCAGGCCGGTGGACGGGCAAAACAAGAATTTGAGACATTCCGTTATTCCAATACGTTGACAGCCCAGTTGACCAAGGACCTGAAAGCAACCGGTTCTATGTCGTTCATTAAGAATAATAATGTGCAAACTGAGTATAAGACAACATATTATGTAGGAGCGCCTTATGCCGTAAATATAGAAAAGAACGGAAATGGAGAGGTGATAGGATATGACGTGAATGAGCAGTTGAATGTAGTCAATGCAGGGACAAAGAGCTATGCGCAGGAACGTAGCCAGCGCACTTTCTATGAAAATTACTCCTTGCAACTGGATTACAATCATACATTCGGCAATGTGCATAATGTAGCTGCCATGGTTGGTGCCAATGCTGAGAAGAGAACCTACAAGAACGTGACGGCCAAACGTACGGATTTGTTATACGACGGTTTGTTTGACCTGAATACCGGATCGGCAGGATCAACCAACCAAACAGTAACCGGCGGTTCTAATGCGCAAGGATATATATCCTATCTGACTCGTTTGAATTACAATTATGCAGGGAAGTATATGATTGAGGCTTTGGGACGTCGCGACGGTACTTCTAAATTTCATGTAGACTACCGTTGGTGTAACTTTGGTGCCGCCAGTGTAGGATGGAGAATCTCTGAAGAGAATTTTGTGAAGAAGAATGTAAAATGGCTGGATAATCTGAAATTGCGTGCTTCTTATGGTGTCACAGGTGGTGCGGTGAGCGAATTGGGCAACTATGACTATCTGTCTGCCATCACGCTGAGTACTTACTACTTCAATGGTGGTCAGGAACAAATTGCTTATCTTTCTAAAATGACCGACTACTCACGTACCTGGGAGAAATTGCAAAATCTGAATATCGGTGTTGACTTTGCCCTGTTTGGTAACCGCCTGACCGGTAGCTTCGATTGGTATCAGAAGAAGAACAATAATATGCTGGTTTCCCTTACGTATCCGGATGTATTGGGAACAAATCCAGCAGCCACTAACGATGCAAAACTCCGTGTGAAAGGTTGGGAAGCCGTAATTGGTTGGAACGACCGTGCAGGAAAAGTGGATTATTGGGTAAGTGCTTCTTTGAGTGACGCCCGTTCCATGGTGGTGGATTATGCAGGAACGGATACTTGGACAGCGGGTCTGGTGAAAGTACGCGAAGGTTATCCGTTAAATTCATTGTTCGTTTACAAGACTGACGGTTATTTTACCTCGTATGATGAGATTGCTGATTACTACAAGCAATATGCCGGAAACAGTGCCTTGGCCAAAGTAGCGCAAAGCAGTGCAAGCACTCATCTGCGTCCGGGCGACCGTAAGAAGGTATTGATTCTTGATCCTGACAATGACACGACAAATGGAAAAGGGAATACCGGAGCTGGAGACGTTTATCACTATGGCGATTCGGACCCTCACTTTAACTTCGGTCTCAATGCGGGAGCTAGATGGAATAACTTCGATTTTTCTTTATTTGTGCAAGGAGTGGGAAAACGTAACATTCTGCGTGATACAGGTATGAACACATGTGCTTTCTATGTTAACTATACCAATATCCTGACCACTCACCTTGATACATGGGCTTGGGACAATCAGAATGCTGAGTATGCCCGTCTTTCTTTGCAGCAGGATAAGAATAAATGGAATGTAGACAACAATGATACTGCCATTCAGAACGCATGGTATGCCCGTCTTAAAAACATTACTGTCGGTTACACCATTCCTTCTTCCATCACAAGTAAATGGAAGATAGAGAAACTGAGATTTTATTTCTCGGGCGATAACGTAGCAGAAATCACAGGTCTGTCGGACGGATATGATCCGGAAAAGGGAACTAGTGCAAGAACCACCCTTCCTTTCAGCCGTAGTTGGACGCTTGGTGTTGATTTAACTTTCTAATTATTAACTGAAAAATTAAAGAACATGAAAAAGATATTATTTGCGATGACTGCAACCGCCATAGTGTTGTGCGCGACTTCTTGCTCGGATTATTTTCTGGATCTGACTCCTACAGACCAGCAAACTGAAGCCAACTACTACAAAAGTGCGAAGGAATTTGAAGTGGCAGCCAAAAGTACTTACAGCTTTTACGGATTCAAAGATATGTCGGAGACGGTCAACGGGACTAAATATACCAGAACCTTCTATGACATCATGGATAATAACTCCGACATCATCAGCGGGGTACATTCCATAGCGGCCGGCACGCAGGCTGCATCTACAAACGATACTTACTGGTCATTGTGCTATGCTAAAATCCGTAAGTGTAACGTTGTTATCGAAAAGGGTGATGAATATAGCGGTACGGATGATATCAGTGCCTCACTTGCCATAGCCCGCTTCTTTCGTGCCTACCAGTATTTCTATTTACTTCAGCGATTTGGCGGTGTCCCCATCGTTACAGAATCTCTTTCATCCACTTCCGGTGAACTGTATGCCCCTCGCAACTCGCGTTATGAGGTTGTGAAGTTGATATTGGACGATCTGGATTATGCGATTCTTCACCTTTCGGATGAGGCTGATTATGACGGCAAAGTGAGCCGGCAAGGTGCACAGGCTTTCAAGGCACGGGTGCTGCTGTTCGAAGGTACATGGGAGAAATATGTAGGTGTCACCACTGATGGGAATGGAACTTCGGAGGGAGCCGGAAGTAGCAAACCTTCCGATTATCCAAGTGTGGAAAGCATGCTGACCGAAGCGGCTTCACTGGCCAATGAAATCATTGTATCCGGAAAGTATGAATTGTGGAATGCCAAAGGTACGGTGTATGAAAGTATTGCCTATAACTACCTTTTCAATTTGGAGGATGAGGATACGAATCCGATGGGTTTCAAGAAAGATAAGAATCATGAGTTTATTCTCCAGATTGCTTATAACCATGATGATAACCGCATTGCCAAAAATGTCACCAAGTCTTTGGGAGGTGATAATAACCAGGCTAGTGCCATCACCATCAAGATGATGAATATGTTCCCTTGCACCACGGATGGTTTGCCCTATCTGTATTCCAAGGACTACAACGGATATGATAAACTGACGGATATTTTCGATAACCGCGACTCGCGTCTGACCTCATGCGTCAAAAGGCCGGGAGATATCTATTATTTCATGGGATCGAACGGTGCGGATAGAACTACTTATGCCAAAGCCGATTATGTGACGGTTTTTGACTTCCCTTCGGCATGTACTCCTTATTATCCCATTGTTCTTAATGCCGGGTATACGGGCTTTCAGAATCGTAAGATGTGTTCGGAGCGCAAAGATTATAGAGATGAGGATGAAGGTTATAACTATCCTGTACTTCGTTTGGCAGAAGTTTATCTGATATATGCGGAAGCCAAATGTGAGCTGGGGAATGGTGCCATCTCTGATGAAGATCTGAATAAATCCATCAATCTGCTGCATGATCGTGCCGGATCTGCCCGCATCAGTAATGCATCCGTGGCACAGGCCAACGCCAACTATCTGGCCAATACCGGTAAAGCCGGAAATATGACGGTGCTTGAACTCATTCGCAATGAGCGGGCTGTAGAATTACGTAATGAGAATTTACGCCCTTATGATTTGCTGCGTTGGGGAATTGCCGAAGAAGCATTGAACAGTAACCGCTCGGGCATTGTGGTGAAGAATCCTGACGGAACAGATACGGAGCTGGTAACATTCAGCTATGAAGGAGGTGGAAATACTCAGACCTTATATTCTTCGGCTGCTGCCGTATATGGTTTTGAAACATTGGAAGATGGCTCAAAGGCGCTGATTATCAACGATAAGTCTCAGTTCAATATGCAACGTAAAAATTATCTGTATCCGATTCCTCTGTCGCAGATTCAGTTGAACCCGGCTCTGTTGCAGAATCCTGGATATTAATAGAAGAGTAGTTTACCGCTAAAGAAGATATACATGGTAAATGCTTGACCGATAAAACAGAAATACTCAAAAAGCAACGTCTCCTGAGTGCTTTTGAGTATTTCTGTTCATGTAATTGTATTAGTGCAAATAGAACATATATAGTATGAATGTTATTAGAAAAATCATTTTCCTGACTACGCTGTGTGGTGTGGTAAGTGGTCTGTGTGCCCAGAATATATCAATTTCTACCACTAAAACCTCCTTGGTACTTTCGGCTCCGGTCGGGGAGGAATTGAAATATATATATTATGGCAGTAAACTGTCGGAGGCGGATTTCCGGGCAATCAACAGTGCTGAGAAAGGTAATTTATCCGCTTATCCGGTCTATGGCTTGAATTGTCCGTCTGAAACTGCTCTGGCCGTACAGCACAGCGATGGCAGTATGGCGCTTCAGCTGGAAGTAGTGAACGTAGAAACCAGTCGGCAGAAAGATACTGACCTGACAATCATATCCTTGAAAGACAAAGTATACCCCTTTTATGTAAAGGTCTGCTATAAAGCCTATCAGGATGTGGATATCATAGAAACATGGACCGAACTCAGCCATCAGGAGAAAAAAAACGTGACACTCAATCAGTTTGCTTCCGCTTATCTGCCCATCCGGCGGGGAAATGTATGGTTGTCTCATCTTTACGGAGCCTGGGCAATGAAGGGCGCTTGTTGCAAGAGCCTTTGGAGCCGGGGATGAAAGTCATAAAGAACAGAGATGGAGTACGCAATTCACATACGGCACATGCTGAGGTCATGTTTTCGCTTGATGGACAACCTGTTGAGAATAGCGGGCGTGTCATTGGTGCGGCATTGTGTTATAGTGGGAACTACAAATTGCGCATCGACACGGACGACAGTGAATACCATCATTTTTATGCCGGTATCAATGAAGACAATTCGACATATCACCTGAAACCGGGTGAAGTGTTCAGGACTCCTGAACTGGCTTTGACTTACAGTGATGAAGGATTGAGTGGGAGCAGCCGTAATTTTCACCGCTGGGCCAGACTACATAAACTGGCCAACGGGACAAAGCTCCGCAAGATACTCCTGAACAGTTGGGAAGGAGTTTATTTCAAGATCAATGAGACTGGAATGAGTCAGATGATGTCAGATATCGCCTCTTTGGGCGGTGAATTGTTTGTGATGGACGATGGCTGGTTCGGTGACAAGTATCCACGCAGAACAGACCGGTCTTCTTTGGGAGATTGGGTCGTTGATAAGGAAAAACTGCCTTCGGGTATCGGGGGATTGATTGATGAGGCTAAGAAACAGGGCATTAAGTTCGGCATCTGGATTGAACCGGAAATGGTGAATACCACCAGTGAACTGTATGAAAAACATCCGGACTGGGTGATCCGGGCTCCCGGGTATGAACTGGTTGCAGGCCGCAGGAGGGGCTTGACTTGTCTAATCCCAAGGTGCAGGATTTTATTTTTGGTATAGTGGATAATCTGATGACAAAACATCCGGAGATAGATTACATCAAATGGGATGCGAATATGCCTATCATGAATCATGGCTCCGGTTATCTGGGTAAGGGAGAGCAGAGCCATCTGTATATAGCCTACCATCGGGGCTTCGAGTCAATCTGTAAGCGTATACGCAGCAAATATCCCGACCTGACCATCCAGGCCTGCGCCCAGGGCGGTGGCAGGGCGAACTATGGAGTACTACCCTATTTTGACGAGTTCTGGGTGAGCGATAATACCGATGCTTTGCAACGTGTGTATATGCAGTGGGGAACTTCTTATTTCTTTCCGGCCATAGCAATGGCTTCGCATATCAGCGCTACCCCTAATCATCAGACTTTCCGTACTATTCCACTGAAATTCCGTATTGATGTGGCTATGAGCGGACGTTTGGGAATGGAAATACAGCCCAAGGATATGACCGGTGAAGAAAAGGAACTTTGCAGGAAAGCCATAGCCGAGTATAAGGAAATACGTCCGGTAGTTCAATTGGGAGATATTTATAGGCTGGTATCACCTTATGATAAGTTGGGCGTAGCCTCGTTGATGTACACATCTCCGGAAAAAGATAAGGCTGTTTTTTATTGGTGGAAGACTGAACATTTCCGCAACCAACATTTACCGCGTGTGAAGATGGCAGGGTTGAATCCGCAAGGTAACTATCGTATCCGTGAACTGAACCGCATTGATAATCAGCCGTTAATCTTTGAAGGACAGATATTCAGTGGAGCATATTTAATGGCAAACGGTCTGGAAATTCCTTACGATCATTTGGTGGATAGAAACAAGAAAAGTGATTATTCCAGCAGAATACTTTATCTGATGGAAGTGAGCGTTTCAGATGTGAACAAATAACGTAAGTTTGGTACACATCACTTTTTTGAAGCACCCTTCCACACCGCTGCGTCCCTTTATTCATCGGGCATAGCGTGTGGAAGGGTGTTTTTTGTGGACTTATCTCGTTACGATCCGATCCCGGCTGACTCCATAATATCCTGCTGCTGGCACATATATCGGTTGTGTCTTTCTTCCTATATTTTCTATCTTTCCTTCCGTATTCAGCCGTTTCAGGTGCTCCGCGGCTTTAGACCGCATAAAGCCGCATATACGCTGGAAATCGGCACGTGTCATCAGTTGGTGTTCTGCAAAATACGCTTTCAGCCGCATATCTATCTCTACATCAGACAGTTTACCGGAGTGTCCGCTGTGCCTGAAGTTTTTCAGTTTCACGTTGCCCACTTCGTCCTTCAGCGCACGGTCGGCACGGAACTTGATACCTTTCAATCTCACCTTTTCATTTTTCCGGTCCGTCTCCCTCGTGATTCCTTTTTCACTTTTCAGTGTGGGGTAGAAATAGCCGATACCATCCAGGTGTACTTGCCGCCCTTCCGATAATTCCTCGCCCATCACATGAGAAAGCGCGTCGAGCACCGCCGACACATCAGTTTCAGTCAGCGAGCTGCGTTTCTGTATTTTTCGGCGGATTTCGTCGGTTCCTACTTTTCCATTGAGGGTGATGCGTGCATGGATTGTTGTTTTCTCAGTTTCGTCCGTTTCATTGTTCGGTACCGGAGTCTCATACCATTCAAAAAGTATTGCCATTGTTTGTCGTTTTACAATTGATGATGCAAATGTACCATATATATAAGGGAAGAGCAAATTTTGAACGGACCATTCATATCGTTTGATTATAGTCGGCAGGCTGGCTGATTGCAATCAACAAGCTTGCTGACAGTAATCAGTAAGCCTGCCGACTATAATCAAACGCTGCGGATGCCTTATGCAAAAGACGATGATCCCATATGTGAAATCACAACAAGATATACCTGCTTTATTAGTGCTGATTAGTTGAACGGATTTCTCTAAAACGTTTGCAAACAGGCCTTTTATGATGCTAACTTCGTAGCATTAATCACTAAAATAGTAACAGAATTATGAAGACAAAATTAATGCGATTTATTACCTCTTTTTTTGAGAGTTGGAGAGAAGAAAAAAAAGTGCTGGCAAATCAGCCGGAATCTATTGTGGAGCACACGGATATTACCGTTGCGCGTTCCACAAACCATCCTGTTGCAGAACGTGTAAAGACCGTGCCGGTTAGTCTGACGGATCAGGTAAACCGCTTCCTGAAATCTACCTACGATTTTCGTTATAATTTGCTGACGGAAGAAACCGAATACCGTCCGGCAGATGGGAGAGGAGAGCCTTTTGCACCTGTGGGCAGGCGGGAACTGAATTCTTTCTGCCTCGAAGCGCATGCACGGGGCATTGCCTGTTGGGATAAAGACATCAGTCGTTATCTTTATTCTACCAGTGTACCCGGTTATCATCCTTTCCTTCTGTATCTGGACGAACTTCCGGCCTGGGATGGCATTGATCGTCTTGAAGCATTGGCGCACCGTGTTTCTTCTGATCCATTGTGGATAAAACACTTCCATATATGGTTGCTTGCTCTTACTGCACAATGGTTGGGCATAACGGGAAAGCATGCCAACAGTGTGGCTCCTATCCTTATCAGTACGGAACAAGGCTGTTTGAAATCTACCTTTTGCAAGAGTTTAATGCCCGAAACCCTGTCACGTTACTATTCGGATGAAGTGGAGTTGACTTCAAAGGGAAACGTCACCCGTAAAATGTCGGAAATGGGTCTGCTGAATCTCGACGAGTTCGATAAATATCCCGCTTCTAAAATGCCGTTGCTGAAGAATCTGATGCAGATGGCGGAGCTGAACCTTTGTAAAGCCTATCAGAGAAACTATCGCAACCTGCCGCGTATCGCCTCTTTCATAGGCACAAGCAACCGTTCCGATTTATTATCCGATCCTACGGGGAGCCGGCGTTTTCTTTGTGTGGAAGTGAAAGGGAAGATAGATTGCTCGCATATCGAGCATAAACAAATCTATGCCCAGTTGAAGCAAGAGTTTCTGAAGGGTGCCCGATATTGGTTTACGGCAGAAGAAGAACATGAATTGAAGGAGCATAATAAGATGTTTCAGCGTCGCAGCATAATGGAAGAGGTGCTTTATGCCTGTTTCCGCCCTGTCACAGCCGAAGATCGGGATGAAATAGTGCAACGCCTTTCCGCAGCAGACATTTTCAAGGTTTTGAAAAGACAGAATCCAGCCGCCATGCGGGGAGTTAATTCGAATGCGTTTGCCCAGTTGTTGGCGCCATTGGGATTTTCCCGCTCACGTAGCCGTTATGGGAATTATTATGCGGTCATTTCTTTGTCCGAAAATATCCCTTCCACCCGCTAACCCCGATGAATCGGGCGTTTCAATAGTGTGGAAGGGTAGGGATACTCGCTATGAATATGGTAAAAGCTGGTTTGACTGAGGAAAACAAGAATAGATGCTCAACGGTTTTTAGAGAATCTTTTTTGATGAAATTCGAAACAAATGAATGCTTTTGTTGTTGAATGTGAAAAAAAACGTATCTTTGCAACTGAACACGTGACATGTGATATCTTTCATGGTTTACATGTCCTCTTCCGGTACCAGTAAAATGTGGAAATTTGACTAAAAAACCGGATGAGCGTAGCCTGTATCAGTCTTGGTACGGGCTTACTCTTCCTGTTTTTAGAGGTATCCACATACCTACTGGTAGGGAAGAAGTAAGACCCCGTACTTTTATAATATAAACCATTATAGCCGTATAGGGTTGATTTGAAACTTATTTAATCAAACACTATATGGCTAATTGGCTTTCTATACAAGCAGCTGCCGAAAAATACGGCGTAACTGAGGGGGTAATCCGGGAATGGATTCGGCTCAATTATTTGACAATCTCTTCTTTAAAGAGGGATCCTTTTGAAGATCCGGATCCGCTGGTGGATGCTGACGAACTCGATAGAGCTCTTGAGTTAAAATCGATGCAATCCTATCCTGACGATGAAACTATTGAGCGAATTCCGAGAGGGCATTTAGACTGGATTTATCAGGAGAATTCCCGATTAGCAAAAAAGAATGATGATCTGCGGGAAGAGAATTATTTGCATGTTCAGTGGGAGGCTAAGCTAAAAGCTGATTTAGATAAAATGATAGAGCTTACCGAGCGTTTGAACTTATTGCACCAGAAAATAGCGGAAGATTATAAGTCTACGCTCAGTAGCCGATTTGATATTTGGTCTTCTTTCTGGCATTTACTCTTCTCTAAAAAGAAATAAAGACCTAACTTGATAACTAATACCTCGCCTAACCAGTATATATTGTTTTTTTAATCCTTTTCATCTTGTGAGTACGGAGTTCCGTGAGGAGCTCCGTCTCTTTTTTGTATCCCCCCTCTATTTCTATCCATTTCTCCTCCTCCCGGGAGTAGGAGTACCCCGTAGGGGGGGAGGTGGTAGGTGAGTTAATCTACCTCCCTACACGCGCACGCATATATAATAATGTACCCCCTTCCAGCTCCTTTCATTCTCCCTTTCAAACTTATGTTCTACAACATCCTTATCAATCAGCCATTTACGAAATTGTTTCAAAAAAGTTTCGAAAAAAAGACAGATATGTTTGGAGTGAATAGATATATCGGCTACTTTTGCACCCGCTAACCAAGAGACGGTCAGCCTTGAAATTGACATTCTGACAGAAACGGCGTAGGAACTCCAACGTTTTTCTTTCCTTTAGCCTTTATTCCGATCAGGAATACAGCGTTCTAAAAGAAAAAAGAAAAAAAACTTCCGGAAATATTTGGAAGATATGCTTTAAAGTTCTTACCTTTGCACCCGCTTTCCGAGAAGAGGCTGACGCTGAGTCGGCTTCCCTGATAGAGGCGGCGCTAAGAACTTCTTCTTCTTTTATCTCCCTTTCGCAAAGAGAGACGACGAGAAAAAGAAAAAAAAGAAAAAAAACTTTCGAAATTATTTGGAAGATATACTTAAAAGTTCTTACCTTTGCATCCGCTTTCTGAAAAGAACAGCAATCGTGAAACAAGC
>ERZ773216.3281-NODE-3281-length-13444-cov-5.622750_pt1 | contig 13444 bp, 18 predicted proteins | sample MGYA00511259_ERZ773216 | MGnify/ENA primary metagenome ERZ773216 (study PRJEB29015, sample SAMEA2737764) | human gut metagenome | biome: human gut; feature: human-associated habitat; material: faeces | place: China | collected 2012 ... | reverse complement strand
GATGCCGTGGAGGTCATGTAGGTCATGTCCTCCACGCCGTTGATGGCCTCTTCCAAAGGGACTATCACGGCTTTCTGCACTGTCTCTGCATTGGCACCGGGATAGGTGGCGAACACGTTGATAGTCGGAGGCGCAATGTCGGGATATTGCTCCACGGGGAGGGTTTTCATGGCGATAACTCCCATCAGGACAATCACCACGGAGATAACGCCCGAAAACACCGGGCGGTCTATGAAGAAGCGCAGGTTCATGGGGCTACGGTTTTAGGTGTGACGTTCATTCCTTCCTTTACCTGCCCCACGCCTTCGGCTATGATGGTGTCGCCGATGGACAATCCTTGCTTTACAACGAAGTGGTTGCCGTCGTTCAGGCGGTCCACGGTCAAGTAGGCAGCTTCGGCCTTTCCGTTTTTAAGGCGGTAAGCGATAATCTTGTCCTGTAGCTCCACGGTGGCGGTCATGGGAATCAGAATGGCATCCTCATTCAGTCCTTGCAGGATGACGTTGCCGATGGTCCCGCTCAGCAGATGCCTGTTGATGTTGGGAAACAGGGCCTTTATCTGTACGGCACCGGTCGTGGGATTGACTGTTCCGCTGATTGTCTCTATTTTCCCTTGTTTCCCATAGACGGAACCATTGTTAAGTTGGAGGCTAATCGGAGGCATTTCGCTTATGATTCTGTCAATAGAACCGTATCGGATCTCGAACTGCCTAAGTTTGTTTTCCGAAATGGAGAAATAGGCATACATCTCCGAATTGTCCGACACCACTGTAAATGGTTGTTCGATGGTGGGACCGACGAGTGCGCCGATGCGGTAAGGCAACGTGCCTATAACCCCGTTGCTCGGACTCTTGATTTCGGTGTATGACAAATCGTTTCGGGCATTTGCTTCCTGAGCTTTTGCTTGTTCCAGCTCTGCCTGTGCCACTACTAATTGATTTTGGGCAACTGACAGTTCGTAATCGGATATGACCTTTTCGTCGAACAGCGACTGTTTGCCGTTCAGTTCAATACGCGCTGTTTCCACTTTTGCCTGTGCCGCACTGACATTGGCGATTGCGATGCGCAGCGCAGCCTGATAGGGCGCTTGGTCTATGACAGCCAGCACTTGCCCTGTTTTTACTTGCTCTCCCTCTTTCACGCATAGGCGGATGATGCGACCCGATACTTGAGGTATGATGTCCACATCCTGTAGCCCACGAATCGAAGCGGAATAGGTTTCTTCAAATTCAATTGGTTGGGAAGAAACCACCATGACGGGCAGTGCCTGTCCCGTTTCCTCTCCTTGCTGTTCCTGTTTGCAGGCTGTCAATGAAGCAGCCAGCAGGGTTGTTGCCGTGATGCCGGCAATCCATGTTCGTCTATTCATCATCTTTGTCTGTTACTTTTCCATTCTTTATTTAATATCGCATAGATGCAGGTGTCCTCATAGCGTGGTGCGCCGTCGGGATGGCATACAAACGAAATAAATTCCTTCATACATCCTTCATGTCTCATTCCGAGACGTTCACACAATCTTTTTGACCGCAGATTATCGTCTTCTACAAATCCATAGATACGCCGTGCGCCGCTGTCATGGAAAAGATAATCCAGCAGTCCTGTTGCCGCTTCGTAGGCCAGTCCCTTACCCTCAAAGCGTTGGTTGAAATGCCAGCCCACACTAAATGTATCAGTATATTCACGCAAGGCGAAAACATCACCGATAATGGAATCGTCTTCCTTCAGACACACGGCATAGCGTAGCATACATTTCGGGGTATTGGATATATAAGCCAATGCCGATTCTTCGGAGCATAGGCGGTCGCCGACAAAACAATTGACACGCGGTTGGGAAAGGTATTCCAACAAACCAGTGGCATCCTTCTTCTGGAAGTCTCTAATGATGAGATGTTCTGTTTCAATAATCATATTATCGCAAATTTTGGGTGCAAAGATATTTTGTGCCCATTGCGCTGACAATCGACATACTATCGAAACGGAGAAAACTACTTCCGAAACGACGAAAGCGGCTTCCGAAATATTGGCTAACGTAGGTCCTAATAAATCATAGTTGTGTATCTCTAAGAGAAATTACCGTTCGTTTCGATACTCATTTTATCCATTTCAAATACGGTTTTATCTGTTTCAGCCTATCTTATCCAGTCAAATGAGGAGTAAAGTATTATCTTTGTGGAATATGAAGTAACTTTGCATGAGGTATGGATAAAGGGAAAAAGATTAACTGGAAGAACGGTCTTCTGCTCTCGGCCGTCTCCTATCTATTATATATCATCATTTGGTTGGTTCTTGATTACGAAACCGCCCGTCAGTTGCCGGAAATGGCACTGATAGATTATATGGTGGATTTCCTGCTGTGTATGCTTTTCACATACACCTCACTGGGATTCTGTTATATCGTGTTCAATGTGTTCCCGTTCAAAGCCTCTTATTTCAGGGTCATCGTATATGCCTCGTGCCTGCTGATGCTCAACAATCTGATGGCTTTCGGTATGATCTCACTTTTTAATTTTCTTTGGAGCGGAACAGGGAATAGTGTTCTTGACGAACTTCTCAACATGAAAGGCGCATATACTTTTGCCATGATAGCCACCTTCCTGTCAAGTGTCTATGCCAATACTTTCTACTTGCAATCCTACATCAAGGCACGCGACGAGAAGCAGGCGCTTGAAATGGCACTGATGAAGGAAAAGGAAATCGCCTTGCAGTCACAACTCAACTCCCTGAAACTGCAAATCAACCCGCATTTCATGTTTAACAACTTCAACAACCTGCTGGAGCTGATTGAGGAAGATGCGGGGCTTGCCGGGAAGTTCCTGAACAACCTGTCGAAAGTGTACCGGTACATTATTGTAAATTTAGACCGGGACCTGATACCCGTTGCAGACGAAATAAGGTTTCTGGATTCGTACCTGTTTCTGATGAAAGTACGTCACGGCGGAGGTATCATTGCGAAAATCAGTCCGGAGGTTAAGGAATGTAAGGGATTTCTGCCTCCGGCCGTATTGCAGCTTCTTGTAGAGAACGCCATAAAGCACAACGGCTTCTCAATGGAGCATCCGCTGTTTATTTCCATTACATCATCGGAGAACTACATTACTGTGCATAATCTTAAATCTCCTTTGCTGTCGCGGATGGAATCAACGGGCTTGGGACATAAAAATATCATGGAGCGGTACGCCTTGCTCTGCGACAAAAAGGTTAAGATAGAGAATACCGAAAACTTCTATTCGGTGAGTTTGCCCATCATTAAAAACATCATGACACATGAAGATACTGATTCTTGAAGATGAACAGCGCAACGCCATGCGTCTCATAAGACTGTTAAACGGTATTGATGCGACATTTGCAATCGAAGGTCCACTGGCAAGCATAAAAGAGACGGTCGAGTTTTTCCAATCTGGCAAGGCGGCAGACCTTATCCTTGCAGATATCCGCCTTACCGACGGCCTGAGTTTCGAAGCTCTGAAATACGCCCCGGCAACCGTCCCCATCATATTCACCACCGCATACGATGAATATGCGGTACAGGCTTTCAAGTTCAATAGTTTCGACTATCTCCTGAAGCCAGTGGATGCCGATGAGCTTGAAGCAGCCATAGACAAAGCCATCAAAACAGGCAGGAATTATGCCGATGAGAATCTCCAGCTGCTTTTCGATACCTTACTGAAGAACCAATTCCGCTATCGGGAACGCTTCCTTTTGCCTTACCGTGACGGATATAAGACAGTTCGTGTCTCAGACATCAACCACATCGAAACGGAGAACAAAACTGTGTACCTCCGCCTCAATAACGGAACTTCCGAAGCCGTCAATGTGTCAATGGACGAGCTTGAACAGCAACTCAACCCGGACTGTTTCTTCCGTGCCAACCGCCAGTACATCATCAACGTGGAACACGTATTGTTTCTCGGCAATTATTTCGGCGGCAAACTTATTGTCCGCTTGAAGGGGTATCTTGACACAAGAATCACAGTCAGTAAGGAGAAGGCTCAACGGCTGAAAGAGTGGATAGACAGGTGAGGTTTAGAGTGTCTTCTTCGAATTTATTCCTTCTGTTGTTCCCATTTGGCATACATCTCCCGTGAAAGCTCCACAATCTCCCGGCTCAGTTTCACAAGGTCAATGGTACACTTCTCCAACTTGTAGAGCAATGCCATCGCCTTTTTCTCCGAGAAATGGCAGCGTAATTCCTTTACTACTTGGTTGTAGTTCGTGCCAATTGCTCGGAACTGGGTATGATAGTCGGACAACTTGGTGCAATATACCAACATTGCTTTGTCTACCTTCATCACCTTGAACTTCTGCCCAAAGAAATGCGCTTTGAGGAAAACAGCTTTTGCATACACCTGTGACTCCTCGTACATCGTAAGGAATCTGTTCCATTCCATATCGTCGAAGCGCACCATCACGCAGTGCGTCTTCGGATTCAACTTGGGATTTCTCCCGTACTTACTGGTCTTTTTCATTGTCTTGTCCTTTCTATTTAATGGTTCATATATGGTCTAATCTCTGATTAAAAAACTTGGAAATTATCCGACTGCGGAGGATAATTCTGCCCACGGCGGTGCAAGGGTTTTCAGTTACTCCGGAACATCCGAGTAACTGAAAACATACCTTGCTGTGTCTTTGAGGACACAAGAATCCTCCGCTTGTCGGATTGGTTTGTGAGTATAATAACTCATTTGGAATATCGGTCAAACCGATGGAGTGTATCCACTGGTTTGACCGGTTCTACCGTAATCCGCTCAGAGTTTGCGCCACTGCTCGATGTCTTCCCGGTAGGCTTCAAGGTGCAGACGGACGAGGTTCTCGACCATTCCCGATGCACTCATACCCCTGCCGCCGAAATAGCGGACAATCCTGTCCAAATTGTCGCGTACCTCGCCGCTGACAAACACGGGCTTGCGGTCTGCAATCTTGGGGACTTGCAGGTAAGTGGTACGGTACTCGTCCAGCGACAGCCTGCGCTGCTTGCTGCTGATGCGTTTCTGCGGCACTGCCGCTTCCTCTGTTGCCTCATTTGACGGTTCATCCGCCATAGCGGTTTCCGTCTTTTCTGTGACGCACTTGCTGGGTTGTTCCAGCTCCGCCGGATTCAGACCGATGTTCTTGTAGAAGTTGTCCATCGACTTCTCACTGCGGTACTCCCGGCGGCTCATTCTTTCCACGATTTCCTGAGCTTGCTGCTCACTGATGGTTGGTTCTTTTCTTGTTGTCATAAAAACAAATTGATTAAGTTATTACTGTAGTCTTGGTCAGTACCTCGACCGATTATCGCCAGCGAAATAAGGCGTTTTAATACAGTCAGTCAAGCGTTTGGATTCTGTCAGACAATTTTGTGAGGCTTTGCTTTATGGTGATGGAAACGGTGGCGCAGATTTCACCGATTTGCCGGATTGTTTGGATCAGACGGAATATGATGCGAAATAGAAATAAGGGCTTATTTCCAATCCTGCGAACGGTTTGTTTCGCCTTGCAAAGAATACGGCAATGGTAGTCCTTTCCATTATAGTATGGATACGGCAATCAGTGGGATGAGTGTATATTATGGCTATACAACCATTATTACCGGAGACAACCGCTACATCGTTGTGCCACAAGCTGCCAGTTCTGGAAAATCCATTGTTTTGTAAAGGTTTACCCTTTTCTTTGCAACGAAAAGAAGCAATAACAACAAAAATGAAGTATATGGAAATAGTATCAATCGAAAGAAAGACCTTTGAGGCGATGGTCACCAAGTTCGACCATTTCGTCCGCCGCATGGAAGCCATCTGCCAGCGGCACGGAGAGAAGAAAATGGCAGAATGGATGGATAATCAGGACGTTTGCCGAATGTTGAACATCAGTCCGCGCACGTTGCAGACCCTGCGGGACAACGGCACGCTGGCCTACTCGCAGATAAACCACAAGACGTACTACCGTCCCGAAGACGTGCAGCGTATCATCTCTGTTGTGGAGGACAGGCGAAAAGAAGCAAAGTTCAAGGGAAGGACGATATAAACTTGATGAAATGAACGAAGTAAACTAACAATACCCACTAAATCCAAAGTAACATGAATGAACTGATTAACAAGGACAGCGAGTGGATAATCCACTTCATGGGCAGCCTTGACCGTCTGCTGGACGGCTTCGAGCATCTGACCGCCAACTATCGCCCGACACTGGGCGGCGAACGTTTCTTCACAGACAAGGAAGTATCGGCATGGTTGAAAGTGAGCCGCCGGACACTTCAGGACTACCGGAATGAGGGACGGATAGCCTATATCCAGTTGGGTGGCAAAATACTCTATCGTGAATCCGATATAGAGAAGATGCTAAATGATGGCTACCGCTCCGCTTATCGGCTGACAGGCACGTGATTTTCTTGAAGGAGCGCAGTTTGCCGTCTGCCCAGTGATTGCGTCAGCAATGGACTTCCGGCAAAAGAAAAAGGGAACGGCTTACGGATGAAGCGTCAAAATTCTGTTTCGTCTGTAAGCCGTTCCTTTTTTCCTGTCTTCTGATTTTTCCGTCAGTCGCTTGTTTCCGTTACCGGATGCCCTTCAAGCGTATGGCAGGCAGAGGCAAGGTTTTCGGGCTGAATACGCTCCACAGGAGGAAGATTCTGCCCGAAACGGCTTTGCCGCCCGACCTTGCCGCTGCCATCAGTGTCATGCGCTACCTTTGCATCCGAGCATCGGGAACTGGTGACTGACGGAATGAACTTCAATTATACCATCGGTTGTTATCCCTGCCACAGGAAACAAGCAATGTAACCGGAGTTCCTCTCTTAGTGCCACTGATTTCATTTATTATAAATCGTCTGAACAGGATACTCTCTTTACTGCATATTCTGAATGCTATGGCTACAATCATTTCAAGGCTGTAAACGTCATAATTGATTCCATCAGCTTGCCTGAGATACTTCATTGTATTAAGTTCATTCAGTTCCTTGTTCTTGTAGATGGAATGAATCGCTTTGCGAATATCACATGAAAACACCCCGAATAAATCGGCTATCTCGAACTGCGTCATCCACACGGATACAGTCGGCATAGTGACCGTACCCGTTTCACTGATTGTTATTATTCCTCTGTCCATAATGTACTGAATTGATACTGTTTTACTTATTGCTGTCTGTCTTTTCGCCGGTAGATTGTATCTTTCTGCGTTCCATCAGTTTGTCCATGTCCTTCGAGATTTTATCATCGGTTATCCGTGCGTAACCCTGTGTCGTCCGAATATTGGAATGCCCCATCATCTTGGCAATACTCTCGATAGGTATATCCGCCGAAATCAGGAATGTTCCGAAGCTGTGCCGACTTTGATGATAGGACAAGTTATCCTCTTTCCCTATGATAACGCCCATCTCGTGGATATCAAACCAGAGGGCATCACGGCTGGGAAGAGGGAACACGGGCTGTTCATCGTCGGTTGTGTTGTATAGTGACAATATCTGTTCCGCTATGGGATGCAGAGGCACGAATGCCTCCACATTCGTCTTCTTGCGGTTGATGCGGATATACCGCTTGCCCTCCGCATTACGTCCGATATGGTGCGGATGCAGGAGCTTTATGTCCACATACGCCAACCCGGTCAGTGTGGAAAAGATGAAAGCCCGCCTTGCAAGTTCCTGACGCTTGTCATACATCGGGGTGGCAAGGATTCTCTTGAACTCCTCACGGCTGATATACTTGTGTTTTGCCTCCGGCTTCGGTTCATATTCCAAATCCTCGCAAGGGTTCACACGGATAATATCCCTGTCCACGGCAAGATACAGCAGACGGTTCAGCCAGCACATACATTTGTTGGTTTGGGATGCCCCGAAATTTTTGCACTTTTTCAGATACGCCTTGTAGGACTTACCGAAATCTTCCGTCACTTCTTCAAGGACAATGTCCTTTTTCCCGAAAGACGTGAGATAGTCAATCAGGTACTTTTGGTAATACATTGAGTGGCGGTAGGAAGATATGGAATCTATTTCCTCGGAATGTTTCCTCAACCGCTCCCGTTCCCATTCGCCCATTTGCAGGAGGGTAGTCGGATGGATATTATTCAAAGTGATATAGTTCTTCAGTATCTCCGCACTGACCACACCTTGCGATTTCAGTATCTCATTATAGGCTTCCTCCATCAGACGTAGGTATTCACGTAAGCGGTTGTTCTCCCTTACGGTTTTTATTTCGTTCTTCTTGCCGTTCCAATCTTCAGGACGGCAAGAAATGCCTGTGCTTATGACTGCCTGCTTCCCGTCGATGGTTATACGGCACAGGACAGCGGTCGTACCGTCAGCCTTTACCTTGCTGCGGTTGATGTAGGGCAATAGTGAAAATGTGCTTCGCATATTGTATGTTCGGTGTTAAAGGGTTAATTGAAAATCTTTTGTAGCTTTTATGAACTTGTCCATGTCCTCGAAAAGTTTTTTCGGACTGACACGGGCATAAACTTGAGTCGTGGAAATATCTGAGTGTCCCAACATCCTGCTGATGGTCTCAATCGGCACTCCGGCTTCAAGCGTTATCAGTGAGGCGAAGCTATGCCTTGCCTGATGGTAGCACAAGTCATCCTTAATTCCTGCCAATGCCGCCAACGCTTTCATATGCCTTCTGAGATTTGACCAGCGAAGCAAAGGGAACAAGGTTTCCCTGTCCTCACTGTGATACTTATTGATAAGTACCAACGCTTCAGGAAGGAGTTTCACACTCGCCCGATGCTCGTTTTTCTTTCTGCGGTATTTCAGCCATAATGCTCCATTCTCATCCGTGTACAGGTTCTCGTTTGTAATAGAAACCACATCGGCGTATGACACGCCCGTATAGCAGGCAAACAGGAAAAGGTCACGCGCAAGCATGTGGGATTTTCTGTAAATTGGTATTTTCACGTCACGGATTTTCTCGAACGATTCGCGGCTTAATGCCCGTGGAGTCCTTTCCGATTGCTGGGGCAGGGCAAAATGCTGGAAATGGCATTTCTCCGAATAACCTTTCTTGTAAGCGAGGCGGCAAATTTTCTTCAAGACGGCAAGATGGTGGCGGACTGTATCTATAGCATATCCCTTCTCTTCCGTTGCGAAAGCCTGATACTCGTGGATGAACTGTTCCGTCAATTGCCCAAAAGCCAAATCCTTGACCTTGTACTTGGTTTCAATGAATTCTCCGAGTGTCAGCCGCATATAGTGATAGCCGGGATAAGTTCCTTTCGCGCGGTCTATACCGATACGAGCCTTGATGTCGTCACATACCGCGTCTGTCATTTTCATGAGCGTCATCTGTGTTTCCATGCTGCCTTGAAAAAGGTCTTTCACATCAGTGGCATCAAAATCGACCTTACGCCCCACAAGGCTGTCGAATGCGGTGTTTATCGCCAACAGTAGCTTTTCAATCTTGGCATTAGTCTCCACCGCCTCGCGGCTCTTCCCGTTCAGACGACTCTCACGGGGATTCCACAGTTCGGGCGTACAGGACAGCTTGCATCCGAACTGCGCCATCGTGCGGTTTACAGTGATGCGTCCCATGATGGGAGCCTTTCCCGATTTGTCCAATCCGCTCTTTTTGAGGTAGAGCAGCACCTTGAATTTTTCTACTTTCATACGCTTATATTTTTTAAGTGCAAATTTACTTGCCATATAAGCGTTCCTTGATATGCAAAATACTGTGTATGAGTGCAAACAAAACGGTGAGGATTTCTTTTCATTGCCTGCCGTTACCTATTCCTGTTTCGGTAACTGCCCGGCTAACGGTTTGGTAACTGAACAACCTCAATATTCCGTTGCCGTTTGCATTTTCTCCACTTGGCAGAATACTGAAATAGTGCTCATTTCAAACGACTTACGTTTTATCTTCACCTGTTCGCTTTTCCTTGCATTGCCTATCACTTTCCATCAGAGGCGGCATACCTTTGCCACGACTATAACTCTATGTCACAACATCCCCATAGAGACCGTAAGCAAAATGCTTGGCCATACCAGCCTATCCACTACCCAAATCTACGCCAAAGTCGTAGACAACAAGATAATGAACGATATGGCAACCCTCAAGAAACTCTATTCGGCCAAAGAAAAACAAGAACAAAGCATCAATAATAATGAAGTAATTTGACACATAAAAAAAACAATAAACCATCATGGCAGAAAAAGTAATCCACCGCGAAGCGGTCAAAGCATCCGAGAAAATCACCGAGTACAGCAAAGAATACCTGCGAAGCCGCGATATATGCAAGATTTTCTCCATATCAGACGGAACGCTAAAATATCTGCGTTCCACAGGTCAAATCCCTTTCTATAAACTAGGCAACACCTATCTATATAAGAAAGAAGACATCGAAGCAATTCTAGTCAAAACAATAACCCCCAACGAATAACCCCATGGCAAAACAAGGACTATCATACTATCAAGCAGAAACAGACCGTTTCCAAGACATCAAAATCAAACGTCTGAAAAAGAAATACGGTTGCGAAGGCTACGCCGTCTACACCTATATAGAGAATGAAATCTACCGCAACAACGGTTGCTTCATCAAAGCCACAGACGATATCATCTTCGATATCGCCGAATACTGGGCCATTGATGAAGAACAAGTAGAAACCATCATCAACTTTTGTGCAGACATTGACATCTTCGACTCCATTACATGGAAGTCGCGCCAAGTCCTCACCAGCGAACGTATCCAGCAGAAATACGTGTCTGTCTGCAAACACGCCCACAAAGCAATCATCCTTCCGGAAGAAATACGGCTCATCGACATCCAGACCGAACAAGTACGCCGCCCTGTCACCTTACCATTATTCAGCGAAGACAACCAGCCCGAACCAGCCACCGGAACGCCCCATTACGGACAACCCCGACTGTTGGAACACGACATAACAGCCCAACCCGAACCAGCCAAAGAGCCCACCCAGAGTTCACCCATTTCCGTACCCCAAAACCCCGATTTCGCGAAAATTCGCGAAATTTCGCGAAAAACTCGCACGGAATCCGACAAAAGAAAAGAAAATAAAACAAACTCCTCCTCTATCCCCCTCACAAACCCCGTTCCGGACTTGAAGGAGGAGGCGGAGAAACTTCTTTCTTCCCTCCAAAAAAGGCAATTAGCAGTATCCCAATCCCCGAAGCCAGAAAACGAGGACGAAAAAGCCCCCAAAAGGAACGAAACCGGACTCCTACAGCAACTCGGAATGCTCAACATCCCCCCAAATCAGATGCGCGAGATATGCCAACTGTGCCGTTATGGCGAAATCGGCCATCCCGTTTGGACGCTATTCGATGAAATCCGCCGCAGCCGCGGACGCATCACCATGCCCGGACTCTTCATCATCAGCCGCCTCAAGCAGCTGAGGCAGTCCGCCGGAACAAATCAAAAAGCAGTATAAACCATTCAAAACAAAATCATTATGAACGAAATGTCCTTTTTTTACCCACGTCGCAAAGATACCAAGTGGGCCGTAGCATACCCCGAAAAAGTCAGAGGCGTCTACATCGAGCAGATCAAACTCACCTGCAGCAGCTACCGTGAGGCGCTGAGCATAGCCAGTGCCCTTAATGCCGAATGTGCAGCACACCCCATACAGGAAGGAGGCCGCCCATGACTACCCCAGCCAAGAAGCAGAAAGGCGGCACCCTCACTCTCCGCCTTACTCCCGAGGAAACCGCACAACTAGAGCACCTCAAGCAACTCACAGGCCGCACCACCGGAAGCGACCTCATCAAGTACCTCATATCCAATCATGAGCGTATGATAGAGCAATACCACGAAGCCATCAAGCTACACACCGCCGAGGCTCGTAAACTTGCCGAAGCCCATCAGGCCTTGAATAACTACTTCGAAGCCTACGAACGCCTCAAATCCCTTCAACTTATCGAGTGAAGGGCAAATAGCAGGAACGGAATAACCATCGAAAAGACATTAGCCGTCAGCCAATTTTTTCTCTTCTTTCCGATGCGAAAATATCACTCCGTCTTGTGATGAGCAAGGATCGCTACGCTATTTCGAGAAAATCTTCCTTTTTTTCGGGAATACCGAAAAAAAGAGTATTTCCTCGAAATTCCTTGCACATCACAAGCCGAATCGATGAAAAAAGCATAGGAAAAAAGAAAAAAAATTGGAGGGGCTACGCACTGGTCACAATCGCTCCTACCATAGTACAAACCATTTAAAAACAAAACATCATGAATCAGAAGAACCACGAAAAACAGTACGAAATCTATTGGAACGAAAGCGGTGTTCGTCTTCGCCTCTTGGCTCATGCCGCCAACGACCAATTGTTCCAGGAACAATGAGCACGTTTTATCAAATATGGGCTCACATGGGCAGAGGCGAAAGCCTCCTGCTCCGTGAGACCAAGTATCACAGCGTGGCTGTGATGCTCAAAGACTTCTATTTAGACCAAATCATCAACATGGAAGGCGGCTACGGCATCGAGATCCGGACGATCAAACAGACACCGGATTTCAAGAGAAAAAAAAATCCCCCATGAGCCGCCTCGCTTGGCGATGGGAGATTCTGAATACAGAGATACCACACTTTCGCGCGGTATGGAGGCAAAGGTACAGATTAATCAGCACAAAAAAGAAAAAAATGATAGCAAATTAAAAAGAGCTTTCAAACCGGCCACTCTATTTTACTATCATTTCTTACTATCAGCAGCTTGATCAATGCAAGAACTTACCAGGAGCATGATAGCAGATTGTTCCGTCCGGCGCATACCCCGGCGGCAGCCGCTTCATGAATCCATTTCCTATCCTAATGTTTCCCCCACCCATGAAGCCGCTACCGAACCCATCCGCCATCCGGACCTACAACGCCAATGGGACAGCATCGGTGCAGCGCCTTACAGGCACAGCCCCGAACCCATCCGCCATCCGGAATCCACAGTCTACCATCCGCGCCTGTATTGTGACGTTATAGCTGGTATTCCTCCACCATTCTACGCTCAGTCCTGCCCCCCTCCGCAAGTTTGCTCCCGGGGTTAAGGTTTTGGCTGCTTATCTACCATGCATTTTGCAAGTTCCGGCAACTATCGCACCATACCTCCACCATTCTACTGCATCGCAACCCCTCCATCATCCGGACGTTACCAAACATTACCCCATGCGGCACGCTCCATTCGGGCGGTATTCTAAATTTTCCTAGGGGGACACCCCCAGACGTTTTTTGCTCCGTTTCTCTCCACAAAAAACGCCCCCGAAGAGGTGAAGCGGTGTTCGTCTTCGCCTCACGGCTTTTTTATGCAGCATAGCTGCAAGGGTGCCCACCTTGTTTGAATGGGGCAAGCCCCAAACCCCATTTGGAATGGGCATCCTTTAAAAAAATATCCTGAACTCCTTCGTCGTGCGGTATTTTTTTAAAGGCAGACCCTTGCATCTATGCTACATAAAGCCGTAAGGCTCGCTCACTCCCGGGCGCGGCTATGATTTCTGGGGCCATCATAGGTATAGCCGCGCCCTCCCTCTCATTGCAGCAGCGTGCC
>ERZ773216.3269-NODE-3269-length-13482-cov-3.884486_pt1 | contig 13482 bp, 14 predicted proteins | sample MGYA00511259_ERZ773216 | MGnify/ENA primary metagenome ERZ773216 (study PRJEB29015, sample SAMEA2737764) | human gut metagenome | biome: human gut; feature: human-associated habitat; material: faeces | place: China | collected 2012 ... | reverse complement strand
GTTCTCTAAGTACCCGCTTCCATCATGTTGTTACGGACGGTATGGCTAAAACAAAGCACCTGAAGTTAAACGTTCTGAACTTTATGCTCGTTGAGCATATGAATTATCTGTAACCCGATGCGCTGGTTGTGGTTCACATTGATGGTCGTAATCAGCAGCGGTGGTGCCTGATGGCATGCAACTTCTTACTTATAAAACTTCGTATGGAATTGTTGCCATAACGAGCCCAGCTTAGCAGTTTTTAATGGGTCCTCCCGGCAGTGTGTCCTGCCACGGGGCGGGAGCGTCGCGGAAAAAGGCTAGTTTTTGAAATTTCATTCGTCATCACCACTACTGTAATGTATTGATATTACAGTGGTTTTATTTTTGTGGTGTCGATTTTGATTGTTTTTTGTTCATCACTAACACCGTTTGCCTAAAGTTGTTCGCAAGATGCATGTTTAAAACATTCTGGAGCGGGTATGGATCGAGAGTTAAAAAATCTGACGCTGAATATCAGTCAACTGGCGGCTCTGTCAGGTGTACATCGCCAGACTGCTGCGGCAAGGCTGCAAAATCTACCCGTTGCAGGGGGGCATGAAAGCAACCTCAAGCTTTATCGGGTGGTTGATATTGTGTCGGCATTTCTGGCATTACCACCGCCGGTTGCAGAAGGCGAAATGGACGCGCATGAGCGCAAAGCCTGGTATCAGTCTGAACGTGAGCGTCTTAAGTTCGAACAGGAAACGGCACAACTCATTCCGGCCAGTGATGTCAGACGGGAGTTTGCCATCTGGGCAAAAGCGGTCGTGCAGGTGCTGGAGACATTACCGGATATTCTTGAACGTGACTGCGGTCTGCAGCCTGCCGCTGTGAGCCGTGTTCAGTCCATTATTGATGATCTGCGCGATCAGATAGCCCTGCGGGTGACCGAAGCAGGTGCGGATGATGAGGAGGAATTACAGCGGGAGGAGTAATGCTGAATCAGGAAACCGCAAAGGCAGCACGAACCGATTCAGGTTATATCCTTCGCGCACCGAGACGAATGCGGGTTGCTGATGCCGTTGCTCAGTATATGCGGGTGCCCATGGGGGCAGGGAACTCAGTCCCGTGGGATCCGCTGGTGGCACCGTATGTTATTGAGCCGATGAACTGCCTGGCCTCGCGTGAATACGACGCAGTGATATTTGTTGGCCCGGCACGAACCGGCAAGACTATCGGCCTGATTGACGGCTGGGTGATTTACAACGTGATTTGCGATCCTGCTGATATGCTGATCATACAGATGACGGAGGAAAAAGCCCGCGACCACTCCAAAAAACGACTCGCCAGAACGTTTCGCGTCAGCCCGGAAGTGGTCAGTCGCCTGAGTCCGAACAAAAATGACAACAACGTTTATGACAGAACATTCCTTGCTGGTAACTACCTGAAAATCGGCTGGCCGTCAGTCAATATCATGTCCTCATCAGATTATAAATGCGTCGCGCTGACGGATTATGACCGTTTTCCGGAAGATATTGATGGCGAGGGGGATGCTTTCTCTCTTGCCTCAAAACGTACCACAACATTTATGTCCAGTGGTATGACGCTTGTGGAGAGTTCCCCCGGCAGGGATGTGAAGGATGTGAAATGGCGACGGACTTCACCGCATGAGGCTCCACCAACCACGGGGATACTGTCGCTCTATAACCGTGGCGATCGCCGTCGCTGGTACTGGCCTTGTCCACACTGTGGTGAGTATTTTCAGCCCTGCGGCGATGTGGTTGCTGGTTTCCGTGATATTGCCGATCCCGTGCTGGCAAGTGAGGCGGCTTATATTCAGTGTCCTTCCTGTTCAGGACGGATTATGCCTGAACAAAAACGTGAGCTGAACGGACGTGGGGTCTGGTTGCGGGATGGTGAATCCATCAATGCGGATGGCAGTCGTTATGGTGATCCCCGACGCTCACGTATTGCGTCATTCTGGATGGAGGGTCCGGCAGCTGCTTACCAGACACTCTCGCAACTCGTTTACAAACTGCTTACTGCAGAACAGGAATACGAGACAACCGGAAGTGAAGAAACACTCAAGACGGTTATCAATACCGACTGGGGATTACCTTATCTTCCCCGCGCCAGCATGGAGCAACGAAAAAGTGAACTGCTTGAGCAGCGGGCAGAGCCAGTTCCTTCCCGCAGTGTGCCGGATGGCGTTAATTTCCTTGTGGCGACAGTGGATGTGCAGGCGGGACGTCATCGCCGTTTTGTGGTTCAGGTAACGGGCTATGGCAGCCGTGGCGAACGCTGGATTATTGATCGTTACAACATCACGCAGTCATTGCGCGGTGACAGCGACGGGGAGAGCCAGCGAATTGATCCGGCCAGCTATCCGGAAGACTGGGATGTCCTGCTGACGGATGTTTTTCATAAAAGCTGGCCGCTGGCCTCCGATCCTTCTCAACAAATGCGACTGATGGCAATGGCGGTGGATTCCGGCGGTGAAGACGGGGTCACTGATAATGCCTATAAATTCTGGCGTCGTTGCCGTCGTGATGGCCTTGGTAAACGTATTTACCTGTTTAAGGGCGACAGCATCCGGCGCGCAAAACTGATCAGCCGTACATTCCCTGATAACACCGGACGAACGGGCCGCCGGGCGCAGGCCGCAGGTGATGTGCCGCTCTGGCTTCTTCAGACGGATGCCCTGAAAGACCGGGTGAATAACGCGTTATGGCGTGACTCGCCAGGTCCAGGCTATGTGCATTTCCCTGACTGGCTGGGGAGCTGGTTTTACGACGAACTGACGTATGAAGAGCGGAGCAGTGACGGGAAATGGAGTAAGCCGGGTCGCGGTGCCAACGAAGCTTTTGACCTGATGGTGTATGCCGAGGCGCTGGTCATTCTGCATGGATACGAAAAGATCCGCTGGCCGGATGCACCGGAGTGGGCGAGCCGGGAAACCTGGCTGGAGTGTGTCCCGGACAGTACCGAACCGTCACCCACACCGGAACCGGTATCCACGCCTGTTAAAAAACAAAAACGGAAGAAAACAGTAACTGACGATGTTAACCCCTGGCTGACTTCCGGAGGATGGTTATGAATCAGAATGATATTGAAGCCATGATTCAGCGTTATACGGAAGCTGAAATGGCGGTGCTGGACGGAAAATCCGTCACCTTTAATGGTCAGCAGATGACCATGGAAAACTTATCTGAGATCCGGCAGGGGCGGCAGGAGTGGGAGCGCCGCCTTGCGGCTCTGATTACACGACGACGGGGGCATCCCGGGTACCGGCTGGCGAGGTTCTGATGGCAATTCTTGATGATGTGATTGGCGTTTTTTCACCAGGATGGAAAGCGGCAAGGCTGCGTTCCCGTGCGGTGATTCAGGCTTATGAGGCCGTAAAAACGACGCGGACACACAAAGCCCGACGGGAGAACCGAACTGCCGACCAGTTAAGCCAGTACGGGGCCGTGTCGTTACGTGAGCAGGCCCGTTACCTTGATAACAACCACGATCTGGTCATTGGTGTATTTGACAAGCTGGAAGAACGGGTGGTGGGGAAAAACGGGATTATTGTCGAGCCACATCCGGTATTACGCAATGGGGCCATTGCCCGTGATCTGGCAGCGGAGATACGCACCCGATGGAGTGAATGGTCTGTCAGTCCGGAAGTCACCGGGCAGTTTACCCGTCCGATGCTGGAACGTCTGATGCTGCGTACCTGGCTGCGCGATGGTGAGGTGTTTGCCCAGATGGTTTCCGGGCGCATAAACAGCTTGACGCCTTCTGCCGGTGTTCATTTCTGGCTGGAGGCGCTCGAGCCGGACTTTATTCCCATGACCAGTGATGAGAGCAACAGGCTGAATCAGGGCGTGTTTGTTGATGACTGGGGGCGTCCCGAAAAATATCTGGTGTATAAAAGTCGTCCCGTATCCGGACGGCAGATGGAAACCAAAGAAGTGGATGCAGAGCGAATGCTGCATCTTAAATTTGTTCGCCGTCTGCACCAGATGCGCGGGACGTCTTTGTTGTCCGGTGTGCTGATCCGCCTCAGTGCTCTGAAAGAGTATGAAGATTCTGAGCTGACTGCAGCAAGGATCGCCGCTGCTCTGGGGATGTACATCCGGAAAGGCGACGGGCAGAGCTATGAACCGGATGGTAATGGCAGCAAGGATAAGGAACGCGAGCTTACCATTCAGCCAGGCATTATTTACGACGATCTGAAACCCGGCGAAGAAATCGGAATGGTGAAGTCGGATCGCCCCAATCCTAACCTTGAAACTTTTCGTAATGGTCAGTTGCGTGCCGTGGCGGCGGGCAGTCGTCTGAGTTTTTCCAGTACGGCACGCAACTATAACGGCACTTACAGCGCCCAGCGTCAGGAGCTGGTTGAATCCACTGATGGCTACCTGATCCTGCAGGACTGGTTTATTGGTGCCGTCACCCGCCCGATGTATCGTGCCTGGCTGAAACAGGCTGTGGCATCCGGTGTTATCAGGCTACCCCGCGATCTGGACCGATCTTCACTGTATACCGCGGTGTATTCCGGACCGGTGATGCCGTGGATTGACCCTGTTAAGGAGGCTGAGGCCTGGAAAATTCAGATTCGTGGTGGAGCAGCGACAGAATCAGACTGGGTACGTGCAGGTGGTCGTAATCCGGATGATGTCAAACGTCGGCGCAAGGCCGAAATTGATGAAAACCGCACGCTGGATCTGGTATTTGATACCGATCCGGCCAGTGATAAAGGAGGCAGCAGTGCCGCAACGAAACGACAGGAGCCGCAGCACACCGACGACCAGTCCGAAGAATAATTCCTGGTTCAGGATGCAGGCTGGTCACCAGAGTGACGCGGATATTTATATTTATGACGAGATTGGTTTCTGGGGTGTTACAGCGAAGCAGTTTATCAGTGATCTGAATGCACTGGGCGATATCACCCACATTAATCTCCATATCAATTCACCGGGTGGCGATGTCTTTGAAGGCATCGCCATTTTTAATGCACTGAAAACACATGGTGCGTCCATTACCGTTTATGTCGACGGTGTGGCGGCGTCAATGGCGTCGGTCATTGCGATGGTGGGAAACCCGGTCATTATGCCGGAAAACACCTTCATGATGATTCATAAACCATTTGGCTTTACGGGCGGTGATGCGGAGGACATGCGCACCTATGCCGACCTGCTCGATAAAGTTGAGGCGGTTCTGTTACCCGCTTATGCACAGAAAACCGGGAAAACCACCGATGAAATTGCTGCCATGCTGGCGGATGAGACCTGGATGTCCGGTGCCGAATGTCTGGCACATGGATTTGCTGATCAGGTGACGCCAGCCGTTAAGGCAATGGCATGTATTCAGTCAAAACGTACAGAGGAATTTAAAAAGATGCCGGAATCCATTCGAAACATGATTACTCCGCCACGCAACAGTGCTCCACGCGTACAGGATGATGAACCTGCAGCCTCCCGGACGCCAGTGCAGGCAGCAGCACCCGTGGTGGATGAAAACAGTATCCGTGCGCAGGTACTGGCAGAGCAAAAAGCGCGTGTAAACGGTATTAATGATCTGTTTGCCATGTTTGGCGGGCGTTATCAGACGCTGCAGGCTCAGTGTCTTGCCGATCCTGAATGTTCGCTGGAGCAGGCCCGTGAAAAGCTGTTGAACGAGATGGGGCGCGAGTCCACGCCATCCAATAAAAATACCCCGGCTCATATTTATGCCGGTAACGGTAATTTTGTGGGGGACGGGATCCGCCAGGCGCTGATGGCGCGTGCCGGATTTGAAAAAACCGAACGTGATAATGTCTACAACGGGATGACCCTGCGTGAATATGCCCGTATGTCACTAACTGAACGGGGTATTGGGGTTTCCGGTTATAACCCGATGCAGATGGTCGGTGCGGCGTTCACACACAGTACGTCTGACTTCGGTAATATTCTGCTGGATGTTGCGAACAAAGCCATTCTGCAGGGCTGGGAAGATGCCCCTGAAACCTATGAACAGTGGACGCGGAAAGGTCAGTTGTCTGATTTTAAAATTGCCCATCGTGTGGGTATGGGGGGCTTCAGTGCTCTGCGTCAGGTGCGTGAAGGGGCGGAATATAAATACGTCACCACCGGAGATAAACAGGCCACTATTGCACTGGCGACCTATGGCGAGCTGTTCAGTATCACCCGTCAGGCCATTATCAATGATGATCTGAATATGCTGACCGATGTCCCGATGAAACTGGGCCGTGCGGCGAAATCCACTATTGCCGATCTGGTTTATGCCATTCTGACGTCTAACCCGAAAATCTCCACAGATAATGTAAGTCTGTTCGATAAAGCGAAACATGCAAACGTACTGGAGAGCGCTGCAATGGACGTGGCATCGCTGGATAAAGCCCGCCAGTTGATGCGCGTTCAGAAAGAGGGGGAGCGTCATCTGAATATTCGTCCTGCGTTCGTACTGGTACCGACGGCGATGGAGTCTGTTGCTAACCAGGTCATTCGCTCCTCAAGTGTCAAGGGGGCTGACATTAACGCCGGTATTATTAACCCGGTGAAAGATTTTGCGACCGTTATTGCAGAGCCTCGTCTTGATGATAACAGCCAGACCACCTTCTACCTGGCTGCGTCAAAAGGCTCCGATACGATTGAAGTGGCTTATCTCAACGGTGTGGATACGCCATATATTGATCAGATGGAGGGCTTCAGTGTGGATGGCGTGACAACGAAAGTGCGTATTGACGCCGGTGTCGCGCCAGTTGATCACCGCGGTCTGGTGAAATGTACGGCGTAAACGTCGCAGACAACAACTCTGATGGCCCGTAAGGGCTTTTTTTGTACCTGAAATCAGCCCCTGAACGGGGCTGTGCGGAGACAGTTATGGCAAAGAATTTTGTAGAAGAAGGAAAAACGGTGGCGATTGTTGCCAGTGCAGCCATCAGCAGCGGAGATCTGGTGCAGGTGGGTGATGTTTTTGCGGTGGCGCTGACCGATATTCCACAGGGTGAAACAGGCGACGGCATGACCGAAGGTGTGTTTATGCTGCCTAAGCTGAAAACGGATGACATGAAAACGGGTAAGAAGGTTTATCTGAAGTCCGGAAAAGTTCAGCTGACTAACAGCGGCTCTGATCCGCTGGTCGGGGTTGTCTGGGCAGATGCCGGAACCAGTGCAGAAGAAGTGCCGGTAAAACTCAATGTCTGATCCCTTTTCCCGGCTGGCAGCGCGTATGGATGCTATCACGGTTAGAAAGATGGGAAAGACAGCCTCGATTAATGATGCCGATATGACTGTGATCCCGGGAGAAACACTGGCAGAGCTGAATGCTCTGTCCGGACCTGCGGTCTCTCTGGTGGTGTTTTCTTCGGGATACCGCCCACGGCGCGGGGATCGCGTTGTTTATGACGGACAACAATGGACGGTCACACGGCATGAACGTTTTAACGGTAAGCCAATGATCTTTATTGAGTAAAGAGGTGTGGGATGAAGGGGCTTGAGAATGCCATCCGTAATCTGAACAGCCTTGATACCCGTATGGTGCCACAGGCCAGCGCATGGGCGATAAACCGTGTGGCACAGAAAGCGGTCTCGGTCGCCACCCGGCAGGTTGCCGGGAATACCGTTGCGGGAGATAACCAGGTGAAAGGGATCCCCCTGAAACTGGTACGTCAGCGTGTCCGGGTGTTTAAAGCCAGTCCGTCAGGAAAAATGACGGCCAGGATCCGCGTTAACCGGGGCAATCTGCCCGCTATTAAGCTGGGGACAGCCCGGGTCAGACTGGCCCGGCGTGGTGGAAAACTGCAGTACCGTGGCAGTGTGCTGAAGGTGGGTAAATATCTTTTCCGGGATGCGTTTATTCAGCAACTGGCGAATGGTCGCTGGCATGTGATGCGGCGTATTGATGGCAAAAATCGTTACCCCATTGATGTGGTGAAAGTCCCGCTGTCCGGACCGCTGACACAGGCATTTGAAGATGCCCGCGACCGCATTATTGCTGCGGAAATGCCGAAACAGCTGGGGTATGCACTGAAACAACAACTGAGGTTATGGCTGACCCGATGAACCGACATACACAAATCCGCCAGGCCGTACTGGCACGCCTTCGGGAACAGTGTGGAGACAGCGCCACGTTTTTTGACGGGCTTCCGGCATTTATTGATGCGCAGGAACTGCCTGCCGTGGCGGTGTGGCTGAGTGATGCTCAGTACACCGGAAAAATGACGGATGAAGATGACTGGCAGGCTGTTCTGCATATTGCTGTCTTCATCCGGGCACAGGCACCGGATTCAGAGCTGGATATGTGGATGGAGAGCACCATTTTCCCGGCCCTGAATGATATACCGGCACTTTCCGGACTCATCGACACCCTGATCCCTCTCGGTTTTAACTATCAACGTGATAATGAGATGGCCACCTGGGCGATGGCGGAAATCACGTACCAGATCACGTACACGAATTAAAGGAGGTGGCAATGACCACACCAAATCCACTGGCAAAAACGAAAGGTGCGGGAACGACGTTCTGGATGTACACCGGCAAGGGCGATGCGTTTGCGAACCCTTTATCGGACACTGACTGGCTGCGTCTTGCGATGGTGAAGGATCTGCAACCTGGCGAAATGACCGCTGATGCAGAAGATGACACTTATCTCGATGATGAAGATGCAGACTGGAAAACGACAACCCAGGGGCAGAAATCCGTTGGTGATACTTCGGCGACGCTGGCCTGGCGTCCGGGTGACAGCGGGCAGAAAAAACTGGTTCAGTTGTTCGACTCCGGTGAAGTCTGCGCGTTTCGTATCAAATATCCCAACGGCACTGTTGATGTTTTCCGTGGCTGGCTGAGCTCACTGGGTAAAACCATTGCCTCAAAAGACGTGATGACCCGCACAGTGAAAATCAGCGGTGTGGGGCGTCCGCATCTGGCAGAGGAAGGCACTGAAACAGTGAGCGTTACCGGGCTGACGGTGGCACCGGCATCTGCCAGTGTAAAAGTGGGAGCAACCACCACGCTGACCTTTACAGTAAAACCTGACGGAGCCAGTGACAAAGCGATCAGTGTGCATTCGACAGATCCACAGACTGCCACGGTGACCCTGAACGGGCTTGTGGCCACGGTGAAAGGCGTGAAGCAGGGCAGTGTCAGCATTGTGGGCATGACTTCTGACGGCGATTTTGTGGCCGTGGCTGCGGTGGCTGTCAGCGCCGCAGGTTAACAGGACGATACTCATCATTTGCCCCGGTTATCCGGGGCTTTTTTGCAGGTGGAGAACATGATGTTTCTGAAACAGGGCTCGTTTAATTATGAAAAGCAGTCCGTGGTGCTCAGTGAGCTGTCCGGGCTGCAGAGAATTGAATATCTGGCGTTTGTTCAGCAGCGAACGGCAAAGTTTGATGCCGAAGAGGGAGAACTGCCGGAGGCTGAACGACAGATTGCTTTTCTGCGGATGGGGATGGATATCAATGCCTGGCTGGTTTCCCGCTCACTGTGGAATGCGGAACAGTCTCAGGATGTTGAGACGCTTTGCGCATCCGTTATTACAACATGGTCGTATGATGCCCTAGGAGCGGGGGCGGAGATGGTTCTGTCGCTGAGCGGTATGGGAGCCATTGAGAATGCCGGGGATTTGGAGCATGAGGTGCTGACGCCGGAAAAGTCCTGACGCGGGAAATGCAGTTTGTCATGCGGCTTGCCCGGGAGTTCCGGCGGGCAGACTGGCGGCGGATGCTGTCGGAAATGTCGGCCACTGAGCTTGGTGAGTGGGGCGATTATTTCCGGATGCAGAGCTTCAGTGATGTGTGGATGGATGCGCAGTTTGCCTCGCTGAAGGCATTGATCGTGAGAATGGTGTCCGGTAGCAGTGATGCAGCGGTGGCTGATTTCAGCCTTTTACCGGAAGAGAACGGGATACCGGAGCGAACGGACGAAGAACTGATGCATCTTGGGGAAGGTATTTCCGGAGGTGTGCGTTATGGACCAGATAGCCAACCTGGTCATTGATTTGGGGATTGATGCGGCAGAGTTTAAAAATGAAATTCCCCGTATCAAAAACCTTCTGAATGGTGCAGCCAGCGATGCAGAACGGTCTTCTGCCCGTATGCAGCGTTTTATGGAGCGTCAGACTCAGGCCGCCCGGCAGACAATGCAGGCGGCTTCTTCGGCTGCAACAGCCGCATCCGTCCATGCGCAGACGGTGGAGAAGAGCGCACAGGCTCATGAACGCATGGCCCGCGAGGTGGAGCAAACCCGCCAGCGTATGGAGGCACTGAGCCAGAAAATGCGCGAGGAACAGGCGCAGGCCATGGCTCTGGCGGAGGCTCAGGATAAAGCGGCTGCCGCGTTTTATCGTCAGATTGACAGTGTGAAACAGGCCAGTGCGGGGCTGCAGGAATTACAGCGTATTCAGCAGCAGATCCGACAGGCCAGAAACAGTGGCGGGATTGGTCAGCAGGATTATCTGGCGCTGATTTCTGAGGTTACGGCGAAAACCGGTGTTCTTACGCAGGCTGAGGCAGAGGCTACCCGACAGAAAGTGGCGTTTATCCGTCAGCTTAAAGAGCAGGCAACCCGCCAGAATCTTTCTTCTTCTGAGTTGCTTCGTGCTAAGGCTGCCCAGCTGGGGGTAAGCAGTGCTGCAGAAGTGTATATCCGCAAAATGGAGCAGGCAGGAAAAGCCACGCATTCGCTGGGTCTGAAAAGTGCAGCGGCCCGCCAGGAGATAGGCGTTCTGATAGGTGAACTGGCTCGCGGCAATTTAGGTGCGCTGAGGGGATCCGGGATAACGCTGGCTAACCGTGCCGGATGGATAGACACACTGATGTCACCGAAAGGCATGATGCTGGGCGGGGTTATTGGCGGTATTGCCGCGGCCGTCTATGGTCTGGGTAAAGCCTGGTATGATGGTCAGAAGGAGGGGGAAGAATTTAACCGCCAGTTGTCGCTGACGGGGCATTATGCCGGAGTCACTGCCGGGCAGCTGTGGACGCTCAGTCGTGCTATTTCCGGGAATGGTATTACGCAACATGCTGCAGCCGGTGCGCTGGCTCAGGTGGTGGGGAGTGGTGCATTTCGTGGAAACGATATCGGTATGGTGGCGAGAGCTGCCGCACAGATGGAGCGATCGGTTGGCCAGTCGGTCAGCGATACCATAAATCAGTTTAAGCGGCTGAAGGATGATCCTGTAAATGCCGCGAAGGCTCTGGACAATGAGCTGCATTTTCTTACTGCCACTCAGCTTGAGCAGATACGCGTCCTTGGGGAACAGGGGCGGTCCAGTGATGCGGCACGGATAGCCATGTCTGCACTGGCAGAGGAAACCGGTCGGCGTACTGCGGATATTGATAATAACCTCAATGCGCTGGGCAGTACGCTGAAGTATCTGTCTGATTTATGGAGTCGTTTCTGGGATGCGGCCATGAATATTGGTCGTGAAGACTCGCTGGATGAACAGATTTCCGCTTTACAGGAGAAAGTGTCGCGGGCGAAAAGACTCCCCTGGACGGCATCATCTTCTCAGGTTGAGTACGATCAGCAGCGTCTTAACGAGCTTCAGGAGAAAAAACGCCAGAAGGATTTGCAGGATGCAAAAGAGCAGGCAGAGCGGAATTATCAGGAGCAACAGAAACGCCGTAATGCTGAAAATGCTGCACTGAACCGGATGAATGAAACGGAAGCAGCACGACATCAGCGTGAAATTGCGCGTATTAATTCCATGCAGTACGCCGATCAGGCTGTCAGGGATGCGGCGATACAACGTGAAAATGAACGTTACGAGAAAGCCCTGGCATCCGGTAAGAAAAAAACACGCGAACCCCGTAATGATGAGGCCACCCGGTTATTGCTGCAGTACAGTCAGCAACAGGCACAGGTGGAAGGACAGATTGCTGCTGCCAGACAGTCAGCAGGCATTGCCACGGAAAGGATGACAGAAGCGCATAAACAGCTTCTGGCTCTGCAGCAGCGCATCAGCGACCTGGACGGGAAAAAACTGACGGCAGATGAAAAGAGTGTGCTGGCCCGTAAAGATGAACTGATTCAGGCACTGACGCTGCTGGATGTAAAACAGCAGGAGCTTCAGAAACAGACGGCACTCAACGAGCTGAAGAAAAAAACAATTCAGCTGACCAGTCAACTGGCTGAAGAAGAGCGCGCTCAGCGTCAGCAACATGACCTGGATATCGCCACTGTGGGTATGGGTGATCAGCAGCGGCAGCGATATCAGGTACAACTGAGTCTTCGCCAGAAATACCAGCAACAGCTGGAGCAGTTGAGGCGGGATAGTGAGCAGAAAGGAACATATAACACGGATGACTACAGAAAGGCCGAGCAGGCGCTGACGGAGAGCCTGAACCGACAACTGAATGAGAATCGCCGTTACTGGCAACAGCTTGAAGTTGTGCAGGGTAACTGGAAAAACGGAGTCCTGCGTGCATTTCAGGATTTTACCGTGGATGCAGATAATACGGCAGGAACAGCAGAACAGGTGTTCTCGTCAGCCTTCAGCAACATGGGAAATGGCCTGGCAACTTTTGTCACTACCGGCAAACTCAATTTCAAATCCTTCACCTCTTCTGTGCTGTCAGATATGGCGAAAATCCTGGCGCAGGCAACCATGATGAAATCGATAAAAGGGATTGGCAGTGTACTGGGATTTGATCTCAGCAGCCTTTCCCTGAATGCCAATGGGGGGATTTATCAGTCTGCTGATTTGAGTCGTTACAGTGGCACGGTGGTTAACCGTCCGACGTTTTTTGCTTTTGCAAAAGGCGCGGGTGTGATGGGGGAAGCGGGACCTGAAGCCATTCTGCCACTGCGTCGTGGTGCTGACGGTAAGCTGGGGGTTGTGGCGGATATTGGTGGTTCAGGTATGGCGATGTTTGCCCCGCAGTACAACATCGAGATCAATAACGATGGCACGAACGGGCAGATAGGTCCGGCTGCCCTGAAGGTGGTTTATGACCTCGGGAAAAAAGCGGCAGCGGACTTTATGCAACAGCAGGCCCGTGATGGTGGTCGGTTAAGTGGGGCATATCGGTAATGGAGACGTTTCACTGGAAAGTGCGCCCGGATATGAATGTGGTATCAGAGCCGAAAGTGGTGACAGTGAAGCTGGGCGATGGTTATGAACAGCGTCGTGCGGCGGGACTGAATAACCAGTTGTCGATTTACAGCGTGACGATACGTGTTCGTAAATGTGAACACCCATCTTTAAAAGCCTTTCTGGAACGGCACGGTGGCGTCCGCGCATTTCAGTGGACGCCACCTTATGACTGGAAGCCGATCAGGGTGGTTTGTCGTAAATGGTCGGCAAGCGTGGGGGCGCTGTGGATAACCATAACGGCAGATTTTGAACAGGTCGTGGCATAGGAGGCTCTGATGCAGGATATTCCACAGGAAACACATCATGAGACGACACGCCTCACTCAGTCAGCCCAGGTGGTGCTCTGGGAAATCGATCTGACAGAGGTCGGTGGTGAACGTTATTTTTTCTGTAATGAGCAGAACGAAAAAGGTGAGCCGGTCACCTGGC
>ERZ773216.3258-NODE-3258-length-13520-cov-3.872633_pt1 | contig 13520 bp, 10 predicted proteins | sample MGYA00511259_ERZ773216 | MGnify/ENA primary metagenome ERZ773216 (study PRJEB29015, sample SAMEA2737764) | human gut metagenome | biome: human gut; feature: human-associated habitat; material: faeces | place: China | collected 2012 ... | reverse complement strand
GAATGGCGGTGTTGCGGTCGATGAGCTTGGTCATGATGCCACCCTTGGTCTCGATACCGAGGGACAGCGGGGTCACGTCGATAAGCAGGACGTCCTTACGGTCGCCCTTGATGACGCCGGACTGCACGGCGGCACCGACAGCCACAACCTCATCCGGGTTCACGGACTGGTTCGCTTCCTTACCACCGGTGAGCTCCTTGACGAGTTCCTTGACGGCGGGCATACGAGTGGAACCACCGACGAGCACCACGTGGTCGATGTCGCTCACGGAGATGCCGGCGTCGTGCAGCACGTTGTTGAACGGCGTGCGGCAGCGACCCAGCAGGTCGGAGGTCATTTCCTCGAAGTGCGCACGGGTCAGAGTCTCATCCAGGTGCACCGGGGTGCCGTCAGGGGTCATGGCCAGGTACTGCATGGAGATGCTGGTGGAGGTGGAGGAGGAGAGCTCCTTCTTCGCCTGCTCAGCGGCTTCCTTCAGACGCTGCAGCGCGATCTTGTCCTTGGACAGGTCGACGCCGTACTTGTTCTTGACTTCGGAAACCAGCCAATCGATGATCTTCTGATCCCAGTCGTCACCACCGAGGTGGTTGTCGCCGTTGGTGGCCTGAACCTGAATGGTGGAGAAGCCGTCGTCATCCTTGCCAATCTCCAGCAGGGAGACATCGAAGGTGCCGCCGCCGAGGTCGAAGACCAGGATGCGCTCGTCTTCCTTGCCCTTCTCAAGGCCGTAGGCCAGAGCGGCTGCGGTCGGCTCGTTGATGATACGCAGGACGTTCAGGCCGGCGATCTTGCCGGCGTCCTTGGTGGCCTGACGCTGGGCATCGTTGAAGTATGCCGGGCAGGTGATGACGGCGTCGGTGACGGGCTCGCCGAGGTAGGCCTCAGCATCCCTCTTCAGCTTCATCAGGATCTGCGCGGAAATCTCCTGCGGGGTCCACTTCTTGCCGTCGATGTCGACGGTCCAGTCGGAGCCCATGTGGCGCTTGACGGAAGAAATAGTGCGGTCAACGTTGGTCACGGCCTGACGCTTGGCCACTTCGCCGACGAGGATCTCGCCGGACTTGGAGAAGGCCACCACAGACGGCGTGGTGCGCGCGCCTTCAGCGTTGACGATAACGGTGGGCTCGCCACCTTCAAGAGTTGCGATGCAGGAATTCGTGGTTCCCAGATCGATACCAACTGCACGTGCCATAATGTGTGCTCCTTAATTACTCGTTTGTTCTTACGTTCTTTGCCCAAGTTCCGATTGGTCGTCTCTTGGACCTTCCAAACTTGAGCCTACATCACTCAACTTCCATTTGGCAAGTTCTATTCCCAATTTCAACACAAAAAGTTGAGTATGTTTGGCTCAAGTTTTTTGTGGGAGTGACTGACGGCGATGACGGAGTGGTGCGTTTGGAGCCAAAATCCACTTATACAGAAAACTGCAAGGGGTGACTGGGGCGCGCCATCAGCCTTGCCATCAGACTTGCCAGCGGCGGCGCGCGATTGCGGCGCATGGGGTGTGTCGGCGACGTTATTGTCGCTGGGGGCATCGATGCGCTGAATAACTCAGACACAGTGTTTGTCGCCGATTTTCTGCGGGAATTGTTCGGCAATATCGCTAGGTATGCCGATCCGACGCAGCGTTACGTGGTGCTGGTTTCCGCCGCTCAGGACCACGTCACCATTGATGTGACGGACCGCCCACGTCAAGGTGGCACGACGCTTGAGGGGCGGCATTCCGGGCTTGCGTACTATCGGGAGCGTGTGCTGCATGCGCACGGGGATTGGGATGTGCGGGAGAAACGCGGGCAGTGGGTACTGCATGCTTCAGTGCCGGTCGATAACGCTGGCTAATCGACAACACCGGCTCATCAATAACGCCGGCTAATTGATACCGCCAATCACTCGATAACGCCAGCCAGTCAATAACGCCGGTCCCCGGCCGCGCCGGCGTGGGTCGCGAGCGAGGCCGCCATCGCGACCGCGCAGACTGCGGCGGCCACCGCTCTACCCTTGTGCTGTTTCACCTTGTGCATGAAAAGTTCCTTTCCACTGACCGCACGATGAGTGCAATCGCGAAGGCCATCCCACGCACTGCACCCGGTATGCCACGCCCTTCGGCAACCATGCCGAACTTATCGCCGCATACCGGGGCGCACCCGGATGTTGCAGAAAACTGCAACCGGGCTCAGCTGCGCAGCAGAATTTCTTCGAGCGCGCCGGCCACCGCATCGGGCATGTCGGTGATCCAGAAATCGTTGGCGTAGCGCGGACCACGGTTCATGGTGCGCAGGGCGCCGATCGCGCCGATGCCGAGCTTGTGGACCGCCTGCAGCGCGAGCTCCTTGGTGCGGTAGAGCATCTGGGCGTGCAGCAGTAGGTCCATCGCGTCCGATTCGACCGGATTGTCGGCGATGCGCAGACCGCCGGGAATCTCGATGCGCAGACTGGCAGCCGAGCTGATGCCGGTGACGGACACGGTCAGGCTCATGGTCGCCTCGTCGTACGCCACCGTTGCCTCGACCGGAGCCTCGCCGGACCATGCACGCACGCCGCTGGCCGCATCGACCGGCGCGACGCCGCGGAACACGACCGTCCAGTCGCGCGACTCGGGTACGGCGGACGTATCGCCGGTAACCGGCGCGACGGTGAAGGCGCTGGGCGACGCATCGGCCCCGCCCCACGTGAACGCTATCGCGGTGTCGGCGCTGGTGGCGCCCCACGTGCCGCGATCCTCGCGCATGACGAACGAGCCGTCGGCACCAGGGAACACCAGCACGCGCAGGGCCTGCGGGTTGGCGATAGAGTTGATCGCTTCGCCGGATTCCGCGACGTCCTGCAACGGCACGATCGCGCCGGCCTTGGCGAACACCGGCGTGCGGTCGAGCGAGCGCCAGACCTCCAGTCGGCGGCCAGCGGCGTCGGATGAGACGTATCGGCGGCCGTCGAAGAAGTCGAACCACTCCCCCTGCGGCAGCCAGGCGTCGGCGCGGCCGCGGCAGGCGGCGGCATCGTCCGGGGAGACGATCGGCGCGACCACGAGCTCGGTGCCGAAGCGGAACTCATCCGGCACCTCGTAGGCGTCCGGCGTATCCGGGTTCTGCCAGTACATCGGCTCGACCAGCGGACGGCCGGCTTCGGCGGCACGGTAGTTCATGGTGTACAAGTACGGCATCATCGCGTGGCGCAGACGCAGCGCGTCCACCATCGCGGCGCTCACGTCACGGTTGAAGTTCCACGGCTCCTTGCCGGAGAACGGCGAGTTGGACGAATGCAGTCGGTTGATCGGGCTGAACGCGCCGAGCTGGTACCAGCGGGCCTCCAGCTCTTCGTTGCGGTAGCCGAACATGTGGCCGCCGATGTCGTGGCTCCACCAGCCATACCCGATGTTGGAAGCGGTGGCGGTGAACTGCGGCTGGAAGGCGAGCGATTCCCAGGTCACGATCGTGTCTCCGGAGAAGCCGACCGGGTAGCGGTGGGAGCCGGGGCCGGCGTACCGGGAGAAGGTGAGCGGCCAGTTGCCACCGCGCCCTGAGTCGAGGTAGTGCATGTGGTTGAGCATCCACAGCGGGTCGAGACCCTTCTGGCGGGTCACGCCGCCCTGCTGCCAGTCCAGCCACCAGAAGTCGACACCTTCGGCCTCCATGCGGTGGTGCATGTCGAAATAGGCGTCCACGAAGTCCGGGTTGGTGAGGTCGAATTCCACGTTCTCCTCGGTGGCCGGGTCGATGCCGACGCGCTTGGCGACTTCGGGGTAGGCGTCCTCGAACGCGCGCACGCCGTCGCGCGGGTGGACGTTCAGTGTGGTGCGCAGGCCGCGCCGGTGCAGGTCGGCGAGGAAGGCCGGCGGGTCGGGGAACAGTTCGCGATTCCACGAGTAGCCGGTCCAGCCGGAACCGTACTTCGGGTCCACGTCGTCCACGCGATGCCAGTCCATGTCGATCACGGAGGTGGTGAACGGGATGCCCTCGCGCTTGAAGCGGTCCATCAGGGCCAGATAGCCGTCCTGCGTGTACCGGTAGTAGCGGCTCCACCAGTTGCCCATGGCGAAGCGCGGCAGGAGCGGCGTGGGGCCGGTCAGGCGATAGAAGTCGCGTACGGCCTCGATGTAGCGGTGGCCATAGCCGAAGAAGTACAAGTCCGTTTCGGCGGTGGCGCGCGGGGATACCCAGGTGCCGAACGGGTTCGCCTTGCCGTTCACCGTGTCGGTTTCGATGATGATGTTGGCGGCGGAATCGTCGATGACGGCCCAGCCATCGCGCGAGATCACGCCGTTGTCAAGCTCGATGGCGCCGTCCGCCTCGTCCAGCGTGCGGGCGGTGCCTTTGAGGTTGCCGCGCTGGGCGTCGCCGTAATGCCAGGTGTTGAACTGGGTGTCGGCCACGCCTTTGACGACCACGCTCAGGCCTTCCTTGCTGAACGGCTGCTGGTCGTAGACGATGGTCAGGGCCGCGGTGTCGATGATGACGCGGCCGTCACGCTCGGTGACGCGGCGTTCGACTGGGCTACCGAAATCGCGGTTCAGGACGGTCTGGGTCGGGCGGTTCTCGAATACGCCGGAATCGGACCATTCGAATCGCACGAGCGAATCGGTGATGAGTCCGATGCGCCAGTGCTCGCCGGACACCACATTGTCGGCGCGCATGGCCGGCGTGGCGTCGAGGCGGAAGTCCTGCGGATCGGGCGAGGTCGGAGACGACTGCTTGAGTTGTGGTGACTGTGCCATGGTTACCCCTTCTGTACGGTTATTCACGATGATACGAGTGATGCGGCCGCGGCTCCCCGGGACTGGTGGGAGACTGCGGCGCGGTTCGGATTCGGCCGAAACCGGCCGGGTTTACTTGCCAGAGCCGGTGGCGATGCCGGCGATGAACTGCTTCTGGAACACCAGGTAGACGATGACCACCGGGATGATGGTCACGGAGGTGGCGGCGAACAGTCCGCCGTAATCGGTGCCGTACTGGCCGGAGAACATCTTGAGGCCCACCGACAACAGCTGCTTGTCGTCATCGGTGATCATGAGGAACGGCCAGAGGTAGTCCTCCCAGTTCCACAGGAAGGTGAAGATGGCGAGCGCGGCGATGGAATTGCGGCTCATCGGCAGCACCACCTGGTGGAAGATGCGCCAGTCGCTGGCGCCGTCGAGGCGGACGGCGTGCGGGCGGAGCAGGGCATCCTCGGAGTTGTGGACGTTGAACAGCACGGGGGCGTTCTTGTTGCCCTTGAGCGAGAGCGGGGTCTTGACCCAGTAGTCGCTCCAAGCCACCTGCGAGATCTTGAAGGTGACGTTCGGGTGGATCTTCTCGTACTCGTGGAGCATGGAGATCACCGGGTCAGTGCTTTCGTCGCCCCAGGACCAGTAGCCCAGTTCGATGGGCTGGCCGTCGTTGACCAAGTGGTTGGGGTCGTAGGTGATGGTGTCGCCCATGACGGCCAGGCCCTTGTCGGCCTGGGTGTCGACGACGCCTGACGAACCGCTCGAACTGCAACCGGTTGCAAGTGCCATAATGCTCACGGTTGCAGTCAGCGCGGCGAGAGATTTCTTGATCTTCATTATCTCCCTTACTTCCTCGCAAGCTCTAAGTGAACACGGTTCAGTATACGGGTGTCGAACTAGTTCGGCAACCCGGCTTTCTCAGCCATGCAAACCGTTACATTTGCAACCTGTTACATTCCAAAGCTATTGAGACCATATTGGTCTATATTTTCGGCGTGTCGCAATATCGCAACCCATTGCACTATGACTGTCGTAAAACGTACTGCAATGATTTACAATGAAGAGAAGTTTGTCACACCGTCAACTTTGAAAAACCGGGAGGGGCCATGAAAGCCAGCATCGAGGACGTCGCCAGGCAAGCAGGCGTCTCCACCGCCACGGTCTCCCGCGCGTTCTCCCGCCCTGACATGGTCTCCGCCAAAACGCGCGCCAAGGTGATGGAGGCCGCCCAACAACTCGACTTCTCGGTATCCCGCATGGCCGGCATCCTCAAATCGGGCCGCTCCCACCGCGTGGCGCTGCTGGTGGGCAGCAGCAAGCTCGACTGGTTCACCTCGCGCATCATCGAAGGCCTCAACGAAGTGCTGCGATCGGCCGGCTACGATCTGGTCATCCAACCGATCGGCGACGCGGGCGCGCGCGAGGAGTTCTTCGACGAACTGCCGGTGCGCGGCAACGCGGACGCGGTCATCGTCTCGTCGTTCGCCATCACCCCGGCCGAAATCAGGCGACTCAACACCACGCGGATCCCGCTCATCGGCATCAACACGGCCTCGCAGGGGTTCACCGCCTCCGTGGGCATCGACGACAAGGCCGGCATCCGGCTGATCGTGCGCCATCTGACCACGCTCGGCCACCGCAACCTGTTGTATTTGTACGAGACGTTCGATGCCACGATGGGCTTCAGCTCGCACAACCGCGTCACCGGATTCCTGGAGGCGTGCAGCGAACTGGACGGCGTGACCGGCCAGACGATGGACATGCAGGCCGGCGACGATCCGGTCGACGCCGCCCTCACCGCGCTGCTCGCGCGCGACGACGCCCCGACTGCCCTGTGCTTCCATCAGGATTCGCTGGCGATTCCGCTGTTCTTCCGCCTGCGCCAATGCGGCATGGCGATTCCGACCGACCTGTCCGTCACCGGATTCGACAACAGCACGTTCTCGGGCGAGGTGGGGCTGACCACCGTGCGCCAGAAGCCGTACGACATGGCCGTCGCCGCCGCGCGCAAGGCCCTGGACCTTATCGAGGGGCGCACCCTGGACCAGCCGCACGAGATCTTCCCCGTGCAACTGCTGGTACGCGACTCCACCGCCGCGCCGCGGGTGCGCGGCTGAGCGGGGCCGAATCAGTCGTTATTCGGGCCGCTGTTGTCGGACTGGGCTTTGCCGTTCCTGCGAGCTATCGCCATGAACGTGACGCCGACGATGACGGGCAGGAGGATGGCGGCGAGCGTTGCGGCGCGGCGGATGGCATCGGACGTTGCCTTTCCGGACTTGGCGTCGCCTGACTTGGCGGACGCTGCGGAATCGGCGGACTTGGCGGCGGTGTCATCGCCCTTATGCGGTGTTTCGCCGGTGAACCAGGCGGGATCGGACGGATCGTATTTCCGGGTGCCGGCCCAGTTTGCGGGCGTCGCGCCGGCGTATAGGGCGACGGCCGAGCCCTTGGCCACGGTGGCGGTGAAGGTGCCGGCCACGGCGTTGCGGAAGCCGATCATGCCGCGGATGGCGGTCCAGCGTTGCGCGCAGTGCCAGGTGCCGGCGGTTTCGATGCCGTCGGTCGGACAGGTCATGTCCGGCACGGAGGTGCGGGTGGCGCCGGGAGCGCCGTCATCGACGCCGGCGTAGTAGTAGCCGGAGAAGATGTGCGGCTGGCCGTAATCGTAGGCGAGCATGAAGGCGTTGGCGAGCAGGTAGCTGGTGCCGTCACGGGTGGTGAGCGAGGAGCCGTTGCGCTCGGTGTCCCAGTTGGTCACCCATACGGCCGCCTTATCGGAATCCACCCAGGTCGGTCCGCCGATGGCGTCCAGGCCATCCGAACGAATCGATGCAGGCCGGCTTCGACATGGACCTCTACCTCGACTGGCGCCGGGACGGCCACCCGAACGGCTACAACCTGTTGCTGCGCAATACCGACACGCCTATGGAGCACGAAGGCGATTCCAGTTATTTCAACGCCGATTCAGGTGCCTCAATCGCCTCATTCCTCACGGAATACCTGCCGGACGAGCTCTCTTCCGACGCCGACGTGCTGCTCAGTCTTGGTGAACCGGCCGTGAGCGGCGGGCAGCTGACGCTCTCCCCGCAATCGTTCGTCGTGTTTGGTTAAACCCGTTCGACCTCACCTCCGCCGGCGAGGCTGTCGGCAAAGTCGACTGGGGATAGTCAACGGGCCATCACGACAAACACCAACACCTCTAGCCTCGTCCAACTCACCGAATGTATTGCAATCGTTGTCAATATGAGTTACGGTAGAGGCAGAACAGCTCGAACATTGGTCTGTCAGGTTGCCGGAACCTCAACGCAGAGCGGCCCTCGAACAGCAATGCAAACGACTAGCAGTACCCGATTTGCAAGCAAGGAGTCATCATGACCGACGCATACGGCAACGACGCAGCAACCAGCACCGGCACCATCGCAGACACCACCAACAACGCCGCTTCCGGTGCCCCGCAGCGCGCGGAAAGCACGGAACGACTCGCCCGCCCGCTCATCAAGCTCGCCAAAGCCTGCGGACTTGCCACCTCATTCATCGACCAGCTCGGCACCTACACCGAAATCAGCGACGCGGCCTTGGTCGCCGTACTCAAGGCCCTCGACGTGGACGCATCCAGCGACGAGGCCATCGTACGCTCCATGACCCAACTTGAGGTGGAAAACAGCAAACGTTTGCTCCCCTCCACCATCGTCGCCACCACCGGCAAACCGACCGGCATCACCCTGAACTGCTCGTCGGACGCGGACATCACCGCCTCCATCGAACTGGAGGACGGCACCGCGTTTGGCCACTTTGCCCTGCTGCCGAACCTCAATTCCGGCAAGCCGGACTTGACCATCGCACCCGACCTGCCGATGGGTTACCACACGCTGACCGTCACGGTTGACGGGCGCGAGGGCAAGGCGGCCATCATCGCCGCCCCCGCGCGCATTCCCGTGCCGGAGGCGGTCGCCGAGCACCAGCGGTGGGGCTGGATGACGCAGATGTATTCCGTGCGGTCCCGCGAATCGTGGGGCATCGGCGATTACGGCGATCTGAAGCGTCTTTTGGCAGATGCCGCCGAGAAGTCCAAGGCCGACTTCATGCTCATCAATCCGATTCACGCCGGCGCGCCGATTCCGCCGCTTGAGCCATCGCCGTATCTACCGGAATCGCGCCGATTCCTCAACGTGACGTACATCCGGCCGCAGGATATCCCCGAATATGCCACACTGCCGGCCGACGTGCGCGCGCAGGTGGATGCGCTGCATGATTCGGTGGCCGCGCGCAACGACGAATCGACCCCGATGGACATCAACGCGGCGTGGGAGGCCAAGCGCCCGGCGCTGCGCCTGATCTTCGAAGCGGGCCGCAACAACAAGCGCGAGCTCGAATTCGAGCATTTCAAGACCACCGCCGGCCCGGACCTCGATTCCTTCGCCACATGGTGCCTGTGCTTCGAGGTATGGGGCGCGCCGTGGGGCGAGAACCGTTGGTTCTTCGAGAAGACCATCGACGACCCGGCCGTGCGCCAGCTCGTCGAGGAGCACCACGACCTGTTCGAGTTCAACCGCTGGCTGCAGTGGATCGCTGCCGAGCAGGTGAACGCCGCGCAGCAGGAGGCGCTGGACCACGGCATGACGCTGGGGCTGATGCAGGACATGGCCGTGGGCGTGCACGGGCTCGGCGCGGATGCCTGGGCCAATCCGGAACGCTTCGCCTCAGGTGGCGTCACGGTCGGCTGCCCGCCGGACTTCTATAACCAGCAGGGCCAGGATTGGGGCCAGCCACCGTTCAACCCGCGCTACCTGGAGGCCACCGGCTACCAGGTGTACCGCGAGATGGTGCATTCGATGTACGAGCACGCGGGCGCGGTGCGCATCGACCATGTGCTGGGCTTGTTCCGCCTGTGGTGGATTCCGCAGGGGCTCGGTGCCCGCAACGGCGCATACGTGACGTACAACCACGAGGCGATGTTGGGAGTACTGGCCATCGAGGCCACGCGCGCCGGAGGCATGGTGGTTGGCGAGGATCTGGGCACCGTACCGGATTACGTGCGCCGCATTCTGGCCGATCACGGCGTGCTCGGCACTGACGTGGAATGGTTCAACCGCGTGGACGATTCGCCGAACGCCGGCGACCCGTACCGCGCACCCAAGGACTATCGCAAACAGGCATTGGCCTCGGTGACCACGCACGATCTGCCACCCACCGCCGGCTACCTGAACTTCGCACACGTCAAGCTGCGCGAGGAGCTGCATCTCCTGAGCGAGCCGGTGGAGGCATTCGCCGCCTCGGCGATGGCCGAGCGCACGGCCATGATGAACCGTCTGGTGGAGAACGGCTATATCTCGCAGACCGTGGCGGATGATGTGGAAGGCCATGTGCAGGAAATCGTGGAAGCGATGCACGCCATGCTCACCGATACGCCGTCGCTGCTGCTGCAGGCAGCGCTGGTGGACGGCGTGGGCGAATGCCGCTCCCAGAATCAGCCGGGCACTTCCAGAGAGTATTCGAACTGGCGCGTGCCGCTGGCGGACAGCTCAGGCCACGTGGTACATACCGACGAGGTCTTCGACCTGCCACGCGTGCAGTCCCTAGCCGCCGTGATGCGCCGAGAGAAGCGGTGATCGATTCCGGCAATGGGAAATTGGTCTAAATCAGCCCCTCGTAATCGAGATAGCCGAAGACGACGACTTGTTATGGGCATGTTATCGTTGTCATGACAATGATTGTTCGCGACGGCGAAGGAGCGACGGCTATGACCAAGGCAAGCATTCAAGCGGTGGCCCGCGAGGCCGGCGTTTCCGTATCCACGGTGTCCCGAACCTTCGCCAAGCCGGATCTAGTGCTTCCAGAGACTCGAGACCGAGTGATGACCGCGGCCGAAAAGCTCGACTACTCCGTCTCTCGCTCGGCCGCCGCACTGAAGTCCGGCCAGTCGTTCCGCATTGCGCTGCTGGCCAGCGAGACCATCACCACCTGGTTCAATGCAAACATCTTCGCCGGCCTTGACTCGGCGCTGCGCCCCTCCGGCTACGACACTGTGCCCTACCCCATGCGCAACGCCGCCGAGCGCCATGACTTCTTTGCGGATTTGCCCGTGCGACGCAATGCGGATGCGGTGATTGTCAGCTCCTTCGACATTGAGCCGGCTGAAGTGGAGCGACTGAAGCATATGCACGTGCCGATTGTCGGCATCAACATTCCCTCCACCGATGGGTTCGACGCAGGCGTGAGCATTGACGATTACGCCGCCACACGTTCGGCCATCGAGCACCTGATTGCACTCGGCCACCGGCATATCGCGTTCGTCGGCAGCGCCCCGACCGAAACCAACATGCGCTACAGTGCCGAGGCTCGTTTGCAGGGCGTCATTGATGCCGCTGCCGCCCATCCGGGGATCGAGCTAACGCCCCTGAGCATTCAACGCGGTCTTGGCGAAAGCAACGCGGCATTGAACGCCGTACTGAACGCCTCCCCCAGCATCACCGCCTTCTGTTTTGAGGATGATGAAATGGCCGCACCCGTGCTGTATCGCCTGCGTCAATACGGGCGGCGGGTACCTCAGGACATCTCCATCATCGGCTTCGACGATTCCACCCTGTCCGCCGCCGTGGGACTGACCACACTGCATCAGGACCCGTTCGCAATGGGCGTGGCCGCCGGGCACATGGTATTGGATGCCATTGCGGGCAAGTCAATCGAACCGGCATTCGTACGGCCGGACACTCCGCTAATACTGCGCGAAACCACCGCGCCGCCTGCCGCAACAGCAGCGTCCGCGCAGGCGTGACTACGTTACCACCGCAAAACGCCGATAAATCGACTTTTGCATGCGTAATTCACATGATATCGTTGTCATCATCAATACAACGGTTGGGCCTTCACACAGCAGTTCGAGCACAACCGGAACAACCCAACCACAACGCACCCGGAACAGGAAGGAATCGGCATGACCGCCAACAACCTCAATGACGACTGGTGGAAGCAGGCCGTCGTCTACCAGATCTACCCGCGCAGCTTCAAGGACGTCAACGGCGACGGACTCGGCGACATCGCCGGCGTCACCGAGAAGATGGATTACCTGAAGAACCTCGGCGTCGACGCGATCTGGCTCTCCCCGTTCTACCCCTCGGATCTGGCGGACGGCGGCTACGACGTGATCGACTACCGCAACGTCGACCCGCGCCTAGGCACCATGGACGACTTCGACGCGATGGCCGAGGCCGCGCACGAGGCCGGCATCAAAGTGATCGTGGACATCGTGCCCAACCACACCGCCGACAAGCACGTGTTCTTCCAAGAGGCCCTCGCCGCCGAGCCCGGCTCCCCGGCGCGCGACCGCTACATCTTCCGCGACGGCCGCGGCGAGCACGGCGAACTGCCGCCCAACGACTGGCAATCCTTCTTCGGCGGCCCGGCCTGGGCGCGCGTGGCCGACGGCCAGTGGTATCTGCACCTGTTCGATAAGGCGCAGCCGGACGTCAACTGGAAGAATCCGGACATCCACGAGGAGTTCAAGAAGACCCTACGTTTCTGGTCCGACCACGGCACCGACGGCTTCCGCATCGACGTGGCGCACGGCCTGGCCAAGGATCTCGAATCCAAGCCGTTGGAAGAGCTCGGCCGCGAATACAGCGTGGTCGGCGTGCTGAATCATGACTTCAGCCACCCGCTGTTCGACCGTCGTGAGGTGCACGACATCTACCGCGAGTGGCGCAAGGTGTTCAACGAATACAACCCGCCGCGCTTTGCCGTGGCCGAGGCGTGGGTGGTGCCTGAGCACCAGCACCTGTACGCTTCGATGGACGAGCTGGGCCAGTCCTTCAACTTCGACTTCGCGCAGGCCAACTGGTATGCCGACGAGTTCCGCAAGGCCATCGCCGCGGGTCTTAAGGCGGCGGCCGAAACCGGCGGCTCCACCACCACGTGGGTCATGAACAATCACGACGTGCCGCGCAGCCCCTCCCGCTACGGTCTGCCGCAGGTCAAGGGCGCGCCCTACCACCAGCTGCCGCACGACTGGCTGCTGCGCAACGGCACCACATATCCCGAAGACCGCGAGCTCGGCACCCGCCGTGCCCGTGCCGCCGCGCTGATGGAGCTTGGTCTGCCCGGCGCCGCCTATATTTATCAGGGCGAGGAGCTGGGTCTGTTTGAGGTGGCCGATATTCCGTGGGATCGACTGGAGGATCCGACCGCTTTCCACACCGCTCAGGCCACGATGGATAAGGGCCGTGACGGTTGCCGCGTGCCTCTGCCTTGGACCGCTTCCGACGAGCCCGCTCTGGCCGATTTCAGCCGTCCGGATCCGGCCGACGATGGCACCGGCGAGAACCATGTGCCGCTGTGCGCCGCCGGCCAGTTCGGCACGGGCGCTTCCTTCGGCTTCTCCCCTGCGGTTCGCGCCGATGGCGTGACGCCGGCCGCCGACCCGCACCTGCCGCAGCCGCTGTGGTTCAAGGATTACGCGGTGGACGTGGAGCAGGCCGACCCGGATTCGATGTACACGTTGTATCATGCGGCGTTGGCGATTCGTCAGGAGTCGCTGACCGCCACGCGCGACACCACCGCCGAGCAGGTGGATATGGGAGCGGACGTGGTGGCGTACCGCCGTGCGGCGGTTGAGGGACGCACGTTCACCTCGGTTACTAACTTTGGCACTGCCCCGGTCTCACTGCCCGAAGGCTCTGTGGTGCTCACTTCCGGCCCGCTGACTCCCGACGGTCAACTTCCCACCGACACCTCTGCGTGGGTAATCAAGTAACTCTGTGGTTCACTGCGTGGTGGAAGTTTGGCTACGTGGTGGGACCATACTAGAAGGCCGCCGTTCCGA
>ERZ773216.3255-NODE-3255-length-13538-cov-4.383594_pt1 | contig 13538 bp, 8 predicted proteins | sample MGYA00511259_ERZ773216 | MGnify/ENA primary metagenome ERZ773216 (study PRJEB29015, sample SAMEA2737764) | human gut metagenome | biome: human gut; feature: human-associated habitat; material: faeces | place: China | collected 2012 ... | reverse complement strand
ATAACACAGGAAACTATTTTATCTACGCGTTAGCGATAGACTGCATTCAGGGCGAAAGGAGGTAAGCCGCAGATTTCAGCCGGATGCTGAAACGGGAAAGCCCCTCCCGAGGAAGGGGCCTTAAATAAGGAAAGGGTCATGATGAAGCTACTCATCATCGTGGTGCTCTTAGTTATTAGCTGGCCAGCTTACTAAGACTACCAGGGCGGGGGAAACCCCGCTCTACCCTCACTCCTGAAAGTATGCCTTCACGATAAGATTGTCAATCCGCAGGCTTTGTAGTCTGCGATCCTGCCAGCAAATATTCTTTGCGAGTCGTTACGCAATAATCACAGAGGAAACTATTTTATTCACGCGTTAGCGATAGACTGCATTCAGGGCGAAAGGAGGTAAGCCGATGATTTCAGCGGGACGCTGAAACGGGAAAGCCTCTCCCGGAGAAGAGGGCTTTTAATAAGGAAAGGGTTATGATGAAGCACGTCATCATACTGGTGATACTCTTAGTGATTAGCTTCCAGGCTTACTAAGAACACCAGAGGGAGGGGGGAAACCTCTCCCTAACCCTCACTCCTGAAATTATGTCACTCCGCACTTAGTGTCAATCGACGGCTCTCCGTTCTTGCGAGGCGAATAGCAAAATTTTCTGCGCCGCCGGGCCTAATTCTGAAAGTTTCTTCGTTTGCTCTTATTTCATTATTGCAGTCGGTATGATACCGGACCTCGATAATTCTCTAAGAAAGGATTTCTTATGAGCGAACAAATCACGTTTGCCACCAGCGATTTTGCCAGTAACCCGGAACCACGTTGCCCCTGCATTCTGCTGCTGGATGTTTCTGGCTCGATGAGCGGCAGACCTATTAATGAACTTAACGCCGGATTGGTGACCTTTCGTGATGAACTGCTTGCCGATCCGCTGGCTTTAAAAAGAGTGGAACTCGGCATTGTGACGTTCGGCCCGGTGCATGTGGAACAACCATTTACCAGTGCCGCTAATTTTTTCCCGCCCATCCTGTTTGCCCAGGGGGATACGCCAATGGGGGCCGCCATTACCAAAGCCCTGGATATGGTTGAAGAGAGGAAACGTGAGTACCGCGCAAATGGTATTTCGTATTATCGCCCGTGGATTTTCCTGATCACCGATGGCGCTCCAACCGATGAGTGGCAGGCTGCCGCCAACAAAGTGTTTCAGGGGGAAGAAGATAAGAAGTTTGCCTTCTTTTCCATCGGTGTTCAGGGGGCGGATATGAAGACGCTGGCACAAATCAGCGTTCGTCAGCCTTTGCCTCTGCAAGGATTACAATTCCGTGAACTGTTTAGCTGGTTATCCAGTTCGCTGCGTTCGGTTTCCCGCTCCACGCCGGGAACGGAAGTTGTGCTGGAAGCGCCAAAAGGCTGGACGTCAGTGTGAGCTGGCGTCTGGTTTATGCATCCGCTGTTGGAACGTCGCACATTAGCGCTGATTTACCTTGTCAGGATGCCTGCCAGATGCAGGTTGCCTGGTTAAACGATCAGCAACCATTACTGGTGATGTTTCTTGCTGATGGTGCAGGCAGCGTCTCGCAGGGTGGCGAAGGCGCGATGCTCGCCGTCAATGAAGCGATGGCTTATATGTCGCAAAAAGTGCAGGGTGGGGAATTGGGGCTTAATGATATCCTCGCCACGGATATTGTGCTGACTATTCGTCAGCGACTTTTTGCCGAGGCAGAGGCCAAAGAATTAGCAGTTCGCGATTTTGCCTGCACGTTTCTGGGATTGATTTCATCGGCTAATGGCACCTTGATTATGCAGATTGGCGATGGCGGCGTGGTGGTGGATTTTGGTCACGGTCTGCAATTGCCGCTTACGCCGATGGTGGGTGAATATGCCAATATGACACACTTCATTACTGATGAAGATGCTGTTTCCAGACTGGAAACTTTCACCAGCACTGAGCGTGCGCACAAAGTTGCAGCATTTACGGATGGTATCCAGCGGCTGGCGTTAAATATGCTGGATAATTCTCCGCATGTGCCTTTCTTTACCCCGTTTTTCAATGGACTGGCGTCAGCAACGCAGGAACAACTCGATTTATTACCTGAATTGTTAAAGCAGTTTTTGTCCAGCCCGGCGGTAAACGAGCGTACGGATGATGATAAAACGTTGGCACTGGCGCTGTGGTTACCATGAAACCCACTTTATATACTGCTACTGGTGAGTGCGTTACGCCAGGCCGTGAACTGGGCAAAGGCGGCGAAGGTGCGGTTTATGATATCGAGGAGTTTGTCGATAGCGTCGCCAAGATTTATCACACGCCGCCACCCGCCTTAAAACAGGACAAACTTGCCTTTATGGCTGCGACAGCTGACGCGCAATTGTTGAATTATGTCGCCTGGCCGCAGGCAACGCTTCACGGTGGACGAGGCGGAAAAGTTATCGGTTTTATGATGCCAAAAGTTTCTGGTAAAGAACCGATTCATATGATCTATAGCCCGGCACATCGTCGCCAGAGTTACCCTCATTGTGCGTGGGATTTTCTACTCTATGTTGCGCGCAATATTGCTTCATCTTTTGCTACGGTTCACGAGCACGGGCACGTCGTGGGTGACGTAAACCAGAACAGTTTTATGGTAGGTCGCGACAGCAAAGTGGTACTGATTGATAGCGACTCCTTTCAGATTAACGCCAATGGTACACTGCATTTATGCGAAGTCGGCGTGTCGCATTTTACGCCGCCAGAGCTACAAACCTTGTCGTCATTTGTCGGCTTTGAACGCACAGAAAATCACGATAATTTTGGCCTTGCGTTGCTGATTTTTCACGTCTTGTTTGGTGGCCGGCATCCTTATTCTGGTGTGCCGCTTATCTCTGATGCGGGGAATGTGCTGGAGACGGATATTGCTCATTTCCGTTATGCCTACGCGTCAGATAATCAGCGGCGTGGTTTAAAACCGCCGCCACGATCGATTCCGCTGTCGATGTTACCGGGCGATGTTGAAGCCATGTTTCAGCAGGCATTCACGGAAAGTGGCGTGGCAACCGGGCGTCCGACGGCTAAAGCGTGGGGAGCGGCACTTGATTCTCTGCGCCAACAGTTAAAGAAATGTACCGTTTCGGCAATGCATGTTTACCCCGGTCATTTGACTGACTGCCCGTGGTGTGCTCTGGATAATCAAGGCGTTATCTATTTTATTGATCTCGGCGAAGAGGTCATTACCACCAGTGGTGATTTTGTGCTGGCGAAAGTCTGGGCGATGGTGATGGCGTCAGTAGCACCGCCAGCATTGCAATTACCATTACCCGATCATTTCCAACCGACTGGCAGGCCGCTTCCTTTCGGCCTGTTACGGCGTGAATACATCATTCTGATTGAGATCGCACTGTCAGCGTTATCGCTGCTGCTTTGCGGCCTTCAGGTAGAACCGCGTTATATTATTATGGTTCCTGTGCTGGCGGCTATCTGGATTATTGGCAGTCTGACAAGCAAAGCTTATAAAGCAGAAATCCAGCAACGCCGTGAGGCATTTAATCGCGCGAAAATGGACTATGACCATTTAGTCAGCCAGATCCAGCAGTTGGGCGGGCTGGAAGGTTTTATCGCCAAACGGGCGATGCTCGAAAAAATGAAGGACGAAATTCTCGGGTTACCGGAAGAAGAGAAACGCGCTCTGGTAGCACTTCACGACACCGCAAGGGAACGGCAGAAGCAGAAGTTTCTGGAGGGATTTTTTATTGATGTTGCCTCTATTCCCGGCGTTGGCCCTGCGCGTAAAGCGGCGTTACGGTCTTTTGGTATTGAAACAGCCGCAGATGTTACCCGTCGTGGCGTTAAGCAAGTGAAAGGGTTTGGCGACCATCTGACCCAGGCGGTTATCGACTGGAAAGCGAGCTGTGAACGCCGTTTTGTGTTCAGGCCGAATGAAGCGATAACGCCAGCAGACAGACAAGCGGTAATGGCGAAAATGACCGCCAAACGACATCGGCTGGAATCGACGTTGACTGTCGGCGCGACAGAGTTGCAGCGATTCCGCCTTCATGCTCCAGCACGGACCATGCCGTTGATGGAACCGCTACGTCAGGCGGCAGAAAAACTGGCTCAGGCGCAGGCAGATTTAAGCCGCTGCTGAGCCATTTTCTTTTAACGAAACACCACTTCCGCCCAGCGTGCCAGCCCGGCGGTGACGGAGCCAAAGTCATCGCCGCCTGCAATCGGAATTCCCGGCAACTGTTCTGCCAGCGCTTTTTTAATCAGCGGTGAACGGGCGCTACCGCCGGTCAGATAGATAACATCCGGTTTTTCCTGGGCGTTATCCAGCGCCAGTTGCACCTGTTCCAGAATCCGCGCCAGTGGCTGGCTGAGGGCGCTTTCCAGCCCTTGCTGGCTAATCAGCGTAGCCAGTTCATCGCTGATAAACGGCAGTGAGGCGCGGGTTTCCGCTACGCTTGAAAGAGCAATTTTGCACTCTTCTGCGCTACGCACCAGGCGATAGCTTAAACGCTGACGCCAGACTTTCTGTAACAGGGCCACTTTTTCCGGTTCGCGGGCATCGCGTACCAGGTCGTTAAGCAGACGACCGTTGGCACTACTGTAGAAATCACTCTGCGCAGGTACGTCGTTGATGGCAACCGCATTCCACCACGGCAGAATCGGCAGGGCGATGCCTTTTTCGGTTTCGCCACCCATGCCCAGTAACGGCATCAGGTTTTTAAACGCCAGTGCGATGTCCAGATCGTTACCGCCAATACGGCAACCACTGTGACCCAGCAGGCTGGCTTCACGATCGAGACGCGAACGCCACTGCGGCCCCATCAGCAGCAATGAACAGTCAGTCGTACCACCGCCGATATCCACCACCAGCACCCGTTTTTCTTCCTGCAAGGTGGCTTCGTAATCCAGCCCAGCCGCGACCGGCTCGTACTGGAATACCACGTCCCTGAATCCGGCACGCTTCGCCGCGCGTTCCAGAATCCCTTGCGCCTGGGCGTTTGCTTCATCGCCGCCCAGCCCCTGGAAGTTGATCGGGCGACCAATCACCGCCTGAGTAATCGCTTCTGGCAGCTGCGCCTGCGCCTGCTGGCGAATGTGCAACATCATTGCGCAGACCAGATCCTCAAACAGCGCTACCTGCTGCGGTTTTAAGCCGCTGGCACCGAGGAACGATTTTGGTGATTTCACAAACCACACTTCTTCTGGATCATCAATGTACTGTGCCAGTGAGGAAAGACCGAACTGCACGCTTTTCGCCGTAACATCGATATCTTCTTCGCGGTTATAACGAATCGCCCGACGTAACAGCGCCTGCGTTTCATCGTCGTCTGCCGGAACATCATGATGGCGGTACAGCCATTCACTTACTGCTTCACGCGTTGGCGCGCAAAGCATTGAAGGCAGCAGCGTGCTGTCGTTTTCCATTTTCAGTAATTGCGGTTTACCGTCACGCATGACCGCCACTGAACAGTTTGCTGTACCGTAATCAAAACCAATAAACACGAATTAATCCCCATGCCGGTGAAGAAGGGGCGTGACTTTAGCGAAATGTTGCCGTCGCGACAACCGGAATATGAAAGCAAAGCGTAGCGTCTGAATAACGTTTATGCTGAAAGCGGATTAACAAGGAGATGCGATGTATACCTTGAACTGGCAGCCGCCGTATGACTGGTCGTGGATGTTGGGATTTCTCGCCGCCCGTGCGGTGAGTGGTGTGGAAACGGTCGCTGAGGATTATTATGCCCGTAGTCTGGCGGTGGGCGAATATCGCGGCGTGGTGACTGCTATTCCGGATATAGCCCGCCATACTCTGCACATAAATTTAAGTGCAGGTTTAGAACCCGTTGCCGCAGAGTGTCTGGCGAAAATGAGCCGCCTGTTTGATCTGCAATGTAACCCGCAGATTGTTAACGGTGCGTTGGGCAAGTTAGGCGCGGCGCGGCCCGGATTGCGTTTACCCGGCTGTATTGATGCTTTTGAGCAGGGTGTGCGGGCGATTTTAGGCCAACTGGTGAGCGTGGCGATGGCGGCAAAATTGACTGCCAAAGTTGTACAGCTTTATGGCGAACGGCTGGATGATTTTCCGGATTATGTCTGCTTCCCCACGCCTCAGCGGCTGGCAGCAGCCGACCCGCAGGCATTAAAAGCGTTAGGCATGCCGTTGAAACGGGCAGAGGCGCTGATTCATCTGGCAAATGCGGCGCTGGAGGGCACCTTACCAATGACAATACCGGGCGATGTGGAGCAGGCGATGAAAACGCTGCAAACTTTTCCGGGTATCGGGCGCTGGACGGCGAATTATTTCGCTTTGCGTGGCTGGCAGGCGAAAGATGTTTTTCTGCCGGATGATTATCTGATTAAACAGCGATTTCCGGGGATGACACCGGCACAAATCCGCCGTTATGCCGAGCGCTGGAAGCCCTGGCGTTCTTATGCGCTGTTGCATATCTGGTATACGGAAGGCTGGCAACCAGACGGAACGGACGAATTGTAGGCCTGATACGTCGCATCAGGCAATGGGCAAACGCTCCCTCAGTTAATCGCGAAATAACTGCTATTCACCAGCAAATCCAGCGGTTGGGCATCGGCAATCACATCACCATAAATCAGATCGACGCCGATGCCAGAAAGCGTATCCATCACTAAGGGTAAAACGACTGGCCCGGCGATGGTTTTCATCCCGAGTCGCTGAGCGTGCCCCTGAATGATCGTAATCAGCATCTCATCCATCAAATTACCCTGCACGTTGGCGCATAACTCACCATCAAGTAGCAGGTAATCTGCCATATTCGCTTTCAGCGAGTTGAAGATTTGCAGATCGCGGCCCACCTGACTGAATACGATCCGACATCCCGCCAGCCGCAGTTTTTGCACGCTTTCTGCGTGATCTAAAATCGCGTCTGCCGGAATAATCAGATGTAATAACCGTGGTGGTAGAGGGCTATTTTCCAGCTGCTCAAGCAGATCATTCACCAGCGTGGCGCTACTCAAACCGGCAACGGAAAGAGGGAGGGCGATGCTTATGCCTTTACTGGCAACCGCTTTTGCGGCCAGCTGGAAAAATTCGTGGAATACCCGTCGGTCAAGAGCATGGCTAAGTGCCGGATCGCTGAAGCTACGACGAAATGTTTGTTCATCAATAATCTCGCCTTCGCAACTCCAGAGCTTAAGTGAAATCAGCCACAAATTACGCGCTTGCGGGATCCGCGGCGAAGCGACACCGTGGGCGATCATCATCAACTGATTCTCTTTAATCATCCGCCACTGTTCATCAAGCGACATCGCCGCCCGTTCGCTATGTGCGGTAGCTTGCTGCGGTTCGTAAACCGTCACCCGGCCCCGGCCACCATTTTTGGAGGCATAACAGGCGATATCAGCCTGCGACATCACTTCAGCCGCCTGATGATTGTTGCCATCAATCAAGGTAATCCCGGCACTGGCACCTACCCGATGTACACGTCCTTCCCAGATAAAGTGATAGTCATTCACGGCGCTGATAATGCGTGTAGCGATAAAACGCGCACTTTCGACATTACAATCTGGCAGCAGCAGACCAAATTCATCGCCACCGAGTCGCGCCAGCACGTCGCTGGAGCGCAGCATACTCAGCATTAACGACGCCAGTTCGCGCAGCAAAGCGTCGCCAGCGGCGTGCCCGGCGCTGTCATTCACCGCTTTAAAGCGATCAAGATCGATAAACACCAGTGCATGTCGCTGATGTGTACTGTTTACCGTTTGCAGCAGCATACGCAGTTGCTTCTCAAAACTGGCGCGATTGGCGAGATGCGTCAGTGCATCATGGGAGGCGCTGTAGCTCAGCTGGCGCAGCATTTTGCGTGATTCGGTGACGTCCTGAATCACCAGTACCGAGCCTATATTGCTGCCGTCCAGAGTACTTAACGGCGTAATACTGTAATGCACGTCGTAGCTGCCGCCGCTCCGGCAGTGCAACACCACATCTTGTTCAATCGCGGAACGTGAGGTGTCGGCACTGTAAATGTTCTCCATCAGGGGACCATTGTCGCCAAAGGTAATATGCAACACCGTCAGGAGCGGAACACCTAATGCTTCTTCCTGCGTCCAGCCGCTCATCTTCTCCGCCACTGGATTCATAAAGGTAATTTTCATTGCCATATCAATACAGACCACGGCTTCGCCGATGGAGTCCAGCGTTATGTGCAGGCGCTCTTTTTCCTGAAACAATGCCTCGTTAAGCTGTTTCACTTCGGTCATATCCATATTAATGCCGAGCAGGCGTTCGACTTCGCCTTCTTTATTCAGTACCCGGTTGGCGAGGGCGCGGATATGGCGAATACCGTCTTTTACGGTAATGCGAAATTCCAGTTTAAAGGGCGAGCGTGATTGCAACGAATCACGAATCACTTTTTCGGCATGCTGGCGATCTTCCGGCAGCACGCACTCGTACCACACCTGCCAGTTCGGTTTGATATGTGGAGGAATTTCATACAGCTCGAACATCCGCTTATCCCAGCTAAAAATATTCGGCTTCAACTCCCACTCCCAGATGCCAATCCCGCCCGCTTCGTTAGCCAGCGTGATGCGCTCCATCAGTTGCTGGTTCACCTGTTCGGTGCGTTTTAGCTCGTTAATGTCTTCAATCTGAGCGATAAAATAGAGCGGCGTGCCATCCGTGTGGCGCACCAGTGAGACGGCAAGCAACGCCCAGACAACATCGCCATTGCGGTTGTAGTAGCGTTTTTCCATTGAATAGGTGTTTATTTCACCGCTTATCAGCTTTTCAACCTGTTGGAGATCTTTATTGAGATCCTCCGGCCAGGTCAGTTGCTGAAAGGTGAGTCCGCGCAGCTCTTCCTGACTGTACCCGAGAAACTGGCAGAGCGCTTTGTTGGTTTGCAGCCATTGTCCCTCGGTGCCCACTAACGCCATACCGATAGCGGAATATTCCATGGCGTTCCGAAAACGGGTTTCGCTTTCGGAAATGTGTTTGCGTTCCGCACGAAAGGCATACATCACCATCGTCATGATGTTGGCGGGCAGCAGGATCAGCAAAAACGGTAGCCACGGCATATGGCTCATCAGGTATGTACGCGGCGTAGCAAGCAGGGAGGGATCCGCGGCCATCATCAGCGACACCATCATCACCGTGGTAAGGAAGATCAAAAAGGCTTCCATTCGTGGCAGGCGCACGGCGCTCCACATCAACAGCACAATAATGAAAGTAAAAGGCCACGGCAGTAACAGCATCGAAAGCCAGCTTAACGTCAGTGTGATGGCTAACGTGAGCAGCGACTCAAAAAGCAACCGTGGGTTGCGATGGCGCAGCAGATAGTGTGGTTTAAATAACAATCCCAGCGGCACCAGTGCCAGAGCGCCGATGGATTCTGACAGTACCCATATCAAAAATGCCCTGAGAGGATCGTCTCCGGGCGTCAGCAGGATAACCAGAACACCCCCTAACAGAGGTGGAACAATGGCGCTGCCGAGTGCCAGACGCAGCCAGTCAGCCAGATTTTGCAATGGGTTATACCACGGCAGCAATTTACGCAGTAGCACTGCCCCGACCACGGCTTCAACAATATTGATGGTCGTCCAGGTCATGTTCAGCGAGCTGGTGGAAAAAAGCAGGATGGATGCGGCGATATTTCCCAGCGAACAGCTCAGCGCAATTCCCGGCCACATGCGCCCGGCATGGCGATAAAACGCCACCATCATGATGGACGTCGGGAACCACAGTGGGGCGAGTTGGGTGCCAAACTGCGAAAGCTCAAGCGAGAAAAGGGTAAAGATAAACGAGACTAAACCTAAACTGACCAGGTGAAGCAGCGGGTGGGGCAGGGCAATTAATACATGCTGTGATTGTTTGCTCATTACCGCTTTATCCGCAAGACCAGGTCGCCAGTATTCGTTTCTGTGTTTATGCTAGTACAAAAGTTTTACATTTTATATGCGAATTGCTCATAAAGTGACGTAAAGGCGGATAATTTGCGCAACTGCGTATAACATTTTTTACCTTACATAAAACTGATCAACGTAATTTGCCACCGGGAATTCTTCGTCAACAATTAACTCTGAGCGCGCGGCAACGCTATTCGACTGGTATCAGGCGGATGAAATCCCTATAATTGCCGCGTTTGGCGCTTCGTCGCCCCCTTCCTAACATCCAGGTTAATCAGGTCGCTAAATATATGACTGATCAGTCTCATCAGTGCGTCATTATCGGTATCGCTGGCGCATCGGCTTCCGGCAAGAGTCTTATTGCCAGTACCCTTTATCGTGAATTACGTGAGCAAGTCGGTGATGAACACATCGGCGTAATTCCCGAAGACTGCTATTACAAAGATCAAAGCCATCTGTCGATGGAAGAACGCGTTAAGACCAACTACGACCATCCCAGCGCTATGGATCACAGCCTGTTGCTTGAGCATTTACAAGCGTTGAAACGCGGCTCGGCCATTGACCTGCCGGTTTACAGCTATGTTGAACATACGCGTATGAAAGAAACGGTGACGGTTGAGCCGAAGAAAGTCATCATTCTCGAAGGCATTTTACTGCTGACGGATGCGCGTTTGCGTGACGAACTTAACTTCTCCATTTTCGTTGATACCCCGCTGGATATCTGCCTGATGCGCCGCATCAAGCGTGACGTTAACGAGCGTGGGCGTTCAATGGATTCCGTGATGGCGCAATATCAAAAAACCGTGCGCCCGATGTTTCTGCAATTCATTGAGCCTTCTAAACAATATGCGGACATTATCGTGCCGCGCGGCGGGAAAAACCGCATCGCCATCGATATATTGAAAGCGAAAATAAGTCAGTTCTTTGAATAAGCTTGATAAATTGTGTACCGTTCAGTGATAACCTGGTATGCCCTTGACGTAATTGGCGTTAAGGGAGTGATGCGCGAAAGGAGAAAATGCCATGCGTCTGTGTGACCGAGATATTGAAGCCTGGCTTGATGAAGGCCGTTTGTCGATCAACCCACGTCCGCCAGTGGAGCGTATTAATGGCGCGACGGTGGATGTGCGCCTGGGCAATAAATTTCGTACCTTCCGTGGTCACACGGCAGCGTTTATCGATCTGAGCGGTCCCAAAGATGAAGTGAGCGCCGCGCTTGACCGCGTGATGAGCGATGAGATCGTACTCGATGAAAGCGAGGCGTTTTATCTTCACCCAGGAGAGCTGGCGCTGGCGGTGACGCTGGAGTCGGTGACGCTGCCAGCCGATCTGGTGGGCTGGCTGGACGGGCGTTCCTCTTTGGCGCGTCTGGGGCTGATGGTGCACGTCACCGCGCACCGTATCGATCCGGGCTGGTCTGGCTGCATTGTGCTGGAGTTCTACAACTCCGGTAAGTTGCCGCTGGCGCTGCGTCCGGGCATGTTAATTGGTGCGCTGAGCTTTGAGCCGCTTTCCGGCCCGGCGGCGCGACCTTACAACCGCCGTGAAGATGCGAAATATCGCAACCAGCAGGGCGCGGTAGCCAGCCGAATCGATAAAGACTAATTCAGGCCCATTGAGGATACCATGAGACGATTTCTGACGACGCTGATGATACTCCTGGTCGTGCTGGTGGCCGGGTTATCTGCGTTAGTGTTGCTGGTGAATCCGAATGATTTCCGCGACTATATGGTCAAGCAAGTTGCTGCACGTAGCGGTTATCAATTGCAGCTCGACGGGCCACTGCGTTGGCACGTCTGGCCGCAACTTAGTATCCTCTCCGGGCGAATGTCTCTCACTGCCCAGGGCGCGAGCCAGCCACTGGTTCGCGCAGACAACATGCGTCTGGACGTGGCGCTTTTACCACTACTGAGTCATCAACTGAGCGTTAAGCAGGTGATGCTAAAAGGGGCAGTGATCCAACTGACGCCGCAGACGGAAGCGGTACGCAGTGAAGATGCCCCGGTTGCACCACGCGACAATACCTTGCCGGATCTGTCAGACGATCGCGGATGGTCGTTTGATATATCCAGTCTTAAGGTGGCGGACAGCGTGCTGGTGTTCCAGCATGAAGATGACGAGCAGGTGACAATCCGCAATATCCGCCTGCAAATGGAACAAGATCCCCAACATCGTGGCTCATTTGAGTTCTCCGGGCGGGTTAATCGCGATCAGCGCGATCTCACGATATCCCTTAACGGTACGGTAGATGCTTCTGATTATCCGCATGATTTAACGGCGGCTATTGAACAAGTTAACTGGCAGTTGCAGGGTGCAGATTTACCAAAACAAGGTATTCAGGGGCAGGGGAGTTTCCAGGCCCAGTGGCAGGAGTCACATAAACGCCTTTCATTTAACCAAATCAGCTTGACCGCCAATGACAGCACGCTGAGCGGGCAAGCACAGGTCACGCTGACAGAGAAACCTGAATGGCAGCTGAGACTGCAATTCCCGCAACTGAATCTTGACAACCTCATCCCGCTTAATGAAACAGCGAATGGTGAAAACGGTGCCGGGCAGCAGGGGCAGAGCCAATCAACATTGCCGCGCCCGGTCATTTCTTCGCGTATTGATGAACCGGCATATCAGGGACTGCAAGGCTTTACGGCTGATATTTTGTTGCAGGCCAGTAACGTGCGCTGGCGCGGAATGAATTTTACAGATGTTGCCACGCAAATGACCAACAAGTCGGGTTTGCTGGAAATTACTCAACTGCAGGGCAAGCTTAACGGTGGACAGGTTTCACTGCCGGGCACGCTGGACGCGACATCAATAAATCCGCGGATAAACTTCCAGCCACGGCTGGAAAACGTTGAGATTGGTACCATTCTGAAGGCGTTTAACTATCCGATTTCGTTGACCGGAAAAATGTCACTGGCTGGTGATTTCTCCGGTGCTGACATAGATGCCGACGCATTCCGCCATAACTGGCAAGGACAGGCACATGTCGAAATGACCGACACGCGCATGGAAGGGATGAACTTCCAGCAGATGATTCAGCAAGCGGTAGAACGTAATGGTGGTGATGTGAAGGCCGCTGAAAACTTCGATAACGTAACGCGTCTTGACCGCTTTACCACCGATTTGACGTTGAAGGATGGCGTCGTGACGTTAAACGACATGCAAGGTCAATCGCCTGTGCTGGCGCTGACAGGGGAAGGCATGTTGAATCTGGCAAATCAAACCTGCGACACCCAGTTTGATATTCGGGTCGTGGGTGGCTGGAACGGGGAAAGCAAACTGATTGATTTCCTCAAAGAAACGCCAGTACCGCTGCGGGTTTATGGCAACTGGCAGCAACTCAATTACAGTCTGCAAGTGGATCAGTTACTGCGCAAACATCTACAGGACGAAGCGAAACGTCGCCTGAATGACTGGGCCGAGCGGAATAAAGATTCCCGCAATGGCAAAGATGTGAAGAAGTTGCTGGAGAAGATGTAGGTTACCAGGTGACCTGTCCTGTAGGCCTGATAAGACGCGTAAAGCGTCGCATCAGGCGTTCGCGGCGGCACCATTATATTCTGAATATGTAAGATCGAAGGCTGTTCCGTTCACTTGATGTTCCTCACTACTATGGAACGCTCAAGCCGGTGAACGTGCCAGGGTGGCTCAGTCGCCACCACCCTGGCAACCCGGGCTCCCGGCGGTAAATCGTCGC
>ERZ773216.3252-NODE-3252-length-13547-cov-4.845390_pt1 | contig 13547 bp, 10 predicted proteins | sample MGYA00511259_ERZ773216 | MGnify/ENA primary metagenome ERZ773216 (study PRJEB29015, sample SAMEA2737764) | human gut metagenome | biome: human gut; feature: human-associated habitat; material: faeces | place: China | collected 2012 ... | reverse complement strand
GATTGAGTTGGTCGCGCTTTCATGCTCCTTCCGCGTGCAGCTTTTTGGTGCTTCGACTAAGCCTCTTGTTTGCTCCCCCTAACTTTTCGTGAAGAACCTTTTTTGCCACCGCATTTCCCTTCACGCCGCCCCGTGCTCCGCCTTGAACGCCGCCAAAAGCTCCTGCCCCTCCTCCCGCGAATGCATCAGCGCGTTCCCTTGCGCCATATCCCGTGCGTACAGGTAATTCTCCATCTCCGCAACCGTCCGAACACCCGCGCCGCCCCAGTCCGTCAGCAGCTGAATCAGGTAATTCACCGCGTTCGTCGGGTTCGCCTCCGCCGTCTTGGCGACTGCCTGAATCATCAGCCCGTCCTCGAACGGGTACGCCCCAAACGCCGCCATCACCCGATTCAGCTGATTCTCCGTGAACACCTGATGCAGCAGAACTTTACCCGCCAGTTTCGCGCTCTCCCGCACTGACCGCGGAAACGCCCCCTCGCGCGCGCCCGCATCCGTACACGCACACTCGTGCGCGCCCGCGCCCGCGTATCCGGCAGAGAAAGCAGATGTCTCCTTTTCATCATCATTCTTTTTCCCCGTTGGGTTTACGGTTTCCGTTTCTGTTTCTGTATAGTTTATATTAGTGTCGTGGAAATCGGGCGTATTTCCGTGGCAATCGGTTGGACAATCGGTTGCGCAATCGCTTGGGTAAACGCTTGGGTAATTCGGATTGTCACGGGGATAGTCGCGGATTTCGGGGCAATCAGCGGGGCAATCGGCTGTGCTATCAGCACTGATTTCACGCGGATAGTCACGCTCAACAGCGCCTTTTCCGTCGCAAACGGAGAAGTAATGCAGGCGGTACGCGGGCGGCGTGCGCTTCTTTTCGCCGGGAATGTACTCCAAAAGCCCGGATTCGCAGAGCGTGCGTCGAGCGTCGGCGAGGGCGGTGGCGCTCATGGGAAAGTAGGCGAGCAGGTACGGGTTGTCGATGCGGAGGAAACCTTCGCACCAGTCGCCGCCGTGGGCGTGCTGGTTCATGATTTCAATCAGCTTATACCACAGCAGCTGGGCACTGGCGGGAAGGCTGGTTCGCGCGGCGAATGTGTTGAAACGGCGGATTTCAATCAAGTAGTTTACACTGCACATTTGGGTCATTCCTTTCGGATTTTGTGGGTCGCTATTGCGACAGTGATATTGTAGTACGGGGAATGGATGTTCGTCAAGGAAATTTGATTTCATTTGATTTCGCTTGATTTCATTTGATTTTGGAGGGAAAATCAACTGCACTTTATTGTTGCGCAGGGGATTTCGCTCCTGCGGACGCGACCAAAGGGCAATGAAAACAGACGAACGTCTGCGGTCGCCCTTTGGAAACCTTCGCAGCGCACGCTCCTGCTACTTAATTTTTATCGTGGCAGGGAGTTTGCACCCATGCTTCTTGAATTCTTTGTTACATGAGATAACCGAAATTCCCAAAACAAAAAGCCCCGTGCATTTCCGATTCCGGAAAAAACACGGGGTGCATTCGATTGCAATTGCTTACAGGCGCTTGAAGCCCTTGCGGCCGTCGTCGAGCAGGGAGGCGTAGGCGCCGGGGTCTTCCACGGCAATGCCGCAGCCGAGAACGACGCTGGTCTGCGGGTCGTCGGCGACGCCGCAGGGGATGTGCAGGGCGGTGTAAATCGCTTCGGGCAGGCGCGCCAATCCCGCAGCGCCGCCACTTAAGACGATGCCGTCATCAAAAATATCGGACGCCAGCTGCGGGGGCGTGCGCACCAGCACGTCCTGAATGCTGCCGATGAGAGCGGCAACGGGGTCTTTCAGCGCCTCGTAGATTTCAGCGGCGTGAATCTCCTGCGTGCGGGGCAGGCCGGAGAGCTGGTTACGGCCGACGACGGGCATGGCAAGGTTTGCCTCGTCGGTTTCGGGCTTCATCGCCGTGCCGATGTTGATTTTAATCTGCTCGGCGGTTCGCTCGCCAATCAGCAGAGAGTACTTCTTGCGGATGTAGCGGACAATCGCGTCATCAAAGTAGTCGCCGGCGTAATAGACGCTGGAGGACTGGACGATTTCGCCCTCGGAAATAACGGCAATATCAGTGATGCCCGCGCCCATGTCCACAATCATGCGGCCGTAGCGCTGGCGCAAATCCATGCCGACGCCAAGCGCCGCCGCGAGCGGACGATCAAGCAGATAGGTACGCTTCACGCCCGCGTCCAGCAGGATGTTGATGAGGGAGTGCTTTTCCGTCTCGGTCACGCCGGAAGGGACGCTCATGACGACGCGCGGCCCGGAGAACAGGCGCTTGGACAGCACACCGTTCAGAAAGAAGCGGAGCATGGTGTTCGTCAGCTCAAAATCCGCGACGGTGCCCTGCTTCAGCGGGCGAATCGCCATGATGTTGCTGGGCGTGCGGCCGACCATGCGCTGGGCATCGTCCCCGATGGCCAGCACCTTCTTGGTGGAGCGCTCAATGGCGACTACCGCCGGTCTGCGGAGCACAAGCCCCTTGCCCTGCTGGTAAATCAATACATTGGAGGTTCCAAGGTCAATGCCCAAATCGTTCAGCTGCGCCATCGCATACTCTCCATTTCCCGGCACGCTTTTCGCGCCGTACATACCATTATACCATCAAAAACGGAAAACGTAAACAGGTTTTTTCGGGCGGATGGCTATTTTCGGGCGCTGGAACATAAAAATTCGATGAGAAAGGGGGCTGTGCATCATGGAGAAGGAGCCGTTTTTCCCGCCGGAGGTGACGGGCGGCGCATTCAAGGTGACGCTGACGGGGCGCGGCCGCGCGTGGGTGGAGCAGCATCAGGGTCTGCTGGGGTACACGGCGGAGGAGGCGATCTTCCGCACGAAGGAGGGTACGCTGCGCATTAGCGGGGCGAACCTGCGCTTCCTGCGCTATTCATCATCAGACGCGATTGTGACCGGGCGAATTGACGCTATCAGCGTGCTGGGAGGCGGAACATGAGCGGGCGGCCGTGGCTTATCGCCGTCACGGTGGATGGGGTCAATCTGCCGCGGTTTTTGCGCCGCGCGGGGGAAATGGGGCTGCTGCTGACGGGCGTGCGCATCCGCGGCAAACATCTCAGTGCCTTTGCCCGCGAGGATGATGTGCCGCCGCTGCGGCTGATGGCGGAAAACGGCGGCTGGCGCTTCTCGGTGGGCAATCGGCAGGGCACGGGACGGCTGATGACGTGGATTCGCCATCGGCTGGCGCTGCTTTCCGCGCTGATGCTGGGCATTGGCGCGCTCATCGGCGCGTCGCAGGTGATGTGGCGCGTGGAGATTGAAAACGCCGGGATTTACGCCGCGGATTTGCCCGAATACCTGCGGGCGCTGGGCATCCCCCCGCCGATGCGAAAAAGCGACGTTCATCCGGGTCAGCTGCGTGACCTACTGGAATGGCGCTACCCGGAAACGGCGTGGGTGGAATGCGGCTGGCGGGGGATGACGCTGCTGATTCGCGTGGTGGACGGTGTGCCAGCGGGAACGCCCTTGTCCGAGACGGGCGCGGGGGACGTGGTCGCCGCGCGGGACGGCATCGTCGATAGCATCCGCACGAAGGCGGGCACGGCGCTTGTTCAGCCCGGCGACGTGGTGCGCAAGGGGCAAATCCTCATCCGCGGCGAGGAACGCACGGGCAGCGGCGTGCGGGCGGTATCAGCGCGCGGGGTGGTGATGGCGCGCGTGTGGGACGCGGCGGCGGTTCGCATGGACTTGACAGAGCTGCACACATCGTATTCCGGGCGCACGGAGGAAAGCGTGTCGGTCGTCAGCCCGTGGTTCGCCCTGTGGCATGAGCCGGAGAGCGCGTTCCATCAGGCGGATGTGTCCCGGCGCACGCTCCCGCTGGGCGGCTTCTTCCTGCCGCTCACCTGCGTGTGGGAAAAGCGGTATGAATGTGAAATTACGAAACAAAATCGGGCAAATGAGGAAATAACTTCCGAAGCAAGCATAGCGGCTTTGCGAAAACTGCGCGAAATCATCGGTACGAACGAATCTTTGGTTGACAAGTGGGTAAATTGTAGTATGATAGATCATGAGGTACTGTTGGCAGTGGCAACGGGCGAAAGGCTTGTGGATATTGCCGAGCAGATACCCAGCGGCGCGCCTGCCAAGTGACCTTGATTGTCGCCGTTTCAAATGGAAAGAAGGACATCGTTTTTGACTGAAACGAGAAAGATTCCCCTGACGCTGGATTCGATGGATGCCTATATGGCTCTGTTCGGGCTGAACGACCAGAATGTTGCGCTGGTGGAGCAGGAGTGCGGAGTCGCTGTCTCCCTGCGCGGCTCGGAGCTGTTCCTCACGGGCGAAGCGGAGGATGCGGGGCTGGCGGAAAGCGTCATCCTGAAGCTGCTGGAAATGATCCGCCGCGGCGATCTGGTTGACCGCACGCGCATCCGCTACGCCATCGCCCTGGCGCGCGAGGGCGACGTGGATCGCATCGACGAGATTCTGCGCTCCGTCGTCGCCATCACCCACCGCGGCAAGCAGATTCGCTGCAAGACGCTGGGGCAGCAGGAGTATGTGCAGGCCATCCGCGACCATGACCTCACGTTCGCCGTCGGCCCGGCGGGTACGGGCAAGACGTATCTGGCAATGGCGCTGGCTGTCGTGGCGCTGAAAAACAAGGAGGTTGAGCGCATTGTGCTCACACGCCCGGCGGTGGAGGCAGGCGAGAAGCTGGGCTTCCTGCCCGGCGACCTGACGCAGAAGGTTGACCCGTACCTGCGCCCGCTCTACGACGCGCTGTACGACTTCATGGGCGTGGACAGCTACCAGAAGCTGCTGGAGCGCGGCGTGGTGGAGGTTGCCCCGCTGGCGTACATGCGCGGCCGCACGCTGTCGGATTCCTTCATCATTCTGGACGAGGCGCAGAACACGACTTCTGAACAGATGAAGATGTTCCTGACGCGTCTGGGCTTCCACAGCAAAGTCGTCGTTACCGGCGACATCACCCAGACGGACTTGCCCTACGGGAAGAAATCCGGCTTGGCGGAAGCAATCGAAATTTTGAAGGACATTCCGGAAATCGGCATGGTGCACCTGACGCACAAGGACGTCGTCCGCCACGAGCTGGTGCAGACGATTGTCAAGGCGTATGACGCCTACTACCATCGGGAAGCGGAAGGGCAGCGCCCGTAAATCCGCCCCCTCCGGTGCAGAAGGAGTGATAACTACATGCGTAAACGCGAAAACAAGCAGAACCACCGCCCGATTTTGCGCCACTTCACCACTTGGCTGCACGGCGCGGGCGCGAAATGCGCGCTCATTTACGCCGTCGGCACGCTGGTGATGCTGGTCTTGTTTGCCGCGGCGTGCGCACCGCAGCGCTACAGCCTGAGCGTCGGCGCGATTTCGCACCAGACGATTACCGCCACGAAGGACGTGGAGGACACGGTGACGACCGAAAGCCGCCGCCGAGAAGCCTCCGTCCGTGTGGAAGCGACCTACCACTTTCAGGAGGGCGTGACCGAAAGCGTGATGAGCGACCTCGACGAGACGTTCCGCCAGCTGCACATTGTGCAGCAGTACGGGCTGACCCTGCGCGTGCAGGACGGCGAAACCGCGACGGAAACAAACCTCGCGGCGACCTTCAGCGCGGAGGAAATCGACTACGCCCTCCAGCAGGTGGAAGCCGTGCCGCTCACGCGCTATCAGGCGACCGTCCTCATGCGCGCCAGCACGGAGAATTTCGACACCATGGTGGCGACGGTGCGCCTCGCGGTGGAAAGCGCGCTGAACACCACCATCCGCGAAGGGCAGGTCAGCCAGTCCATCGCGGCGATTAAACAGATTGCGGGCTACCGCGTCGAAACGTCGCTGATGCAGAACATCGTGCCCGTCGTGCTCAACCACTGCATCCGCCCGAACATGGTCATTGACCAGGAATTGACCGCGCAGGCGCAGGAGAACGCCGCCGCGCAGGTGGAGCCGGTGGTGTACCTGCAAGGGCAGAACATCATCCGCGAGGGCGAGCGCGTGCAGGCGAATCAGCTCGCCATGCTGGAGGCGCTGGGGCTGCTGGATACCGCGTCGTATGATTATGACATCTACCTCGGCGCGCTGCTGCTCATCGCTATTTCCATGTCGGTGCTGATTTTGATGCTTGTTATCCTTGCGCCGGAGGTTTTGAGGGACGTGCGCCGCTCCAGCGTCATCATGGTGGTGCTGGTGCTGTGCGAAGGACTGTGCGTGATTGCCGTCAAGCTGCTGGACGTCTACCTTGCCCCGGTCGTGATGGCGGCGATGCTGCTGACCACGCTGCTGAGTGCGCGCGTCGGCATTTCCGCCACGTTCACCATGGCGCTGATTGCGGCGGGGCTTAGCGCGGGCAGCTCCAACGCCTACTCGGCGGAAATGGTGCATTTGATACTCACGGGCGTCGTCTCCGGCATCGTCGCCGTGCAGTACTTGAAGGATAAGCCGCAGCGTGTCCGCATGGTGATTGCGGGCGTGATTGTCGCGGTGGTGAATATGGTCGTCATCCTCGCCATGAGCCTGATGACCTCCAACAATATATCCGGCATGATGACCAACGCCATGTGGTCGATGGCGGGCGGCATTTTGAGTGGCCTGATTTCCGTCGGCTTCCAGCCCGTGTTCGAGGCGGCGTTCAACCTCGCCACGCCCGCGAAGCTGCTTGAACTGGCGAACCCGAATCAGCCGCTGCTGCGCCGTCTGCTGCTGGAAGCGCCCGGCACATATCACCACGCGATTGTGGTGGCGAATCTGGCGGAAGCGGCGGCGGAGAAAATCGGCGCGAACCCGCTGCTGGCGCGCACAGGCGCGTATTTCCATGACATCGGGAAGCTCAAGCGCCCCCTGTACTTCAAGGAAAACCAGATGGGCGATAACCCGCACGACCGCACCGACCCGTATGTATCCGCCGCGATTGTTACGGCGCATACCCGCGATGGTCTGGCGCTGGCGCAGAAATACCACCTGCCGCCTGAAATCCAGACGATTATCATGGAGCATCACGGCGACACCCCCGTGATGTACTTCTACCACAAAGCCCTGCAGATGGCGGACGGCAAGCCGGTTGATATTGCCGATTTCCGCTATGACGGTCAGCGCCCGACGACGAAGGAGAGCGCCATCGTCATGCTGGCGGACACCATCGAGGCGGCGGTGCGCTCCATCCCTGACCCCACGCCCAAGGCGATTGAGCAGTTCATCGAGCGCCTTGTCCGCGGCAAGCTGGAGGACGGGCAGCTCAGCAATTCGCCGCTGACCTTGCGCGATATCGACGCGATTTGCGAAGCGTTCTGCAAGGTCTTGAATGGCGTGTTCCACGAGCGCATTGAGTACCCGACGGTGAACGTCCCCGCGCGCCCGCTCGTCAAGGCGGAAAAGGAAGCGGAGAAGGAAACGAAGCAGATGCAGGCGGAAATCAAGGCGGAAAAGCAGGCGGAAGCGGAAAAAACACCCGAAGTGAAGCCAGAAGCGAAGTCGGAGAAACAGGCGGAAGCGGAAAAAACACCCGAAGTGAAGCTAGAAGCGAAGGCGGAAAAGCCGGATGTGCCGGAAAAGCCCGCCGCGCCGGTGGAGGAAAGCGAGGAAAACACATGAAGCTGCTTTGGCAGATTGACACGCAGGTTGACCCGCGCTATCTGTCCCTGATGCAGACGGCGGCGGACTGCGCCCTGTGGATGGAAGGCGTTTCGCGTCCCTGCGCGGTGAACATCCGCATCTGCGACGACGACGCGATTCACGAAATCAACCGCGAGTACCGCGGCGTTGACCGCGCGACGGACGTGCTGTCCTTCCCGACGGTGAATTATCCGGCAGGCAAAACGGCGGGGCAGTGCGACAAGCTGCTTGCGCGCGAGCTGGATGACGAGGTGGATGCCTGTATGCTCGGCGATCTCATCATCTCCATGCCGCATGTGCTGGCGCAGGCGGCGGAGTATGGGCATTCCCCGGAGCGGGAGGCGGCGTATTTGACCGTCCACGGTCTGTGCCACCTGATGGGCTATGACCACATTGAGGATGAAGACAAAAAGAAGATGCGGACGATGGAGGAGAAGATTCTGTCCGCCATCGGCATGACGCGCGATGGCGAAACGCAGACCGACGTTTCCGACGAGACGCTGCTGGAAATGGCGCGGCAGGCGATGCTGCGGAGCTATTCACCCTATTCCGGCTATCCGGTCGGCGCGGCGCTGCTGTGCGCGGATGGCCGCGTGTTTCAGGGCTGCAACATCGAGAACGCGTCGTTCGGCTTGACGAACTGCGCCGAGCGCACGGCGATGTTCAAGGCGGTCAGCGAGGGCGCGCGGGAGTTCACCGCGATTGCGATTGCCTCGCGTGACGCCGCCCCATGGCCCTGCGGCGCGTGCCGGCAGGTACTCAACGAATTCGCACCGAATATCCGCGTGCTGGTGACGTGGCAGGGCGGCACGGAAAGCGCGACCCTGCCGGAGCTGCTGCCGCACGGCTTCGGCCCGCAGCAGCTGACAACGAAGGAGTAAACAGGAGTAAATATAAATGAGCGAAAATACGAAATTCCATTCTGGATTTATTACCATTGTGGGCCGCCCGAATGTGGGCAAATCCACCTTGATGAACGCGATGGTCGGCGAGAAAATTGCGATTGTCTCCAGCCGCCCGCAGACGACGCGCAACCGCATCATGGGCGTGATGACGCGCCCTGACTGGCAGATTGTGTTCCTCGACACCCCCGGCATCCACACGCCCCGCACGAAGCTGGGCGAAAGCATGATGCAGTCCGTCAAGGACGCGATGGACGGCATGGATGGCGTGCTGGTGCTGGTGGACGCGACGCAGGTGGGCGAACACGACCGCGCCATCGTCCGTGATATGGCGGGCAAGAAAGTGCCGAAGGTGCTGGCGATTAATAAGATTGACCTGCTGCCGCCGGAAAAGCTGCTGGGGCTGATTGCGTCCTTCGCCGACCTTGGCTATGACGCGATTATCCCCATCAGCGCCAAAACCGGCGACGGGCTGGATGACCTGACGAAGCAGCTTTCGTCGCACCTGCCGGAAGGCCCGAAGTATTTCCCGGACGACATGATGACCGACCAGCCGGAGCGGCTGATTTGCGCGGAGCTGATTCGCGAGAAGGCGCTCCAGCATTTGCGCGACGAAGTGCCGCACGGCATCGGCGTGGAAATGATGGGCATGGAGAAGATGAACGACAACTTCATGGAAATCAACGCGACGATTTACTGCGAACGCGACGCGCACAAGGGCATCATCATCGGCAAGCACGGCGCAATGCTGCAAACCATCGGCTCGGAGGCGCGCGAGGATATCGAGAAGCTGCTGGGGCTGCATGTAAACCTGAAGTTATGGGTGAAGGTGCGTCCCGACTGGCGCAACCGGGCATCGGATTTGCGCACGCTGGGGTATGACGCGAAATAAAAGGGGAATTTGCGTATCCCCCTGACCCTAAGCAGGGGAAGCCGATGCGGGCTTCTCCTGCATCATTGTGCGTTTTTGCTGCGCAGGGGTTTCGCTCCTGCGGGAGCGACCAAAGGGCAATGAAAACAGACGAACGTCTGCGATCGCCCTTTGGAAACCTTCGGTGCACACTCCTGTTTATTGACTTCTATCGGAAGTTATTTCGTTAGTGGACAAAAGGCACACAAACTATAACTATTTTCAATATAAATCAAGAAACATGGGCGTGCGAAGCCGAAGGAGTCCAGAGGGCGACCGCAGACTTCGTCTGTTTTCATGCCCTCTGGAAGCTGCACAATAGACCATTTAGTTAGAAAAGACCTGTTTGCCATCACCCAAAAATCAACGCGCAAGCAAAGGAGACGACCATTATGGGCAAGTATTTCGGAACGGACGGATTCCGCGGAGAAGCGAACAAGGAGCTGACCGCTGACCATGCCTACCGGGTGGGACGCTTTCTCGGCTGGTACTACGGCGAGTGCAAGCGCCGCAATGGCGACCACACCCGCCCGCGCATCGTCATCGGCAAGGATACCCGCCGTTCCAGCTATATGTTCGAGTATTCGCTCGTCGGCGGGCTGACCGCGTCCGGCGCGGATGCGTACCTTCTCCATGTCACCACGACCCCGTCCGTCGCGTTCGTCGCGCGGCTCGATGGCTTTGACTGCGGCATCATGATTTCTGCCAGCCATAACCCGTACTACGACAACGGCATCAAGCTCATCAACGGGCAGGGCGAAAAGATGGATGAGGACACGATTGCCCTCGTCGAAGCCTACCTGGACGGGCATCTGGAATGCTTCGGGCAGACGTGGGACGAAATTCCCTTCGCGCATCAGGAGCAGATTGGCTGCACGGTGGACGATGTGTCCGGGCGCAACCGCTATGTCGGCTACCTGATTTCGCTGGGGCTGTACTCCTTCCGCGGGCGGCGGATTGCGCTGGACTGCGCCAACGGTGCCAGCTGGAACATCGCCAAGGCGGTTTTCGACGCGCTGGGGGCGACGACGCTGGTCATCAACGCCGAACCGAACGGGCTGAACATCAACCGCGACGCGGGTTCGACGCACATCAAGGGCTTGCAGAAGTTCGTCGTCGAAAACCACTGCGACGTGGGCTTTGCCTTCGACGGCGACGCGGACCGCTGCCTGTGCGTGGACGAAACGGGCATGGAAATCACCGGCGACCACATCCTCTTCATCTGCGGACGGCACATGAAGCAGACGGGTGAGCTGCTGGGAAACACGGTCGTCGCGACGGTGATGAGCAATCTGGGGCTGTTCCGCGCGCTGGATGACCTCGGCATTGCATCCGCCAAGACCGCCGTGGGCGACAAGTACGTCTACGAGTACATGACGAAGAACAACTGCCGTCTGGGCGGCGAGCAGTCCGGGCACATTATCTTCAGCAAGTACGCGTCAACCGGCGACGGCATCCTGACGAGCCTGAAGGTGATGGAGGTCATGTGCGCGGCGAAGAAAACGCTGCATCAATTGGCTTCTGACCTGACGATTTATCCGCAGAAGCTGATTAACGTGCGGGTAAAGGATAAGAAGGCGGCGCAGGCGGACGCGAAGGTGCAGGAAGCGATTCGCGCGGCGGAGAAAAAGCTGGGCGACACGGGGCGCGTGCTGGTGCGCGAGAGCGGCACGGAACCGCTGGTGCGCGTGATGGTGGAAGCGCAGGATGCGGCACTGTGCGCACAGTGCTGCGAGGAGATTGCGCAGACCATCCGGGCGCAGGGGTGGGCTTTGTAACCGAAGGAGTCCAGAGGACGATCGCAGACTTCGCCTGTTTTCATGCCCTCTGGAAGTAACTCTTTTTACCAGATTGATAGCAAAGTCAACTATGCCTATACGTCATAAAATCCGCAAGATTTTGCAAAAATCAGTATAAATAACCCTGCTGCACTGGAAGAACATTGTGCAGCGGGGCGTTTTTCTTGCAAATATCCATTGCAAAGTCAGCGGAAAACAGGTACAATAGAGTAGGGGAGAAACCGTTTTCCCGGAAAGGCGTGGAACGCATGGATTTGTTCGACCTGATAGGTCCCGTGATGATTGGGCCAAGCAGCTCCCATACCGCGGGCGCGGCGCGCATTGGGCTGACCGCGTATTCGCTGCTGGGCGAAAGGGTGGTCAAGGCGGATGTCGGGCTGCATGGCTCGTTCGCCAAAACATACCGCGGGCATGGCACAGACCGCGCCATCGTCGGCGGATTGCTGGGGATGCACGTCGACGACCCCCGCCTGCGCGATTCGCTGGAAATCGCCCGTCAACAGGGCATGGACGTGCGCTTTGAGCAGGTCAATCTCCGCGGGGCGCACCCGAACACCGTCCGACTGCACGTTACGGGGGAGCGCGGCATGGCGCTGACCCTCGAAGCGGCGTCCGTCGGCGGCGGCAACATCGAAATCCACCGCATCAACGGTTTGAGCGTCAATTTCACCGGCAAGGCGGACACGATGATTATCCACCACATCGACATGCCCGGCGCGATTGCGGCGGTCACGACGACCTTGGCGCGCCACCGCGTCAACATCGCGAACATGCAGGTCTATCGCCGCAAACTCGGCGGAGACGCCATGATGGTGCTGGAGCTTGACGGCGCGCCCTCCCAGGCGGACTTGGACATCATCCGCCAAATCCCCGATATCAGGAGCTGCACGTTCCTCAAAAGGAGGGATGACTGATGGACTATACGCTGCACGAATGGGTGCGCATGGCGAGCCATCACGGGTCGATTGCGCGGTGCGCGATTGAGAAACAGGCGGAGGAATCCGGGCTGGACGCGCTGGAAGTGCGCGAAAAAATGCGCCATCACCTGCGCGTGATGCAGGAGGCGGCGCAGCAGGGGCTGGATGAGCGCCTGCGCAGCGTTACCGGGCTGACGGGCGGACAGGCGGCGCTGATGATGAAGCGCCTGCAGGCGGGCAAGTGTCTGGCGGGGAATTTGCTGGGCAAGGCGGAAGTGTACGCGCTGGCGACGGCGGAGTGCAACGGCTGCATGGGCAAAATCGTCGCTGCCCCGACGGCGGGCGCGTGCGGGATTCTGCCCGGCGCGGTGCTGGCAATGATGGAAGAAAAAGGCGCGACGGAGGAACAGGCGGTGGACGCGCTGTTCGTCGCGGCGGCGGTCGGTCAGGCGATTGCAACGCAGGCGAGCATCTCCGGCGCGGAGGGCGGCTGTCAGGCGGAATGCGGCTCGGCGGCGGCAATGGCGGCGGCGGCGCTGGTGTATCTGGAGGGCGGCAATCCGCAGCAGTGCGCGGACGCGGCGGCGTTTGCGCTGATGAACCTGCTGGGGCTGGTCTGCGACCCCGTCGGCGGGCTGGTGGAAGTGCCCTGCGTGTACCGCAACGTGGGCGCGTCCGGCATCGCGTTCACGGCGGCGGACATGGTGCTCAGCGGCATTCGCTGCCCGATTGAGCCTGACGAGGTGATTCTGGCGATGAAGGAAGTCGGCGACGCGCTGCCGACGTCCCTGCGCGAAACCGGCGAAGGCGGCTGCGCGGCGTGCGAAAGCATCTGCAAGCGCCTGCATCACAAGGAGTAAAAATATGTACATCCAGCAAGTCAACCAAGACGGCGTGTCCATTGCGCTGATTCGCAGCGAGAAGCCGCTGATGACGGACGTGCAGTCCGCACTCGACCTGATGATGACGGTGCGCGCGGAGACGGGCTGCAAGCGCATCGCGCTCAACCGCGAAGCCATCACGGGGGATTTTTTCGTGCTTTCGACGGGCATTGCGGGCGAAATCCTGCAAAAATTCGTGAATTACGGCTTCAAACTCGCGATTTACGGCGATTTCGCGCATGAAACGAGCGCGGCATTGCAGGAGTTCATCCGCGAAAGCAACGAAGGACGGGATATTTTCTTCCAGCCCGACGCAAATTCGGCGACGGAAAAGCTGGCACGGGCGGAATGAGGGGGATACTGCGCCATCCGCAAAATCCAACGAAAAAGGGCGATTCGGCATAAACACCGAACCGCCTTTTTCGTGCTCCAATCAACACGCGGAAGAAGTATGAGCGTGTGCTCAACGCAATCGTGCGAAAGGGTCAAGGGACGAAGTCCCTTGCGGAGTCCAGAGGCAGCGCCTCTGGCGGGGGTTAGGG
>ERZ773216.3236-NODE-3236-length-13629-cov-9.867025_pt1 | contig 13629 bp, 7 predicted proteins | sample MGYA00511259_ERZ773216 | MGnify/ENA primary metagenome ERZ773216 (study PRJEB29015, sample SAMEA2737764) | human gut metagenome | biome: human gut; feature: human-associated habitat; material: faeces | place: China | collected 2012 ... | reverse complement strand
CCATACATAAAGCAGCATATTTTTTTACCGCAGAAGATACCATCTTATTTTCGCCTCCTTAGGAAAAACACACCGGCAGACAGAAGAAGCAGACAGACCGGAATCAAAAGGAGTATGGGCGACCGGCTATGCTCTGTGTCGGCGGCCTGTGCCAGGGAAACGGCATCTTCCTTTCCCACAATGGTGTATGCCCCTGTATGGCTGATCTGAAAGGAGACGGCTTTTGCCGCATCGTCATAACCGGTCATGGGAATTTCCACGCCGCTTTCATCACAGAGGAACCATGTGCCGGCTGCCGGGTCATTTGGACAGGGCAGCATGACAGAAACATCCGGCAGGGAGCTGAGCGCAGTTCCATTGATGGAAAACGAAAAAGAAAAACCGCCGTCCGTATCCTTTTGGATGATGACTTCAATCTGATCTTCGTTTTGGATGCCCTCCGGCAAGGCGTCTTTTGGTATGCTGATAGTGATTCCCTGTTTGGAAAAGACGGCTCTTTGCTCCCCTGTTTGCAGCATCATCAAAAAGCGCGTGCCGGAAATCCGGTCGGTGGTTTCATCGAAGAACTCTGAAAAATCAGGGTTTTTGGAATCCGCATCTTCCTCTGTATCACCGTTTGCCTGTTCCGATGGGAAATCGTCTTTATCTATATCTATGGAATCATTCTTTCCCTCCCAGGATGGCTCGGAAGACTTGTGGGATGGTTCATGATCCGCAGGATCATTTTCTTCACTGACAGGTGGTGTTTTTTCAGAATCGTTGGAATCCACTCTGCCGCCATTTGTTGCAGGCGGTTTTGGAGGCTTTGTGGAGGGCCTGTCTGCGAAACCGTCATCCTGATCGTCGGTATCTTCAGGAGGCGGTTGAATGATGGTATCGGGTGGATTCCCGCCTGCATCCCCTCCATCCCGGTCGCCTTCATGATACCCCTCAAGGACAATTTCATCTGCGTAGGTAAAGGACAGGATGCCGGTCTGTCCGCCGTCATAATCCACCTGAAGGCGGTAACTGCTGCCCGGCATCAGCAGACGGGTAGCAATCGAGAGCATTTCCTGACCCACATAAACGCCACTTTCCAGACGGTTCCATGAACCGTTGTTTTTGGACAGCCATATACTGACCTTGTCCAGATTCCCCGGCGGTGTGACCCAGGGAAAATAAAGGCTTCCTCTGCGAACCAGGAAGCAGTTGATGTCTGGGCTGCCCGGAGCCTGAACAGAAACAGGAATTGAAATTTCAGGGAAATCGACACGATCTGCAAATATGGTATTTTCCGGTGCAGTCAGCCTTCCTGCTGCATGGTACAGTCCCACAGTATTCAAATCAATACCAGAAAAATCCCATTCCACCACAGCGGTGTAGCTGGTTCCATTTTCCGCATAGCATTCCAGATAGTAAGGGGAAAAGGCAAACAAATTTTCCAGCGTTTCGGTTTCGCTGCCCTGTTGAACCGCAAACGCGTCCGTATAAGGATACCACTTCTCTATGGAGGTAATGACAGCAGGCGGCATTTCTTTCACCCGGACGGAAATCTGAAGCTCCTGCAAGACAGCTTCACCAAAGGCATACCCCTCCGGCAGTTCAATCCGGCCTGCTGCGGTATATTCGCCTGGAGTGGTCTGGTCAATGGCCGAAAAATCCCATGCGACAGAAAATGTTTCCTGCCGGATTTCTTTACCTGCTGTTACAGTGGCGCAGACGGTTTGATACCGAAGGGCCAGCTGATAAATTTCCTCCAGGTCATCATCAGACGGTGTGGTTCTAAGGGGCAGGGTGAAATCTGGCAGGGAGAGCAGTTCGTCTTCATTTTGTATTTCTGTGACAAGGACGAGGGATACTTCTTCCGATGCTTCCGGGGTTTTGCTCTCCAGTGTCTCCGGAGCCTCGCTTTCTAAATCCGGCAAAATCTCCCTTCTTTCATCGGCATTGGATGGGGTTGCAGTTTCGGCGGCAAATGCTGGGATACTGCAGGTGAAGCAGAGGAGACAGGCCAGACAGCCCTCCAGAATACGCCTGTGCATTTGCTTCATTCTCATACGATACCCCCCATTCCAGAGAAAACATATTGACGGTAGGTTTCCCGCAGCTGTTTTCCATTGCGGAGGGCAATCGGAAGTTCCTCCCCGTTTATCAAACGGAAGGTCTGACTGTCAACCTGGCTGATGTAATCCATGTTGATTAAAATGCCCCGGTAGCAGGGCAAAAAACGCTTGTCCTTCTGCAATGCGGCAGTAACCTCCTGAAAGCCTCCGCTTACCGGTATCACGCGTTCTGCCGTATGAATCCGTGTCATACGGTTTTGATAATCTATGTATAGAATCTTCTCTGTGGGAAGTTCCAGCTTTTGACGGTCAGCCATAACCGAAAGTGTCATCACTTCATAGGGCGGTTTTAGCTGGCACAGCTCCATCGCTTCTTCAAAATCTGCCTGATGGAGCGAAAGCGGCTTCAGCAGATAATAGCTGGCGGACAGGCTGTACCCCATCCGGGCATAATCTTCTGTAATGGTCAGAAAAACAATCTTACAAAGCCTGTTTTTCTGGCGCAGCCTTCTGGCGGCCTCTATTCCATCCATGTTCTCCATATAGATGTCCATAAAGACAAGCTGAAAATTGACCTGGGCGGCAGCTTTCAGAAAATTCTCTCCGTCCTCAAATTCTGTCAGCGTATAGTCCAGCTGATGCTTTTTCATATAATTTTCCAGGCAGACAGACAGTTCGGCTCTGTCCTCTGCTCTGTCATCCACAATCGCAATCTGCATCGTGCCATCTCCTTTGCACAAAAATCCAATAATAGTATAACATAAAACCGCAGGAAAAACTTGCGTCTTAAACAGGAAACCTGCGTCTTAAACAAAGTCGGTTGCATTTCCCTTGACAAGATGCTACTCTAATTATACTACCAGACTTTCCGATGAGAAGGTCTGGTTTTTTATGTCATAGGAAACTTCGTCCTATGACAAAAAAACGCTCCGCGGGATGCGCACTCGCGCGAAGAAGAAACATGTCGCAAGCGACCGCGCTCGGCGCGAGAATGTGCCAAGGCACATTCTTTCTTGTTTTTCTTTTCAGGAAAGGAGGCTCAGCATGAAAATCGCACTTTGTACGGAATTAAGGAATGCAGAATGGTTTGAGAGCAGGCTGCGCTCCCTTTTTGCTGGGGACGGACAGCTTGTCATCGACGAGCTATGGAATGAGAAGCAGCTATCTCAGGCACTGCGGCGGAGCCGATATCATGCGCTTGTCATCGCCATGACCGGGGCAAGGGGATTGGAGGCTGCCATTCAGGCAAAGCAGCTGGCACCGGAAACACCGCTTGTCTGGTGGAGCGATGATAAAAACTTCGCCCTGATCGCGTATCAGCTTCGTATCCCGGTATTCCTCTCCATAGATTGTAGTGATCAGGAGCTATATGAGGCGATGGAGCCCATCAGGAAACGGAGGTATGGAAATGCGAATTGCGCTATGCAGCTATAGTCAGAAGGAGAAAGAAACGGCGTTACTGATGAAGCTTGGCAAAGTAGACCGCTTTGACAATGGCGTATTCTGCGTCTATGCCATGCAGCGGGATGGGCCTTATGATGCTGTGGTGGTCATGGAGGACGGAGCCAGGGGGATGAATTTCTGCATGAGCATACGAGGGTACAGCAAGGATGTCCCGCTCCTTTGGATCAGCGACCAGGCAGAATTTGAACCCCAAAGCCGCAGGATGCAGGCGGACACCTTTTTGGTAAAGCCCGTTACAGAGCATCAGCTGGGGGAAGCAGTCTCCCGGCTTCTTCAGGGAAAAAGGGGAAGTAATGAATCAGGTGAGGAGGAAACGTATGAATAAAAAATATTACCGGAGAGAACAAAACCGTCACGCTATATAGAAAATAATGACAACAGGAGGAAATGGATATGAGGTATAAAAAGAAGAAACGGCAGATCGTATCTGCAGCATTGGCGGCAATGATGGCGATGCAGTTATGCATACCGTCTGCAACGTTTGCTGCAATTCCTACAAAAAAGTTGAAAGTGATCACGGGATTTACGGAATTACCGGAGGAGGTCGCGCATATTCAGATCCCTGCGGATGCCGGAGAAAACTTTGAGGATTATCTGAATTTCCCGGAGACGATCGAGGCTTCGGTGGTGGAATATAAGAACGTGAATCACCAGAAAAATAATGCGGATCGTGACAAGGGTGCGGAAGATGAGACGGCGGCAGCAGACGACAGTGATGAGGAAGAAGACTTTGGAATTGCTACCGGCAGTAATGCAAAGAAAGAAAATCTGAATGAGGAAGAAACTCCGGAAACAGAAAATTCAGAAAATGTGCCGGACAGCAATGATGAGGAGGAAACTCCGGAAACAGAAAATTCAGAAAACATACCGGATAGCAATGATGAGGAGGAAGCAGATAAACAGGAAGTTCAGGAGAAAGAGCAGCAGGGTACGTTTCTGATCGCTACCGACAGCAATGCCGGGGATTTTCTTGAGGATAATGAGTTTGAAGATGAGGAAATCTCAGAAGATATCCCGGTGCTGACGGATATCAGCGTTACTTGGGAGCCGGATGAGAACCGGGAAGATGAAAGTGGTTTCTATTATTATCTTCCGGTTCTTCCGAGTGAGTATATTTTGGCAGCGGGCGTGGAGCTTCCGGAGATTGAGGTCAGCATGGATGGCGAGATTGCTTTGTTGGCATTAACAAATACTTATAATATTGCGGATAGCGGTATCGGCATCAACAGCAACACATGGGAACAGTATAATGATGCGACTATCACGGGAAGCAGTACGACCAACGTTATTCTGGTTAATGGCGTAGATGTTACAATTACGATTTCGGATCTGGATATCCGGATACCGCTCGATAAGAACGATGAGACAGCAAGGACCTGGGTACCGGCGATCCGACTGGTGAATGGTGCAAACCTGCATCTGATTCTGGAGGGAGAAAACACGCTCAAGGGCGGTAATATGTGTGCGGCTATTGAGGTGGCGGAAGGCTGCACCCTGACGATCAGCGGAGAGGGAAGCTTAAAAGCAACCGGTGGAGAAGGCGCCGGAATTGGTGCGTCAAGCATGAGAAATGGTTCCTTGGGGACGATTGTGATCGAAGAAGGCGATATCGAAGCTTATGGCGGCATGATGGCAGCAGGTATTGGCGGCAGTGCAGAGGGTGGCAGCGGTACCATTATCATCAATGGCGGAACTGTGTATGCCAAGGGCGGACATGGAAGCTACTACAAGGATATTACAAATGTATACGGCGGAGCCGGAATTGGCGGTGGAGCAAACGGCTGCGTGGATCGGATTGAGATCAATGACGGCAATGTGACGGCCTATGGAGGATACGTTACGAACGCAGGAAGACACCCCGGAGCCGGAATCGGCTGTGGCGGCGGTGGAGCCAAAACAGTAGAAGGCGGATACAAGTATGGTGAGATTGCGATCAATGGCGGAACGGTTTCGGCCATTGCATATCAGAATGAAGTGTATGCCATTGGTATCGCAGTAAAGCCAGGTCAATCGTTGCCGGGTGGTACTTTGGATGGCTCTATTTCTATCAGTAATGAAGCCACAGTAAACTTAAATGGTGGTGATTATTTCCCGAAAAGTGAAAATTCCGGACTGAAAAACTATACCATTCAGGGCACGATTGCGGACGTACGATTCACCGAAAGCACTTATCCGGTGACAATCAGCGTGGGAGAGATTACCTGGGATGCAGGGACGATGCAGGTGAGCGATTATCAAGGTACACTTAAGGCATCCAATTATCTGAAGCCATTAACGTCAGGGACACAGGTAACGGTAGATGTGACGCTTGGAGAAAACTATGTTTATCAGATGGCGGCTGACGTCGATGATGAGAATGCAACGATCACTTTGAAGACCGGAATTCCTCTTTATGAGACAAGATTAAAATTTGTTTCCACGGTGATCACGAGCGATCAGATATTACAGGCAACCGATATCACGATCAAGCAGGATGGTGAACCGTTGATCAATCAAGAAGGTCAAAGTGCAGCTATGGTCATTCCTTCCAAGCAGATTTCGTATGATGAAGCGAACACGGGACATCTGACGGTATATCTGCCGGAAAATAGGAATAACACAGAGATTTCGGTGACGGTACCGGGCTTAAATGGCGGCAATCCGATCACAGCATCAGGTAAGACGATATCGACAACAACACCAAATGAAATTGAGATGTTTTATGATAATACCTTTTGTAGTCATGAGTACTATAATGCAGATGGATTTTGTGAAGCATGTGGTGCATATCAGAAGGCAATAAAGTCGGGGGAATATTATGAGATTTATAATGCCGGTCAGCTTTTCTGGTTTGCAAAGCAGTTTAATGATGGTAAAATCCCTAATAAGAGCAATCTGAAGCTGATGAAGGATATTAAGATCCCGGACGGATATGCCTGGACAAGCATTGGAGCCATATCTGATGGTAAGTCTTTCAAGGGGAATATTGAGGGAAATTACCATGTAATTTCCGGACTGCGACCTGCTAATGACAATACAAGTTCTAAGTACGGACTGGTGGCATGGATTAGACATGGGAGTGTACAAAATATAGGGCTGGTGTTGGAAGGTAATTGGACTTGCGGGTTGTGTCGTAACGCTTATGCTATCAACATTCAGAATTGTTTTGTAGTAGGAACAGATTTTTCAGATAGTTGTTCAAACGGAACGGTGACTAATTGCTTGGCTGTATCAGGAAAACTGGAAGGAAATAAGTACCCGAATGATAATAGGGCTACTTTTACGAACTGTTATGAGACAACAAAGAGTGATTATAGTTCTCCGGGTATTACTACTCTAGATAGCGAAGAAAAACTGAAATCCGGCGAAATTGCCTATAAATTAAACGGTGAAAAATCAGATGGTACGTGGGGACAGGTGATCGGAACGGAGGATTACCCGCATTTCCGCAAGTACAGTAAGACGGTATATTATGATCAAGCTACTCAGACATATTCTAATAATAACGCGGCAAGTATCACTTCCGCAGCTGTCACGGATATTAAGACGATTTCTGAAACAAAAGCGACTGCTACACTTAAGGCAACAGGAACTCTCGGAGCAGAGGTTAAGTTTTTATTAACCTCCGGCGAGGATGAGCAGACAGGGACATTAGATGATATGTTCTTGAATGGAAGGACACTTGCGGAAAGTTCTTCCGGAAACTATGAGTATACTATTGAGGATTTAGCTCCGGACACAGAATATCTTGTCAGACTGATGATTAAAAAGGATGGTACGTTATCTCTTGATGTAACCTATGTAAATTTCCAGACAGAAAAAGTGCGGCAGGAGGCACCTACTGCTGCTGATGTTTCTATCAATTACGAACAGGAGACTTTAGAGAATAAAGCTTCCTGCGATCTGGAGTATGCTGCTTCTAATGATGCACAGTCATGGACAACTATAAGACAGGGTGGTATGGTTCGTCTGACAGGGCTGCTGGATAACATTCGTGAAAGTGGTGTGTCTGTACCATTCTATATTCGCAAGAAAGCATCCTCGTCCATGTCAGCCAGTGAAGCGGTTTTGGTGGCGGATTTGCAAACACAGACGATTCCGGAAGAATCGAACAAGCCGAATATTGATTATCGGAAGGAAGAAATCACAATTTCCTCATCTTTACAGTATGTGATTGTAAACGGAACCAATACCTCTCCAAACTGGACATCTGCAAAAATGGGCAGTGGATCAGGAATTTCGATTACAGACATCATTTCTTCCGATCATGAGAGTACGGTTTATTATCGGTATGCTGCAAGCAACACGGATGAGAAATTTGCCGGAAAACCCGAAAGGATCACGATTCTTAAAAGAACGGCAGCACCGGCTGCAATAACTGAGGGTGAGGTGGATATAACCGGTACGACGATTACCATAAACAGAACTAATCCGGAAAATGACATTGAGTATGGATACCGTGATGTAGATTCAGACGGAGCATTTACATGGATTGACGGTACGAAAATTCAGGGATTATATCCGGCACATGGATATCAGGTAACCAGCAGAATAAAGGCGAAAGAGAATGCATTTGCTTCTGAGAGAACGGAACCGCTTAATGTGTCTACCAAGGATACACTGAGAATTGTAGGAAACGGAACACAAAAGTGGAATGCGAAAGGGACTTATGGGGTTTCACTTGCTCAGATTCCGGTTTCTCTGGCTTCTGGTTATGGTGTGTATAATGGTGCAAATCAACTGGTAGCCGGAACCTGGAGCTGGGAACCGGAAAATAGTAGTTCAGCATCTGGTATTTATCCGAATGTAGAAGATAACAAGGCTTATACCGTGAAATTTACACCGACAGATTCAAGTGCTTCATACGATAGGACATTAACAGATTCCGTGGTACCGGAAATTTCTAAGTACCCACTGCAATTTTCAGTTGCGGTAGAAGATAAGACCTATGATGGCACGACAAACGCGGACATCTCCAGCGTGACCTTCGAGGGTAGCGTAACCTTGCAGAAGGACAAGGACTACACCGTGACCGCCAGCTTTGACGATGCCAGTGTGGGCAGCGGCAAGAACGTCACTGCCACAGTGACCCTGATGGGGCAGGCCGCGAAGAATTACGCCCTGGAGCAGAGCAGCTCCGCTACTACTGGCAGCATCACCAAGGCAGCTGCGCCTGACTTCGCCAAGGAAACTGCGCTTACCATTGTAAACGGCCACGAAAAGACCTACACTGTGACGCTCCCCGCCCTGCCTACGCTGGAAACGCCCAAAGAGTACGGTGCACTCACCTATGAGATCGTCGAAATCAAACTAAATGACGGCTACTACACCGACGGTGCGAAGGTGGAAAACGGCAAGCTGACCCTGCCGATTCAGAAAAATGACGTGGAAACCACCGGCTCTGTGGGCACAGTGACCGTAGTGATCAAGAGCACGAACTATAAGGACATCACGCTGACCGTCAATGTCAATGCGACCAACAAGCTTGTCCCCACTGTTACGGCACCTACGGTCAATACACTGACCTACAATGGTGCAGAACAGGCTCTGGTTACAGCGGGCAAGACCACTGGCGGCACAATGCTCTACCGGCTTGGCGATTCTGAGTGGAGTGAGCAGATCCCCACAGCGAAAAACGCCGGGGAATACACTGTTTGGTATAAGGTTCAGGGAAACGCAGAGTACGCAGATGTGGCAGAACAGAACGTGACTGTGACCGTAGCGAAAAAGTCAGTTACCGTTACGGCGCTTGATAAGAGCGCCTACACCGGCAGCACCGCGCCCGATCTGAGCAGCCCGGAAGCAGATAAGGATTACAAGGTGGAAGGTCTGGTTGGTGCAGACACCCTGAGCGGCACGGTAACACTGGACTACGCACAGACACCGGATATGAGCAAAACCGGCAAAACTGCGATCAATATTACTGGTACGCTGTCAAATGACAATTATGCGATCACCTATGTTTCTGGAACGTTGACTGTTTCCAAGCAATCTTCCAGCGACGGCGGTTCCTCCTCTGGTGGTTCGGGCGGCGGTGGAGGCTCCTCCTCCGGCGGTTCTAACGGTTCCGGCAACAATGATAACACCAACCAGCCGGAAGACAAGCCTCAAGCCCCTGCCACCGGTGAAACCAAACCCATACAGCCGGATAAAAACGGCAATGCGGCAGTGGACAACAGCTCTGTCCAGTCCGCCATCGACAAGGCCAAACAGGATGCGAAAAAGAACGGCACTACAGAGAACGGGATTGGCGTTACGGTTCCCATCACCCTGGCGGCAGGCCAGACCTCTTTTAACGTGACCATCAAGGCGCAGACACTGGATCTGCTGGTTAAAGAAAACGTCCGGCAGTTTACCGTAGCAACAGACCATCTGGTTTCGGTTAATATCGGCCTGGATACTCTGAAGCAGCTGGATACCGCCTCCGCTGGCGGGGACATCATTCTCCGGGCAGATAAGGTGGATGCACTGCGTTTCACCGAGGTCAAGGCCGCCATCGGCACAAGACCGGCCTATGATCTGTCACTGGTCTACCTCTCCGGCGGCAAAGAAACACCGATTGCCAACTTAAATGGTCACACTATATCGGTGCGTTTGCCCTACACACCGGCAAATGGTGAGCAGACAGGTAATCTCTATGCAGTCTATGTAGATGACGCTGGCAAGGTGGAATGGATCACCAAATCCAGCTACAATGCCAGCCTGAAAGCGGTGGTTTTTGAAACCGGTCATTTCAGCGTTTACGGCGTGGGCTACAAGAACCCTGCCCCGGTCTTTACCGACATTACCGGCCACTGGGCAGCAGATAACATCCTCTTTGCAGCCAGCCGGGGACTGCTCTCCGGCACCAGCGACATCACCTTTAGCCCGGGCACCGGCATGACCAGAGGAATGTTTGTGACAGCTCTGGGGCGGTTGGCGGGCATCAACCCGGACAGTTACCAGACCGGGAAATTCACCGATGTGAAAGCCGACGCTTACTATGCCCCCTATGTGAACTGGGCGGCGCAGACCGGTATTGTGGAAGGCGTTACCGCCACCACCTTTGCACCGGACACCAACATCAACCGGGAACAGATGGCGGTGATTATGAAAAATTACGCTGCAAAGCTGGGCTATGACCTGCCCCAGACCTTGAAGGCTGTGACCTTTGCGGACAACACACAGATCAGCAGCTGGGCGAAGGATGCGGTCAAGTCCATGCAGCAGGCGGGCATCCTGGCCGGGAAGAATGAAAATAAGTTTGACCCCAAGGGAACCGCCACCCGCGCCGAGGTCGCCACGGTTTTGCGGCGGTTTGTGGAGATCGTCATTGACCCGCAGGCCGCAAACGGCTGGCAGCAGAATGACAGCGGCCAGTGGAACTATTACAGAAACGGGGAGTCAGTGAAGGGCTGGCTCTCCGAGGATCAGAAGTGGTACTGGCTGGACAAGGTCACCGGAATAATGTTTGCCGGAGACTGGAAGCAGATCGATGGTAAGTGGTACTACTTCTATGCAGACGGGACGATGGCGGTGAATACCGCATCCGACAGATGAAAAATGAACCCGTAATGTAATGCAAAAATAATATCAATAAAGAGAGATGTGAACAATATGGGCAAGTTTCTGGTACTGTCGCTTACCGACCATGAAGAATATATACTCAGTAGAATTATGGAGATTATTGCGGTCGAGCCAGGATTTGACCATATTGTGACATCCCACCCTTGTAACACTCTTGTTTTTCCGGGCTTGGAGCTTCGGCTGAAGGAGAGAACAGCATACCGAAACGGTGAGTTGATTTCTATGACTCGTCGGGAATTTGCAACATTGGTATACTTGGCAAAACATCCATTCTGGGTATTTTCTGCCGGACAGATCTATGAAGAAGTATGGGGAGGATGGTGAAAATTGCGGAACGGCTGTTGCCTTCGTACCGAAAATCAATTCGAATCCGGTGTATAACGAAGGGTGAAGCCTGCTATATGTATGTAGCAATCATTATAATAACATAAAAGGCACGGCATAAAGCAATCTGATGTAAAATCTATCAGAATAATTTATGCCGTGTCTCTTTTTAATTTGATTGAAAAACGGCACACCGCATTCTCATTACTTTAGCCTGCAAATAAAAAGTCAAGACTTAATGGGGAAAAAAATATAAAATTTTACATGGTTAAAATTAGGCACTAAAATAAGACCACCACAAGCAGTGCTGGTCTGCAAATAAAAGTTTTGAATTAGCTTGACTCAGAAAGAATACAGAGATATTCCTTCACTCGTCCATAATAAATTCTGAGAAATTTATTAGCGCCTGCAGTCATGTAAACATAATACGGTTTACCCTGGGCACGTTTTCTGTCCATGAATTGATATACAGGATCATCTTGCGGCATTGTTTTAATAAGAACATCCATTACTTGAAAAAGAGTCTTTCTTAAATTTGAAGACCCACGTTTGGATGTTGGAACACTTTTTTGTGCATAGGAGCCAGACTCGTTTACGCCAGGATCTACCCCGGCGAAAGCAGTAAGGGCTCCTTTATGTGTAAATCTGGTTATATCACCGATCTCAGCCATAAGCTGTGGACCAAGAGATGGACCAATCCCTTTAAACTGCATAACAATCGGGTACTCTGGAAGTTTTGAGGCGGTTTCATTCATGAGAATGCGTATTGTTTCGACGGTAGCAGAAGTGCTGTTAAGCTGAGCGATAGCTTGTCTAATGATGCGTTTGGTTATTTCGTTTTTAGGAAATACCGGGACAAGTTCCGTTGCCTTGGTATAAATTTCTTCGGCTTTTGATTTATTGAAGATATATTTTTTTTGCTTGCACCAGTTTTGATAGTGTTTAACAAAAGAATTTAGAGACATTTTACGAACGCAATCTACATGCCAATACGTATAGACAAAATCAACCCATTTTTGGGAGCCATCACTGCGGGGTGGACTATTAAAATAAGTATTTGCATTTGGGTATGTCTGGTCAATGAGATTAATAAGATTATTTTTCATAGCCGTTTTTTGTTTCACATAGAAATGAAACTGACGATTCATGGCCTTTAGTTGTGTGCGCAATTCATCCACAATACTATATGGTTTAAGATTTTGCCATTTGTCAAGAGCATAGCGGGCGATCTTGATGGAATCAGCTTTGTCAGATTTAACTTTGCGAAGAGAGTCATTATTAAAGTTTTTGACTAGCTTAGGATTAACAGCACTGACAAACAGACCAGCTGCTGAAAATTGCTGAGCAAGTACTTCGTAATAGTGTCCGGTGTGCTCCATTACAATTCGTGATTCACCTTCGATAGAGTGAATAAGTTTAATTAGTGAAAGGATATCACTGGATGTGTGCTTGATCTCAAAAGGAGAGGATACAATCTCACCAAATGGTCTTAGAATTGTAACCATGCTTTTACCTTTTGAAACATCAATACCTACTGCGTTCATAAATTTGTCACTCCTTAAAAATATTACAATGGATAAATACCAGATTTACTCATTACCTGCTCAAACTACTGTGTGTGACACGAATGCACTTAATGTGATTCAACCTGCATAAAACGAACACTGTGAATGAGGAGCTGGTTATCAGTCTAAAGTACGGACGCTAAGTCCTAGTGATGAAGTCGATATACCATTGCATCCTACATTCTAACAGTTTAAGTAATGAGATGGATAAATCCTTACTGGATGTAAGGGGATTACCCATAAGTATATTGTAGTAGTGATGAGTTAGGTGCGCCAAATTTTTTATCAAGATACAGAACTAGTGTTTGCCAAGCGTGGGGGCATATGGTATAATATAAACATGGAAAAAGATATATTTACTATTAAGGAAAATTCACTTTCATATGGTAGAGGATATGTGTATTCTTTGCAATATCATCTTGTCTGGTGCACGAAATATCGAAAACAGGTCCTGAAAAATGGGATAGACGCAGAATGTAAAAAAATGTTGTATGGGCTTGCGGAGGAATACAAATTTAAGATTCTGGCGATGGAGGTTATGCCAGATCATATTCATTTACTTCTGGATTGCAAACCGCAATTTTTTATATCAGACATGATAAAGATTATGAAGGGGAATCTGGCACGTCAGTTGTTTCTTTCGCATCCGGAATTAAAACAGGAGCTGTGGGGAGGACATTTGTGGAATC
>ERZ773216.3228-NODE-3228-length-13677-cov-4.936940_pt1 | contig 13677 bp, 10 predicted proteins | sample MGYA00511259_ERZ773216 | MGnify/ENA primary metagenome ERZ773216 (study PRJEB29015, sample SAMEA2737764) | human gut metagenome | biome: human gut; feature: human-associated habitat; material: faeces | place: China | collected 2012 ... | reverse complement strand
GTTATCGTTCGCCAGCGCGGCACGCACATCCATCCGGGCGAGAACGTCGGCCGCGGCAAGGACGACACCCTGTTCGCGCTGGTGAGCGGCGTTGTCCGCTTCGAGCGTCTGGGCCGCGACAAGAAGCAGGTTTCCGTCTATCCTGTGGCGGAATAATCGCTTCCCCATCCGCTTTGAAACGCCTGATCGCCGCAGTGATGCGTCGGTCGGGCGTTTTCTGTTAGAGGATTTCAGACACAGTTCGCGCGCGAATTACTCCGCATTCCGAATTCCGCATTCCGAATTTCTTTCAGGAGGTTTCCATGCGTTTCTTCCGTACTTCCCCTGAAAAACTCCCGGCGGCTGAATCCGAGATGATTTTCTCCAAACAGGACTTAAAACAGCTGCTTTTGCCGCTCTTGGCGGAGCAGTTTCTTGTCGTGCTGATTGGCATGATGGATACCATCATGGTGTCCTACTGCGGCGAATCGGCAATGAGCGGCGAATCGGCGATGAGCGGCGTTTCGCTGGTGGACAGCATCAACGTGCTGCTGATCGGCGTGTTCTCCGCCTTGGCGACGGGCGGCGCGGTGCTGGTCAGCCAGTATCTGGGGCAGAAGCGCCCGGATGCCGCGAAAACTGCCGCAAAGATGCTGTTCTATGTCGTTTTGCTCGTTTCGCTGGCGATTATGGCGGTTTGCCTGATTTTCCGCAAACCGCTGCTGTTCGCCATCTTCGGCAATGTCGAAGAGGACGTCATGACAGCAAGCCAGATTTACTTCCTCATGTCGGCGCTCTCCTACCCTGTCATGGCGATTTACAATGCCTACTGCGCGCTTCTGCGCTGCATTGGCAATCCGCGCGCAACGATGTTCTCCTCCTTCATTATGAACATCGTCAACCTCATCGGCAACAGCGTGACTATCTTCTGGCTGGGCTGGGGCGTGATGGGCGCGGGGCTGGCGACGCTGATTTCGCGCTCCGTGGGCGCGTACATCACGCAGCGTGCCCTCCGCGACCCGCACTGCCGGATTCCGTATCCGGGCATGTTCCCCTTCGAGTGGCATCCGAGCGAGGTCAAGAAGATTCTGAGCGTCGGCATTCCCAGCGGCTTTGAGAACGGGCTGTTTCAGCTCGGCAAGCTGCTGCTGCTGAGCATGATTGCTACCTTCGGCACCGCCAGCACCGCCGCGAACGCCGTCGGCAACACGCTCGGTTCATTCCAGTGCCTGCCCGGAAACGCCATCGGGCTGGCGATGATTGCGGTCGTCGGGCAGTGCTGCGGCGCGCACGCCTACGATCAGGCGAAATTCTACACCAAGAAACTCATGCAGATTGTCTATCTCTGCATGGGCACGCTGAACATCCTGATGCTGCTTTGCAACCCGATTATTACCCTGCCGTTCAACCTCTCGCCGGAAGCGACGGTGCTTGCGCGGCAGATTGTGGCGCTGCACGGCGCGGGCTGCGTGATTTTCTGGCCGATGTCCTTCACGATGCCGAACGCGCTCCGTGCGGCGGGCGACGCGAAGTACACGATGACGGTCGCGGTCTTCTCGATGGCGGTTTTTCGCATCGGCTTCGGCGTTTTCCTCGCGACGACGATGGGCATGGGCGTCATCGGCGTGTGGATTGCCATGCAGATTGACTGGGTGTTCCGCATCATCTGTTTCCTGATTCGCTGGCACAGCGGCAAGTGGCAGACGAAGACGCTGGTATAAATGAAAAGCGCGGTACGTTTTCCCCGGATTGGGGGGCGTACCGCGTTTTTTGTGGTGTTGACTTTTTTCGGACAACCAAGGTTGATTTTTCTATCATTCAGGTCATTGCCATGCTTCCAGAGGGCAAAGAAAACGAACGAAGTTCGCGATCGCCCTCTGGACTCCTTCGGGTCGCCTCCCATGTTACTGGACTGTGTTGGAAGGCTTTTTAGTTACTGGCAGGGACGCTTCGCTGCCTGCACCTTTGTTGTGCGCATTTGGCATACTGGTCACCCGTGGAGCGGTTGGGGCGTTGCCCCAAACCCCACCAGAGGCGCCGCCTCTGGACTCCGCAAGGGGAAATTTTCCCCTTGACCCCTTTCGCGCGATTGAGTTGGTCGCTCTTCCATACTTTACCCGCGTGTTAATCCGTCAGGCGTTCCTTCGTCTCGCGTCCCTCACGCAATAATTTTCTCATTCCTTCCCTATCCTCATCCCGCAGCGCGTCCCGATACTCCGTCACCCGCTGCACCAAGTCCTCCACCACCGGCAGAAGCGCCTCTCGATTATCAAAGAACAGCTCCGTCCACATATCCTCATTCAGCCTTGCCACACGGGTCATATCCGCGAAACTCCCTGCCGAGAACCCGCGATGCTTATCCGCCAGCGGGCACTTCACATACGCGCTCGACACGACATGCGCCAGCTGTGACGTATACGCAATCATCTCGTCATGCGTCTTCGGCGTCGTGAACTGCACACGCAGGAAGCCCAGTTTCATGAAAAAGTCGCGGGCGCGCTGCAAAACCGCCGGGTCGTCGTCGCCGTGACCGCACAGAATCATCGACGCATGGTCGAACAGATCATCGCGGGCATACTTGAAGCCGCTGTACTCGCGCCCTGCCATCGGGTGTCCGCCGATGAAATGCCATGCATACCGCTGTGATACGGGAAACAGCGCGTCGCAAATCACCTGCTTCACGCCGCCGCAGTCAATCACAAGGCTGTCGGGCTTAAAGTCCGCCGCGTGGGCAGTCACATAGTCGATAATCCCCTGCGGGTACAGGCAGACCAGCACAACATCGCACTGCGGCAGCGTCTCCGCCGTCAGTTCGCCGTCAATCGCCTCCATCAGGAACGCGCGGCGCATCGTGTCCGCATTCTTGTCCGTGCCATAAACCGTGTACGGCGTGTGGAGTTTGATGGTTTTCGCGAGTGAGCCGCCAATCAGCCCCAAGCCGACAATACCTACATTCTGCATGAAAAAAATCCTCCGTTCTTCTGCACTCCCGTTTCAAGGAATGCGCTGCAACGGAGGATTTCGACGTATCATGCGTTTTTTCCTGCTGATTTACGCCTGAACCGTGGCTTTCTGCTGCTTTTTCTGCTTCTTCGCCGGCTGCTCGCCAACTTTCGGGACGTGGTATTCGCACTTTTCGTCAAAGCGGACGGATTCCGGCGGCTTCTCCAGTTCTTCCGGATGATTGAGCAGATACGACATCGTACCGAAGAACGCCGCGTAGTGCGCGCCGGAGCAGACGCGTTCATCCGCCGTGATGCCGATGGGCAGGAAGCGCTTCATGCGCGCCTCGCCCTTCTCTACCACGGCAACCTTCTCCACGGTACCCATGCCGAAGAACAGCGTAACCGAACCGAAGTTGTAGATGTGGTGGTTGACGTGATGCAGGCCGATGGAGGCATTGTTGGTGATGTACATGCTGGTATGGAAGGGCAGCTCATCCAGCAGTGCGCCGGGGCATAGCCCGTAGCGATCAAGCAGGCGAACCAGCGCGACGATGCCCGTTGCCAGACCCGGCACGACCAGCACCGCTTTCGCCAGCTTATCCGCGAAATTCTTCTTGTCCTCGCCGCGGTTAGCGTTGATGACATTTTCCATGCGGTCGCGCACATCGTAGATGGTGTCAGTCAGGTCGTACTTCACCTTCACCGCCGTCTCGCCCATTTCGGCGTTCTGCGGGTTCTTGAGCATCGTGAAGGACACGGCGCACATGTTCCGCGCAAAGAACTGCTTATTGAGGATGAAGCGGTTGATTTCCGGGTGCTGGGACACAGTGCGGACGAACGCGGCAATAATAATCTGCATGAACGTGATTTTCTCGCCCTTCGCCGCCTGCGCCGCAATGTAGCGCGTCAGCAGCTCATAGTCCACGCGGTGCTGCAGAAAAACCTGCGCGTCGCAGCGCATGGGCATCAGGTACGGCGTAATGCCGACGATGGGGTCAATGGACGACACGCGCCGTCCGTCGGGTCGGAATCCGAACATGGTATTTTCCTCTCTCTCTTGTCCTCGGCTGTCCATCGGAATGAATGAAAAATGAATGATTTCAGCCGCAATTTTATTGTAAGGATTTTGGGCGATTTGTCAATAGGGCATCGGCGGATGATTTCGGATGTGCGCAAAAAGGCACTGCCGCGCTGCAGCAGTGCCCATTGCTTTGCCCCTTGACTGGGATTTTTACCAAGTCGCCTTCATGGCCTGTTCCACGCACTTCTGGTGATCTGCATCCACGCGGTCTGTACCGTGGGTCTTGCTGCCGTAGAAGTGCAGGCAGAACTGCCCATCGAAGTTGTTGTCCAGAATTGTGTTTGTGCCGTGGGGTTCGGAGTAAATCGACGCGGCATACACATGCCCGTTGTACTTCACCAGCACTGCGCGGCGGCGCCAGCTGAACGTGCCGCCGTTGATTTTCTTGAGAATCGCGGTATCTTCCGCCGTCAGCGGCTCGGCATCCATATGGTTGCCGCCGCTCTGCCGGCGCGCGGAGAAAATCAGCCCCGTGCTGACGTCCTTAATCTGGAATACAGCGCCGTTCGGGATGACGTACTTGCCGCCATTGAACCAGTCCAGTCGCTCGGTGGTAATCTTGCCGCTGCTGGCGCTCGCCACGGCGGATTCAATCTTCTTGAGCGTCGCGCTGCCCGCCACGCCGTCCGCCGTCAGACCGTATTTTTTCTGGAATGCCTTGACGGCTCTCTCGGTCGTCGAGCCGAACGAACCGTCGACATACGCCGTGTAGAAGCCCAGCTTCTTCAGGTTGGTCTGCAGCGTCTTGACTGCCGTGCCGGTTGCGCCCTTGCGGAGCGAATCGTCATCGGTGCTGGTATTGCTGTCCGCGTTCTTGTAGGCGGTGTCGAGCTTTTTGAGCGTTTCGCTGCCCGCCACGCCATCCGCCGTCAGGTTATACTTCTTCTGGAACGCGCGAACCGCCGCGTATGTGCCCGAACCAAACGTGCTGTCCACCGTGCCGCTGTAATAGCCCAGCTTCTTCAGCTTCGTCTGCAAGTCCTTGACGGCGCTGCCGCTGTCGCCCATGCGGAGCGAATCGTCGTCCTTGTCGTTGTTCGCGTTCTCGTAGACGCTGTCGAGCTTTTTGAGCGTCTCTTTGCCTGCAATGCCATCCGCCGTCAGGTTATACTTCTTCTGGAACGCCTTGACCGCAGCGACGGTCGTGTCGCCATAATCGCCATCGACATAAGCATCATAATAGCCGAGTTTTTTCAGCTTTGTCTGCAAATCCTTGACGGCGCTGCCAGTGCTCCCCTTTTCCAGCCGCGTCGCGCTGCTGGAAGAACTGGAACTGCTGGCCGTCTTGGTCACGCTAACATACGTTTTATAGACATAGCCGGTGTATTTCCCGTAAGTCACTTTATACCAGCTGCCGCTTTTGCCGAGAACCTCCAGCTTCGTTCCTTTGGGCAGGGTTTGCAGGGCATCGCTGGTCGAGGATGCTTTTTCGCGCAGAATGAGTTTGCGCGCAGTGACCGTCGCCGTATCCGCCAAGGCGGAGGAACAGCCCAGCAGCATCAGCGCCACCGCGCCGGACAGAAGCCGCCGCAGACCGGAATTCATCATGGGGAAATCACTCCTTTCCGTACAGCCTGATTTTATTACAAAATTGTTTCATTGTCAAGAGGCTTTTTCCCTGTGAATTGTAAATTCTGTGGCGTTTTGGCGGATTCTCCCCTGTTAAATTCGGCGATTATCTTCCCGTTTGCAATATCTTTTTTCCATGAACATGTTTCCGATATTTGATAAAATGTTACGTTTTTGTTGAGCGTACAGCGCCTTTTTGTGCCGATTTCCCTCTGCCGAACTGTCCGAGCGTCATTTTGCTGTTCGCCTTGATGAATCGGCGGAATTGTGATATAATGAAAATTGGTGCTTTGTCACCATTGCGATTTTGATATACTTCCTTCATTATAAGAGGAGTTTTTTCATGGCAAATCAAGCAAATCACTATGATGCGGGCAATATTCAGGTGCTGGAAGGGCTGGAAGCGGTTCGGATGCGTCCGGGCATGTATATCGGCACCACCTCGACACGCGGTCTGCATCACCTGCTCTGGGAAATTGTAGATAACGCAATTGACGAGGCGTCGAACGGCTTTGCGGATGAGGTGCGCGTAACGCTGCACACGGACGGCTCCGCGTCGGTGTACGACAACGGGCGCGGTATGCCCGTGGATGAGCATCCGACCATGCACGTCAGCGGCGCGGAGGTCATTTTCACCGTGCTGCACGCGGGCGGCAAGTTCAACAACGAGAATTACAGCTATTCCGGCGGTCTGCACGGCGTGGGCGCGTCGGTCGTCAACGCGCTGAGCAAGTGGCTGACCGTGGACATCTACCGCGATTTCAGCCATTATGCCATGCGCTTCACAAGTCAGTTCGACGAGAAGAAAGGCAAGGTCATCGCGGGCAAGCCGGACGCGCCCTTGGCAAAAGTCGGCAACACACGCAAGAAGGGCACACTCGTGCGTTTTCTTCCCGATGACGCGATTTTCGAGGACGTGCGCTTCAATTACGACACGGTGTTCCGCCGCTTGCAGGAGTTGGCATACCTGAACCGGGGCTTGAAAATTGTCTTTCTCGACGAGCGTGTGAGCGACCCTGCCCGCCGCGAAACGACCTTCCACTACGAGGGCGGCATCATCGACTATGTGCGGTATTTGAACGACGGCAAAACCGTCCTGCACGATCAGCCGATTTACCTCGAAGGGCAGAAGGATTCCGTCATCTGCCGCGTCGCCATTCAGTACACCGACGGCTATACCGAAAGCCTTTTTTCCTATGTCAACAACATCCCCACGGGTGAAGGCGGCACGCACGAAACAGGCTTCAAGGCGGCGTTCACGAAGATGTTCAACGACTACGCCCGCCGCAACGGCTTCCTGAAGGAAAAGGACAGCAACCTGACGGGCGAGGACTTCCGCGAAGGCTTGAGCTGCGTGCTGACGACGATGGTCAAAAATCCGCAGTTCGAGGGGCAGACGAAGGGGCGTCTGGGCAACAGCGAAGTTCGCCCCGCGGTGGAGGGCATCATCACCCAGCAGCTGACGGACTGGCTGGAGAACCTCAAGAATCAGGAGATTGCGCAGCAGATTGTGCAGAAGGCGATTCGCGCCGCGCAGGTGCGTGAAGCCGCGCGCAAGACCCGCGACAACGCCCGCAAAGCAAATCAGCTTGACGCCGCGCCGCTGGTCGGCAAACTCAGCGCCTGCCGCGGCAAAAAGGCGGAGGACAATGAGCTGTTCATCGTCGAGGGCGATTCCGCAGGCGGCAGCGCCAAGCAGGGGCGCGACAGCCGCTATCAGGCGATTCTCCCCCTGCGCGGCAAGCCCCTCAATGCCGAAAAGAAGCGGCTCGATCAGGTGCTGAGCAACGAGGAGTTCCGCTCGCTGATTACCGCGCTCGGCACGTCCATCGACGAGAATTTCAACCTTGCCAACCTCAAATACAACAAAGTCATCATCCTCTCCGATGCCGATCAGGACGGCGCGCACATCCGCGCCATTCTGCTCACTTTCTTCTTCCGTTACATGAAAGAGCTTGTCACCGGCGGTCACGTTTATATCGGAATGCCGCCGCTGTACAAGGTGCAAAAGGGCAGCAAGGTTCTCTATGCCTACGACGACAAGGAGCTGGCGAAGTGCATCAAGGAAGCGGGCAAAGGCTACACGCTTCAGCGCTACAAAGGCTTGGGCGAAATGAATCCCGAACAGCTCTGGGCGACGACGATGGATCCTTCCCAGCGCAAACTGATGCAGGTGACGATTGAGGACGCAGCGCTGGCTGACCGCCGCATTACCATCCTGATGGGCGACAAGGTCGAGCCGCGCCGCGACTACATCATCGAGAACGCCGACTTCAACAAGCCGGATAATTTCGAGCTGCCGGAAGGTCAGCGAGGGGAAGGAAAGTAAGTTATGGCAAAGAAAACAAGCGATAACCGCCCGATTCCCAAGGACGACCCGTCGCGCATCCTGCAAACGACCGTCGAGGACGTGATGCACCAGTCCATGATCCCCTACGCGGAGCATGTCATTCTGGAACGCGCCCTGCCGCGCGTCGAGGATGGCTTAAAGCCCGTGCAGCGCCGCATTCTCTATACCATGATGGAACTGGGCACGACGCCCGACAAGCCGCACCGCAAGTGCGCCCGCATCGTCGGCGACTGCCTGGGCAAATATCACCCGCACGGCGATTCCTCCGTGTACGACGCGCTTGTGCGCATGGCGCAGGACTTCTCCATGCGCGGGCCGATGGTCGATGGGCACGGCAATTTCGGCTCCATTGACGGCGACAGCGCTGCCGCCATGCGTTACACCGAGGCGCGCATGACGCCCCTCGCACTGGAAATGCTGCGCGACATTGAGAAGGACACCGTGCCGTTCCGCCTGAATTTCGACGACACGCTCAAAGAGCCGGACATGCTGCCCGCGCGCTTTCCGAATCTGCTCGTCAACGGCGCAAGCGGCATCGCGGTAGGGCTGGCGACGAACATTCCCCCGCACAATCTGGGCGAAAGCATCCGCGCGGCAATTGCTGTGATGGAGAATCCGGACATTCCGCTGGATGAGCTGATGAAAATCATCCCCGGCCCGGACTTCCCCACCGGCGGCGTGCTGGTGAAAAACGAGGAGATCCGCAGAGGCTATGAGACCGGACGCTCGAAGCTGTCCCTGCGCGCGCGCGTGCATGTGGAGGACGGCGTGAACGGGCGCAAGCTGCTCGTCATCACGGAAATCCCCTACATGGTCAACAAGGCCGCGATGCTGGAGAAGATTTTGAAGCTGTCGGAAGAAAAGAAGGGGCAGCTGCAAAACATCTACGACATCCGCGACGAATCCGACCGCGAGGGAATGCGCGCCGTCATCGAGCTGAAGAAGGACGCCGACCCGGACAAGGTGCTGAAAGTGCTCTACAAGTATTCGGACTTGCAGGTCACCTTCGGCGTGAACATGGTCGCCATCGCCGAGGGCAAGCCCGTGCAGATGGGGCTGAAAACGATGCTGGGGCACTTCATCCGCCATCAGAAGAACGTCATCACCCGCCGCACGGAGTACGACCTGAAGCAGGCGAAAGCCCGCGCGCACATTTTGCAGGGTCTGATGATTGCGGTGGACAACCTCGACGAGGTCATCGCGCTGATTCGCTCCTCAAAGAACCCGAAAGAAGCGAAAGCCCGCCTGATGGAGCGCTTCGAGCTGTCCGACGCGCAGGCACAGGCAATCTTGGACATGCGCCTGCAGCGCTTGACGAATCTGGAAATCATCGCCCTGCGCAAGGAGTACGAGGACATCCTGAAGCTCATCGACCGCTTGGAGGGCATCCTGCACAGCGAGAAAAAGCTCTTGGCGGTCATCCGCAAGGAATTGCAGGAGATTGCCGAGGAATTCGCCGACGAGCGCCGCACAACCATCGAAAAAGCGGACGAATCCCCGCTGGAAGTCGAGGAAGAAGCCGCCGTGCCGGAAGAGGTCATCGTGGCGTTCACGGGCGCGGGGCAGTTGAAGCGCATGAATCCCGCGCTCTACAAGAAAACGCCGCTCCCGACCCGCGCGGAGGACGACAAGGAGTTCGCCGACTTTCTGTTCATGGCCAAAACAGACGAAACGCTGCTCATCTTCACCGACCACGGCAACTGCTATCCTCTGCCTGTTGCGTCGCTGAACGAAGTCAAGCCCAAGGAGCGCGGGCAGCTGCTTTCAGGCGTGCTGGCCGGGCTGGAGGACGACGAGAAGGCGCTGTGGATGACGTGCATCCGCATGGCGGACGTCGGGCACCTGCCGGACATTCTCTTCATCACCCGGCAGGGCATGGTGAAACGCACCGCCGCCGCGGATTACGACGTGCGCAGCAAGAAATTCGCCGCCGTGAACGTGAAAGACGGCGACCGTCTGCTGACAGTTCTCCCCGCCGCCAGCCGTGACGACCTGCTGTTGTTCACCCGCAGCGGTCTGTGCATCCGCTTCTCGCTCGACAGCGTGCCGGTGCAGGGGCGCGTCGCCGCCGGGGTACGCTGTATGCAGGTGGAGGACGGCGACGAGGTCATCTGGTGCGGGCAGCTGCAAGACAGCGACCAAATCGTGCTGCTGACCGACCGCGGCTACGCCAAACGTCTGCTCTCCGTTGATTTTGAGAAGCAGAACCGCAACGGCAAGGGCGTGAAGTCGTTCTATTTCAACAAGAATGGCAGCAACGGCAAACAGCTTGCGGGCGTGGTGCGGTTGGAGAAGGACGATCACCTGATTCGCGTGCAGCAGGCGAAATCCCCCGCGACGCTGGTGGAGCGCGACGCGGTGCGCCTGCAAGGCAAGCAGGATCGCGGAATGCCGCTGGTTATCGCGGTGATGGACGACGTGGTGACGGGGGCAGAGCTGTTGGAATAACAGCACCCGCATGGCGCCGAAAAAAGGGTCAAGGGGCAATGCCCCTTGCGGGGTTAAGGGGCGGCGCCCCTTATGGGGCTTGGGGCAACGCCCCAACTGTTGCTCCGTTAAACCTACTCAAAGAGGAAAAACAAGTCCGGCAACTTCGCCGCAGGCAGCGAAGCGTCCCTGCGCACAAACTAAAAAACTTCCAATAAAAATCAAGTAGCATCCGGAGGCGAACGCCGAAGGAGTCCAGAGGGCGATCGCAGACTTCGTCTGTTTTTATGCCCTCTGGAACTCGCGGAAGTTACCACTATGGAAATGAAGTCAACTATGCCTATCCGCATAAGCATCCAACTGCTTCATAGTTGGCTTTTCCCCTTGCAACAAGCGCCAAAACGTGATATGATGAGGACGAATGACGGAGGTGAACGCGTATGAATTCGCGCAACTCTTTTTCCTCGCTGACCATTACGCAGCTGGTGATTCACCTCACCGGCGCCCTGCTGGAACTCTACGCCGATGACACGCAGGAAATCCAAGTCATGGCATCCGGTGACGACCACGATATGAAGGCGGTTTCGCTCGCCCAGAACGGCGATACGCTGACGCTGGAGCAGTCCGCCGCCGCACTCTCGCCCTTGCCGCTCAGCGCGCGCTGGCTGCAAGTGACCATCCGCATTCCGCGCGCGTGGAAGGGGCGGGTCGAGATTCGCACGACGTCCGGCAGCGTGCATGTCCGCGGTTTGCAGGTCAGTGACCTGTCCGTGGAGTCGCTCTCCGGCTTCGTGATGCTCTCCGACTTGAGCAGCCTGAGCCTGAAGGTCAAGAACGGCAGCGGCGACATTGCCGGCAGCGACCTCTCCGGTCAGGATTGCAGTCTGTTCACAACGACGGGGATGCTCTGTCTGGAGCGCCTTGCGTTTCTGAACATCTCGCTGTCCTCGGTCAGCCGGGGCGCAATGCTCTCCTTCGCGGAGATGTTCTCCACCTTCAAGGGCGGCTCGGTCGCAGGCGGCATCAGTCTGGAGATTCCCGGCGCGCAGTGTGACGCCATTCTTCGCTCGGTGTCCGGGCGGCTGCTGACGGACGGCGTATCCATCGTCAATGGCGCACCGTCTGTCCGCGTGACGACGGCTTCGGGCAACCTGACCATCCGGCGGATTTCCCCGGAGAAACTGACAGAAAACGAATAATTAGGAGGACGATTTTTATGGCACGACAGAACTTTGGCTTCGGCGGTGGCGCGAACATGCAGCAGCTCATGCGTCAGGCGCAGAAGATGCAGCAGGCGATGACGGACGCGCAGGAAAAGCTGGATGCGCAGGAGTACGAAGCGCAGTCCGGCGGCGGCGTGGTGAGCGTGAAGGTAAACGGTAAGCGCGAGCTGCTGTCCCTGACGATTGACCCCAAGGTCGTTGACCCCGATGACGTGGAAATGCTGCAGGACCTTGTGATGGCGGCGGTGAACGAAGCGCTGCGCAAGGGTGAAGCAAACCGCGAAGAGACGATGAACAAGATGGCGCCCGGCATGGGCGGTATGGGCGGTCTGTTCTGATGCCCGGACAAATCGAACCGATTGAGCGGATGGTGTCGGAGCTGTCTCGGCTGCCCGGCATCGGTCACAAGACGGCGGCGCGGCTGGCGTACCATATCGTCGGGATGCCGCTGGAGGATGTTCACGCGCTGGCAGCAGCGCTGTGGCAGGGACGCAAGGCAATTCGCTACTGCGACGTGTGCGGCAATTTTTCCTCCGCTGAAAAGTGCGCCGTGTGCGCGGATGAAAACCGCCATAACGGGCAAATCTGCGTCGTGCGCGACCCGCGCGACGTGGCCGCCATGGAGCGGATGCACGATTACCACGGGCTGTACCACGTCCTGCACGGCACGCTGTCGCCGATGGACGGCATCGGGCCGGATGACATTCACATCAAGGAACTGATGACGCGCCTGCAGACCGAGCCGGTCAGCGAAGTGATTCTGGCGACGAACCCCGACATCGAGGGCGAAGCAACCGCAACCTACATTGCGCGGCTCATTAAGCCCATGGGCATCAAGTGCACCCGCATTGCCCACGGCGTCCCCGTCGGCAGCGACCTTGAATACGCCGACGAAGTGACGCTCTCGAAGGCGATGGAGGGACGAAGGGAGCTGTGAGGGGAACCACCAGAGGCTCTGCCTCTGGACTCCGCAAGGGAGTTCCTCCCTTGACCCTTCCGCGCGATTGAGTTGAGCGCACTTTCATGCTACGCCCGCGTGTTTATACGCTGACCTTAAGCAGCTTTTTTCGGCAGAATGCTATTTCCCAGCATTCTGCCAATTTTCTCATGAAACGAGGAATCTGCCGATGTTTCTTGCCGATACTCACTCCGATACCCTCTTCAGCCTTGGCGTTGGCAAACGCACCTTCGCCCAGACCGATATTACCCCTGACCGCCTGAGACAGGGCGGCGTCAGCCTCCAAACCCTCGCCCTGTGGAGCGGTCCGAAAGGTCCGAACGGTGACTATGAAGCCGTCGCCGACGCCGAATACGCCGCCATCCGCCACTTCACCGACGCGGGCATCCGGCAGGTCGATGACCCGGAGGATGTCAAGCCCGGCGAAAACACCTTCATGCTCTCCTTCGAGGGCTGCGAGGTATTCCAGAAGAGCGACGAGATGGTGGCTTTCTGGCGGCAGCGCGGCATCCGCATCGGCGCGCTGGTGTGGAATCACCCGAACGCTTTCGCCACCCCTGCCGCCGTGGACGCGGAAACGCACATGACCCCCGAAGGCATCCGCATTGCCCGCGTGATGCAGCGTCAGGGCATCAGTGTGGACGTGTCGCACCTGAACGAAGCCGGATTCTGGGACTTGTTCGCCAAGGGTGAGCGTCCGCCGATGGCGAGCCACAGCTGCTGCCGCGCCCTCTGCGACCATGTACGCAACCTGACCGACGACCAGATTCGCGCCATGATTCAGTACGGCGGCTACATCGGCGTGAATTTCTACCCGCGTTTTCTGTCTGCGGACTGCAAAGCGGACAGTGTGACGATTGCCCAGCACATCGACCATATCTGCCAGCTTGGCGGCTCGGATATTGTTGGATTCGGCAGTGATTTCGACGGCATCGAGGTGTCGCCTGACGACGTGCGGAATCCGGCGGAGCTGCCGAATCTGCTGACGGCGCTGCGCAATTACGGCTACAACGACGAATCAATCGAGAGAATTTGCGGCGGGAATTTGAAGGCGTACTTTGCACGTTTGAAGTAACTGAAAAAACCGTCACGGAAGCGCACTCAAGCCGGGCAGCCAAACAGGGTCAAGGGACAATGTCCCTTGC
>ERZ773216.3218-NODE-3218-length-13725-cov-6.507462_pt1 | contig 13725 bp, 8 predicted proteins | sample MGYA00511259_ERZ773216 | MGnify/ENA primary metagenome ERZ773216 (study PRJEB29015, sample SAMEA2737764) | human gut metagenome | biome: human gut; feature: human-associated habitat; material: faeces | place: China | collected 2012 ... | reverse complement strand
ATATAGGGATGAAGTTATAGAACTTGATTTGGAAGGACTTACTGATGGAGAAAAAATTATGGCTATTCTTAAGATGGAAGGACCAAAGCCAATTAAGGAACTACAGCTGTCTCTTAACTACCGAAGCAGAAGCCAATTCTTAAATGAGGTTATAAATCCTCTTATGAAATCAGGGGAGATATATAGGGATGGCAAGCCAAAATCACCAACGGCACTTATTAAAATCAAAAGATAAAAGTAAAATATAATTTGGTCAAAAACCATCGACATGGGTGGGAACATTTATATTAAGAAGTGACAAGCAGTGGTGATTCGCAAGAAATAGGATAGTATATAGAGTAAGGGGTATAACATGAAAAGGGAACAGGGGATATTAATTGGCACAGTAATAGCTGCGATTATTATGATGTTTTTATGTAGTGTTTTCACATTTAGTGATGCAGTTTCTGAAAAAGCTTTGACAACTTGCATTCCAGAATCAGTAAGTATAACAGAGGATGGAAAAACACAATATGATTTTAATTTAAAATCATATGGACAGGATATAGGTTCAATAGTATTTTATTCTTCACACCAGAGAATAAATGTATATGCACAAGGAGAACAAATTTACAGACTTAGTAATAAACGAAGTATATGGGGAAATACCCCGGGATGGACATGGAATTTTGTAAAGCTTCCATCTGATGTGGACAGCCTTCAAATAGAGATTTCACCTTGTTATAAGGAGGTTGAAGGTCAGAAACAGGAATTCTATATCGGTGGTGGCAATGATATATATATGAAATTGCTTCGAAAAGCTATGCCGGCATTTATTATAAGCGTAGTTATTTTATTGGTAGGATTATATATTACTATATATTGGACAATTGTACATAAGGGGAGTCAGATAGACGGAACATTGTTATATCTGGGAATATTTTCGATTCTTCTTGGATTATGGTCAGCAAATGAAACAGATGTGTCAGCACTTATATTTGCAAATAGACAAGCCGGGGCATACATTGCTTTTGTTACACTTATGATTATGCCAATGGCATTTATTATGTTTGTAAAAAGTTTTTTGGAAATAAATGATAATCTGTTTTGGAAATTAATCTGTTATTTTAATGTAACAATTATTCTTTTAGAACACATACTTAATGCTACAGGAATGTATTATTTTAGACAGACATTGTGGATGACTCATATTGTAATTATATTAATGCTGATATATTTATTTGTTGTAATTACAATTAAGATTATTAGAAGACAGTTGGACACTAGGTATAAATACTGTATATTAGCGTTGATTTTAGTATTTTTGTCGACAATCATAGATATGGCAGGATATTATAAAAATGGTAATGATTCAGGAGTATTTGGAAGAATAGCATTTCTTTTATTTATTCTTGTACTTGGATTAGAGGCTTCAAGACAGGCTGTTGCGAGACTAAAAAAGGGGAGAAGGATAGAGGAACTCGAGCAGTTTGCTTTAAATGATTCCATGACAGGTATGTATAATAGAAATGCATATGATTATTATATTAATAATGAAAAATGCTTTGATGATTGTATGGTTGTAACGTTTGATTTAAACAATCTCAAAAATTGTAATGATAACTACGGACATAGAGCTGGAGATGCTTATATTATTAATGCAGCACGAATAATAGAAAATACATTTGAACGTTATGGTAAGTGTTACAGAATTGGCGGAGATGAGTTTTGTTGTATAATACCAAAGGGAAAGAGTGTAGATATAGAGCGAGTAATAAGAAAGCTTTATCATGATGTAGATGTTTTGAACAACAAGAGAATTATTCCAACAGAAGTGGGAATTGCCTGTGGTTATGCTGTTTTTAAAGTTGATGATACGGAGCTGGAAAAAGTCCGGGAGCGTGCAGATGAGGAGATGTATCAGCGAAAAAAAGAGATGAAAATGTGATTAATAACTCAAAAATTAATATCTTATAAAATATTATCGACATACGCCCATATACACGCTATAATATGTTTGCTTTAATATGTAGATATCACGAGATTAGAATAAGTAACAGAGGAAAATGTTTATGAATTATATTGTTATGGATCTTGAGTGGAATCAGAGTGCCAAGGGAAAACAATTTTCTGAGGATCATTTTCCTTTTGAGATTATACAGATAGGTGCGGCGAAGGTTAATGAGAAGCTTGATATTGTAGATGAGTGGCAGTGTACCATTAAGCCACAGGTGTATACAAAGCTGCAGAATACAGTCAAGAAGATATTAGGGATAACAGAAAATGACCTTGCTAACGGAACTGATTTCGTATCGGGTGTTACTGAATTTCTTGAATGGTGCGGGGAAGATTATACATTTGTTACATGGGGAAGCATGGATATTACTGAATTAAGACGTAATATGAAGTTCTATGATGTGCCGGAGAATTTCCCAAAGCCGCTTCTGTATCTTGATCTTCAGAAACTTTACAGTATTAATTTTTCAGATGGCAAGACACGCATGAATCTTAAATCTGCAATTGATGAGCAGGGAATCAAGGGAGATGAGCATTATCATTCAGCAATGAGTGATGCAAGATATACAGCCAAGATAATGAAGAAGCTGGATTTTGACAGAGTTAAGAAGTTCTGCAGTATAGATACATTTACAATTCCAGAGTCAAGAAAGGACGAGGTATATCTTAACTTTGGAACTTATGAGAAGTATATTTCAAAGGGATTTGCTACAAGGGACAAGGCTGCAAGCGACAGAAATGTACGTTCCTGCAAATGTTTTTTATGTGGCAGGACTATGACAAGAACAGTTAAGTGGTTTGCCACTAATTCGAAATGCTATTATGGCTTGTTTACATGTGATGAACATGGACTTATTAAGGGGCGTTTCAGAGTTAAACAGACCGAAGAAGGCAGATATTATGCAGTCAGAATTATGAAGCACACTGATGAAAAGGGTGCACTTAAGATATATGAAAAGCAGATAAAAGAGAGAGAACACAGACGCAGGCGGCGTCAGGCAGAGAAACTCTCAGAACAGAAATAATGGCATGTCAGAAATTCAACTGACATGCCATTTTAATATATTTAATATCAGAACATTAATCCATATATTACTGCAAGACCAAGAATTACCTGGATAATTGTGAATCTGAAAACAACCTGTGTATCTGACCAGTCTTTATTCTTTCTCATATGGTCGTGGATTGGTGTACGAAGGTTCTTCATTAGGTTGATGTGAAGAAATCTCATGAATGAAACCTTGATAAGACCAAGTCCGCCATCAAGAATAATTACAAGTGCCATTGGAATATAAAGCAGCGGTGCATGGAGCTTGAGGAATGTAAAGGCTATAAATATTCCTATTGCTCTCGAACCGGCGTCACCCATAAGAAGCTTGCTTGGTGATGCGTTGAACCACAGGTAGCCGAGGATACACACAATCATAATAAGAACGGTGTGTCTGTAAGCTGATTCAATATTAAATGACTTAAAAAGTACATACACTGAAGCAAGTGTTACAACTGAAAGTGTACCACATAAGCCGTCAACACCATCTGAACAGTTAGTAACATTGATACTTACCCATATAAGTATAATAATAAGTATTGCATAGATGATTGGATTAAGAGTTACTGTCTTTCCAAAGAATGCAAGGTCAAATGTGTTAGGGTTGTAATGCAGGTAAGTAACTGCCGCCATAACCGATATTGCAAGGTCAATAAGACCTTTCTTTAAATTACCCCATGGTGATGAAGCACTGTCATCAAGGTATCCGCTGAGCATTGCGGCAAGCACAAGTATAAGATAAATGATAAGCTCGGCACTTAAGTTTACGAATAATGCACATGTGACTGTAAATGTAAGAATGAAAATCATGCCGGCGCCTCTTGGCTTTCCAACTGATTTACTTCCGTTAATGGCATAAGCTCTTCCGGCATCTCTTGGAAGAAGATTCTTGCCAAGAGCAATTGCAGCTATTGTAAATGCGAAAGCAAACAGGATGCTGACAAATGCTATTATGTTAGTGAAACTTTCGTTAACAATATAGTATATCATAAGAATTTAATACTCCTTTTCATCTTTCTAACTTATATAAAGCATTTATTTCAATGCGATTTACAGTATAACATAATATATGTGAAATGAACATTTTTTTTGCTAATGAAATGTAGTAATTAATTTGCTAATGTGGTAATATACTATTAATTAGTGGGATATCTGAGGGGACCCATAAGTGTCGTGTAGGATAATAATAATATAATGGAGGATTTTATGAAGAATATGCAAAAATACGAGCAGCTGGCAATCACAGAACTGGATGCATATCTTTTTGGACAGGGAACTCATTATGAGATATATAACAAAATGGGTGCGCATGTTGGAGTAAAAGACGGAAAAGAAGGTGTGTATTTTGCTGTGTGGGCACCTGCTGCAAGAGAAGTCTATGTTATAGGTGAGTTTAATAACTGGAATGCATATGGTTATGATATGAAGAAGATTTCAGATGGTGGAATATATGATTTGTTCATACCGGGAGCTAAAGCAGGGGATATGTATAAGTTCCTTATTATTTCCCAGAGTGGAGAGGCTCTTTACAAGGCAGATCCATATGCTAATCAGGCACAGTTAAGACCAGAGACAGCATCAATAGTTGCCGATCTTTCAGGTTATGAATGGAAAGATTCTGAATGGGTTGAGAAGAAGAAGACGGAGAATCATCTTAAAGCTCCTCTTTCTATATATGAATGTCATCTTGGCTCATGGAAGAAGAAAGATGATGGAACAGAGGACGGATTCTATACATATAGAGAATTGGCACCTGAGCTTGCAAAATATGTTTCAGATATGGGATATACACATATTGAACTTATGGGAATTGCAGAGTATCCATATGATGGATCATGGGGATATCAGGTGACTGGTTATTATGCACCTACAGCAAGATACGGAACACCTAAGGATTTTATGTATTTTGTAGATTATATGCATGAAAAAGGAATTGGTGTAATTCTTGACTGGGTACCGGCACATTTTCCAAAGGATGCACATGGACTTGCTAATTTCGATGGAAGCTGTGTATATGAGTATGCAGACCCTAGAAAGGGAGAGCATCCTGACTGGGGAACGAAGGTATTTGATTATTCAAAGAATGAAGTGGCTAACTTCCTTATTGCTAATGGAATGTTCTGGGTGGACAAGTTCCATATTGATGGTTTAAGAGTGGATGCTGTTGCTTCAATGCTGTATCTGGATTACGGAAGGACAGAAGGAAACTGGGTTCCTAACAAATATGGTGACAACGGTAATCTCGAAGCAATCAGCTTTTTAAAGCATTTTAACAGCATGTTAAAGAAGAGATTCCCACAGGCAATAACTATAGCTGAGGAGTCAACAGCATGGCCTATGGTAAGTGGTGATCCTGACAATGGGGAATGTCTTGGCTTTACATTTAAGTGGAATATGGGCTGGATGCATGATTTCCTTGAATATATGAAGCTTGATCCATATTTCAGAAAGTTTAATCATAGCAAGATGACATTTTCATTGATGTATGCTTACAGCGAGAATTTTATTCTTGTGCTTTCACATGATGAGGTTGTTCATCTTAAGTGTTCTATGCTTGGTAAAATGCCTGGTGACAGGGAGGACAAGTTCAAGAATCTTAAGCTGGCATATGCATATATGTGTGGACATCCAGGAAAGAAGCTTCTGTTCATGGGACAGGAATTTGGACAGTGGAATGAGTGGAGTGAGAAGCGTGCTCTTGACTGGTATCTGTTAGAGGATGAAAGTCATACAGAACTTAAGAATTTTACGAAGAAGTGTCTTAAGCTTAATAAGAATTATCCATGCCTGTATGCTACTGATTACAGTAGTGAAGGATTCAGATGGATTAATGCCAATGATAAAGATAATAGCGTTTTATCATTTATGAGAATCAGTCCGGATGGAAAGAAGAATCTTCTCTTTGTACTTAATTTTACACCTGTTGAAAGAGACAGCTTCAGAATAGGAGTTCCGTTCAAGACTAAGTATAAGCTGGTTCTTGGAGATAATGAAGCTGACCAGAAGAAGACTCTTACAGCCGTTAAGGGAGATTGTGATGGATATCCGCAGTCATTGCTTATTGACTTACATAAGTATGGAATAGCTGTGTATGAGTTTAACGGTGATGTTTCTAAGGTTCATGCTACGAAGATATAGGAGAATAATATAGAGAAAGGGAGCTGGTTTGGATTTTTCATTAATTCTGAATCAGCTTCCTTTTTATTTGTTGCCACTAATCTCTCAATTATCCCGCTATATCTGCCGAAATATTTATTACATGACAATGCAATGGGTGATTGTTTCAGACAGTGAATAAGAAAGGCAGCAGAATATGACATATACAGTTTCAGGTGCAAATTTTAATAAAGATGTGGCCACACAGGGAACATCTATTAATTATAAAGAAAATAAGACAGCTAAAAGTGAAGGTGTGGCGGGCGCATTTGCAGGAGTGGTAATTTCTGGGGGTGTGACAGCTGCTGCTGATAATACATATGAGGGGCTTCTTAAGGAGGCAGATGATGTAAAGAGCCAGATTATGGCAAGTGCTTCCGATGCAAAGTTAAGCCTTAAGGCTTTGATGATGAAGTTATCAGGTGCTGATGCGGTAAAGTTAGATGAGGATGGCTTTAATCTTACAGATGCTACACCAGATGATATGGTTAATATTATTGAGAAAATTAAGATTGAACTTGCGATGCACTCTGATGATTATGTTAATTATGGCACAGCAGTTTCCAAGGATAAGATTGAGAGTGTGACTGGAAGTGCAGCAACAGCGGCAAGTATCGAGAGCCGTATGCAGGGAGCAGACATAGCTGTCAATGATGAAAGCGTTGCTGAGGTTAAAGGCACACTTGAAAAGAGTAAAGAGTTAAAGCCATTATCAGAGAATACAAAGAATTACATGGTTGCTAATGGCATTGAGCCTTCAATTGCGGGAATATATCAGGCACAGGCAGCAACCTCATCAAGTATCAGCTCTGATGGCGTTACAATAACAAAGTCAGCAAATGCAATATCTGACGCTGATTTTGAAGCCTTAAGACCGGGAATTGAGAAGATAATTGCTTCGTCAGGACTTGAGGTCAATGATAAGACACTTGCAGATGCGAGAGCATTTATAGACGCACAGATTCCTGTTACTAAAGAAAATCTTGAATATAAAGCACAGCTTGATTCGATAGACATTGATATGATACAGGCTGATTCAGAGGAACTGCTTAATAAAATATTTGATAATATGAAGCTTGGAGGCAAGGCAGAGAATACGCTCGTTACAGGTTCGCCAGTTGATGATATAAGGACAGCTCTTGATACTATTAACAGGGCAGAGTATTCAGATGTTGCAAATGTGGTATCAAAAGGGGAAACATTTACAATAGCAAGCCTTAAGCTGGAGATGGATGCAAGAAGCTTTAGAATTGAATACAGTGCAGCAACAGTAAGCACAGGAAATAGTGAAGTTAGGAATCAGGCATCTGATGTACAGCAGGCAGCAGATAAGGCGTATGACACGCTTGTAACAGCAAGGGTTCTTATGAGTGCGAATGCGTCCATATATCTCGTTAAGAATAACATTTCTATTCTTACAACTCCTATAGATGAGCTTAATTCAATGCTTATGGAATATGAACAGGCGGATGAAATGTATGAAGAAGCGCAGATTGCATATACAGATGTTCTTGAAGCAAGAAAGACATTGAATGAGATAGTAAGAAATCCTGCGCGTGTATTTGCCAGTATGTTTGACAAGATGAATGAAACTTATGAGGCAGTCGGAACTCAGATAAGAGGCGATTTAGGTGATTCATTAAAGAAGGCAGTACAGGGAAGTGCGGATGATATTATTAGGGAGCTTGGACTTGAGGGAACTGATGAGGACAAGGAAGCAATAAAGGTACTGGCTGCTAATAACATGGATATGACAAAGGAAAATGTAGAGATAGTCAAATCTGTTAATGCAATGATTAATAATCTTATTAAGAATATGAAACCGGAGACAGTTCTTAATATGATAAAAGACGGAGTAAATCCAATGAATACTTCAATTGAGGAAGTCAACGAATATCTTACAGAGGCTAATGATAAAGCATCTAAGGATAATGAGGAGAAGTTTTCAAAGTTTCTTTATAAGCTTGACCGTACCAATGGTATTACTAAAGAGCAGAGAAAGCAGTTTATAGGAATATACCAGATGATGAATATATTCACCAGAGATGCCGGAGTGGCAGCAGGTGCGCTGATTAAGCAGGGAGCTGAGGTCACTATGAATAATCTTATGACTGCATATAATTCAAGAAAGCATTATGACATGGACGCTGTTATTGATGAGAATACAGGAATGGCAGAGGTAAGCGGAATTGCTAACTATTACAGTGCATTATTTATGGCAAATGGTGGATTAGTTACCCCGAATACATTAAAGAATGTGGATAACTCATCCGGAATCGGAGAACAGTCCGTTGAAATGTTTATTGAACAGTTAGAGGATAACTATGATGCGGCAGCCGAGGAACAATATTATGAGGAATATCTTAAGGAACAGCAGGCAGCAGTGCAGGCAGGAGCTGATATATTGAGGCAGATAAGAAATGCAGATACAGAAATAAACAGTGGTAACATACAGGCTGTTAAAGCATTTTTAGAATCCGGACAGTTCCCGGATATCAGAGGTGTTAAGACAACACGTGATTATGCAAGGGATTCGATTGAAAAAATCGGACATAAAGAAAAACTGTCACTTATGTATGAAGAAATGAAAGATGAGACAGAGGAAGAACTTCAGGAGGTTCTTTCCAAAGCGGGGGACCTTGACACACAGATAGATGTCAATTACGAGGAATTTCTGGATTTAAGGCTTAAGGACAGAACAATAGGATATATTAAGAATCTGGCATTAAGGCATGATTACAGAATACCATATATAACAGATTCAGGAAGTACAGGTATGTTGAAGCTTACATTGGTTCAGGATGACGACAATAAAGGTCGTATATCTGTAAATATGCTAAGCAGCGTATTAGGAAAAGTTTCTGTTGAGGCAAAGGCTGACAGAGAAAGCCTTGGTATGTACATTGTAAGTGACACAGCAGTTTCGGATGAAGGATGCCGGCTTCTTGATGATATGGAAGAATCTTTAAAAGAAGCATTTGGATTTACAGATGTGTTTGTCAACACTACTAAATCATCAGATATACCTTATGTCACATATGAAGCAGCGGCTGACAGTGTGGCAACAGATAAGCTGTATGAAATTGCAGCACAGATTGTAAAACTGCTTGCAGGCTAAAGATTTGCACAGAAAGTCCGATATATAGAGCATGAACAGGTAAATTGGACAGACAGAAAGGTTAAGATATGAGAATAGGAACTAATGTGGCAGCGATTGTTGCCAACAATGCATTACAGAAATCACAGAATAATCTGTCAACATCAATTGAAAGATTATCATCAGGATACAAGATAAATGGCTCTAAGGACGATGCTGCAGGATGTGCTATTTCTGAAAAGATGAGAGCACAGATAAGAGGTCTTAGTCAGGCCCAGAATAATACAGCTGATGGAGTTTCTGTTTTAAATACAGCAGAAGGTGCAATTACAGAAATCCAGAGTATGCTCACAAGATTAAAGGAACTTAGCGTTCAGGCTGCTAATGATGTTAATTCAGATGATGAAAGAGAGGCTATACAGAAAGAGATAGAACAGATTAATAACGAGATTGACAGAATATCTGATCAGACAGAATTCAATACACAGTCTCTTATTAATGGTAATCTTTCAAGAAGAGTATATTCAGATCTTCAGGGAGTTAATCAGCTTTCTGTATCTGACAGCTATACAGCAGGTGTATATGGAATAACTGTTACTGAGGATGCAAGACAGGCTATAGCGGTAGGAGCAGGAAGTATTACTATGTCATCAACAGCTTATATAACAGAAGAACAGGCTGGAGCAATAAACATTAATGGCTACAAGATAAGCATTTCCGAAGGTGATACACTTGATAAGGTGATGGGAAAGATTATTGACGGAGTTAACATCACAGGGGGTTCTGCATTTACAGTTAAAGACCTTAATAATGATACAGCAGCTAATGGTACTGATTATGCAGGTTATGTACCAACAGCAGATTATGCTGGTTCAACACTTGTTATTATGACTAACCAGTATGGAAGCGACCAGAAGATGAATATAACATGTGATAATGCAGAGCTTGCAGATATTTTGGGAATACCACAGGCAGCAACACAAGATGGTATATATGTAGAAGGAAGCGATGTTAAGGCAGAGATTGCTACAGGAGATGATGGAAAGCGAATTGGTTTTGCTGATTCGGCAATTCTTTCAACAAAGGGAACTGTAATTACAGTAACAGATGTTAATAACAAAGAGTTTTCAATGGATGTTCCAGGTAATGCGGCAGGTACTGTATTTGACGACAGTAACAATGATGGACAGTCAGCTGCAGGTGCAGGTACAGCAAGAACTATAAGTCAGGAAGTAACAGATGTTGGAACTATGAGCATACATGTAGGTGCTAATCAGGATCAGGTAATCGTTATTGATATTCCAGCAATAACAACTTATTCACTTGGCACGGAACATATGAATGTCATGACTCAGTATACAGCATCAAGGGCGATATCTACTGTAGATGAAGCTATTAATAAGACTAATGAAATACGTTCAAGAATCGGTGCATACGAGAACAGATTTGATCATACAACTAATAACCTTGAGGTTTCAAGTGAGAACCTTACCAAGTCATTATCAACAATGATAGATACTGATATGTCAGAAGAGATGACTACTTATACTTCTGAAACAGTTCTTACACAGGCAGCTACGTCAATACTTGCACAGGCTAATGAAAGACCTTCACAGGTATTACAGTTATTACAGTAGTTTAAGATTCAATGGTTATATAGGAAAGGGATGCTATGACTAAAGAAACAATTAAGACATTTCAGTATAGAATTACACAGGCAACAGCATCACAGCTTGTTGTGATTCTGTATGATATGGCTATAGAATATCTTAATGGTGCATGTGAGAGTGATAGTGCTGAGCAGGCACATAATAATATATATATGGCGCAGAAGGTTATAGACCAGCTTATATGCGGACTTGATATGCAGTATGAGATATCAGCTAATCTTTTTGTAATATATAATCATATGAAGAGGTCACTTATATCAGCATCTGTAAGTCTTGATAATAATGAGATTAACAGAATTACAGGGCTTTTAAAGAAACTCAGGGCATCCTTTTATGAGGTTAGTAAACAGGATGATTCTGAGCCGCTTATGAAGAATACACAGGCTGTATATTCAGGCCTTACATATTCAAAAGGTGGAATTAGTAATGAAACACAGACTGATAATATAGAAAACAGAGGATTCAGGGTTTAGCTCCGAATCCTCTGTTTATTATAATCTGCGTCTTCTTCTGTTATAGTGTCTTCTCTGTCTTTTTCTTCTTGCCCGTTCTTCAATAATGTAGATGATAAAAAGAATAACGGCACCAATTCCAACAAGTATCCATATATTAATTCTGATACATGTTTTTGGTTTATAAGATGATGAAACATCATTATTAATGTATGGCAGCAGGCTTCCGGTATCTGTTCCGGCAGCAGATATATTAAGTGTAGTTGTGCCGACAGTATTATCGTTGTATAGGAACTTAAGATGTGTTGTCATAACACCATTCTCATTGGTCATGTCATAATTATCATCGACCGTCATTGATACATTTGACAAAGAACTTTTATTAGGTATTGTGATAAATGAAGCATTTAGTTCAAAGTTTAGCGAAAGAGTTGAGAAAACAGCTGAGTTGTAATAGTTGTCATTAGAGAACATTGCTCCGAGCTGGCTTCCGGTTGTTGTTGATTTCTGGAAATTGGCAAATCCCCAGTCAAAAAGGGTTCTTGTATCAACATATCTTATCTCATCTGTGGCTTCCTTAAATACAACGCATATAAGACGCATACCGTCTTTTTCTGCAAATGTAACAAGTGTATTCTGTGATTCATCAGTATATCCTGTTTTGCCACCCTTGCAGTATTCATAATAGTAGGCACGGCCCTTTAACATCTTGTGTCGGTGTCTTATTGTACGCTGTGCAGACATGTTAGTTGCAGGAATTACATATGCATCGGCAGTTGAATCAATGCTGACAAAAGAAGCATTGTTATAGCAACCTCTTGCAATCATTGCCATATCATATGCCGTTGTGTAGTGGTTGGTATTATATAATCCGCTTGCATTGGCAAAATGTGTATTCAAAGCACCAAGTTCTTTTGCCTTGGCATTCATCATATCGACAAATGCATCTATTGAGCCAGCCACATGTTCACCGAGGGCATAAGCCATCTCGTTGGCAGAATACAGCAGAAGTCCGTGAAGAAGCTGGTTGACAGTAAATTGCTCGCCTGCTTTTGAACTTAAGTTGGCATCCTCATATACATTAATTGAGTTAGCAGCTGACTGTGAAAATGTTACAACATCGTCCATATTACAGTTCTCAATAGTAAGGAGCCCTGTTAAAATCTTGGTTGTGCTGGCTGGATAACATTTTTCATGAGAGTTCCTCTCGAAAAGAATGGAACCTGTATCAGCATCAATAAGAATGCAGCTGCTTGAGTTAACATCAGGTGCATCCGGCCATACAGCCTCTGTGCTGGTTGTGTCTGTCTCGCTGTAGACTTTGTTGTATGCTGCAGCCTGGGTATCCGCTGCAAAAGCTGAGAATACCAAAACAGTGGCAGATACAGCGCTGGTTATCTTTATAAGTAATCCTTTTAAAAATTGCTTTTTCATTATAGAGATAATTCCTCCGATTAATAAAATATACAAATACATTGTAGCCCAGGATTGTACATAAGTAAACCCCGCTTGGCAAAAAGTGATATTTATGGTAAATAATATATAGGAAACTCAGATTTCGGCTATGTCTGTGTGCGGCATGTGCTTTCAGGATGACTTCGCTTAGCATGAGTAAATGCCGCCATCTGCAAAGTCTATTACAGTGCGTGAAATCAAACGCACTTCGTTTGGACGTGCTTTCACGCACTGAACTTATGCAGATGGTGGCATTAACTCCTGCACAGCTTGTCATATTCAAGCGTATACCGCACACGGACATAGCCGAAATCTGAGCTAATATATAAGATAGGAGTAATGTATGAGACTTAGAAATGTACCCGGAGCAAGGGAAGTAATGATAGAGAATGAATATGTGTTTACAGAGCCAGAGGGGATGAAAGGCACATGGTCACAGGTTTTCGGTAACGATAATCCAATCCGTATTGAGATTGGTATGGGTAAAGGCACATTTATAACAACATTGGCAGCAAATAATCCTGATATTAATTATGTGGGTATAGAGAAGTATTCAAGCGTACTTTTAAGAGCTGTAGAGAAACAGGATGAGCTTCAGCTTCCTAATTTAAGATTCATCAGAATGGATGCAGAGGCAATATGTGAGGTGTTTGGAGCGGGAGAGGTAGACAGAATATACCTTAATTTTTCAGATCCATGGCCAAAAGACAGACATGCGAAGAGAAGACTTACCTCAAGACAGTTCATGGCAAGATATGACATTATATTAAAGCCGGACGGACAGGTGGAATTCAAAACAGATAACAAAGATTTATTCGATTTTTCATTAAAAGAGATTAAAGAGGCAGTCTT
>ERZ773216.3212-NODE-3212-length-13734-cov-4.874041_pt1 | contig 13734 bp, 6 predicted proteins | sample MGYA00511259_ERZ773216 | MGnify/ENA primary metagenome ERZ773216 (study PRJEB29015, sample SAMEA2737764) | human gut metagenome | biome: human gut; feature: human-associated habitat; material: faeces | place: China | collected 2012 ... | reverse complement strand
GATTCATAACAGTTTTGTGGATAGAAGGCGTGCAAATGGCACATTGCGCGCCATAAAAGCCTTGCTCACCGGAAAACTGAAAGATAAAACGGATTTTGTAAAAAAGGCAAAGATGCATCTGTGTCAGTCTTACTATGCGATCCATTATCTGGAAACGATCGGGATTAGCGGGAAGCAGGTACGTTATCTGTCTGATTATGTAAATGATATTTACCTTGCCGGGGAAGAAGCGGCACTTCGCGAAAAGAAAGAAGATGTAGTCCTTTATAATCCCAAAAAAGGGGCTGCATTCACAAAGGCGCTCCGTGAGATGGCACAGGATCTCAGGTGGGTACCGCTGATCGGGATGACGACGGAAGAGATGCGTTCCTGCATGAGTAAAAGCAAGGTTTATATCGATTTTGGAAATCATCCGGGGAAAGACAGAATACCAAGGGAGGCGGCAATTTCCGGCTGTATCGTTATCACTGGAAAGAGGGGAGCCGCGGCATTCGCGGAGGATGTATGTATTCCGGAAACATATAAATTTGATGAGTCATGTGCGAAAAAAGAAGATATTATATCATGCATCAGGGATTGTATCTGTAATTTTGATGTGCACAAGGTTGATTTTGACGGTTACAGAAGTTATATTAGAAATGAACATCAGCAATTTACTGCAGATGTGAAAAAAATATTTGTGAATGAGGATTACATATGATAATATCAGTAATTTTTGTGCTGCTCTTTCTTGCATTTTTAATGGGGATAATACTGGTACCGAAAATTGATGGAAAGATCAATATGATAAAAGTGGCAGTGATGGGAATTATGGCTATTTTCTGTTATCAGTCGTTTTGGGCGTTCATGTTTCAACTGGTGGGAATACCGGTGAATCTTAAATCCACATGTATTTCAATGGCGGCAGCGGTGCTCCTGTTATGGGGAATGATCATTAAAAAGAAAAAAATGCAGCGGATATTTGTGAGGATAACAGATATTGCTGTATTAGCAGTTCTTGCAGGAATCGTGATTGCAGTTTCACTACATATGTTTACTCCATATTTGCGGCTGAGTTATATCAATTCAGATCCGGCAAATCATTTTAATGATGCAATGGTCATTGTAAAGCAGGGAGTCTTAGGCAAGCACATTTATTTTTCTGCATTTGTCAATGCAATGTTTATTGAGATATTCAGTCCGATTCTGATCGTTTCAAAATATTATAAAGCGTTTATTTTTGCGGATATTTTCATGCATGTGCTGGAAGTGTGGATGTGTTATGTACTGATGCTCACGGTCAGTGAGAAAAAGATCGTGCGGATTTTTGCACCGGTGTTTGCACTGGGATATTTCTGGGGATATCCTGCATACAGTTACATGACAGGCGGATTTGTATACTGGAGTATTGGTGTTATGATACTGATGCTTTTAGTCTATGCCCTGCTTCTGCTGGAGCGGTATCCGAAAAATTATAAGTGCAATGTGATCTTACTGCTGTTTGCATTGTACGCAAATACATGTTGTAATGCACTGTTTATCCCGCTCAATTCAGCGGCGGTGATCCTGGCATTATTTGTACTCGCGATCCGGCAAAAAAAGATAAACAAAAAAATGATAGCAGGATTTTTGGTTGTCGTAGTCATTGCAGCGGCAGCAGTATTTGTCTTATTTATGGATAAATGGGGCGGCTCTTTTGACAAGATGATAACTTACGTCAGCAAGGCGGGCGGAATGTATCATTCCGTGTATGCAGATCTGATCTATTTCATACCGGCAGCATTTATCGTACTGTTTTATCTGCTGAAAAAAAAGAAATATCCGGCGGCGATCCCTGTGATGGCACTTTTTATGGTGGTATGCACCTGTGTGATGTACGGATTTCTGATAAATCACATGATGTCATTTTATTATTATTTTAAGATCTACTATAATCTCTGGCTGTTCGGCTGGCTGCTTTGCGTGATGGCAGCAGATATCCTTGCAGATGAAAAACAGCTTGCAGGATTTTATGCATATGTTGGATTTATTGGAATACTTGCGTTATTTACTTTTACAAATTATGATATGAACATGTGGGAATTTGATCCCGGATATAATGAGGCATCCGTACCGAAACATTTTCTGGCAATCTATTGGAATAATCTAGATACATCACAGAAAGACTATGGGGAATACACGATTTTACCAGATCTTATGGAAGTGATGTCTTATGCGGCAGAGGAACTCGATGATGATAAGATCCCGGCGCTGGTGGCTGATGACAGGACTTTTTACTGGTTTGATGGCATGCGGGCTCAGAATACGAGAAAATATAAGCCGTATAACAGAGAACTGATGGATATTCTTGTCAAGATGGATAAAAATGGCATCACGAAGATTTTTGTGGATAAAGAGGATAAGATCTATCAGCAGTATGAAAATTATTTTTCACTGTGTAAAGCGGTGTATGAAAATGAACGTGCTGCGATCCTGACATTCCCGGGAGAAAGCTGGTGCAAGATACTTCCATATGTAAATGGTTATGATGAGGGAAAATTAGAACTGTATAAGTATGTGAAGAAACATTTAAAGAATGAAAGGGTACCTTTGATGGCAGCAAAGGAATCCTGCCTTGATTTTATCATTTACCGGCAGAAAACCAAACAGAAGTCTACGGATTGTTATACATGGAATTTTAATCCGAAAGAAAATCTCGATAATTTAAATCAACTTGGAATCAAGTATATTACAGTATTGTATGGCGATTCTTATTATCAGGAAAATCAGTATTATTTGGATGGACAGGAAACAGTATTTGAGAATGAATCAGGCAAGATCATAAAATGTGCGGGAGACAGTTTCAGCACAGAATATAAATAATTTGTGATATCAGATTTTGGAAATGGTTTGTTTGAGAAACAAGGAGGAAGATCCAAATGAAAAAAAGACATCAGGCAGGGAAAAGAATTGCTGCATGGCTTATGGCATTAAGTCTTTGCATGACAGCGGTTCCGGCGGAGCAGGTGGTATATGCAGCCGGTGGGCAGAATGAAACAGAGGTAACAGAACTTACGGAACTGACAGAGGTTCCGGAGTCGGCGGAGGCTATGAAAGACTCTGAAACAACGGAAAAAACCGGAGCTGGAGAAAAAGCTGAGACAGAAGAAGCCGGAACAGAGAGCAAAGCAGAAGTGACAGAAACTACTGAATCAGAAGAAACCTCTGAAATACCGGCAGATACGGAGAGCACAGAAAGTTCTGAGATACCGGCAGATACAGAGAGTACAGAAAGTTCTGAGATACCGGCAGGTACAGAGAGTACAGAAAATTCTGAGATGCCGACAGATACGGAGAGTACAGAAATTCCTGAGACGACTGAAAATACAGAGAGTACGCAGGCAACAGAAGATTCAGAGATGACTGACGATACAGAAAGTACAGAGGCACTCATCGGGGATACCGAAGCGGCAGACACGGAGAAAGAAGAAAGTGAAGATATTCTAAAGAAGGACGGAAATGTGACTCCGGGAAGTACCTATGCGGCAGCAACATCGATTGGACTGAATACAACTTATAATGCAACGACATCCAGAACATCTGTTACACATTGGTATAAATTTACGATGAGCAAAGCCGGTATGGTACAACTGAAATTTGCACATGTGAATTTATCGAGCGCAAGCAACAGTACGGCCTGGAGGATTGATTTTATTGCCGATCAGGTTGGTGGGTTAGTCACTGTAACAAGCGGAATGCAGGATACACAGAACCAGACGGCGAAAATAGGACTGGATGCCGGTACTTATTATGTACAGATTACCGGAACCGGAGTACTTACAGTCGGGTCTGCAGCTTACAGCTTCAGCGTACAGTATGAAGATACCTATTGTGAGACAGAACAAAATAATACGATTGCCACAGCAGATAATTATGACAGATTGGGTCAGACGATAACAGGAAGCATTTCCTCTGCATCGGATACCGATTATTATAAGATCACATCCACCACAAAAGGATATCTTTCATTTCAGTTACAGCACGATAAAGTGAGCGGCAGGCTTTCAACAGATATTTACAGCGTGGCAGTCTGTGATGCTGCCGGAAATACGATGTATACAATGACGAGTAAAAAAGACGAGGAGAAAACCGAGTCGGTTAATTTTGGACTTGACGCCGGAACCTATTATCTGAAAGTATCAGGAATCCAATATATGGATGCGTCAGGTTCACTGACAGTTCAGGGAGCAAATGGAGAGACGTACAAGCTGAAGGCATCCTGGACGAATGCAGACAACTGGGAGAGCGAGAGCAATGATGATATAAATACAGCAGACACAATGACATCAGGCAAGGCAGTTTACGGAAGTCTGTATGGTGTCAGTGATTCTGATTATTATGGTTTTCAGACAACAAAAGACGGATATATCGTGATCAATCTGCAGCATTCGAAAGTTACAGGACGGCAGAATAAGGCTATTTATGCAGTTACAGTCTGTGATACTTCCGGCAATTCGATCTACGAAATGACCAGTAAAGCGGAAGATGAATCCACGGATTCCATCAAACTGGGACTGTCAGCAGGTAAATATTATATTAAAGTGGCAGGTCAGAATGCATATTACGGCGGAAACTATGTGATCAAAACTACCTTTAAGGCGTGCAGTACCTGGGAGCACGAGAGCAATGATACTTACGATACAGCAAATACGGCTGTTTCCGGCACGACATACAGCGGAGATATCCGTACTTACAGCGATGTAGATTATTTTAAAACATCACTTTCTGCAAATGGTTATATCAATGTGAAACTGACGCATCCGGTTGTGAGCGGACAGGAAACAACAAACATGTTTGTGCTCAGCGTGATCCGTAAAGTGGACAAAGACCAGTATACAGAAGTCTACACTACGAAGATCCGTGGCGGGGACACAAGCATTTCCACGCCGAACCTTGGATTGCCGAAAGGTGAGTATTACATTAAGATCGCAGGAACCGGAAATACGACGGGAACATTATTGAGCGGAACGAGTTATCCTGTAAACTATGATGTGTGTATTATAGCAAAGACAGCAAGTGACAGGGAAGTGGAGTCGAATGATTCTGCTGCCACTGCAAATACCGTAAAGAACGGAAAAACCTATTACGGAAGCACAAGCAGTTCCTCAGACAAAGATTACTATAAGATCAAAATGTCAAAAGCAGGCTATCTGCAGATTAAGTTTGGACATAAAAACAGTCAGAGTACAGCAAGCTGTTATAATGTTGTTCTTTACAATAAGGATAACAGTGAAATTTATAAATTTACGAATACCGGGACAGAGACTTCTTATACATCCTGTAAATTAGGACTGGATGCAGGGGAATATTACGTATGCGTCAGCCAGGCATCTACACTTTATACCGGCGACTATACGATCTGCATGACACAGAAAGCGGCTTCCGGTTGGGAGACAGAGAACAACGGTGACTGGGCTTCGGCAGATAACATAAAAGTCGGCAAAGCGGTAAACGGTGTGATCACAGGATATACGTCAGATGAAGACTGCTATCGCTTTACACTCACAAAAGCGCAGTATATCAACTTTAGTCTGGCACACGAGAAGATCAATGATGCGGGAAGAAGCTGGTATGTGACACTTTATAATGCAAACGGCAAGAGAGTGAGCAGAAAAGATGATGATCATATCTATTCCTATGCCGGCAGTACCTATACAGAGTCAAAGGCTGTCAAATTAAGCAAGGGAACCTATTACCTGAAAGTGCAGGCATTTGCGAAAAATGCGGTGGAAAAAGAATACACGCTCTGTGTTAATAAAATTGAGAACAGAAAAACAAGCGTGACTTCCGTAAAATCGACAGCATACAATAAACTGAAAGTTTCATGGAAAGTTGTACCGGCTGCGACTTCTTATCAGATCTACCGCAGTACAGCAAAGGATGGGGATTATCAGAATATCAAAACCATCAACAGTGTAGGCACTAGTTCCTGGACAGACGGCAGTGTAAAAACCGGAAAAACATACTATTATAAGATCAAGACGGTTGTTAAGACACAGAATGGAGAACAGACCAGTGGATTTTCGAATGTAAAATCTGCAAAGGCGGTTCCGGCAAAGACGACGTTAAAGGCAAAAGCGTCGGATGCAAAGAATGTAAAACTGACCTGGTCAAAGGTAAAAGGTGCAAGCGGTTATGAGATCTACCGCAGCAACAGTAAAGATGGAAAATGTAGTAAAGTAAAGACCATATCCAAAGGTAGTACGACATCTTACAAAAACGGTAAATTGAAAAAATCGACGACCTATTATTATAAGATCCGTGCATACCGCAAAGTGAATGGGAAGAAAGTATATGGAAGTTATTCTTCCGTTGTTTCCGTAAAGACAAAAGCAAAATAAAAGTAAAAAGAGATACCCCGGTGGGATGATCATCATACATCCTGCCGGGGTATTTTTAAGATTTTATGAAAATTCTGGTAAGATATATTCAAAGGTTGGGTTTTATGATAAAATAATATAGATTATGCAAAGGTATGAATGTGAGGTACTTCATGAGGAAAAGGGAAAGATATAAACATTTGCTGAATTTATTTGCTAATTTTGTAATGCTTGTGGCTGAGACAGCAATGTTTGCATTTATATGGTATAAAATGTATGTGCCGGAATTGGAGGATAAGTTCTGGAATAGAGGAAACTGGGCAGTAATCGGAATGTATGCATTGGTATTGTTCTTTTTTATCCGTACATTTGGCGGATACCGGATCGGATACCTTAGAATTACAGATATTTGTTTGTCGCAGATCCTTGGAATTTTGTTTGCAAATATTATCGAGTATTTTCAGATTTGTATGATTGCAAATGATTATATGTCAGCATCACCGCTTCTGTTATTGACGACAGCTGAGATTGCAGTGACACTGCCTACCGTTTTTGTTGTAAGATATTTTTATGTCAGATTATATCCGCCAAGACGTATGATCGTAATATACGGGGAACATTCTCCGGAAGAACTGATTTCCAAGATTAATTCCAGAAAAGATAAGTACAATGTTTGTGCAACTGCCAGCGCCTATATGGGATATGAGGCATTGTATTCTAAAATATTAGAGTATGAAGCGGTAGTTTTATGTGATCTTCCGGCAAGTATCCGTAATAAAATTTTAAAGTTCTGTTATGATCAGAATAAAAGAACCTATATTACACCGAAGATATCGGATATTATTTTAAATGGAACGGAACGAATCCATTTGTTTGATACACCTCTTATGTTGTCAAGAAATCAGGGACTTACGATAGAGCAGAGATTTGTAAAGAGGACTATGGATATCGTGTTTGCACTGCTCGCGATTGTTATTTCATCGCCGTTTTTACTGGTCATTGCAGTTGCAATCAAACTGTATGATGGGGGACCGGTATTCTATAAGCAGGAGCGTCTGACGAGAGACCGCGAGACGTTTCAGATTATCAAGTTTCGCAGCATGAAAGTAGATTCGGAAAAACAGGGAGCACAGCTTGCCAAAAAAGATGATGACAGGATCACACCGGTTGGAAAAATAATTCGAAGAACGCATTTAGACGAGCTTCCTCAGATTTTTAATATTTTAAAGGGAGAAATGTCTTTTGTTGGTCCTAGACCGGAAAGACAGGAAATTGCTGAAAAATATGAAGAAATTGTTCCGGAATTTCGGTTCCGCCTGAAAGTAAAAGCCGGATTGACAGGGTATGCACAGGTATATGGAAAATATAATACAACACCATATGATAAATTAAAACTGGATCTGACTTATATACAGACATATTCAGCGTGGTTAGATGTGAAATTAATGCTTATGACATTTAAGATTATGTTTCAGAAAGAAAACACAGAAGGTGTAGATGAAAAGCAAACGACAGCGATCAAAAAGGAATCATAGAGATGGAACAGACAAGCGAAGTACAGATATCTGTTATTATGCCGGTTTATAATGCACGGGATTATGTGGAGCAGTGACGGAAAGTCGCGCAATAAATACAAGTCAGCTAAAATGCAGTGGAAAGTTTACCGTTTTATAGGAAAGAACCGGCTAAATGCATTGCGTTATATGGTACATTACACATTAAATAGTGTCAAAAAATATACAAGAGGGTAAGGAAAATGAAAAAAAGGATTTTAGCAGTAATCATGGCAGTCTGCGTGAGTATGACAGCACTGCCTGCAGATGTACGTGCAGCAGAAGACAGTGCAGTTCAGACAGAAAGCACGCAGAAAACATCACCGTCAGAGAAATCAGCCCAGACAGAAAACACTGGGAATGCAGCAGAAGAGCTGACTGGAACGGAGATGGCAGAGACAGAAGAAGCAGCTGAAACGGAAGAAACAGCAGAGACAGAAGAAACGACCGAGACGGTAACAATCGAAACAGAGACGATTGAGACAGAAGAGCCGGCAGAGACAGAAACTTCGGAAACAGAGAAACCGGCAGAGACAGAAACAATCGAAACAGAAACTACGGAAACCGGGGAGCCGACTGAGACCGAAACAGGAACTACAGAAACGGAAGAGCCGACCGAAACGGAGACTGCGGAGACAGAGACTGTCCAGGCAGCAGAACTTAACTACATGATGGTAGAGTCACCGTACGTTGAGACACCGGGAACGCAGAATGTGGTCTTAAGTCTTGGAACAGGCGATGAGCAGCTTTCGGATATCGTCTTAAATTATAAGAATCTGACCACCGGAAAAGCATATCAGACAAAAGCTGTAGGAATAGAAGAGGATATGATCCGGTTTACCATGGATTTTTCAGAAAATGGACAGGCAGGAGAGTATCAGATCACTTCCGTGCAGTTTACACAGGAGAAAACAAAACAGGAAATCCTGCTATCAGACCTTGGCATGGATGTAAGATTTGGTGTCAATGAACAGGCAGAGACGAACCCGGATCAGGTACTTTATGATGAAGATGCCTATGCGGATGTGGATGCTGATGTTGTTACTATGAGCGCAGATGGAGAAGTTATTTCCGAAAACACTGTGGAAAATGTGCTGGAGCAGGGAATCTCAGAGGCTGTCGCCAGTGTTGCAGATAACTTAAAAGGTGCGAACAGTAATGTGAAAGTCGTACTCGATCCGGGACATGATGGCACCCATGCAGGAGCATCCGGTTTTGGAGTACAGGAAGCGGATCTGACACTTAAGATCGCCACATACTGTAAAGAAGAATTATCTACCTATAATGGTATTACTGTTTATATGACAAGAGAGAGTGCAAGCTGTCCGGCAGGCGGCGGAGATAATATTGCATGTCTGGATGCCCGTGCAAACCTTGCAAAGAATGTGGGAGCAAATGTGTTAGTAAGTTTCCATTTAAATACTGCAAACGGAACAGCGAGAGGTGTGGAAGTTTATTATCCGAACAGCAACTATAATGCACAGGTAGGAAGCAATGGACAGGCACTTGCAAAGAAAATATGCGATAAATTGGCAGCACTTGGATTGAATTATCGTGGAACTTTGATTAGAAATGCATCTTATGATAAATATCCGGATGGTTCTGCAGCAGATTATTACGGTCTGATCCGTCGTTGTAAAAATAATGGCATTCCTGGTCTGATCATCGAGCATGCCTTTTTGGACAATGCAAATGATTATTATACATATTTAAGTTCTGATGAAAAATTAAAGGCACTCGGTGTTGCGGATGCAACTGCGATCGCAGAGTATTTCGGTCTGACAAAAGGAGCAAAGACCGTAACGCTCAATTACACGCAGTCGAGAGCGGATGGTAGTCTTAGATTAAAATGGACAGGTCTCGATAATGTCGATTATTATGAAATTTATCGTAATACTGTGAATGATACAAACTATCCTAAGATTGACGAAGTATCGGATGCTACATCTTATATTGATGATACCGTAAAGGCAGGGACAAAATATTACTATCTGGTCCGTCCGGTATTTAACGATGGAACTGCAGGAGAGTATTCTAAACCCATCTCAGGTGTGGCATTAGGAAAAACAAACCTCACAAAGATCAAGGCAAAGAGTGGAAAGAAGATTACCCTGACCTGGAAAAAGGTTTCTAAAGCAGAGGGATATCTGATCTATCGTCAGGACAGCAGTGACAGTAAATTTTATCAGATTGGCACGGTAAAATCCGGCAGTACACTCACTTACACAGATACTGTAAAATCCAATAACAAAACATATACCTACAAAGTACAGGCTTACAATACAAACAATGGCAGACAGGGTGTCGGTGCATATTCTTCCACAAAATCTGCAAAGACACTTGCAAAAGCAAAAATTACAGGAATCACATCCTCGGATGAGGAAGTATTAAAAATTTCCTGGAATAAGGTAAGCGGTGCAAAGGGATATATCGTTTCCCGCAGCACAAAGAAAGATAGTGGTTATAGTGAAATAGATACAGTATCAGGAGAAAAGACAACATCCTACACAGATGATACTGTAAAAGCAGGAAAGACCTATTACTATAAGGTCGAAGCATATAATGTCAACAGCGGTACAAAAGGATACGGCGGTGCATCAGACGCGGTGGCAGGAAAAACTGCAAAACGTACAAAGATCACTTCGATCGTTTCCACAAATGAAAAGACCTTGACGATCAAGTGGAATAAGATCACAGGAGCTTATGGTTATCGCATCAAACGAAGTACCGATGAAGATGGTACTTACAAAGTTGTTAAGACGATTAAATCCGGAAACACGACCAGCTACAAAGACACCAGTGTAAAAGCAGGAAAGACCTATTATTACACAGTTGAAACGATGGTAAAGACAGGAGACAATATCTGTTATAGCGGTGATTCAGCGTCCATGGAAGGAAGAACAGCGAAAAAAGCGAAGATCAAGTATGCTGTTTCAAATGGAAGTAATCAGATTGAAGTAAACTGGGGAGCAGTGAGCGGTGCCTACGGCTACCGGATCAAACGCAGTACGTCAAAGAATGGTACTTATAAAGTGGTTGCCACTTTAAAAGGAAAAAATAATACGACCTATCAGGATAAAAAGTTAAAAACTGCAAAGACCTACTATTATAAGATAGAGACGATCAACAAGGTAAATGGCAAAAAAGGATACAGCGGTAATTCGGCAGCTGTGTCGGCAAAGACTTTGAAAACTACATCCATTACAGCAGTAAAGGCAACCGGAAGTACTTCCGTAAGACTGGAATGGAAAGCTGTGGATGGGGCATCCGGTTATCAGATTTACCGGAGTACGTCAAAAGACAGTGGTTATAAAAAGGTCGGACAGGTCAAAGGTAAAAATACGAAAAAATATGAGGATAAAACATTAGAAGCCGGAAAAACTTACTATTATCAGGTTCGTGCATATAAGAGCAACAGTGCTAAAAACGGTGTGGCATCTTTCTCAAAAGCACAGAAGGCATGGACGATCAAACAGGTGGTATTCTCCCAGATCACAAGTAACAGCAAAAATCAGGTCACACTTGGCTGGAAGAAAGTTTCAAAAGCACAGGGGTATGATATTTACCGGAGCGACGAGTCAAACAGTGGATTTGAAAAGATCGCTTCAATTTCATCCGGATCTACACTGACTTACACGGATAAGGGCGTAAAGAGCGGCAATACGTATTACTATAAAATTGCAGCAACTTATAAGATCAAAGGCAGTGCAGGCAGAGGAAGTTATAGTAAGGTAACAGAGGTTGCAGTCTTAAAACAGGGAAGTATTTATTCTATCACACTCGGAGATAATAATGTATTAAATATCTCATGGAACAGTGTTGCAAATGCAAGTGGCTATGAACTTGCCGGTGCGGTCAGCGAAAAAGGAACTTATACCACATTACAGACTTCTGGTGCAACATCCTTTACACACAGTAATCTGGTACAGGGAACGACATATTACTATAAAGTAAGAGCATACAAAGATTTAAGCAACGGAATCCGTATGTACGGACCATGGTCAGCGGTAAAAGCAAAAGCTGCAGCGCATGAGATCATGGGTACAAGCAGTGTGACAGTCGACCAGATGGTATCTTACTATAATAAACGTTATACCTTCCCGGCAGATACTTACCGTGATAAGGGAGCAGATTCTGCGGAGGCATTCTTTAAGATCTTAAAAGAAGAGGCAGAAGCCGAGGGTGTAAGAGCAGATGTATTATTTGCACAGGTTATGTTAGAGACCGGAGGATTACAATTCGGCGGTGATGTGCAGCCGAGTCAGTGTAACTTTGGAGGACTCGGTGCAGTCGGTGGCGGTGCAGCAGGTGAGACTTTTGCAGATGTAAGAACCGGACTCCGTGCGCAGGTACAGCACTTAAAAGCATACGCAAGTACAGATGGATTAAACAATGCATGTGTGGATAAGCGTTTCCAGTATGTATCGCGTGGAACAGCCAGATATGTCGAATGGCTTGCAATTCCACAGAATCCGTATGGAAAAGGCTGGGCAGCAGATGCGGATTATGGTACGAAGCTGCTTCGGATCATGAACAGTTTATAAATGGAATAAAGTGAAGCAAAACAGAAGGGCTGTGGAAAATGGAGATATTTTTCACAGCCTTTTTTTCAGGATAATAGGTCAGAATTGGTAATTGATTTATATGTTTATGTATTCAAAATAGATATTTTGTGATAAAATAAAAATGTTTTGCAAAAGAATATAAAAATATGGTGGTGCAAATGACAGAACAAAATTATTCAGTTTTAATGTCCGTATATAGCAGGGAAAAAGCCGAATATTTGCAAAAAAGTATAGAGAGCATGCTTTCACAGACAATACCGCCGAGTGATTTTGTGATTGTATGTGATGGACTGCTTGGGGAAGAATTGTATCGGGTAATCAATGATAAGAAAAGAGAATATCCAGAATGTTTTCAAGTTATACAATTACCGGAAAATAGAGGACTGGGGGAAGCACTTAGAGAAGGTCTTGCTTATTGTAAAAATGAACTGGTTGCACGAATGGACAGCGATGATATCAGTGTTCCAGAGCGTTGTGAATGGCAGTTAAAAGCTTTTGCCCAAAATAATGTATCGATTATCAGTGGAGCTGTGCAGGAATTTATGGATGATACAGCACAGGCAGGTACTGTCAGATATGTTCCGGAATCATCAGAAAAGATAGCGGTATATGCAAAAAAAAGGAATCCTTTTAATCATCCGGCAGTTATGTTTAAAAAAAGTGATGTCATAAAAGCTGGAAGTTATATGGATTTTCATGGATTTGAGGATTATTATCTATGGCTCCGTATGCTCTCAGGCGGGATGAAGGGATATAATTTATCTGAAGTGCTAGTGTACATGAGAGTCGGTAATGGCATGTATGCGAGGCGCGGAGGAGTTTCATACTTGAAAGATATGGCAGAGTTTCGGAAAATCATGTTAAATAGCGGATACATTAATTTACTGGAATTTCTGACATCTGTCATAACCCGTGGAATTGTAATCCTGATGCCTGCGAATCTGAGAAAAACAGTATATTCGGTCTTTCTCAGAAAGTAATCCTTGGCTTAAAGACAGAGATTTTGCTTTTAAAAATATAATCCCTGGTTTTGCCTGTGAATTTCAGGAAAAACAGGGGATATCCATTTTCAATATAAAATCCCACAAAAAATCAAGTGTTTAACGGACAAAAGAAAAAGAAAATCTATTCCATTGTTCAACATTGTCATGCCGGTACTGCTTTTTCTGATGCTGCAGTATGAGAGCTTCCATACCATTTTTTCAGACCCTGAAAGCATGTCAAAAAGACTGAAAAACTGTATCAGTGGAAGGATTCCAAAAGTTGATGCAGTCCGCG
>ERZ773216.3209-NODE-3209-length-13752-cov-5.232971_pt1 | contig 13752 bp, 12 predicted proteins | sample MGYA00511259_ERZ773216 | MGnify/ENA primary metagenome ERZ773216 (study PRJEB29015, sample SAMEA2737764) | human gut metagenome | biome: human gut; feature: human-associated habitat; material: faeces | place: China | collected 2012 ... | reverse complement strand
GTTGCTTCAGCAACCATCTACCTTTGCGCCGAGTGCGCATCCCTGCGGAGCGCTTGTTTGTTTCATAGGACGCAATTTCCTATGAAACAAAAACAGGAGATACGGCCAGCTGCCGCATCTCCTACATTATAAACAGAAATATTCACGATTTTAAGTGGTAATTCTTTCCGGCAGATCTCGCTTCCACATGATGAGTGCATCCTCCGTCGGGTTATGGTAATAGGACTTCCGCACTGCTTCCGGTGCAAAACCATAGGATTCATACAGATTTCTGGCTGCCGTGTTTCCTTCGCGCACCTCCAGACTCATGGCACAGGCACCTTCCCGGACAGCATATTCTACCATAGCATCCATCATTTTTCTGCCGACACCATAACGGCGGCTGTCAGGATGCACGGCAATCCGCTGAACCTCACCTTCTCCGGCAAGGACCCGCAGGTTGCAGTAGCCAAGGATCCTTTCATCCTGTTCAAACACATAATAGACATCATACGGACTGTGGATCCCGGATTCCAGTATGCGGGCAGACCAGCATTCCGAAAAGCAGATGCGCTCCAGCTCTGCCACCTCCGGAATATCCCGTTCTTCCATGCGGCGGATCACTGTGAGTCTCCTGTACCGACACTGTGTCCTGCTGCCAGCTCGTCCGTCTTCCCCTGGCGTTTTGCTTCTTCCAGTTCGCGCTCCGCCTGGGCTTTGCGCAGATAATCCGGCGCGTGATCCATGGCTGACACAGTCCTGCCTTCCGCAAAATATACGCTTCCAAGGGCAGCCACACTGGCGCCGCGCTGGCGGTTTACCTGGGCTGGAGCAAAGGAAAACGATACCGTCATCTCCTCACGGATGATCTTCTCATTGACCGGCACACCATCTCCCAGAAAGATCACGCGCTCTCCGCGCGCATTCAGCTCCCTGATCAGTTCGTGGATATCCATGCCGCACTGCGGCTTTACAACCTCAAAAGCCTCTTCATAATGGTAGAGTCCGGTATAGACCTGACCTCTTCTTGCATCCATGACCGGGCAGATGAGTGCAGATGTTCCATATAAATTATAAGCCATGGCATCCATGGTCGGAACATGGACCAGCGGCTTCTCCAGCGCAAGTCCAAGACCCTTTGCCGTAGCAGATCCGATGCGCAGGCCCGTGTAGGAGCCCGGACCGCCTGACACCGCGATCGCATCGACCTCATGAAGATCCAGCTCCAGCATGCGGGTCACCTCATCAATCATGGGAAGCAGCGTCTGGGAATGGGTCTTTTTAAAATCCACGGTATATTCTGCTGTCACCAGGCCATCGCTCACCACGGCCACAGAAGCCACCAGTGACGCACTTTCTATTCCAAGTATCTTCATGATAATCCCTCCACCGTTATCTTGCGGTAATCAAATCCCTGCTCCAGGTCTTTTTCAATGCAGATGTGGACAACCTTATCCGGCAGGATCTCCAAAATGAGCTGGGACCACTCGATCAGACAGACGCCCTCTCCGTAAAAGCAGTCCTCATAGCCGATCTCGTCCATCTCGCTGATATCGCCGATGCGATACACATCAAAATGGTACAGGGGAATCCGTCCGCTGTCGTACTGCTGTACAATGGTAAAGGTCGGACTGTTCACCGGCTCATCAATTCCGAGTCCGGCTGCAAAGCCCTGGGTAAAAATAGTCTTGCCCACTCCCAGATCGCCGTCCAGGCAATACACCTCTCCCGGCTTTGCCTGTTCCCCCAGGCGTTTCCCCAGGGCAAATGTTTCCTGTGGGCTGTTGCTTGTATATTCCATCAGATTTTCCTCCGTTTTTCTTTCGGGAGATGTGCCGTCACCAATTCCCGGAACGCTTCTTCCTGATCGCCCAAAGCCGTTTTCGGAATCAGATATGCATGAACCCGGTCCATATAAAGAATGTACATGGATGGCTTCGCATCCAGCCGTCCCATCTGTTCCCAGGTAAAATCTGCGGAATTGTCCTCCTGACTAACCGTCAGCTTCTCCTGATCGAACATCAGCCGCATTGGATTTTTTACAGCCGGACGCTTTGCCTGTTTGCTTGCCTTGAGCCAGAGCAGACATGGCTGCCAGACGGTAAAGATCAATGCACAGACCACAAGCAGGCACCTGTATGGAACCGTAGTGGTATTCCAGCGGAAGATCAGAAGATACAGTGCTGCCAGGGAAAAAAGCCCGTTAAAAATTCCCATAAATCCAGCATTCGCATGATACATAGAAAATGCCCACAGATCCTTCGCCGTAATATGCAAAGTCACATCTACCGTTTTGCCGGTGCAGGCAGTCGCATTGACTTCACTTGCAGCATGTTTCTCGTTTGCCATCGCATTCACCGTTCCTTTCCAAACACTGCTTCAGACCGCCGTCTAAGGCATCTTCGCAGAATCCTTTGTTTCATTTTTACAGCTTCATAGTCAGGCCAATGCGCTTCTTGTTCAGATCTACGCTTAATACCTTCACCTCTACGATATCACCAACGCTGACTGCCTCAAGCGGATGCTTGATATAGCGGTCTGTCATCTGTGAAATATGGACCAGGCCATCCTGATGCACACCGATATCCACAAAGGCACCAAAGTCGATGACATTGCGCACGGTTCCCTTCAGTACCATGCCCGGTGTCAGGTCCTTCATCTCAAGGACATCGGTACGCAGGATCGGTTTTTGCATCTCCTCACGGGGATCTCTGGCCGGTTTTTCCAACTCCTTTACAATGTCCTTTAACGTGATCTCACCGATGCCAAGCTCCTCTGCAAGACCTTTGCAGCTGCGTACCTTTCTGCCAAGTTCCTTTAAGCCGCCTGCGGCAATATCTTGCGGTCTGCAGCTTACCTTTTCCAGAAGCTTCTGTACTGCCTCATAGCTTTCCGGATGCACGGAAGTCATATCCAGCGGATTGTCCCCGCCTTTGATGCGCATGAAGCCGGCACACTGCTCGAATGCCTTCGGGCCAAGCTTTGCTACCTTTAAAAGCTGTCTGCGGTTTGTGAATACGCCGTTCTCCTCACGATATGCCACAATGTTCTTCGCAATGGCCTTGGAGACACCGGAAATGTACTCAAGCAGGGAGGCGGAAGCGGTGTTTAAATCCACGCCCACACGGTTTACGCAATCCTCCACAACGCCCTGCAGGGTTTCACTTAAGTTTTTCTGGTTCATATCATGCTGATACTGCCCCACGCCGATGGACTTTGGATCAATCTTGACAAGCTCTGCCAGCGGATCCTGCAGTCTTCTTGCGATAGAAGCTGCGCTTCGCTGCCCTACATCAAAGTTCGGGAACTCCTCGGTAGCCAGCTTGCTGGCAGAATACACAGAGGCTCCTGCCTCGTTGACGATCACGTACTGAACCTGCTGCGGAATCTCTTTGAGCAGCTCCACGATGATCATCTCAGACTCACGCGAAGCTGTGCCATTTCCGAGTGAGATCAGCGAAATATCATATTTTTTGATCAGGTCTTTTACGATTTTCTTGGATTCCTCTACCTTATTCTGCGGTGCAGTCGGGTAAATAACGGTGGTATCCAGCACCTTGCCTGTCGCATCCACAACAGCCAGCTTACAGCCGGTACGGAATGCCGGATCCCAGCCCAGCACAACACGGTCTGCAACCGGCGGCTGCATCAGAAGCTGCTTTAAATTCTTGCCGAATACCTTAATTGCTCCGGCCTCTGCAGTCTCAGTCAGAGCACTGCGGATCTCACGCTCAATCGCCGGCGCAATCAGACGGCGGTAGCTGTCTGCAGCCACCTCTCTTAAAACCGGTGCGGTATATGGGTTGTCCTGAGTGACGATCTGTTTTTCCAGATAGCGCAGGATATTCTCCTCCGGAGCCTCTACCTTCACAGTCAGCACCTTTTCTTTTTCACCGCGGTTTAAAGCCAGGACACGGTGACCGGCGCATTTTTTGACCGGTTCCTCGTACTGGTAATACATCTCATAAACAGACTCTGCCTTTTCATCCCTGGCCTGGGAACGGAGCATGCCCTGCTCTGTGGTAACCTTTCGGATATAAGTGCGGTAATCTGCCTGGTCGGAAATGCGCTCCGCAATGATATCCTTTGCTCCGGCAATGGCATCAGCCGCCGTCGGCACCTCCCTGGCTTCCGACACATAGCCTTCTGCAAGCTTCTCTAACGGTTCCTCCGCCTGCTGCGCAAGGATCAGATCCGCCAATGGCTCCAGGCCACGTTCCTTCGCGATCATGGCGCGGGTTCGGCGCTTTGGACGGTATGGACGATAGAGATCTTCCAGGGCTACCATGGTCATGGCCGCCTGAATCTGTTTTTCCAGCTCCGGTGTCAGCTTTTCCTGATCCCGGATGGTAGAAAGCACCTGTTCCTTCTTTTCGTCCAGGTTGCGCAGGTAACGCAGACGCTCGTCCAGATTTCGGAGTACCTCATCGTTCAAAGAGCCGGTTGCCTCTTTGCGGTAACGGGCAATGAACGGAATGGTGTTTCCTTCATCGATCAGCTGGACCGCTGCCTCCACCTGCTTATATCCAATCTGCAGTTCTTCCTGCAATATTTTAAAAATATCCATCTGGTGTAAAACTCCTTTTGTCTTTCTTTAAGCTGTATCTTTCATTATAATCCATAACCAGATGCGGCGCAAGCCATTCAAGATTCTCCCTTGAGGCTTTTTTGTTTTCGTGTTATGATTAAGAATGTTATTTTATCTCTACCTACGGAGGAATTTACATGGAACAAAACACCGGCGCCAAACGCCCCTCCCCCAACAGACTCGCGCGGACCAGCCTTTTTCTCGGCATCTTCGCTATCTTCAGCTGGTTTTATCCGCCGGTTCAGATCATACTCGGAGCTTCTGCGGCTTTGAGCGCATGGTTTTCCCGGAAAGAGCACCATTTTACCGGTGCCGGAATTGCTGGATTTGTTATTGGAATCTTCTGCATCCTGCTGAGCTTTTTTATCTTTTTCCAGTATATGCTGGTCTACGAAGTAGCCCGGGATCCAGCCAATGCCGACCTGATCCGTCAGGTATATCACCAGGCTCAGGAAATTCTAAACCGCATGGGAACGACAGCGCAGTAAGCTGTCAGCAACCGTATTTCAGGCAAAATGCCAGACAGCATCAAAGGATGCTGCCTGGCATTTTCTATGCTTTCCTGATATTTTATTTTAGAACTCTGCGCGGATTCTCTGACGGATCTTTGCGGTTTTCTCAAAGGCAGCAGCGCAGTCTGCGTATGCTGCTTCACTCATTTCACCGGTCAGAAGCGCGAATTCATCGGTCAGATTTTCAAGCTTTACAATCTGGTCGCCGCCAAATGCAGCGGCTGCGGCCTGCTCCAGCTCTGCCCCATTTCCCTCCACACGCACAAAATAGCGGTGTACGGAAGTTTTCTGGTTTGCGATCGTCAGACGCTCACCGCTCCAGCCGAACGGAACGTTATGGTCCGCATTCTCAACCGCTTCCATAATATCCGCAATGACAGCGCTTGCGGTCGGGAGCTTTCCGGCTCCGCTTCCGTAGAACATGGAAGTGCCCAGCATGTTGCCCTTTACCAGAATGCCGTTAAATACATCATTTACGGCATACAGCGGATGATCCTTTCCGATCATGACCGGTGCGACCCATGCGTGAACCTCATTGCCGTCCATGCGGCTGGTTCCAAACAGCTTCACGGAAGTTCCAAGCTTATCTGCATACTTGAAATCCACATCGGTAATCTTCGTGATGCCCTCAGTACAGATATCCTCATAGTTTACTTCTTTTCCGGTTGCCATTGCTGTAAGGATCGCGATCTTTCTGCAGGTATCATAGCCCTCTACATCTGCCTCCGGATTGCGTTCTGCATAGCCTAAATCCTGTGCCTCTTTCAATACAGTCTCAAAGGAAGCACCCTCCTTATCCATCTTAGTCAGGATGAAGTTGGTGGTTCCGTTTAAGATACCGGTGATCTCCAGGATTTTCTCTCCCTTTAAGCAGCGGTACAGCGGACGGATGATCGGGATACCGCCGCCCACACTGGCCTCAAAAAAGAAGTTTACGTTCTTTTCCCTCGCAATGGCAAGAAGCTCCGTTCCATAGGCTGCCACCAGCGCCTTGTTGGAAGTTACCACATGCTTGCCGGCTAACAGGCTTGCTTTTACAAACGGGTACGACGGGTTCAGTCCGCCCATGGTCTCTACCACCACGCTGACCTCCGGATCCTGCTCGATCACGGAAAAATCATGTACGATCTTGTCTTCCACCGGGCTTCCCGGAAAGTCCCGAAGATCCAGAACATACTTAAGAACCACATCCTGACCACAGCCATTTTTGATCTGCTCTGCGTTCCTGGCCAAAATCTCCGCTACTCCGGAACCAATTGTGCCATATCCCATGATTGCTACCTGTACCATTGCTCTTTCCTCACTTTTCTCTCTGTTATCGATTCATTTATTCGTATAAACTCCCCAATATCTGCGAACTCCGGTGCTACTCCCTGGAAACAATCTTTACATAATGGATACCATCCTGTTCTTCGATTTCTTCCACCATCTTGGAAATATTGCCGGTGTTGTCCTTTACTTCTACGGACAAGGTCAGGGTTGCCACGCCGTTGACCGGAATACTCTGGTGGATCGTCAGAATATTTGCCTTATAAATCGCTACAATATGGAGCAGGTCCGAAAGAAGGCCCTGTTCATCATCCATCTGTACCACAAAGGTAACCGTTTTGCCCTTGGTATTGTCGTAAAACGGGAAAATATCCTCTTTATATTTATAAAAAGAACTGCGGCTGATACCTACACGGTCCGTTGCCTCCTGCACGGTCAGCACACGTTCCGACTCCAGAAGCTTTTTCGCCTCTACCACCTTCAGTAATACTTCCGGTACCGCTTTCTGTTTTACCACAAAGTATTTTGTTTTTTCCTCTGGCATAATCAATCCTCCCGGCACATTTCATGTTCGTCTATCATGAACATTTGTGCTCATGTGAGAGATATTAGCACAAAAAAAAGCAGAGTGCAAGCTTTTTCTTGCATACACTCTGCTTTTATAAAGAATTTCAAATTAATCTTCTGCGGATGCCTTGCGGTCCGGACAGCCCAGACTCAGCCAGCGCAGGTAAGCGCTGATAAACGGATCAAGCCCGCCATCCAGCACATTGGCCACATTTCCGGTTTCCTCTCCGGTGCGCAGATCCTTGACCATGGTATACGGCTGCAGGACATAAGAGCGGATCTGGTTTCCCCAGCCGATCTCTTTCACATCGCCCCGGATGTCAGAAAGCTTCTCTGCATTCTCCTGCTGCTTTAACATATACAGCTTTGCCTTTAACATCTGCATGGCCTTATCCTTGTTCTGGAACTGGGAACGCTCATTCTGGCACTGTACCACGATTCCGGTCGGAATATGGGTGATACGGATCGCAGAGGAGGTCTTGTTGATATGCTGGCCACCGGCACCGCTGGAACGATAGGTATCGATCCGCAGGTCATCCGGGTTGATCTCCACATCCAGATCTTCTTCAATATCCGGCATAACATCACAGGATACAAAGGACGTCTGACGCTTTCCTGCCGCATTGAACGGAGAGATCCGCACCAGGCGGTGCACACCGCGTTCGGACTTTAAGTAGCCGAATGCATTTTCACCATTGATCTGGATGGTAACAGACTTAATGCCTGCTTCATCGCCGTCCAGGTAGTCCAGGACCTCGGTCTTATAGCCCATCTTGTCCGCCCATCTGCAGTACATACGGTAAAGCATGCTGCACCAGTCACAGGATTCGGTACCGCCTGCGCCTGCATTCAGACGCAGGATAGCATTGTATTTGTCATACTCTCCGGACAGCAGCGTCTCCATGCGCAGTTTCTCCAGATTGCGCTCGAACTCATCCAGCATCTCCTGGATCTCCGGTATCAGGGCAGGATCTTCCTCCTCATAGCCCATCTCGATCATCACCTGGATGTCTTCGTACTGCTGTTCCAGACCACGGTAAAGATCTACGGTATCCTTCAGGTTCTTTGCCTCCTGCACCAGTTTGGTGGCACGGTCGGCATTGTCCCAGAAGCCTGGCTCCTCCATGGATTTATCTAACTCATCGATTCGTCTGACCTTGTTATCCAGGTCAAAGTGAATCCCTCACTTCCACTAATGGTTTTTCAAAGGTCGATAATGTGTACTTGAACTGATCTAATTCTACCATTGTGTCACCTTCTTTCATAATTATATTTCTGAATCTTATCTCGGCATCAGATCGCGGCCATGGCACTGTTTGAACTTTTTACCGCTTCCGCACGGACACGGATCATTCGGGTAAATCTTCTGCACCTGGCGTACCTTCGGTGCCTGCGGCGCAGAGGTGTCACGGTTGGTCCCGGTTACCTTCGCTGCCGGCTCTCGTTCAACCTTCTGCTCTACGCGAATGTGGAACAGAATACGGACTGTCTCCTCGGTGATGGCAGCCGTCATGGCCTCGAACATCTCGTAGGCATTCATCTTATACTCAACAACCGGATCTCTCTGGCCGTAAGCCTGCAGGCCGATACCCTGACGCAGCTGGTCCATGTCATCGATATGGCTCATCCACTTGTTGTCGATCACCTTCAGAAGTACCACACGCTCCAGCTCACGGATCTGCTCTGCATCCTGGAATTCAGCCTCCTTCGCCTCGTACAGCTTGATAGCTTCTTCCTTCAGCATGTGCTTTAACTCATTTTTCTTGGTCACCGGATGATTCTCTGCCGTAATCGTCTCAAGCGGAATGATCGGGAGCAGAAGACTGTTCAGCTCCTTCAGATCCCAATCAGAGGATGCCTGCTCATCAGAAATGGACAGATCTACGGAGTTCTCCACGATATCGGTGATCATCTTTAAGATGAGGTCGCGCATGTTATCTCCATCCAGAACCTTGCGGCGCTCTGCGTAGATGATCTCACGCTGCTCGTTGTTGACCTCGTCGTATTTTAACAGGTTTTCACGGATACCGTAGTTGTTGTTCTCGATCTTCATCTGTGCCTTCTCAATGGCACTGGAAAGCATCTTGTGCTCGATCTGCTCACCCTCCGGAACACCCAGAGCTTCGAACATAGCCATGAGACGCTCAGAACCGAACAGACGCATCAGGTCATCTTCCAGGGAAATATAGAAACGGGATTCACCCGGATCTCCCTGACGTCCGGAACGTCCGCGAAGCTGATTATCAATACGTCTGGACTCATGACGTTCTGTACCGATGATCATCAGCCCACCTGCATTTCTTGCCACATCATCCAGCTTGATATCTGTACCACGACCAGCCATGTTAGTGGCGATCGTAACTGCTCCTGCCTGACCTGCCTGTGAGACAATCTCTGCCTCAAGTTCATGAAACTTGGCATTCAATACATTATGTTTGATTCCCTGTCTCTTCAGCATACGGCTGATAAGTTCGGATGTTTCGATTGTAATTGTACCAACCAGTACCGGCTGCTGTTTTGCATGAGCCTCAACTACAGCATTGACAACTGCGTTGAATTTCTCTTTCTTTGTCATATAAACAGCATCTTCATGGTCAACACGGATTACCGGTCTGTTCGTCGGGATTTCTACAACGTCCATTGCATAGATATCACGGAACTCTTTCTCCTCTGTGATAGCTGTACCGGTCATACCGCCCTTCTTGTCATATTTGTTAAAGAAGTTCTGGAATGTGATCGTTGCCAGAGTCTTGCTCTCACGTTTGATCTTAACATGCTCTTTTGCTTCAATCGCCTGATGAAGACCGTCAGAATAACGGCGTCCCGGCATGATACGTCCGGTAAATTCATCAACGATAAGAATCTCATCATCTTTAACAACGTAATCCTGATCCTTATGCATCAGGTTGTGTGCACGAAGAGCAAGGATAATGTTATGCTGGATCTCCAGATTCTCCGGATCAGCCAGGTTCTCAATATGGAAGAATTTCTCAACCTTATGAACACCCTGCTCAGTAAGGTTTACGATCTTATCTTTCTCATTTACAACGAAGTCACCTGTCTCGATAACTTCCTCGCCCATGATAGCTGCCATCTTTGTCATCTCGTGGCTGGCTTCACCACGCTCTAACTGCTGGGCAAGGATATCGCAGGCTTCATATAATTTCGTAGACTTTCCACTCTGACCGGAAATGATAAGAGGTGTACGCGCCTCATCGATCAAAATGGAGTCGACCTCATCGATGATACAGTAGTGCAGATCTCTCTGTACCAGCTGTTCTTTATAGATGACCATGTTGTCACGCAGATAATCGAAACCGAGTTCATTGTTCGTAACATAGGTAACATCACAGTTGTATGCAGCACGACGCTCATCCTGCTTCATATCATTTAAAACAACACCGACTGTCAGGCCAAGAAACTCATGAATCTTTCCCATTTCTTCCGCATCTCGTTTAGCCAGGTAATCGTTGACTGTTACGACATGCACACCTTTGCCTTCCAGTGCATTTAAATATGACGGAAGTGTGGCGACAAGTGTTTTACCTTCACCTGTTCTCATCTCTGCGATACGTCCCTGGTGAAGAATGATACCACCGATTAACTGCACTCGGAAATGCTCCATTCCAAGAACACGTTTACCGGCTTCACGTACAACCGCAAATGCCTCTGGAAGCAGATCATCTAATGTCTCTCCCTCTTCCAGACGTTTCTTGAACTCTCTTGTCTTTCCTTTCAGTTCCTCGTCACTTAACTTCTGCATGTCCGGGCGCAGGCTCTCGATTTTCTCAACCAGAGGCATGATACGCTTAACCTCTCGCTGGCTGCGGGTCCCGAATACTTTTGAAAACATATTCATATTAGGTTTTACTCCTGTTAATCTCTCTATTTTTACAAAGCATTGCTGCTATACACCGGCATCTGTACGATACCGGTTATTATTGTTTACTCCGTTCACTGCAAACATAATAGCAGCATGCGAACATTACAAACGATTTTTCTGTATACACAATACTAAACTATTCTAACACTTTCCAGTATGGAAAACAATGAATTTTTCATAAACAAAATAAGAAAATTGTTACTAAATCTGTTCTTATTCACATGTCACTATCCCGCGAAGTGTTTGAACATAAAATACCAAAAGCAGCAAGTCCCCACCCACTTCTTATTGCTCTTCGCAACCTCCGCAGGGGACTTACCTGATTCGGTCAAATACGTTTAGTATCTACAATCAGGCGTCCTAATTTCTGTAATTCTTTCTCGGCCTGTACAAAATCCGGTAAGTGCCACTCCCAGTTCGGAGAACCGATTGTTCCCGGTGTATTAATATGGCCTTCTTTTCCCAGTCCAAGGATATCTGCCAGCGGGATGATCGCATATTCCGCCTGATTCTGCATGGTATACTGAAGGAATCGGTCTTTGACAGAACCCTGTGATGCCCCTGCTTTCTTTAACATACGGCGAAGTTTTCTTCTGGATGCAGTGCTCATATTTTCATACCACTGCATAATCGTGTCATTATCGTGAGTTCCTGTATAGAAAATCATGTTTTCCACATCATGGAAGGTATCCCTGGCATATTTTCCACCTGTTTCGATAGAAAAGATAAGGATTTTCATTCCTTTCAGATGGTAATGATCCTTTAATACCAGAACTTCCGGACGGAGCAGTCCCAGATCCTCAGCCACCAGATTCAGCCCCGGAAGCTCTTTCTGAAGTGTGTCAATCACTTCATATCCAGGTGCTTCGATCCATTCGCCGTCAATCGCAGTCGGACAGGTTGCAGGAATCTTCCAGTATGTATCAAATGCACGGAAATGATCGATTCTGATGATATCAAACAATTTATTGCTGTAACCGATTCTGTCTACCCAGAACTGATAATTCTGTTCTTTCATATGTTCCCAGTCGTAAATCGGATTTCCCCATCTCTGACCTGTCGCGCTGAAATAGTCTGGTGGTACTCCTGCAATAAAGATCGGACGTCCGTCTGTGTCCAGAAGGAAATTATCCTTACCGCCCCACACATCTACAGAATCCTGACCTACATAGAACGGAACATCGCCCATGATCTCAATACCGGCTTCGTTTGCCGTTTTCTTTACGTCCATCCACTGAGTGTAGAAAATATACTGAAGGAACATCTGATACTGGGCCTCTGCCTCGACTTCTGCTGATAATGCATGTCTGTTCTCCGGCCAGTTTCTGTCCTCTTCCGCCCAGTCATTCCAGCAATTTCCGTTATTTGCTTTCTTCAATGCACGGAATACGCCATATTCATACACCCATTCCTGTGCTGCAAATTCTTTATATGCAGACTCTTCCTGTCCCTTTTTCTTTGTAAAAACTTCAAAAGCTTCTCTCAGGAACGGCTCTCTGTACTGACGGACAGCTTCGTAATCTACTCTCTTCGCATTCTGTAAAAAAGCTTCAGGTGCTGTCTTCAGCAGCCCATCCTCTGCAAGTTTGTCCAGACTGATATATATTTCATCACCAGCGCAAGAGGAATATGGCTGATATGGAGAATTTCCGTAACCAACTGGGTTAAGTGGAAGAATCTGCCATATTTTAACATGATTCTTTTTTAGTAATTCTATAAAATGAAATGCTGCTTCTCCGAGTTCCCCGGCACCAACACGTGATGGAAGTGCGGAAACTGGCATTAATACTCCGGCTTTTCTCATTGCGTTTTTGCTCCTTCTTTCTTTACAGGATTTTCTGTATATTCTATCATATTTTGAGTACTACGTCAAAAGTGAAAAACCAGGCTTAAAGCATTAGATTTCCTATGCTTTAAACCTAGTATGGCTCACGCTAATTAGCGTGAGTCATACTAGCTTAATCTTCGCATCCTGTTTACTGAAAATTATTCCCTCTCAGATTCTTTCTTATATTCTCCTGTAATTGCAAATCCATGATCCATCGGTCCGCTGCCTTTTCCAAGGTCAAGCATCGCTGCCAGTGCTCCGGAAATATAATCTTTAGCGCGCTCTACCGATGTATCCAGATCAAAGCCTTTGGCAAGATTTGAGGCAATCGTAATTGAAAGCGTGCAGCCGGTTCCATGGGTATTCGGATTGTTAATACGTTTTCCCTCAAACCAGCGATAGCTGCCATCCCGGTAAAGCAGATCATTGGCATCATTTAGCTTGTGTCCGCCTTTACACAAAACCGCGCAGTGATATGTATCACTGATTTTCTTTGCTGCTGCGATCATATCATCTGCCGTATGAATCTCCATCTCTGCCAGAACTTCCGCTTCCGGAATATTCGGAGTCAGTACACTTGAAATCGGAAGCAGACGCTGTTTCAATATTTCGATTGCCTCATCGCTGATCAGTTTCGCTCCGCTCGTTGCCACCATAACAGGATCGACCACGATATTTCCCGCTTTATATTCCTCCAGTTTGTCTGCAATCTTCCCAATCAGGGTGCTTGAAGATACCATTCCTATCTTTACTGCATCCGGATAAATATCTGTAAAAATATTATCCAGTTCCTCTCCCAGAAATTCCGGTGTCACTTCCATGATTGCAGTTACACCTGTTGTATTCTGTGCCGTCAATGCTGTAATCGCACTCATTGCGTATACACCATTTGCGATCATTGTCTTAATATCCGCCTGAATCCCAGCTCCACCGCTGGAATCACTGCCTGCAATTGTCAATGCTGTTTTCATTCCTCTACCTCTTCTTTTTCTTATTTAACCAGATAAAAACTTCTGCCTTTGCTACGTGGCTCTACACCGAATAACTGCTTCGCAGTTGATTCGGTTAAAAAAGCTTCCGCACAGAAGTTTGGATTCTGCACGGAAGCTTTTCTTATGAAAACTTT